>Ga0247741_1000438_pt1 | contig 24025 bp, 18 predicted proteins | sample UWRJL213509R2_FD_180945 | JGI IMG/M metagenome (GOLD analysis project Ga0247741, IMG submission 180945) | Plant litter microbial communities from Arlington Agricultural Research Station in Wisconsin, United States - UWRJ-L213-509R-2 | ecosystem: Environmental > Terrestrial > Plant litter >... | reverse complement strand
TCTGCCAGAATACGGTCAATAGTTGGGCGCACTTCAGCGTCGTGGTAAGGGCGAATATCGTCAAACTGGGTCATGAAGCTCACTTTAATAACATGAATGGTAGCGGCGGCCAGGTAATCATTAATCGGCTTGGCCGAGCAAAAATAGCCGCACAACATACCGAAAAGAGGTCAAAAATGCCACCAACAAAACCGATAGACTCAGAATCAATCTGCCCTTGCGGAAGCAATCAATCATTAGCCAGCTGCTGCCTGGATTATGTGAAGGGCATATCTCCGGCACCAACGGCTGAAGCGCTGATGCGTTCGCGCTACACGGCCCATGTTCTACTGGAAATCGACTACCTATGGGAAACCTGGAGCCCGGAAGAACGTGTACGTTCAAGCAAAGCAGATATTGAGGCGTGGGCACGCAATTGCGAGTGGCTGGGACTAAAAATTACTGGAATCAAGGCTGGCGGTACAAAGGACAGTCATGGCTTGGTTAGCTTTGTCGCACTATATCGACAAGATGGAGAGTTACAGGAACATCAAGAGGTATCTGTTTTCACAAAAACGCCCCAAGGTGTCTGGCTTTATGTTGACCACAAAAAATAATTTTATGGATGAATCGCAAAACTAGGCGCCAAGTGTGACTCAGCTTGCGAAGCGAAGAAATACTTACCTCCTATCGCCCTTTATAATCGACTCGTCACTAATAGCGCCTTAATATCGCTCAAAGAGAATAAACTGCAGCCTAAAAAATATCGGCTACACTCAGCTGAAAGCAATCGATTGTCCTGATTCCCCCTTAAAACATACTGACGATAAGCTTCCTTTATAGATGAAGATCCTCCTTGTAGAAGATAGCGCCACCCTTCGCTACGCCATGCGCAATTACATTATTGAGGCTGGACACACTCCCCTCATCACCCAAAGCGGTGAAGAGGCTCTGCAAATGCTCGAAACTACTCCCGTCGACATGATCATTATGGATGTCGAAATGCCGGGGCTTAACGGTTTTGAAACCACCCGGTTAATTCGCGAATGGCTTGGCGGCCACTGGATTCCAATTATTTTCGTAACCGGCCGCAATGAAGATGAGAGTTATCGCGAAGGTATTGAGGCAGGCGGCGATGACTATTTGATCAAACCCGTCAGCGCTATGATCATCAAAGCAAAAATTCGCGCGATGGAACGCATCACTGAAATGCGTGACCAGTTGCATCAGCTAAATGCCGAGCTGGAGGCGCTGAGCCAGCTGGATAGTTTGACGCAGACCTACAACCGTCGTACCTTCAACGAAATGGCCCAGCAGCAATGGCTATTGGCGTCGCGCCAGCAAAATCCCATTAGCGTGCTTATGATTGACGTCGATCATTTCAAACTCTACAACGATCACTACGGTCACCCTGCTGGCGATTCCTGCTTGAAGAAAATCACGCAGGCGATCCGCGATTGCTTGAATCGCCCTTTCGATATATTGGGCCGTTATGGCGGTGAAGAATTTATTGTGTTGTTGCCGGATGCCGATAGCCTTGGCGCCTTGCGCGTAGCAGAGTCGATTAATGCAACGCTGGAAAATGCGTTGTTACGTCACGAAGTATCGCCCACTCACAAATACGTCACGGTGAGCATCGGCGGTGCAAGTTGTGTGCAAACCGGGTCTTATTCACTGCAAGATTTAATCAAGCGCGCAGACCGCGCACTTTATAAAGCCAAACATAGTGGCCGTAATCGCTCGTTGGTGGACGATATTGCCGTGCACAAAACAATTTTAGTGGTGGAGCAAGACATCGCTGAGACTAAATTGCTGATTCAAATGCTAACGCCGCAATACAATATTTTGTACACCGAAAATGCCGAAGAAGCGTTGGATATTTGTTTAGATATTCACCCTGACGCTATCATTTTGGACACAATTATTGCTGATGAAAATGAAGAACGCTTGTGCCGCCAATTAGCGCGCAATCCAAAAACCCAGGCAATTCCCATTGTGTTAATTTCGGATAACAACTGCAATTTGCGCCCTATTTCTGACTCAACAATTGGCATTCGCGGATGCCTGGAAAAACCTCTCAACAAAGATTCATTGTTGCAAAAGATGCAATTTCTGATTAATTAATTTTTTTCCGTTCGGAAAATAAAAAAACCAGCTTTCCGGTGACGAAAGCTGGTTTTTTTATAAGCAATAATAATTTTTTAACGGGATCGTCGCAATAAAACCAACCCAATACCTATACAAACACAAATAGGGAAAAGTACCGCAAGTAACGGCGAGAAACCGAAAACAACACTCGAAGGACCAAATAATCGTTGTGCAATTAGGAAGGCAACACCAAACATAACGCCCGTAAAAACCCGTTGCCCCATAGTCACGCTGCGTAAAGGGCCGAACACAAACGAGATGGCAATTAATACCAAGCTCGCCGTCGCCAAAGGCTCTAACGCTTTTTTCCAAAACGCCAAACTGTAATCATTATTTTCAATTTTTTGTTCACGCAAATAATTGGTGTAGTAGTACAAGTTACGAATAGAAAGTGTCTCTGGGTCTAACACCAACACATTTAATAAATCTGGCGTTAATTGCGTTTCCCACCGACGAGATACCACTTTTTCGATGCGTGTAGACTCTGGTTCGATGTGGGTAATTGCAACATCTTCCTCCTGCCAGTGATCGCCTTGGTAGACGGCTTGTTTGGTAAAACTCGCTGACTTTAATTGGTAATCATCATTTAATTCATAGCGACTTAAACCGTAAATAACACCGCTCGGTAAAACTGCATCAAAATGCATAAACTCATTGGTTTCGTGATTCCATAATTTTTGTTGCGTTTGTTTGACACCCGAACCCACGGCAATGGCTTTTCGATTGACAGCCATTTGCTCCGTGTAAGGCGCAACAAATTCACCGAGACAAAATTGCAGGACCATAAACGCAAATGCTGGCCGCAATGCCATCCATACAATACGTTTGGTGGATACGCCCGCAGCGCGCATTATCACTAATTCACTGGACGTTGCTAAAGATCCCAAACCTGCAATACAACCAATCAAACATGAAAAAGGAATTAACGTATTCATGCCCGCTGGCGTGCGTAGCAACACGTTGATAAACGCTTCATAAGCCGTATATTTATCATGCAATGAACTTAATTGATCGATAAGCGTGAAAATAAAAAACAATGACAGAAAAACAAACAACGTCATTGCAATCGCATTAAATACGGTGACTGAAACATAGCGAGTAAGTTTACGCATGGGCAGTGTTCCCCGCTGCTGCTGAACGTCGCGATTGGCTTAATCTATCCCAATTAAATAATAGCCAGCCAAGCCCTAGAAAGGCGGCATGTACTACCCAAAGGCCAGGATAAATAGACCACTTGCCCTGCTCCATCAAACCTTTAATTGTGCTTAAAAAAATAAAATAAAATACAAAAATTAAAATCGCTGGCAGCATTTTTAAATAACGGCCCTGACGCGGATTTGTTTTACTAAACGGAACTGCCAATATAGTCACAATAAAAACCATAACCGGCAGCGATATACGCCACTGCAACGCTGTGCGTAAAGCCTGGTCATTTGATTTGAAAAGTTCAGCGGTAGATTTTGCATCAGTCTCGTTAGCGTAGTCACCCGATAGAACTACGGGGGGCATATATTGACCATAACTTGCAAATTGTGTGACACGAAATTCCGCAGTACCGGGCTGACCTTTATATTGATAACCATCTTTTAATACGAGATAACGCTGGCCGTAGTCGGGATTGTCTAGCTGCTCACCATGACGCGCAAGAATAATCGTAGGCGCGGATTGTGAGGTACCGTCGCGAGCAATAAAAACATCATTTAAGCGTGTGTGATTTTCTACAATTTGTTGCACGTAAGTAACCGTCTGCCCCTGCCCTATATTTTGAAAACGGCCTGCATTCAAAATATCAAATTCGCTGCGATTTTTTTGTTCATCCAAAATTCTTGCGTAATGCGCTGAGCCCGATGGCCCTAGCCAAAAAGTAAAAAGCGCAACGAGAAATGCGATCAGTGCAGCAGGAACCAAAGTGATGCCCAACAATTGGCGCTGACTTACGCCGCAGGCAAATAACACCACCATCTCACTCTCTACATACAGACGACCGTATGCCAATAAAACTGCAATATAAAATCCAAGTGGCAGAATAATTTGCACAAACCCTGGCATGCGATAGAAAATCATTTCAAACAATACGTTTACCGCATATTTACCCGCCGCCGCACCGGCCAATAAATTTACAAATCTAATGCTTAAAAAGATAAGCAAGAGTGCCAAACACACCGCAAAGGCATTTACCAAAACTTCTTTCGTGAGATAGCGAAAAATAATCACGCAGCATTCCCCAACAATTTTTAAATGCAAAAATATTTTATTTTTGCCTAATTTTTAGCCTTTACTATAAAAAGCCAAGCGATAATTAGTAGTCTAAACACACATACTGCTTACTCGCTAAGTGCCCGCAAAAAGTCGCTAAACATGGGCCCAGAAAGTGTGGCATTATCACGCACCTGCACGGGTTTGTCTTGAGACTTTTCAGTTTTAAAACTAACGCCCGCGAACTACCTGGATGCCTTGACGGAGAATTACATCATGCAAATTACGACTAAAATTCTGGATGCAGTTAAACAATCCACTCAATGTCTTATTGTTGCCGGCTTCGATAGCGGCAAATTGTCGGCTGCCGCCAATGCAATCAATATTGCTGATGCAAGGCAATTAGAGACATTGCTTAAGCGCGAAAAGTTCGACGGCAAAACCGCTCAGTCACTTTTGCTGTTAAATCCCCAAGGCATCGCCGCTGATCGTCTTTTAGTCATCGGCTTTGGCGCGCAAGACAAACAAGGCAATGTAAGTGCTGATAATTTCCGTAAAGCGCTGCAAAAAATCGCCGACGCGCTCAAAGCAACTCCTTGCTCTGAAATCAGTATTGTCCTCGGCGATGTTAGCGTTGCGGATAAAGATGCCGAGTGGCAAGCACGTCAAGCCGTTGAAATTCTTATCGCCAGCCAAGACCGTGCGGACAGTTTAAAAAGCAAACCTGCTGAACCTAGTTTTGTCCTTTCAAAAGTTACTCTCGGTTTCCCTAAGGCAAATGCGACTGCTGCGGCAAAAGGTATAAAAATCGGCCAGGCCATTGCGTCGGGCGTGAGTCTCGCGCGTATCTTAGGAAATCTGCCTGGCAACATCTGTACGCCGACATACCTAGCAAGTGAAGCGAAGAAGCTGGCACGTGGACAAAGTCTACTAAGCGTGAAAGTACTCGAAGAAAAAGCCATGCAGGAATTAGGCATGGGCTCGCTGCTCTCTGTTTCTGCAGGTAGCGATCAACCTGCAAAACTTATCGTGCTGGAGTACAAAGGCGGCAATAAGAAAGATGCCCCTATCGCATTAGTTGGTAAAGGCATTACGTTTGATACCGGCGGCATCAGTCTTAAACCGGGTGCGGGCATGGATGAAATGAAGTTCGATATGTGTGGCGCCGCCAGCGTTCTCGGAACCTTTAAAACACTCGTAGAACTACAACCCGCAATTAACGTTGTCGGCGTTGTCGCCGCCAGCGAAAATATGCCCAATGGCAACGCGACCAAGCCGGGCGATATAGTCACCTCCATGGCCGGCCTCACCATTGAAGTTCTCAATACCGATGCTGAAGGGCGTTTAGTGCTGTGCGATGCACTAACCTATACTGAACGTTTTAAACCGAAAGCAGTTATCGATATTGCAACGCTAACTGGCGCTTGTGTTGTAGCGCTGGGAAATCACGCGAGCGGATTATTCAGTAACAATGAAGCATTGGCTCAAGGGATTTTAAAAGCGGGCCAAGCTGCACATGATCGCGCATGGCAAATGCCATTATGGGATGACTACCAAAAACAATTGGATAGTAATTTCGCTGACATCGCCAACATTGGTGGGCCAGCTGGCGGGAGTATTACTGCAGCCTGTTTCCTCTCACGCTTCACCAAAAACTTTGCCTGGGCACATTTGGATATCGCAGGAACTGCATGGCTTTCTGGCGGCGCTAAAGGTGCGACTGGTCGCCCTGTTCCACTCCTTGTGCAATACCTACTCGACAATCAATAAGCTAATTTTTCAATCGCAGGAAACCTGTAACGCCAAATGACTCAAGTTGATTTTCATATCTTGCAAGAGACCAGCGTGGAAGCGCGCTGGTTATATGTGTGCCGTTTTATTGAAAAAGTTGAACGTCTCGGCCATAGTATTTTAGTGATTGTGAATACCATGGAAGAAGCACAAGAGCTGGACGATTTACTGTGGAGCTTTAAACCGGAAAGTTTTATTCCACACCAAATTCTGGGTGGCGATGAAGAAGCCAAAGTTGAAATTACTTTTTTAGCGAACGCCGCCGATACCAGCGCGCATCACGATGTTTTGATTAATCTTGGCAGCCAGATTCCAGAGTATTTTAGCCGCTTTGCGCGTGTCGCAGAAATTGTGATTCAAGAACCAAAAATTTTAGAAAATACTCGCGAACACTATAAATTTTATAAGCAGCGCGGTTATCCTATTACTCAACATCAACGCTAATCTAATAAATATATTTTGAGGCCGGTATGGGCGAAAATAAAAATAAAACCAAAGCAGCTATGTTGAATGAATTGGAATCTATTAAAGGCCTGCTGCTGGAAGAAGATGACATTCCTATTTTGCAAGAAGTGATTGAACAACAAGTAACGCCAGCTGCCAGCCCTGAACTCTCGTTATTTCAAAACGAGGCGATTCAAAAAAAGCCCGTGCAAGACTTAAATATTCCTGCGAAAGCTGTTGTGGAATCCAAAACTATCTATGAAGAGCAGCAAGATTTTTTCAGTTCTCTATTGCCCGGTGATTCAAGTCATTTCGATGATGACGAAGAGTTGTTAGACACTCTAGATGAACTCGAAAAACATACTGCAGAAGTCACTGCTAATAAATTTTCCAGCGATGCAAATAAAGCAGCGACTCGACCTAGCCTTGCTAAAGCTACCGGTGAGAATCCATTTCTACCCGAACACATTCGCGCACGCTTGCACGGCAATAATCCACCGCCATTGTTTGCCAAAGAAACCGCGCGAAAAATTGCCACTTCAAGTATTCCGAGCAGACAATTAGGCAATACTTTCTCGGTTACAAACACGCATAGCGCTAAACCGATCAGTAGCCATCAGCAGGATATTATTGATAGCATCATTGACAAGATGATGCCGGAGATTGAAAAAGAATTACGTAATAGATTGGAGATTATGAGTAAAAATTTGTTGGATGATTTAGATAAAGAATAATCTAATAGCTTAAGTATTTTGACAAGTTATAAAAAAGTATCGTCGCCATCGCGTGGAAAATATCGTTCTGCTTTAACATCATCCAAGGGTATCTGCCCTGCTAACAAACCATTTACATCTGCAAGTACACGATCAATCAGTGCCAATTCCTGATCTCGCTTTATAGATTCAATCAATGCATTGCCCCACACCACAACATGTCGTAACAGAATGCGACGATCTTTTTTATTTTTCGCCCACTCGCACGCAATGCCCTCACCGATCAAACCCATTTTGGTTCTTATCTCTAACGCAAGTACGGGATCGGTTACCCCGTGAAGCGAATCCTCAGTTACTTTGGTCCAACCGTTATGGTACAACTCCCAGCCTTTATAAAAACGCAGAACCCACATTAAATATTCGTCTAGATCCTGACCAGGTTTATTGTCGAGATCGGACTCATAGTGCGCGACAAAAAATGCGCGACTGGGAATGTCTTTTGGCCAATTTTCATCTTGGGGAGGACGAGTCGCGCACGATGAAAGCAGCACGAAAATAATAAATACAAAGCTTAATAAAAATCTGGATTTCATAGTATTCAGTAACAATTAAAATGAAGATAACGAAAGCTTACTCAAGCAAGATTACAAACACATGTTATACAAATTGCGCAGCTGCATAGCCAGACGCCCACGCCCATTGAAAATTAAAACCACCCAGATGGCCGGTGACATCAATGACTTCGCCGATAAAAAATAATCCGGGCTGCGTTTTTGCTTCCAGGGTTTTCGATGACAGACAATCTACATCCACTCCACCCAAAGTGACTTCCGCCGTTCGATAGCCTTCTGTGCCTGCAGGAATAATTTCCCACGTGTGAAAAATATCCGCGATAGCTTGTATTTCTTTGGGCGTGTATTGATTGATGGGGCGAATTTCCGCAACACTATTGCAAAAGGCTTGTGCAATACTTTTGGTGAGCAGCTCGCTCATAAGCGTTGTCAATAAAACCTTAGGACGATTTTGTTGTTGCGTAATTAAATAATCGTTCAAATTTATATTGGGCAGCAAATCAATACGCACAAATTGCCCAGGCAACCAATATGATGAGATTTGTAAAATCGCTGGCCCGCTTAAACCACGATGAGTAAATAATAAATTTTCGGTGAACGATTGTTCGCCACAACTCACGCGCACTTCAGCAGCATTTCCTACACAATCTTTAAATTGTTCAAGCTGTGTTGGTGATAAAGTAAAAGGTACCAAGCCAGCAGTACGCGGTTTCAGAACCAACCCAAATTGCTCTGCAACTTGATAACCAAAGCCCGTTGCGCCCATTGTCGGGATGGATAGTCCACCCGTTGCAATGACCAAAGACTCGCAAAAAACATCACCCATGCTTGTCGCAACTTTGTAACGCAAAGGCAATTTTTCTTGATCAAGCGCGGCAATAGTGTTGATTTCACAATTAGCGTAAATTTTTGCTCCGGCTTGATCGCATTCGTTGAGAAGTAGATCCAAAACATCCTGCGCTTTATTATCGCAAAATAATTGCCCGAGTTTTTTTTCGTGATAAGCCACGCCGTGTTTTAATACCAGCCCGATAAAATCCCATTGCGTATAACGCGCAAGTGCGGATTTGCAAAAATGTTCGTTAGCAGAGAGATAATTTTTCGGCAGAATTTCCATGTTGGTGAAATTACAACGACCACCACCAGACATGAGAATTTTTTTACCGACTTTGTTAGCGTGATCTACCACCACGACCTTACGGCCACGCGCAGCTGCATTGGCGGCGCACATCAAACCTGCTGCGCCAGCACCAATAATAAGAACATCTGTTTGTTGAGGTAAAGACATAGATGTTACTGAGCCGCCAGCGATGCTAGCGACTCAAATCTCTTAAGTGCGAGGGAGGGTGACGCCGCGTTGACCTTGATATTTTCCGCCACGATCTTTGTATGATGTTTCACATACTTCATCGCTTTCAAAAAATAACATTTGCGCCACGCCTTCGTTCGCATAAATTTTTGCTGGTAGCGGAGTAGTGTTAGAAAACTCAAGAGTTACGTGCCCTTCCCACTCTGGCTCAAGCGGCGTTACGTTAACGATGATTCCGCAGCGCGCGTAAGTCGATTTACCAAGACAAACCGTCAAAATTGAACGTGGAATACGAAAATATTCTACAGTTCTTGCCAATGCAAAAGAATTGGGCGGAATAATGCAGACGTCACTTTTAATATCGACAAAACTTTTTTCATCGAAGTTTTTCGGGTCAACAACGGTGGAGTGAACATTGGTGAAAATCTTGAACTCATCTGCACAGCGAACATCGTAGCCATAGCTGGATGTACCGTAAGAAATTAAACGGCTGCCGGCTGCGTCATACCGCACTTGATTCGGCTCAAAAGGTTCGATCATGCCGTTTTGCTCCGCCATACGGCGCATCCACTTATCGGATTTGATGCTCATTGCTTCTCCCGGATTGAGTTGTTGAGTGCTGCGAAAGCCAGCCGTGCTTTAGGGGCGGCATCATAGCTGTTTTCTGCGTTGTAAAAAACCGGATTTGCCGATCAATGTTCTGAAGTGTCAAATGAACCGTAAAAGTGCTTGCAAAGCTAGCCAGTTTACGCCCCGCATCTTTACACAGCTAAATACCGCCACGAGCTGGCAGATTTATATGACAATCGATATACTCAAAAATGTAATCGTTTACATAAACCGGTTACATTTAACCAATACCAATAAAAACTCATAAACATAATGAAATACCCGGAGAAAATAATGAGATTTACCAGTCAATTCGCCCTGGCTTTAGCCATTGGGTGCAGCTTAAGTGCGTGCGGCGGTGGGAGCGGCAGTACGAAGCCTGCACCTGTTACAAGCGTTAGCAGTGTTTCAAGCTTAACCGCAACAAGTCAGGCCACGTCGACTTCGAGTCTTTCTACTGCAAGTATTGAAAGTAGTTCCAGCAGTAAGAACTCATCCAGTCTCACGACTAGCGCAGCTTCAAGCAATACATCCGCAGCTAACACTACCAGTCTAATTTCACCGCCCAGTGTGGATGCAGGAAAAGATCAAACGGTATTAAGCGGTGGCAGCGTTTCGTTGGCAGCAACTTTATCAGGCGAAGCCCCTGCTCCTCTCAATTACCAGTGGACTCAAATCAGCGGCGCAACAATCACATTGACTAATGCAACGAGCGCATCTGGCAGCTTCACTGCACCTGCAGCCGTCACGCCTTTTAGCGCGTTATTCAAAGTATCGGTGACAGATAAAAATGGAGCTGCCTACAGCGATACAGTGGCAATTTCCATAAGCTCGGCAAATGTTCGCTATGAAGCTGAAGATTCAGCAGTCGCCACCCTCTCTAACGGTGCAAAAGTCGATAGCACTTTAACCGCAGGTCGATCTGGAACCGGCTACGTGAACGGCTTCACCAATGATACCCCGAACGCAACGTTAACCTGGTCCATCGCAATTACTGAAGCGGCTTACTATAAAGTTGACTTGGGATTCCAACTGAACGATAGCCCTAAGGGTTTTGATTTTGTGATTGATGGCACTACGCAGTTGTCAGGAACAATGACCGCTGCCGACAAAAACTTTCACGCGACCAGTCTTGGCCGCCAATGGTTAACTGCAGGCACCCATACATTTACCGTTAAAAACGGTTGGCGCTACTACAACATTGATTATCTTGAACTCACCAAGGTCGTCTCGCCCGTTAAACCGCAAACGCTCGATCCTCTACCGGTTGATTCTGCGGCGACTGCAAAAGCTAAAGCCCTGAAAAAATATATCAACGATAACTACACTAATAAGACACTTTCAGGCCAGCACAATGCGGCAGAGATCGACACAATATTTACGCGCTCGGGCCAACGCCCCGCTATTTATGCCATTGATCTCTTAAATTATTCATCGCTCGCGGTTAAAAGCTCAGGTAGCACGCCTGCCAGTGAAACTGAAAATTTTATCGAGAAAGTCAAAAATACTAGTGGCAGCAATAGTTATATCGCTAGCCTTATTTGGCACTGGCATTCGCCGGTTGATGCAAAAAGTATTGCATGTACAGGCACAGGCGATGATATGCATTGTTGGTGGAATAGTTTTTACACTGCGCATACCAATTTCGATTTGGCCGCCGCATTAGCTGATCCTACCGGTGACAAATACAAAGCATTAATTGCGGATATAGATTTAATTGCCGTGCAACTCAAAAAAGTGGATGCCGCCGGAATTCCGGTCTTATGGCGTCCGCTGCATGAAGCAGATGGCGCTTGGTTTTGGTGGGGCGCAAAAGGGCCAGAGAGTTTCAAAAAATTATGGCGAATTATGTATGACCGTCTAACTAATTATCACCAAATTCATAATCTAATTTGGGTACTGACAAATGAAACACCTTCATGGTATCCCGGTGATGATGTTGTCGATGTTGTTGGTATAGATGCTTACCCAACTGATAAACACGATGCCCTGACCGTGATCTGGGAAAAAATGCTGGAGCGTTATGACGGTCACAAAATAATTGCACTCACCGAATTTGGCGGTGTGCCATTTATAAACGAAATGCAAACTAAAGGGGTATGGTGGGCGTGGTTCGCCAGCTGGAATGATACAGACACGACTAATCCACTAGGCCCCAAGAAAATGACAGTGGAAGAAGTAAATAGTATTTACAATTCGCCAGAAGTTATTTCCTTAGATGAACTTGCAATTCCTGCGCAATGATTAAACGCTGCGTAATCTAGCAATAAAAAAACCGGCGTAGCAGCCGGTTTTTTATTAAAAGCTCGAATCAGGTTGCTTCAAAAACTCAAGCTCTTCAGCTGTTGAACTTCGATTTAATATCTTGTTGCGGTGAGGAAAACGGCCAAATCTTTCAATAATGACTTTATGCTTTTTCTCAAAATCCAAATTACCTTCGATTCCCTTCTGATCAAATAATTTAACGGCTTGTTCATGAATGAGCAAAGATTCGCTGTGCATAAATGGCATATACATAAAGATGCGCCATTCAATTGGAATCGTTTGATCAGCGTTATTAAAAATCGCCTCCTGAGCGAGCACCAGCGCTACGCTATCCTGCGAAAATGATTCCGGTAAATCGCGAAACATATTGCGAGAGAACTGATCCAGCACAATAATTTCTGCCAAGCGCCCTTCTGCGCTCACACGCCAATTAAATAACTCACCACACGTTGCTTTGCTGTAAATATCCGAAAAACGTTGCGTGATAAGGTGATCAAAGTCGCTATCTTTATTCCACCATTGCTTAGGACTAATTTCCTTAAACCAAAAATCGATAATAGTTTGATACTGCATGGCTAATACAACCTTTAAAATTAATCTTCACTAATTTCAATGTCAGGCATAACTTGCGCGTCTAAATTTTGCAGCCATAATTTTGCAGATAATTTACGTGCAACATCGCGATAAATTTTGCTGACAGCGGATTCGGGATCAGCCGCCACCGACGGTTTACCGCCATCAGCATCGGCGCGAATAGATAAATCCAGCGGTAAAGAACCCAGTAATTCAGTTTGATAATCCTGAGCAATGCGTTGCCCACCGCCTTCACCAAAAATGTGCTCTTCATGACCGCAGTTGCTGCAGATATGAATCGCCATATTTTCTACAACGCCGAGCACGGGTACATTTACTTTGCGAAACATTTCGATACCTTTTTTTGCATCGAGCAGCGCAATATCTTGCGGAGTGGTGACAATCACCGCACCGGTAACCGGGACTTTTTGCGCGAGTGTAATTTGAATATCGCCAGTACCGGGTGGCATATCAATTAAAAGATAATCCACATCCTGCCAATAGGTTTGCGCTAGCAGTTGTTGCAAAGCACCGCTCACCATAGGGCCGCGCCACATCATAGGCGTATTTTCAGTCACCATAAAACCCATGGAGTTAACCTGAATTCCGTGAGCTTCAACCGGCACCATAAATTGTTGGTCATTATGTTTGATCACTTGCGGTGGACGCTCGGGCGCGCCCAGCATTTGCGGTTGGCTTGGACCGTAAATATCCGCATCAAGAATAGCAACGCGCGCACCTTCAGCAGCCAAAGCCAACGCCAAGTTTGCGGTGGTAGTAGATTTACCTACGCCACCTTTACCCGAGGCCACTGCGATTATATTTTTCACTTCCGGTAAAGACTGCTGAGAATTTGCAGTTGGATTCGCATAAACCGTCCAACCTATATCCAAACCTACTTGCTCAACGCCAGCAATTTTATTCAGCGCTTCGTTGATCGCCAGCGCTATGGCTGAATGCACACTATTTGCGGGATAACCCAGAAGTAAAGTTACATCGACTTTCGCGCCGTTAATTTGAATATCGCTAACAGCATTAAGGCTAATTAAATCGCGGCCCGTAGTGGGGTCTATAACCTGTTGCAAAGCATTTTCAATAGCAGATTGGGTAATTGCAGACATGTAAACCTCAAAAACAAATCAGAAAATACGAATACAAAAAGGGCACCTAGTGGTGCCCTTTTAGGATGACGCTATTGTAACAGCTCAAACCATAGCTGTCCGTTGGGCTTAGCCGTGTTCTAACTCAGCAATTCGTTGCTTATCAAGATGGTGATCTTTCGCGATAAGCACGTATACAGAAGGCAACACGAACAAGGTGAAGAAAGTACCAATCGCGATACCAAATACCAATACCACACCGATTGAGTTACGTGCTTCAGCACCTGCACCGCTCGCAAATATCAACGGTAAGTGACCTGCTACAGTTGCAATACTGGTCATCAACACTGGACGCAAACGAATAACAGCAGCCTGACGAATCGCTTCTAATTTAGTAGCACCTTCTTCCTGTAAACGGTTGGCAAACTCAACTACTAAAATACCGTTACGCGCGATCAATCCCATCAGCGTTACTAAACCAACTTGCGAGTAAATATTTAAGGTACTTGAGAATCCGCTCGTTAACGATGGCATCTGTGGACTAGGCATTTTAATAAAGGTAAATACCAAAGCACCAAAAATTGCTAGAGGCACCGAACCAGCCAAGATTACAATCGGGTCGCGGAAACTGTTGTATTGCGCCGCAAGTACCAGGAAAATCATGGTGATTGCCATTAAGAATGCCGGCAAGAAAGTATTACCTTCACGCTTCAATTGACGCGATTCACCGGTGTAATCAATGCTGTAATTTTTAGGTAAAATTTGTCCAGCTTCATTTTCAAGCCACTGCAAAGTTTCCGCTAAAGGCTTACCGCTCACACCACTAATTTTTACCGAATTCAATTGCTGCATACGGCTAATACTACGCGGTGCAGTTGAGTGATTCAGCGAAGCAATTTGATCAAGACGAATTAACTTATTGTCAGGACCGGTGATATACAATTTTGTTAAATCTTCAGGTGTTAAACGCTCAGCACGTTTTACTTGAGGAATAACTTTGTAACTCTGCCCAGCCATATTAAAACGATTAATGTAACCGCCGCCTAACAAAGTCCCCAAGTCACCAATCACTTGCTGCATATTCAAACCGAGGTCTGCAACTTTGTCACGGTCAATGCTCAATTGATAATCGGGCTGATCAACTTTCATATCCAACACGTTGAAATAAAACATTCCGCTCGCATTCATTTTTTGTTGTATTTTTATCGCGTATTCATAAATTTCTTTTGAATCTTCTGTCGATGCAATAACAAACTCAACCGGGAATTGCCCACCACCAGGTAATGCCGGTGGAGTAATCGGCAGAATACGAACACCGGAAATTTCACTCAGTGCTTTTTGTACGCTCGGCATAACTTCAAACACAGTACTGTCGCGCTTATCCCATGGTTTCAATACCATGCCTGCAAACCCGCTGGTTGGGCTGGTTAACTGAAACGTAAAGTCCGTCGCTGGATTATCCATAAATGCTTTGTTAACAATTTTTGCGTAGTGCGATGACTGATCCATAGTGGAGTTCGCTTGCGAATCCACAATACCGAAGATAACACCCTGATCTTCAGTGGGTGCCAATTCTTTCGGTGACATACTGTAGAGCGGGAAGCAAAGCGCAGCGATACCAATCCAAAAAATATACACGCCTAAACGATTTTCCAAGGTTACGTTTAACTTTTTAGCATACCAAGCCGAAAAACGATTAAAAGGTTTCGCTAAAGGTGCATCAATTTCGCGATGTGAAGTCAACATGCGTGAACCCAACATCGGCGACAAGGTAATAGCAACAATCGCAGAAATGGTAATCGCGCCCGCGAGTGTGATCGCAAATTCGCGGAACAGCGTTCCTGTTAAACCGCCCTGTAAACCAATGGGCACATAAACAGAAATCAACGTTACCGTCATTGCCAAAATCGGACCAGCCAATTCGCGCGCGGCAATAATAGATGCGTTAAAAGGTGTCTTGCCTTCCTGAATATGACGTTCGATGTTTTCGACCATCACAATCGCATCGTCCACCACTAAACCTACGCAGAGCACGATTGATAAGAGCGTGAGCAAATTGAGTGAGAAGCCACAAATTTGCATTACAAATAATGCACCAACTAATGACAAGGGAATTGCCAATACTGGAATGATTACCGAGCGGCTAAAACCAAGGAACAAGAAAATCACAACAACAATAATCAGCAAAGTTTCAGTTAAGGTTTTAATAACTTCATGAATTGCTGATTCAATATATTTAGTACCGTCGTAAGCAACTGCACCTTTCAAACCAGAAGGTAAATCTGCCTGAATTTTTTCCATTTCTTTATTGACGTTACGAATTACTTCGAGCGAGTTTGCATTGGGCGCAACCCACACACCCATAAATACAGCAGTATCACCGGAGTAGTTAACTTCTGTGTTGTAATCTTCGGCACCAAGCACAACGTCGGCAACATCATCCAAACGAATTGTGCCTTCTGCATCATGACGAACTACTAAACGTTTAAATTGATCTACAGATTTTAAATCGGTATCCGCTCGCAAATTTACTTGCGTGTAGCTGCCACGGGTTTGTCCGATTGCGGCCTGCACGTTGTTGTTAGCAAGTGCTTGACGAACTTCTGTTGGCGTTACATTTAACGCAGCCAAGCGATCTGACTTCAACCAAATACGCATTGCAAAAGTACGGCCACCCAAAACTTCTGCCTTTTGAACACCTGCGATGGCAGTTAAACGCGGTTGAATAGAACGCGTTAAGAAATCAGTAATTTGGTTTTGTTCAAGAATTTTCGAATTAAAAGTTAAATACGCAGAAGCAAACTGGCTATCTGCCGCTTCAACGGTAATGGCAGGAACTTCAGCCTCAGGTGGTAAGTTACCGCGAACCTGATTCACCTTCGCACTAATTTCCGTCATAGCTTTGAGCGGATCATAGTTCAACCGTAAATGCACATTAATCGTAGACATACTCATAGCACTGCTGGATTCGATGTAATCAATACCGTCAGCAGATGCAATAGCACGCTCAATTGGCGTAGTGATAAAGCCCCGAATTAATTCAGCATTCGCACCAACGTAAACAGTGCTGATAGTAATTACTGCAATATCACTACGCGGATATTGTCGTACAGAAAGAGAATGTGCAGCCTGCAAGCCTGCGAGCAAAATCAGCAGGCTCACAACCATGGCAAGTACAGGCCGCTTAATAAAAATGTCGGTAAATTTCATAGATATAACTCAATCATGTTTGAGTGAAAAACAATTTACTTATTTCAAGGTATTGACGCTGCAGAACCTTGAAAGCTAAACCATCAGAAAAACTTATTGATCGATTGGTTTAGGCTCTGTTTTAAAATCAGGCTGTGCCGTTTTACCAATAACAACAGCTTGACCGTTTGTTAATTTAAACGCACCAGCGCTCACAACTTGCTCACCTGCTTTCAAGCCATCTGCAATTTCAATAAAGTCGCCGCGAGATTTACCTAAACGCACAAATTGTTGACGCGCTTTCAAAGTACCTTTTTCTTTGTCTTTATCGATAATAAAAACAGTATCACCGAAGGGTGCGAAAATAACGGCAGTGGTAGGAACGGTTAACACTTTTTCTGGATTGGACAACGTAACGCGAGTTTCCACAGCCATACCAGGAATGAATTGATTACCCGCATTCTCAAGTGACGATTGCACAGTCGCATTACGAGTCGCTGCATTAATATCTGCACCAACAGCAGTAACTTCACCTTTCACAACATTATTAGAGCCATCGCCTAATTGAACTGTGACAGGTAAACCTTTGGTCATTTTTACCAACCAAAATTGCGGAACGGGGAAGTTAACACGAACGCGATTTGTTGCCTGTAAAGATACAATTTGTGTACCGACTGGCAAGTCTTGCCCGAGGTCAACTTTACGAATACCAAGACGGCCATCGAACGGAGCTTTAATCACTTTTTTATCGAGCGTTGTTTTCAAGTTATCAACATCGCCTTGCGCGGAAGCTTTTTGTTGTAATGCGGTATCAAGTTCATTTTGCGATACGGTATTTTTTTTGCGCAATTGAACCATGCGGTCATAATTTGCATCGGCAAATTTTAAACGTGCGCTTGCGGCACTTAATTGCGCAGATTCATTACCAGACTCCTGAATAAGAATCACAGTACCTGCTTTAACTTGCTCGCCAGATTTAAACAGAATCTTCTGCACCTTACCGGCAACTTCAGCTGAAATATTAATGCCCTCATCAGCTTCAACGGTTCCCATTGCCGTAAATGTATTCGGCCAATCCTGTTCCACTGCCGTGAATGCACCTACGGTTTCAGGTGGAGGAACAAAACTTTTTCCCGCTTGAACAAGGGAAAATATTTGAGTGCCTTTAGTAGCGGCCAAGATTAAAAATATAACTACTACTGCAACGATGGCAATGATGATTGATTTTGATTTACTCATTACAGAAGACCACCAATAAAGGATTGAAAGTTAAAAAATTATAAAGACGAATTGTGGCATATAGGTTGCCTAAACAAAAATTCACAAATGTCACTAAGTGTAAATTGGCCGCATGACTACTGACATAAACGGGAATATGTATTTAACTTCACACGACTTCGCATGAACAACTCATGCTCAAAAAAAGCTCAAGCCAGAGAACACTTATTAAATCTGCACATTTTTTGCACAAAAAGTAGATTGCTTTTTCCCCTGACCAGATAGATCAAATACCTGTCGAAGACTCAGGATAGCTGTATACCGGCCTCTTATAACTGTTTTCGTCGATTAAAATATTCAACGCACTCTTTATAGCCTGCAATTTTATAACCAGTCGTTTCAAAAGCCTGCATAATAGCCGCACAATATAAAATCACTTAAGTGCCAAAATTTGACCCGCGAGCCTTACCAATAAATAGTGATAATAAATGATTGCAACAGCAATCCGGCCTCAACTCATTCGATTTACTAATTTTGATATAAACCTGTGACGCACTGATGTCGCGTCAGGTTGATGTTAACAAAAATAACAAGACTACTTTATGCACAAATTATTATTGCGTCAGCTTCAACAGCATTGTGAAAATGCTGGCCTGGAATATTCTCAACAACCGCTTTTACAAGCTATCTCTAACACTTATGAAGAACATGAGCTGGATAGAAAAGCGCTGGAAGAATCGCTATTTCTGACTTCAAAAGAACTTAACGAACGCACTCAACTACTACGCACCCAATTGCAAACCTTGGGTCAGATTCAGGATCAATTGCAAAAATCACTCACTGCGTTAAACGCTACCTTTGATGCGACCGGTGAAATCATTTTGTCGCTTGATAATCTTGGGCGTCTGGTGAAAAGTAATAAAATGGGTAGAGAGTTATTGCCTGAAATTGCAAAGTATGAAGGCCGGCAACAAGCCATCTCCTGGCAAAATGTTCACAAAATGCTGTTGAATCCTTGGCATCTAACTGAAATCGTCGATTCATTGCAGAAGCAGCCTAAAATTAATCTTAAGGGCACACTGCATTTTACGAATGGGCGGATTTTTGAATATCACTCGCTACCGCAATTGCAAAATAATCTGTTAATTGGTCGCGTTTGGTGTTTGCGCGACGTAACAGAAGAGAAAAAAATTGAAGAATTTATTCATCACCAAGCCTACCACGATTTACTGACAGGTTTGCCTAATCGACATTTTTTACTTGAAAAAATTGACGCTATTATTAAGGACAATCCTGAAAAGGATAAAAAGCTCGCCGTCATTTTTATTGATCTGGATAACTTCAAAAAAGTAAACGATACCGATGGCCATGAAGCAGGCGATAAATTATTACGCATTGCGACTAAACGTATGCGCAATTGTGTCCGTGATGGCGATATTCTAGCGCGTTTAGGCGGCGATGAATTTTTAATTCTAATCGAGTCCCCTATTTCGCAATCCGGTTTAACACGCATGTGCTCCAATATATTGGACACACTAAAAAAGCCATTCTTGCTAAATAACCACAACCATTTTATTAGCTGCAGTATGGGAATCAGTATTTATCCCCGCGACGATACTGTGCCAGACGGACTCATTGGCAAAGCTGATATGGCGATGTATCGCGCTAAAAAACTGGGCAAAAATAATTTTCAATTTTATAGCGAAGAATTGGAACGACTTGCATTGCACCAATTAGAATTTGAAAACAATTTGCGAGTTGCCATTAACAAGCAGCAAATAAGCATTCAATTGCAGCCCGAAATCAATATAACCACTGGAAAAATAGTCGCTGCAGAAGCATTAGCCCGCTGGACTATGGCAGATGGAACCGTAATTCCTCCTACGCAATTTATTCCGGTCGCGGAACAAGTCAATCTAATTGGTGAGATTGGCCGTCTTGTTTTTGATAAAGTTTGTAAGGAAATCTCACGCTGGAAACGACATGGTATTAACGATATTACGGTCGCTATCAATTTATCTGCACGTGAATTTAAAGATTCGGAGCTGGTGAATAACATTCACCGCAAAATGTTAGAACATGCTATTGATGGTGAAAAAATAGTATTAGAAATTACTGAATCACTCTTTATGGAAGATAAGGAGAGCGTGCTGCGAACCATGAACCAACTGCGCGATATTGGAATTCGGTTTGCTATTGATGATTTCGGAACTGGTTATTCGTCTTTCAGCTATTTACAAGATTTGCCGATTGATTACTTAAAGATTGATCGCTCATTTTTAATTGGTGTTACCGAAAACAAAAAGAAGTATGCAATTGCACGCAGCATTATCGACATTGGAAATCATTTGGATTTAAAAGTGATTGCTGAAGGAATTGAAGATCAGGAGACATTAGATTTTATTATTAGTAATCAATGCGCGATGGCTCAGGGATTTTTTATGCACAACCCTTTATCCACTGACGATTTTTTTGCGCTGCTAATCAAAGATCGAGCTATTAACTAGAAAAAGCATAGGAAAATTGCGCCGTTACAAACAGCGCAACAATTAAGATTTTAATATTGTGGCGCGGGCATATCGTTAAATGCCTGACGCAAACGATCACCCCAACTTGAACGCAATTGCTGATAATAAGGATCTTCCAAACCAATACTTACGTGCGTTTTTACCGTAAGGCTATTGGCTTCATACACCAACAGATCCAGCGGCATTCCTACACTTAAATTTGAACGAATGGTTGAATCCATTGAAATCAGTGCGCATTTTGCAGCGTCTTTCAGGCTGGTGTGCGGCTCTACTACGCGATCAATAATAGGTTTACCATACTTGGATTCGCCAACTTGAAAGTAAGGCGTTTCGCGAGTGGTTTCAATAAAGTTTCCTGCAGCATAAATTTGAAATAGCGCAGGCGGTTCGAGGCCTATTTGTCCACCGAAGATAAAGCTTGCGGCAAACTCCAATCCAAATTCTTTAAAAGCTTCAGCATCGCGTAGATAAACTTTACGTAAAGCGTCGCCAACAATCCGCGCAGCTTCAACCATATTTTTTGCTTCGTTCAACACGCTTTTTTCCAGCGGTTTTAACTCGTTGATAACCGCTTGGCTAATAGCCAAGTTACCTGAAGTCAGCAGCACCAGCACCCTATCGCCAGTTCGCTCCAATACAGTCATTTTACGAAAGGTGTTAATGTGATCGACACCGGCGTTTGTGCGCGAATCAGACAAAAACACTAAGCCAGAATCAACTTGGAGCCCAATACAATACGTCATACATCTAAACCTTGGAAAAGCGCTCCAAGGCTAGACTTAGAGCGAAAAATTTACTGGTGTTGCAGACCCTTGGCGGATCTCAACTCAACGGGTGGATAAGACACTATAGATTGTAGCAGTACGCCCGCCGAATCTGGATGGGCGATGCGCACATTTACTTCCATGGCCTCGGCTCCGCCGCCATGACGAACACCGCGCACGGGACATGCATCGAGATAATCTCGCCCTACCGCCAAGCGACAATGTTCAGATGCAGCAAAATTAGCGTTGGTAATATCGAAACTTACCCAACCTGTGCCTTCGAGCCATACATCGGCCCAAGCGTGGCTGGCAGCGTGATCGGTGTCTCCGGGATGAATATAGCCGCTCACATAACGCGCGGGTAAATCGAGTGCGCGGCAGCAGGCGATAAACACGTGAGCGTGGTCCTGACAAACACCAGCGCCAACATCGAGAACTTCAGCGGCTGTGCTAGTGACCAAACTAGTGCCCGGAACATAAGCAACGGCGTGCTGAATAGCATCAATTAACTTAAACATGGAATCAATAGCGCCGCGCTGGGAGCGATGAGCGGCCATAGATAGGTCCAGAATCGCTTCGTCGGCGCTCGTTAAATGTGTAGGTTGAAGATAGGCCAATAAAGGAACTTCGCCACCGTCGGAGGGTAAATGCGCATTTTCCTTGGACATTTCAACTTGCCCAGAGACGCTAATACGAATTTCTTCGTGGGGTTTATCCAGTACCAGAATATGGCCAACATTGCCATAGGCGTCCAAATGGCGCTGGTAACGTCCCGGCGTATTTATTTTCCAATCGATAGCTTGCTGGTGCACTTCGTGGCGCGGCGTTAGGCGCAAGTGTTGGATGGTGTAATCCACCGGTGTCGAATAACGATAAACCGTCTCGTGTTGAATATTAAGCAACATAAAATTTCCCTCTCATTTTCGTTGTGGTCGTTTTAATTGCAATCAAGCAGCGCGCATAGGCATTAAAAAGTCATGGCTTATCCGCATGCCAAGGTCGTAAATACGGTTCTGGAATTTTTCTAAGTAAGGATGCAAACCCTCTTCTAAAATTTCATCTATTTTTACGTAACGCAATTGCGCACTTAATTGACCTGCTAAACGCTGAGTTTCATGTGAATGCTGGTTAGCCAATTTCTGCAGCATGGATTCCACTTCAGTCATGCAGGTTGTTAACGATCTCGGCAATTCAGAATGCGTGATTAATAATTCAGCCACTTTATTTGGAAGAACACTATCGCGATAAACCCGGCGATAAATTTCAAATGCCGATACCGAACGTAATAATGCTCCCCATTGATAATAGTCAGCTGCAATGCCTACAGGTTCCCCTTCAGCAATTAAGTAATATTTCACATCCAACAATCGTGCCGTGTTGTCGGCCCGCTCAAGATAGGTACCTAATCGGATAAAACAGAAGGCATCGTCGTGCAACATGGTGCCGAAAGTAACGCCGCGTGAAAGGGAGGATCGTGTTTTTACCCATTCAAAAAAGCCGGAAAACTCTTCATCTTGCAATTTTCTGTTGCTTACATTGAGCATTTCCAACCAAGTCGAATTTATGGTTTCCCACATTTCTGAGGTCAAAGTTCCGCGAACCGTGTGTGCATTTTCACGCGCGGCTTTTAAGCATGAATAAATTGACGATGGGTTATGTGCATCAAAAACCATAAACGCCAACACGTTCTCAGCGCTGACTTCAGGATAACTTTTTAAATAGGCAGGTAATTGATCGTTGCATAAAAGTGCAGCTTGCCAATTGCGACTCGCACTCTCCGCCGATTGCGGAGCCAGGGAAGTTTGCCAGGTAATATCTAATAAACGCGCAATATTTTCTGCGCGCTCAATGTAGCGTGCTAACCAAAATAAATGATCCGCAGTGCGTGATAACATTCTATTCTCCATCAATTTTTATCAGGCTTTTTTAATCAAAGCGTCTTCTAAAAGCGCAATCGATAAATTTTTAGAAAGATAATTAATCTTCCAAAACCCACGTATCTTTAGTGCCGCCACCTTGCGATGAATTTACTACCAGCGAACCTTCACGCAAGGCCACACGAGTCAAACCACCGGGAACCATACGAATATCTTTTCCAGATAAAACAAAAGGCCGTAAATCGATATGGCGCGGCGCAATTCCTGAATCAACAAAAATCGGACAAGTCGATAAAGCCAAAGTTGGCTGCGCAATATATTTGCTCGGGTTCGCGATTAAATGAGTACGAAACTCAGCAATTTCTGCTTTGGTTGCGGCAGGCCCAACTAACATTCCATAACCGCCAGCACCGTGAGTTTCTTTTACTACCAACTCATCCAAATGATCCAGCACATAGGCAAGCTCTTCAGGTTTCCTACACATATGGGTGGGAACATTATTTAAAATGGGTTCTTCGTCCAAATAAAAACGAACCATATCCGGCACGTAGGGATAAACCGATTTATCGTCCGCAACCCCTGTTCCTATAGCATTTGCCAAGGTTACGCGGCCTGCGCGGTACACCGACAGCAAGCCCGCAACACCGAGCATTGAATCCTGACGAAACGCGAGTGGATCTAAAAAGTCATCGTCGAGACGGCGATAAATAACATCCACGCGTTTCGGGCCCTGAGTGGTGCGCATGTAAA
>Ga0247741_1000437_pt1 | contig 24039 bp, 28 predicted proteins | sample UWRJL213509R2_FD_180945 | JGI IMG/M metagenome (GOLD analysis project Ga0247741, IMG submission 180945) | Plant litter microbial communities from Arlington Agricultural Research Station in Wisconsin, United States - UWRJ-L213-509R-2 | ecosystem: Environmental > Terrestrial > Plant litter >... | reverse complement strand
GGCGAGGGGCCGATGGCATGCAGGCGGATGAACCCCCAAGCCATCGGTCCCTCTCTACCGACAGTTTGTTGATAAACTATGTTCCTAGAATGCGTAAAAGGTGTGGGTGGGTGGGAAATATTTTGAGACCGAGACCGAATCGTCTACCGAGATTGTACCACGACGAGGGAGACACGAGGTGGAGGTAAGAGGTAAAGGTACTTAGTGGCTGTGTCGCACATGTCACACAAGAAGGCGCACCCGCGTCTCCTGCGGGTGCTTTCATTGCCACAAAGCAAACGAGAGGCTATTGCATCATTTTTAGCTCAAGACAATATCATCGGCCCGCACGAGAGAAACTCAGCTGATCAGAGTAGCTTTGAGTTTGAGTATATTTCCCCATTGGATTAAGGTTGAAGCGCGGGATTTGACTGAGGTCGTTTATGACTGTTTTGCAAGCTTGCCGATCAAACATGCAAGACCGTATATAGTGTAAACGTTCTCATTCGGGAATTCACTCAATGCCCACGTCTCGCGATGCGCATCTAAGATTTCCATACGTTTCGAATTGAAGTAGTGTAGTACATTCAAACTGTAGAAACCGAGCGTAATCACTCGTATCTGCGCTCAGCCCCTCCAAACAGCCTGTGGATGTATCATCAGTGATAGGGTTAATTGTAATAAGCAGCTCTACTCACGGGTCCGGGTTGAGTGTAGGTGGCGGGAACGGCTAAGAGAATCGTGAGCTCCAGTCAGCCCAGTTTGTATCAGAAATCAGAAATTGACGCACGGTAGTAGATGTTGATCAAGATGCCCGGCTCCTGCATTCCCCAATCAGAACATAGCGAGGTTTTATCACAGGTGGGAACACTCACGCGACCAGTGTAGACACCAGGAATAGAAACAAGAGGACCGGGAGTACCAGATCCGCCTCCAGTGACATTGATTTGGCTGCACGAGATGTAGGTCTGAGCACCCCCGAAACTACCGGCACTATGCAGAGCAATGTGCTCAATACGGACAAGATATTGTCCATTGGGGATACTCTTTGGTAGCGTAAAGGTGATAGACTTTGCACCTAGAAGATGGATAGTTAGGAATTTTATGTCGGGGGCTGCTACACATTACGCCTCGTACCTTGCGATGGCCAAGAAATGGACTTGCCGCCATCTGTAACAGCAGAGACTTCATGAACCTTAAACCAGACTTGGCCAGCTCCATCCCAGTTAGCGACGTCGACACCAGCGGGTGCTTTCGCCATGTAAATGTTGGCAACACCAGGATGAGAGATTGAAGCAGCAGTAGCCACTCCAATTGTCGAGCCAGCAGCGACGTTCGCAGTGGCAGCCTTGTCACCTGTCGCGGTATTATAGCACCTGAAGTCAGCACTCGTCACATCAGTGACCTGAGAAGAGCCTGTTATCTCGAGTTTGGGTGAGTGAAAAAAGACTTACTGGGCCGTTAGACTGAAAGTTGTTGGTCTTCCTGGTATTAACCCATGCAGCTGACGTGGCACCATTGGCAACCAGAGAAGGGAAGGTGTCTTAAGCAAGAATTGAGACATGAGCAACAAGAATGACCAATTAACTACTCACAGTGGGCCGAGATAAGGGTGGAGAAGGAGAAGATCACAACCAAAGCTTTTGTGAACATCGTAAGCGACAATGGAAGGTGAAGAATACCATCTTAAACCTCCATGCGCTTATATACATTGTATACCTTTCGTCGCGATTTGGCAATGACCAAATCGGAAGAAACAAGTCTGAGTGAATCTTGGAACCAGTAAGTACCATACGATATCCCCCCGCAGATAATCCCCTGCCGTAGGTGACTTCTCGGATGTAACCGCCAAGAAGAGACATTAGGCGAAAAGAAGAGAGCTTTCCCGAGAACTTGACGAAACTCTGCCTTCCTAGGTCTGGCTATGATCAGGAACGATTCAGACGCCCATTCACTGCGGGCCGCGTAGTCGTCGCTGTACGATAGTATACGTGTAGCATACCCGAGAAGCTTAAAGATAGCTATTGAACAAGGACGCTGGCAAGAGTCCAACGGCTCAGCTAGGGAGGTAGAAGTCACAGTTAAATATCGTTTTGACGCAACTGAAAGTCCGGAAACTTGCTGGCGACAGTTGTGGCTGTACCAAGCCACATGACGGTGATGGATCGGGCCGGTCTACCCTACATGATAGACGCCCTTCAATCTTCAGAGCTCTTCATCAAATACTATCATATGGATCAAGCACCACTATGAGCAACTGAGACCTTCCTAATATACCAAAGATTTATCTCTTCTCCCATCAGTGTGAAGGTTCGATATAATTGAAGACATAAGCATTAGTATGGCTCATATTCATAAGAGAATGAAATTGAGCGACAGCCCAAATGCGTTTTATACTAGCATTGCATTCTGTGAAGCTTTAAGGCTTGAAGCTTGAATTTGAGCTTGATCGCTCCGAGTCGTATCAGCGACCAAGGCCATCTTATCGCTAACCTCCATTTGGAAGTCGTGCCTATGTGCAGATTCTCGACGACCCCTGATTTGAAGTTCAAACTCCCACCATGACGACGCCCAAGGCAGAACATCATATACCAGCCATTATAGAACCACCAACGGGCTCAACCAGTCCACCAGCACTGCACATACCGGAGCCCAAGGACGGATTCTTCGGGTATTCAGAAGAAAAGAGCCTACAACATGTAATGATCAGATTCAATCGACCATCTGCTTCATAAGAATGTTGACCTTCAATCCCATCCTCATCTCCAGATAGAAGAAAAGTACTGGGCTCATCGAAGGGGATCTGATGCACCATCCGATCCAGGTAGCTTTAAGCCGCCCGTGTCGCTTCAGGGATCCGTAATTGGAGACGTTTTCTACGAAGACGAGGAAGTAGTCGAAGAGGAACGGCATAAGCGGCTCACAGCGGAGGCACATGCCCCAGGTGAGCATGCAAACTTTATCCTCCATCTTGAACGGATGCTAAAGGGTGGTCAATGATATTGTAGAACAGCATATCAATGCTGAACAAGCGAATCTTCTTCAATCGTTGCAAAAGTGCCTTGAACTACGCGACAAATATATGCTCATGTCTCGGCAGCGACTAGGGGATGACCCAAGGGACCGTGACGCCCATTTCCAGCCTTTCGAAGACTATTGCGTTGACGTTTCTGGTGTGCGGCCTGACGTTCCTCCGGCTTTCGCAGGAGATACTGGTGGATCTCAAGGGGAGGATCTTAAGCATTGGAACATTTATCCCAAACCCCCACCACCACATTGGCATTGGAAGGAAAATGAAGCCATCAACGCAGACGGCACCAAAACACCAGGTCACAGTGCTTTCAGGTTTGAGGACTGCAAGATCCCTGGGCCACACGATGGGTGGTCATACAGCATTGATATGACAGGCATATTCCAAGTGTACGATGAGACTACGGGTAAGTGCTTTCCGCTTGTGTGATTATTGTTCATCTGGCAAACATAGGAAGCGAAGACACAAAGACGCCCGCATTCGATATTCCGGACATCAGAGAATATTTCTTAGATCTCGAATACGTTCTTGGTGTCATATCGAATGGTCCTACGAAGAGTTTCGCATACCGGAGGCTCAAATATCTAGCCAGCAAATTTGACATGTATAGTCTCTTAAACGAGTTTCAAGAACTGGCGGATATGAAGGTAAGCCCTATACCACCTTAAAAGGAGTCTCATCCAACCTGATTTTCCAGAGAGTACCCCATCGGTCCGTATCTAACAGGCTAAATTGGAATATGCTCTAACACCTGTTGTTCACAGCGACTTTTACAACTTGCGGAAGGTCGACACTCACGTCCACCACTCCAGTAGCATGAACCAAAAGCACTTGCTTCGCTTCATTAAGTCCAAAATGAAGCGCAGCCCGCATGTACGACCTGTCTGCCTTTTGTTTGATCCTTGAACTGATCGTATCTTAGGACGTGGTCATCTTTCGAGACGGTCATGAACTGACACTCTCCGAAGTGTTCGCATCTTTGAAACTGACGGCATATGACCTCTCCATTGACACCCTCGACATGCATGCCCACCAAGATTCGTTCCACCGTTTCGACAAGTTCAATCTCAAATATAATCCTATTGGAGAATCGCGTCTACGTGAGATCTTCTTGAAAACGGATAACTATATAAATGGACTGTACCTAGCCGAGTTAACTAAAGGTGACCTTCACCGTTGATTCTAAAGTGAATCGAACTTGAGTGCTAATGCGGCTACTCTGGCTAGAGTTAATGATGGATCTTGAACAGAGCAAATACCAGGTGAGAAGAGTGATTGAAGCCTCTTCAACTATATTTACACCACGACATCCTATAGAACGTGGAGTGGCGGATCAGTATCTATGGCCGCTCAGCCGATGAATGGGATAAACTGGCAAAATGGATCGTCAACAATACGCTATTTTCTCACAATGTTCGCTGGTTGATCCAAATACCAAGGCTGTACGATATCTACAAGGCCAACGGTTCAATCAGGACTTTTGAGGATATCGTAATTAGTGAGCGTTACACTCTATATCGTCGGGAGTCAACTGGCTGATCTGATTTTAGATGTCTTCAAACCCCTTTTCGAGGTGACGAAGGATCCTCGAAGTCATCCCGAGCTGCACGTTTTCCTGCAGCGTGTAATCGGTTTTGATACTGTTGATGATGAATCTAAAATCGAAAAGAGGATCCACAAGAAGTTCCCTTACCCGAGACTGTGGGACTTGCCTCAGTCACCTCCATATTCCTACTGGTGTGTTCTCATTTTCCTTGGTCGAAGACTCACCTTGACTGTTACATGTTACATGGATAGGATATACTACGTCTATGCCAACATGGCAAGCCTCAATAACTGGAGACGCGTTCGGGGCTTCAGTAAGTCACCCAACTATGGTGAAGTGTGCTACTAATGATATATTGAAGACACCTTCGTATTTCGACCTCATTGTGGGGAAGCTGGAGACACGGATCATCTCACATCGGCGTTCCTTACATCCCATTCTATCTCGCATGGGATCTTGCTTCGCAAAGTACCTGCCCTCCAATATCTCTTCTACCTGAAGCAAATTGGAATTGCAATGAGTCCTCTCAGCAACAACGCGCTATTTTTGACATACGAGAGAAATCCTTTACCAGATTTCTTCAAAACAGGGTTAAACGTCAGTTTAAGCACAGACGATCCACTTCAGTTCCACTTCACCAAGGTTAGTTCTAGCCAATGTTCTCATAAAATTTGCTCACAATTCATGCAGGAGCCACTCTTGGAAGAGTACAGCGTCGCTGCGCATGTGAGTCCGTGTTCGCATTTGCAATATATTGCCATTAATGTTCTACTGCGCAGATATACAAATTACCCCAGAGCTCACTTGCCGAGTTAGCACGTAACTCGGTGAAACAGAGTGGTTTCGAAATGGAGATCAAACGACACTGGCTCGGGCAGGAGTGGTATCTTCCTGGTGCCGCAGGTAATGACATCAACAAGGTACGTGTTTGATTTACGAAATAAACCATCGAACCGTGTACTAACGACTAATATCATAGACTAATGTACCGAACACCCGACTGGCTTATCGACACCAAACACTGCTAGGTGAACTGGAGATGATTCGAGGAAAACAACCAACGGCTCAATCTACTAGCCACAGTCCAATGCTTCACACCAACATGCTTCCAACGCCTGATAATGTTGCTGCGAAAGCCATGGCCTCATAGGGCGTCAGTCATAGAGCTTCAATGTACATATTTAGATAATAAAAACCATCTTACTCAGATAATATCTCATATCGTAACGCGGTCAATGAAGAGTTGGTGAGAGTCGAACATTCCATCCAGCAAATATTTGTACAAGTCATCTCCATCAACATTCGATACATGCGGACTAACTACTCCGGTACTTCATAATTTGACTCCCTAACACTTGAGCTTGTTGCACTTTTGGCAGGATTTCCTCACTCCGTAGCTGCAGGTGTTTCCGTTGGGGTTGCACTCGTAGACATTGCCTATTTTGCAATAGACGGTGCCTCCAGCGGTGTAGCCAAGTCCACAGAATTGTCCCCGAATTCCATTGCACTTGCACTTTGGGCTGGATGTACAGGCGGCCTGTTGAATTTTAAACCGTTAGTTGGCGCGATCGAGTTTCATAAAATAAGGAACGACATACAGGAGCACGGTCTTCGAGGATGGTCGACTTGTCAGTGAGAAGCTGGCCTGCTTCGAGAGCCTGCTCGGCTGATACGGTCGCAGCAGTGGCAGCCGCAATGGCGGACAAGAAGGAGGCTGCGAGGATGAAAAACTGCACTTTGTGAGCTCTGAACAGAAAAACGAGCCAAAGAGTTCCTCACCTTCATTGCTTTGATTGAGATATTGAGAAAGGCGTTGAGTTGCGACTTGCCAAATACTCACTTGCTTTCACTTGCTTTTATACCCAAAATTTTGGGCACCCAGTTAGTGCAACTGCATGGTCTGCCAGTGTACTCCATATTCAAATTCAAATTAGAGATCTTTGTCAAAGGCGAGTGAGTCGTACTATTGTCTTACTAGCTTCTTCCTATTCACTTTTCTGCCATCTGGTAAGCATCTTTGATGCTGCGCTAGTGTGATGATTGGGCGCGTAGCCCACGGCCCATTGCATATGCAGCTGGAAAAGATAACTGTTTGAAGGTATCGAATATAAGTAAGCCACTCAAGAAGCATCTTAGCCGTATCCGGATCCAATAACTAAGAGATTGGTGGCCAACTTGAAATACGTTTGGAGAAAGCTCTGATTGCTTGTACCAAGAAAATGCGAGTGTCATCCTAGTTTCAAAAATCTTGAAGATGGCGCAGACATATACTTATTGAACTTCCGTTTTGGAGAAGAAAACCAATCCTCGTACAGCCTCAGTCTTAGTCTACATTATGGTTTAGCCGAAGATGCATCACGAAAAATTTTAAGAATCCGTTTATTGGGCCAAGAAGCTTCTGAGCCTGGTGATGCGTCTCCTTCGGGTTCAAATATATATATTCTAGAGGTGGATCGAATTTGAAATATTCATGTATTCGGCATTTCTCTCAGGCCCCGAGTAACAGCAAGACACCCAGAATAATAACGGCAGCCACAGTATAATTTCTCCGAAACTCAAATGTAGTATTTCCTCTTGTGGTAAATAATATATTATACATGATGCGACGAGATCGTAGGTAACCGTCCTCCTATATGCGATCTTGAGATTCATGCTTCTTGCGCCGCATGCTCATGCACGTCCCCGGCTCATTGGGATATGTCGCACCCGCAGTAATCATATACATTGACTCATTAAATATCTAGAAATTATATGTTCTCACAATAGTTCCTGCTTGATGTATTTGGCCGCCTGACGATTTGGGCGCTAATTCTGTGGCTGTGTTGACTGATCGGCGAACCCTGACAGGCCGGGATTGAGCCGGTTCCCGGAACTCCATCAGCTAAAGATTCCAAAAGCTTTATAGATCAGCTTAAGTATTACAGATAGACAATGGCACACAGCCTTATCCATCTTTGGGCCTCTGTTGCGGGGCCTCGTGGAGGTACCCTTCCGGGATGATCTTTCTACATAAAACTCGACTCATTGCTCCCAGTACAGTAGTGGGTGTGTTGATAATGTCTGACCGTAACTTGACCATCAGGTCTCATGCATCACAGTGGTAAGTCGATCGCAACGCTTAATTTGGCTAGTCGTCGAGTACGTTGGCAGGTGGATCATAGGGCTTTAATGTACATATGTACATAATATATGATTCTACCCTTGCAGTGACACACAAACAGCCCGGTAAATAGAGAACATTGAGGAATGCATCAACTTATTGGGAGCCCTGTTGTTATTGAACAACATAAATTCAGACAAGTCACATCTCCAAGTCCTCCGTTAAACACTCAATACATCGCAGATCAGCTATGGTAGTACTTGGTAACGACTAGCACTTGAGCTTGCTACACTTTGCGCAGCTGGCTATTTGTCCGTAACTGCAGGTCTTCCCGCTTGGGTGGCACTCGTAGACATTGCCTACTTTGCAATAGATGGTGCCTCCACCGGTGTAACCAGTTCCACAGAATGGTCCGGGTATTCCACTGCACTTGCACTCCGGGCTAGATATGCAAGCGGCCTGTTGGGTGTACAAGTGATTGTCAGCCTGTGTCTATAGGTTATCATAAAATAAGGAATGTCTCACAGAAGCACGACCCTCGAGGATGAGCGACTTCGTCGTGAAAAGCTGGCCTGCTTCAAGAGCTTGTTTAGATGCTACGGTGCCTGCATTCGCGGCCGAAATGGCGGACAGGAAAGAGGCGGCGACGGTGAAAAGCTGTATTTCGTGAGCCTCAAAGCAAAAAATGAGCTGAAGGGTTCCCCACCTTCATTGGTTTATTAGCTTGGAGAGTCGAGGCTTGCCAGAAACTACCTGCTCACCTGCTTTCATACTCCAAAAACTGGGGTATCTATATCAGTGTGTCCGAATTAGGTTCGCAATTGGGTGCATAGTCAGCAGATGTGCTCGAAAATCAAAATCAAAATTGAGATCTTTGTCAAAAGGCGAGCGAGTCCTACTATTGTCTTACTAGCTTCTTTCTATTCACTTTCTGCTATCTGGTAAGCATCTCTGATGCTGCGCTAGTATAATGATGGGGGAACGTAGCCTATTGCATATGTAGCCTATGGAAATACAAGGCATTGAACATAAGTGAGCAACTCAAGAAATTCTTACTAGCTGTATTCGGTTCTGATAACTAAGAGATTTGAAACTTTTGAAGTAAGCTCTGGTCGCTTTTCTCAAGAAATGCGAATTTCATAGTTTCAAAAAATTTGAAGACGTCGCAGTACATAAACTTATTGGACTCTCATTTTGGGAAAATCCTCGTACAGCCTCGTACTCAGCCAATATCATGACTTAGCCGAAAATCCATCACGAAAATGTTAAGTATCCGCTTATTGAGTCAAGAGGCTTCTGAGACTGTTGATGCATCTCTTTTGGGCTCAATTGTAGCGAATTGTATGTGGAGTATTCGGTATTTCCCTCAGGCCAGAGTAACAGAAGGAAGAGACACAGAAACACCCACTGAATAACGGCAGGCACAGCAGAATTTCTCCGAACCTAAAATGCAATATTTCCTCTTGTGGTAAGTGGTATATCGAATATATGATGCGACAAGCTCGTATGTTACCTTCTTTCGATGCGATCTTGACGCCCATGCTTCTTGCGCCACATGATGCTCATACATTTCGCTGGTTCATTGGGAGATGTTGCAACAGCAGTAATCATATATTTTACTCCCTAAATATCTAGATATTAAAAATTTCCTGCAGTAATTCCTGCCTGTATTTTCATATCTAGCGTCTACGTGGGATGATTTGAGCGCTAATTATGTGGCTGTGTCGGCAGATGATCGGAGACACTTCATCAGCTAAGAACGTTCGAAGCTTATATTGACGGACAATGCGTACTTACAGTAGTACAAACTTATTTGTCTCTGCTATAGTATCCAATTGGTGACGGGCCAGGCCACGATGTCTCAAGAACATAGGAACACCACCACTTACTACCCAAGAACTATCTTTACGTAGGCTCCCTTGCTTGAATGCACCGGTCCGGGATCACGCCCTCTGACGTTGTTACTGATTTGGCTGCTCTCCTTTTTTGGACACCTTTCAAATTTCGCCACACCGCACACTCAACTCAACCTTCAGCAAAACTCGAAGGGTCGCCTCGAGCTCTGTTATCTCGGCGACGAACTGCCTTACTTCGCGAGTCAATCTCTGAGCGCAGCACCCCGCCAGTAGCATCTGGAATGTTTGAACAGCGTTGTTCCATCACCAACTCCCCGTGGAGTTCCGTGTCCAAAGACACCGACGTGTGGGGTGGGATTGCATCATATGTGTATCGTCTCATTCATGGACTGGCGCGTAGAAATTAATTATTCTAGAATTCACGGACGGCTTTGGGGCTTGAGCGACAGCAAACATGCAGAACGGAGACACCAGTATTCATTTTTGACAAACATCATCAGCTGATGTAGAAGACTTTATGGATCCTTTGACATTCCATTGCTTCACTTGCTCCGAGGTGTCTACATTGTAGTTTGAGAGGAACCTTGGAGCAGTCGGACTGAGTCGATCTTTGTGCGCTTCCCCTTCTGACTTGGCTGTGCAAAGCTACAAGGGAGCACAGGGTGAGTCGTTCGTGTCTGGTGTAGTCATGTCGTCGACTGAGCTCCAACAAGGCTCTGGTGTACAAATGGGGACGTCAAGCCCGAAACGTTCCCGACTGACAGAATGACGCTCGTGTGTTGTGATGGCCAAAAATGAGAGCTCAGACATTCATACATGGATCCGACTGTCTCTTTACTGACGCGCCAAGTGCCTCCAGTTTAATTATAAGCATCGAGTCGAATCTTCTCGGAACCAAATCCCTCTCTCCCACTCACTCCACCACTTTCCCTCATGGATCGCTTACCTCGACGACCCCGTACACTCGTGCTGTGTTTCGATGGAACCTCTAATGAATATGATGCAGACGTGAGTCGCCCGTCTACACTCCCTTGTTGAACTGATGTTAAAGTCTTGATAGAACACAAATGTCGTCAAGCTATTTGCGCTGCTGAGAAAAGACATCTACGACGAACAGCTTTGTTACTACCAGGTATGTTGTGCCACTCTACACGCCATTCACTCGTCGTCTAACATGGTGCATACAGCCTGGTGTCGGAACTTGGTTCGAGCCTGGTGTTGTTTCGCCACTGTTTGAATGGGGCGCCAAGTTCCTTGACCTTGCCTTCGCTTGGTGAGCACCCTGCCTCCATATAGAATCTCCGAAATCTAATTTAGCTCCAGGTATTTGGACGCTCATGTTATGGATGGTTATAAATTCTTGATGCAGAACTATCGCACTGGTGATAAGATATGTATATTTGGCTTTTCGCGTGGTGCATATACTGCACGGTATGATTCTTCGCGGTGTTGCATCCACTTTCAACACTGACCCATCTGCAGGGCCTTAGGCGGGCTTCTTTACAAGGTAATTCTTCAAATCGTGAGGTTTAATGAGAGGTCTTCTAAACGGCACTCTAGGTTGGGTTATTACCACGCAACAATACTCAGCAGGTCCCTTTCGCATACAAGATGTACAAGCGGACGGACGATAAGGGACTTAAACTTTGCGCTGGCTTCAAACAAACTTATTGTCAACACGTCAAAATTGACTTTATGGGCGTCTGGTATGCTCATTATGCTCCAGCGCTGATGGGGCGATATTGATGCATCATGATTATAGGGACACCGTCTCGAGCGTTGGTGTGGTCGCCGGCCGTACTCTTCCCTTCACAAACTCGAATAGTTGCGTCAAGACTTTCCGTCACGCCCTATCTCTTGATGAAGTAAGTTCAGTTTCTTCATTTCATGAAAAACCTTAGGCTCACTTCGAGTCGATAGCGTCGAGCAAAGTTCAGACCCAACAACTATCATCGTGTCCCACCAAACCCTGAGGCTGGGCTTCTTGATCCAGAGCACGTCTGCGGTGATACACGCGATGAGCGGGTGTCGACCTCTACCGTTGGTAGGACCAACTCGTCGTCGTCTTCATCATCAGGGTCTAAGGCAGAGAAGAAGAAACGGGGGTCAGTTAAAGTTGTGCAGACTGGCAAGGCTATTGCCCCCGAGTTGAAGGAGGATGAAGAGCCCGACGATGTCCTCGAGGTTTGGTTCTCTGGGTGTCATAGCGGTACGTGGGCGTCTTTTCTTCTTTCAGACTTTATTCATCGCATTACCCTTACCAGATGTCGGCGGTGGTTCTTGTCCAAATGAAGCGGTTAAATCCCTCGCCAACATCAGTCTGCGTTGGATGGTCCGTGAGGCTGTGGAATCGGGATGTGGCATTCATTTCGACAGCTCGGCCCTCGCTCGCGCCAAGATAAATCTTGAACCCGAGCCATCACAGACGGAGATTGAGCAGGATCTGGCAGACGCGTTGGAGCCGATACACGACTCGGTCAAGAGCAACCCGTCATGGTGGCTGTTAGAGATTTTCCCCCTGCACTACTCGTGGCAGGATGCTGATGGAGTTTGGCATCGCGATTGGGGGTGAGTCTGATAAAAATTTCCTGGAACAGATTACCATCGGACTGATATCATTTCGTAGCTTCAACTTTGGACGAGGGAGGAAGGTGGTTGATGAGAAACCCAACTTCCATGCTACCGTGAAACAGCGTATGGAATCAACTCTGAATTACACTCCCAAGGCGAAGTGGAAGGAGGGATCCGAGGTTTATGTCCACTAAATTTTGAGCATCGAAGGACGGAAGGACTGCTACGCTTTTATGATTAACGGTTGGTTTCCAAGTTACGAATCCTTCTGTACGATACCTATTTTAAGAGGTCGCTGTGCCGCGCTTTGCCGCTCGAGTGTCTGATGAACATGTGGATGCACCAAGATACCAATTAAACCAGAGCTGTATTTAACTATTACTTTAACTGTATAGCTACCAAATTTTATGTACTTTTATCGTGTCTTCTATTCGAGTTTGTGAGTTCGCAACTAGGTATCAACCTGAAGTTGCCATTTGCTCTCCAACCAGCGGCAGTAGATACTGTGTTCAGGGTTGAATTGTCATTGTCCATGGGGCCTGGAGGCCTCTTCACTACTTCATCTGAGAAACTTCGCGGGGGTGCCACATACATAAGCTTGTGGTAGAATTCGAAGGCACAGGAATGCACCGAGTTTGCCGCTTGCGAATCAGATCTTCGGTGGCACACGTGCCATTGTTCAGATCCGGCAATAATAGCTGCATTGACCGAACGTTAGCTTGCTCTCATCCTCCATCGTCCATCTCTTCCTTTTCTACTATACCCCTTACACTTCCAAAATCCGGTTATCTTGAATCCTGGTCTGATTTTTTCGCTGTTCCATGGCTATGGCAACTCCTATACGCAAAAAGAGGAATTTCAAGGCTCTCCAGCTGAATGTGGCAGAACCAGCACCTGCGACAGCGAAAGAGGCAGAACCGGTGGCCATCAGGCAGGCACCAGCTCCAGCTGCATCTGCGCCTGTAGAAAGGAAGAAGAGGCCCCCTCCGATGATCATAAAGGCCCCCAAGATTCCCAACTCTAGCGGTGCTGTCTCTGCTGTCGAACAGGATGGCAACCTCCTCACTGTTAGCAGTACCGCCAATACTGCGCCACACTCCGCTTCGCCAGCTATCAGGAGAAACACATATCACGCTACTCTATCTAGCACTCTTGCCAACTTGGACATGAACGCTGAGATCAAATTCGACCTGAAGGACGGAGACTTGAAGGATTTGCAAGAGCTGGGTCAAGGCAACGGCGGAAGTGTGAAGAAGGTAGAGCATGTACCAACGAAGACTATCATGGCTAAGAAAGTACGTCCGCAATTTTTATTTGTTTTCCAGCTGGATCTGACTGTCGCTTATTCCAAAAGATTGTCCTCATCGATGCTAAACCATCTGTACGGAAGCAAATTCTACGCGAGCTTCAAATCATGCATGACTGCCATTCCAAGTACATCATCTCGTTTTGGGGGGCTTTCCTCGCAGATCCCAACATTTGTATGTGCATTGAGTTTATGGATAAAGGTTCTCTGGATGGCATCTACAAGAAGATTGGACCAATTGATATCGACGTGGTTGGGCAAGTGGCGCTGGCGGTGCTGGAAGGTCTGACGTATCTCTACGATGTTCACCGCATCATTCACCGAGGTGAGCGATTTGCTCTGCTTCCTGTACTTCCTGGTTGTCGTACGGACGCCATCACGTGATGGTATCTTTGTAGCCATCCTCGTCTCACTGCGTTGTCGTCATAACGATTTCTCTTGTTAACCTCGCAACCTCGTAGACATCAAACCTTCCAATATCCTTTTCAACTCGCGAGGAGAGATTAAAATATGTGACTTCGGCGTTTCTGGAGAACTCATCAACTCAATTGCGGATACTTTCGTGGGGACTTCAACGTATATGAGCGTGCGTGGTATCTTTCGAGCAGCCTTCTCAGCTTACGCGAGTTTAACACCATACTCCCATCTAATCCGGTCTTTATAACTCAATCTCTCTCGTCGCTTAATCAAATTGGCTTGGTGATAATAGCCCGAGCGGATACAAGGAGCACAATACACCGTCAAATCGGATGTATGGTCACTTGGAATTTCCTTGATCGAACTCGCCCTCGGCCGTTTTCCATTTTCAGAGTCGACTTCCGATGACTCTGATTCCGAATACGAGGGTACACTCTCACCAGCTCGACCAGGATCTATCTCGCTCTCCGGTCTCCCCCCAGCGCGTATCAAGCGAACTACCCCAAAGAAGGACAAGAGGAAGAGCAAGGGCGTGAGTCTACAGGGCGGGGGCATGACGATGAGCATTTTGGAGCTTTTACAGCACATCGTAAATGAGCCCGCACCCCGGCTCACACCTGAAGGGCGATACCCGAAGGAAGCTGAGAGCTTTATCGATAGCTGCCTGCTGAAGGATCCTGATGCCAGGAAGACACCAAAAGATTTGATGGTACGCCTCTTTAATAGAAGCCCCATGGTTCTCGACTCTGATTTTCTCTCCTGTAGAAGGACGCGTGGATAGAACATGCTCGGAGTTCTGAAATCAATCTTGAAGATTGGGCAAGCACATTCTGAGGCAATGTTTTCTAAACTTTGCGATATATTTTCGGCCTAGTTGATACAGCCTTGTTCGATACATTTGTACCGTCCATCACTTTCATATTCGCGACATCGTCTCGTCAGCGCCAAGAGGAGCACTACGGTTTATTTCTTTCCATAATTATCTTGCTTGGTGTCAATCGTTTCCCGTCTGCATAGTAATTGTATTTATAAGATGTATCTGGTGTGAGGCTGAGGAATAAGGACATGCTAGTAATTGTCCGATGTGCATCCAAGTGTGTTACTCTTCAAAATAGTTCAAGAGACTACTTGCATCCAATTTGATGCAGGAGCAGGGCGTCACGCTGACCTATGACAGAAACCACACGATGTGACTTTCGTGTTCAATTAGTCACCCAGTTGCTTCGAGTCATCATATTTAACTCTACCCTTGACGCTCACCACCAATTCATGTTTTTATTTCGCCTGGAATGTCCTCAGATATAGGAGAAGATGTGTCTTTGAACTCGGACAGTGAAGACGAGCTCGACTGGGAGGAGGTGGAAGTACCCCAGCAAGAACGCCATCTTGAAATCACCCTAGATGCACCGTCGAAATCCAAGATTGACCCAACAAAGTGCGTCGATACCATGGGAATGCTACGCCTATCTGATTTCCACCAGAAAGAAAGTCATTTCTCACGCAGAGCGCCTCATACGAATTGACTGTCACAAAATCCATACTGTTGCTCTAATAGCGAATGGCCGTGTTCGAAATCAGTGGATTAACGAACCTCTACTGCACGTATGTCCCCAGAAGTGAGTATAGGGCATCTCATGAAACCTTTTTCTAGGCCAGGCTCCTCTCGCTCACCCCACTCCACCTCCAGAACGCATTTGGGGCCATACACAAGTCTCGTATTCCAGACCAAAACCAACGCGGACGTATGTTTGAGAGGGCCATGGGCAACCTAACAGCCTGGTGGGCAGATACCTTCTTCGAAATTGTACCTAAAGGACATATCCGAAACCGACCATACGACGAAATTCAGCGTAAGCTGGAGATTCGAGGGCTGCACATTAAGGATGACGCAAATTCAGACGAAATTTCCCTGGATGTTGAGACGCTCGAAGATATTGTCGGCGACGAAGTGGAGCCCATTCGAAGTTCCAAGAGTCTTATGAAGCATGCACTAATGCGGAGCGGTTCTAGGGATACAAGTGCCCAGTTATTCACCGCCCTGTGCCGTGGGTTAGGTATTCCGGCTCGGCTAGTCGTCAGCATCCAGAGTGTACCTTGGCAAGCGGGTATCGGCAAGCCTAAACCACAGTACGAGAGAAAGAAACTGAAAGGAAAGGGAAAGACGAAAGAGGTGATGAACGACGAGGTCGACGGCTCCCCACCTCCTGCTCCATCAATATTCGATTCAAACTTGACCAATGAGAGACGGCTTGACGGCAACCCTGTTCCTTCGACGAGTGAAAAGGCGAAAGGGAAGCAAAAGGCTGCGCATGTCATCAAGTTGCGCAAGACAAAGAGCAAGGGTCAAGTACTAGGCGTTGCGCCTAGCAAACTCGGTCAGTTGCATTATTTTTAATGCAACTTTGCGCCTCACAGCATTCCTTAGAGTCGCCAGATCCATTAACCACTCCGCCCGTCATTTGGACGGAAGTGTTTTCCCGTCCAGACGCAAAGTGGTTTCCAATCGACCCCATCCGTGGCATTGTGAACAAACGAAAGGTGTTCGACCCAACACCATCAACTACGACTGGCAATGCTCCTATCTCGCTTGCTCGTAAAACGAAGGTGGAGAACCGGATGGTTTATGTCATCGCATTTGAAGAGGACGGGTATGCAAGGGATGTGACAAGGCGATACGCAAAGGATTTTGGTGCCAAAGTCGCAAAGATGCAAGGAGGCAGCAGTGCACCAAATGTTGGTGGGGGTGGTAAGGGACGTCAGGCTTGGTGGGACAAAGTTGTCAATTGCATCCATAGGCCTTTCCTATTGGTGAGCGAAGTTTGAATCTTGATCTTCTAGACCCTTACACTGTTACTAGCATCGAGACGATTTAGAGGACCAAGAGTTGGAGGCTGCCCAGCTATCAGAAGGGATGCCAAATACAGTATCTGGTTTCAAAGACCATCCATTGTAGGTGATACATATTCTCACCAATACCGCGTAATGATTCACATCGAATAGGTATGCCCTCGAACGACATCTTAAACAAACTGAAACTATATACCCACCCCCACCAACAACTCCTGAGCTTGGAAAGTTTAGAGGCGAACCTGTCTACCCGCGTTCCTCCGTCGTATCGCTCAAGACAGCCGAGAATTGGATGAGAAGCACCGGACGATCAGTTATAGCAGGAGAGCAACCGATGAAGATGGTCAAACTACGGACTGGCACGGTGAACCGGATGCGGGAATTGGAGGTGCTCAAAGACGATTTGAGGGTAGCAGGGCAGGACGGAGTTCAAGGCGAAGGCCGAGAAGGTACTGGGGGCTCCTCGTCAGGCGGAGAGATTATGCAGGGCCTGTACGCTTATTCCCAGACAGAGGCGTATGTTTCACCTCCAGTTGTTGGTGTGAGAACTAATCTCCCTTGAAATGGCTGGACCATGGCTAATCGAGCTCTTTTGACCAGGGAAAAGTACCGAAAAATAACTTCGGAAACATCGACCTTTATGTGCCCTCTATGCTGCCTAAAGGAGCGGTACATGTACCTTGTACGTAGTAATGATTTCCCGCCAGATCCTTGATTCATACCAAATTTTTGCAGTCAAAGGAGTTGCCAAAATTGCGCGAAAATTAGGGTTTGACTTCGCAGAGGCTGTCGTACGTACTTGTATTCAGCTATGCGACTGGTGTAGGTTATTGATTACTTTTCATTCAATTCAACAGACCGGCTTCGAATTCAAGAAGCGGCGCGCATTTCCCGTTATTGAAGGAGTAGTGGTCGCAATCGAGAACGAGGCCACCTTGCTCGAGGTGATTAACCCTTTCTGAAAAGCTGCTCGTATCAGAGTATGCTCGGGTTATCTTTGGTCGATCGAGATCTAACGACACCTTCGCAGGCCTTCTGGGAAGCAGAGCGAGAAGCGGAAGAGAAAGCGAGGATCAAGAAGGAAGATCGAGTCCTGAAGCAGTGGACTAGGTTGATCCACGGTCTTCGGATCCGACAGAGATTACAAGAGCAGTACGGAAGCAAGGATAAGGGCAAAGCAGGCTTAGGAAAAGACCAAGCAGAACCGTCAGTAAATGATGGTATGGAAACTCCCCAAGTGGTGGCCGATGTGGTGAGTTCTTCTACCAGTAATGTCTCTTTCGAAGGATTTCCTCATTCTCTTGTTCCCCCAGGACCATGACGACGCTGCTGAAACTGCAGGTGGTTTCTTAGCTGGGGCGGACAGGGTCGTACAGGCCTTCCACCTCCCAAAGAACACCCATGTGGTCTTACCTTCTTCTCCACTGTCAAATTTGCCAGTCAATCTCGTCAAGAACTCTGACGATGAAGGCGAAATGAGTGACGCACGTGAAGAACCTGAGCTGGAAACTTATGATCTGGAAGATGACCTAGTCCCGATGGACGTTGATGGACATGTCGATACGGAGGCTGAAGTTTCTTCCTCTAAACAAGATGGCCAAGGGTTTGTGCCGAAAACTATGCAGCAACTAGCCGAGGAGGCTAATCGTCGGAAGGACGAGCGACGATTAACGGACGACGAGGATGGCGTTGAAGTAATCATAACTCCAGCTTCTCTGCATGTGCGATCAGCACCTACGATGAAGACAAGAGCGACACCAAGTCATGTGAACAAGCGCAATACGAGAGCGGACGGCGCCCGAAAAACTCGGAGGACACCAGCTTCTATTCAGAAGAGAAAAAGAGTTGCTGATGATGATGAGGATGACGACGGCGACGATACACCATCAAGCGCAGCAGACGACGAGGACGAACACTTATTAGAAGACGATTACCAGGAGCCATCTCGGAGTGGACCATCTCGCAGAGGACGTAGTGGAGCCCGAGGTCAAGGACCGACGACACCAACTGTGGCTAAACCTATTCGACCCAGACCAAAGCCAAAACCCAAAGTCACATTGAATGCCAGTTTGAGCGCAGCGGCGGCTATTGTGACCACCTCTATGACAATGGAAGTCGCCTCCACTGAGCCAAATCCTACTTCCACACCTTCGGGGTCCGCCCGAACGTTGCGCCCACGCGCTTCCAAGTCTGCAGCTCAGATTGAGCGAGAGAGGCAGAGCGAGGAGGCGTTCAGGAAGGCTGTGGCTAGGTAGCGACTTGGTCAACTCCATGGTACAGTGCTATCACCAGCAGGTTTACTGGCACACCATTTTAAAACGAACCTGACCTTGATTGTTCATTCGGCCGTCTCTTCCTCAGTCAAGTCGCAACAGTATCCGTTATTATTCATACTATGTTTTGAACTTCTGATATACTTCGTTTCAGTCACGGAAGGATGACTCGGCTTGATGGTGGAGGAGTCAATAGAGAATAGGTATCGAATTAAGCCACGCACGAATCGTATTCAATCTATACAGGCGAACCCCCTTGGTGGATATCCCCCCCTATGGGTTACGAGGGGCTATGAGTTCTGAGAGGTTAACTTGGCTGTAAATTTCTGTTTGATAGCGACCTAAACCTATGGGGTATTGGCCATGAAAGTTTCAACTGTAACTAGTACTCTCCCAAGGAGAGACTCAGAGAGTTGACGCCAACGCTGGCAATTGAGGCTGAATATGACACGTGATCAGTGTGACATTGCTCAGGTCAGACGTCTGTTTGAACTGGTTCGAGGCACCCTTTTGTCGATGTTGGACGTCTTGTACGTTTTTGGATTTCCCTTCATGGACACCCCCCACGGGTAGTACTGTGCATCGCCGTCCAAGCGAGGGCCTTAATCGAAGTAACTTTGCTATGGCATCGTTCGGGACTCCGGTCCAAAGGTTCTAGTAAGATTAAGAGCCTGACGACTCGGAGAACGTGCGGACGTCCTCTTGAAGTTGAACGTCAGCACGACGAGGGCCGTCGTGGTATGCTCATAATATCTGGCGTATCAGAGGATAACTTTTCAAGCATTCTACGCGCATCCAAGCTGTCTGGTGTTATGAAGAAACTGGAGAGGCTACTTGTTACAAGTGAGCATAACCTACTCTCAGCGCGAGCAAATTTGCTCATACGGTGACAAATCAAGACAGCTGGAGGGCAAATGTTCATGTCGTTTCAAGCGTCCGATACTTCATATTCGCAACCTCAAATGTTATGTTGTCACCGCCGAGCTGACATGAGGCTCGCCATTGAAATGCTAGAACACATATAAAACCTGCCCAGGTTTTTACCTTGAGTCCCATCGAAAATATGTTTTCTATTCGACTCTTCTACCTGTATTTCTTGGTCGCCGAGCAGCTGGCGGTCTCGGCGTCCCTCTTCCCGACTAGACCGCAGAACCTGTTTTATCAAGCTCGTCCCAAGGTCGCTGGCTTCGAAGTCGAACCTCAAGGCATACGACATTTTTTCCAGCCGCCTACTACCTACGAGGTGTGTCCAAATCTTGGACGCATAGGTGACATCTAATGTGATCTATGGTAGACCTATGGGGCTGGGCGCGATATTGCATCTTCCTTGATGCAGGATAATCTTCAGGATACCGCGGTTGCTGTCCTTCAAGAACAACTTGGACTACCGAATGGTCAAGTCGCTTATCATAGTGGATATTCTTCCGACACCACTGGAGCTAACTATGCATACCTTAAGCAAATACACGTAGGTTTTTTTCCATGGAGTTGAGTAGCCATTCTGATTTGGACACAGAATGGCATCCCTTTCGTCAATGCTGTCTCAAACATCGTTATGAAGGACGGGAAGATCCTATCGTTTGGGTCTTCCTTCGTCCGAATTGGTAGGTATTCTACTTTCTTGTATTCAAAAAACCAACTCACGTTGCATCCATATAGACGAAATTGCTGCTCAGCAGCCAACTGTGCACATCTCAGCCGCAATCCGTACAGCCGAAGAGACCTTCGGCGCCGCTTACAACGATTATCCCACCACCCTGGGATACTATGCGCAGTGGGATGGTTCTGTAGCGCTTGTACACATCGTTCATGTGCAGGATATCGACAACGCTATCTGGCTTCAGGTACATGTTGACGCTCACTCTGGAGAAGTGCTATCATCGATCAATTTCATTGCGGAGTCCGGGGTATGTTCATCCTCTACTTTTCAATACTTCTCATAACTGGACGGTCCACTTAACTCGTGCAGTACCAAGTCGTTCCTATCGACAAGCACTCCGTTCTCGATGACTACACCTATTTGACTAATCCTCAAGATGTGAAAGCGTCGCCACTTGGATGGCATGACATGGGCGACGGGCAATCCAAAGACACTACGTACGCCATTTCTTTATCTGACCCGCGGAACGACTGTTCAAGACTCTTAGAGGAAACAATGTTATCTCTTTCATTGACAAGGTCTCAAACACCACCCCACAATCGGGCAATGGCTTGGCGTTCAAGTACTCCTACGACACCACCAAGGAGCCTAAAGCCGGCCAGAACCAGGACGCCGCCCGGGTCAATGCATTCTATGTCATCAATAAAGTCCACGATATCGCCTATCGATACGGTTTTACGGAGAAAGCTTTCAACTTCCAAATGAACAACTTCGGCAAGGGTGGCAAAGGTTCCGATCCGGTCTTCATGTCGGTGCAGAACAGTAACGGCTATAATAATGCCAACTTTGGTACTGGCCCTGAGTACGAGATTTATAACCGTTATTCTTTCTGATCTGACCTATCTCTGTTTTCTAACCACTGAAGTGGTGAGCTGGGCAGATGCAATATGTACCTCTGGAATATGACGACGGTTGGTCTTCTTTCGTGTCACATAATTCTTCTGAACACAATTTCACACAGCCATTCCGCGATGGCGACTTGGACAACACAATCGTTATCCACGAAATGACCCATGGTATCTCCAATCGCTTGACAGGTGGTGGAACCGCTGCCTGCCTTCAGAACCTTGAGTCCAGGAGCTTAGGCGAAGGATGGTCTGACACGATGGCAAAGTGTGTAGACCCCACTTCACCTCGGCCCACTAATTTCTCTAACCCATATAACTCCTCGTTTATCAGTTGGGTCCAACAAACGTCAGCCCAGACAAAGGACTTTGTCACAGGCCGATACGCGATGGGTAAACAAGGGGGTAGCCGCAACTGGCCCTACTCTACCGACCTGTAAGTCATTGATTTTACCATCCGCTTTAGAGTCTAGAGTTAATCGGAGACATAATGCAGCAATATAAATCCTCTGGTTTATTCCCATTTCAACGATTTTCTTCGTTTCGGCAGCCACCATCGTAGGTTTGATTTCATGATTTACCACCGTCTACTCATCACCTCGATTCACTAGTTACCGGTCAAATTTGGGCCAACATGCTTCACAACGTCTACGCAGCACTCGTCTTGAAACATGGATACTCCGATACTGCAGTGACCAATCCTGATGGCTCTGAAGGAAATGTGGTGTTCATGCACCTCTTCATCGACCACCTTGCTATCCAGCCTTGTCACCCGACTTGTAAGTCGACTTGCTGTTTGCATTCGCCAGTGGGCGCAACTAACCGCATCATCCTTTCCTTCCTCAACAATAATAGTCGCGACATCTCGCACCGCATGGATTCAAGCAGAACAGACGAGGTACAACGGAAAATACAGGTGCACCCTCTGGAAGGGATTTGCCAGCCGTGGTCTTGGTATCGACGCCGTAACAACTCTTCCCTATGCGGATGGTTTCGACATTCCGGCTGATTGCAAGTAGGGGCGCCAACGCTGAAGGCAACCGCCTTGAAATTTAATTGCAGCGTTGTGGAGTAGAATTTTTTGATCTGTTTCAAGTTTCCAAACTTCTTGATAAATAACAAAGACCTATGTTGAGCAGCAGGTCCATTGCGAGAACATTGTGCTCCGGCTTTAGATGACAAGAAGTCTTCACCCAATACACCTCTTACTGACATGCCCTTATTTTCACACTGTTTTTACGTGTCGTACTCGCCTTCGAACTTGGACCGATACCTGCAGCGACGAAAATCGACGAGGTCATAACCCTTCATAGCTTCACAACCGGTCTATTTACGAGAACAAACGGCATCGAAGGCCACTATCTAATCTTATCACCCTGCCCATCCTCCGAGTTCAATCCGTCTTCAAATTTCAGCGTTGTACATGCACCGGGCTTCCAACCATGTACCATGAGGCTCGTTCGCTCAGCAGCAACAGGTGCATACTTCGTCATGTTTTGTACAAAAAAATCGATACCTGGATGAAGTATCTCCGACACTATGTCGGCTTACGGTATCGACTATCAAAACTGTGGCCGACAGTACTTCAGGACGCCATTTATAGTACGTGGCGCACCTGCTATCAGCACGTGCGTCCGGAGATTGTTAACTCTTGGTTAATACTGATTAGGGCTGGGGAAATGTCTGAGAAAGGGTTCAAAGTAATATGTGAGGAAGGAAGCTGGAAGTATAAAAAGAAAAATTTTCGAGCTTGAGCCTGGGGTTCAGATTCGCGATATGTTCATGATTGGTCAAGGGTAGTGTAACCGAGTACTAAGTCTTACTTGCTCAAGGCGAACTTGACTACTCTCCATAGAACTACTGATGTGGAATTACTGTAAGTATGAATCAGGTCGAGTACATGTGGTCGTACATAGTCCCGTCATTCGTGATAATCAACACGCCTCAGATTTTAGGAACCCGCTCTGCCAGAGTAAATTCCAGAACAATACATACCGGTCAGTAACAGAACTTATTAGCATTACAGTCATATTTCGTAACACCAGCATCAGCGGTCCACCTTAAGTCAATCCGCCGGTATAACAACCTCCAAATCATCCCTAGCAATCAACTTGGGGATCCAATCTCTCCTTACTTTCTCCATCAAAATCGCTTCTTCACCCTTTTGATCCTGTTCACCCATGACCCCCACATACGTCGCAAACAAAACAAGGCACACTCGCTGCAAATCCGGATACCATCCGCTCTCGCATAAGAGGTCATCTAGCTGGCTGAATCTGTACGTATCAGTGTCCGGTTCTGTGGCCCGATGTGCGGTTGATAATAATGATATGATGAGATTGAAATGGGCTAGTTTTGGTTTTTGTTGGGACCCCAACTCTGACAGATCGGAGTGCCCACTTACAGACGGCTCTGAGCTCGAACTGGCGGCTGGGATCGGGAGAGTCCTGACTCCGACTTACTCTCGTCGTAGCTACTTTCAATAGGTAGCATTATGGTTTAAATGAATATTCTAACATCCGAACAGACCAAGCAAATTTATTCTGATTTATTGATTTATTTATTTTACGCCGAATTTTGAATCACGGAACACGCCGCAGACAAGAAT
>Ga0247741_1000436_pt1 | contig 24046 bp, 27 predicted proteins | sample UWRJL213509R2_FD_180945 | JGI IMG/M metagenome (GOLD analysis project Ga0247741, IMG submission 180945) | Plant litter microbial communities from Arlington Agricultural Research Station in Wisconsin, United States - UWRJ-L213-509R-2 | ecosystem: Environmental > Terrestrial > Plant litter >... | reverse complement strand
ACTGAGGTGCACCAAAGCACTCGGTATTTGACTGCAAATTTTGCGTGTGTCTTGAAATAGCTAGGGCGGCAGTCCTCTTTCCACTTGAAATTTGAGACAAGTAAAGTACAGAGGTACCAAGATATGTGGCATTTAGTACTATACATGCACTGTCATTGTTACAGATAGCAGCAATCATCCATGAACAAAAATTGCGGGCAAAGGAACTGTACAGTTCAACAAAGCTATTTAGCTCGATAGGCAACTGGTTGAACGGCCTGTGCGTTGAACCAGCATCAAAGCCCAGGAAAGCCCCCAAGAAAATCGGTTAATTGGGTCGATGGAGTAGCGGGTGGCGGGAGGGGTTGTAGGTCCATCAGGCGCATCAGTAATAGACTGATGCGATAAGTATTGCATCACACTGCCTCCGGAACAAGAAAATATTGCATTATTAGTAGCAAGGATTATGGCATTGTGCCATGATCTCGTTACAGTCATTATTGCACCTCACCTCATGTATGATTACAGTCATTATTGTATCACAATGGCAGTATAGGCTGTGTGGCCGACATCGAAATTTGGTTTGAGAAACGCGTCAAAAAAAGGGAATTTTTGAAAATCCTCAGTCTGAAGTGTATTTCACGACCATTCGAGGTCTAATCGTCGTTAATCAACATTGTACATTAATTGAAATATATTTTCTATCATATTGGCACCCAACCCATTTTTTCGTTAAATTTTCTTCTTTTGAGCGTAGGTATGACCTCAATTACATCATACTTGAGGTCTATAGCCTTTTCGAGATCGCCAACAGCTCTGGGGTGGTTTCGACATCGCGAATTACTACTGGCACAAGCGGCCGAACTTTTACTTTGGCCGAAATCCGGGAAATGTCCCCTGTCCACCCTCAGGATGGCCGAGGTGCAAATTTCGGCCAGCCTGTAACCCCCCCCTGGCCGAATTGAACGAAATGGTACAGTATACCAAGAATATTCAGACATACTACCTATAAGCATCCACATGTACATCACGTTTTGCTGAGCGTGAGCGTCACACCTTTAAATTTGAGGTAGTCACACCTGTGACTTTGACACCAACTCCAACTTTCCCTCAACGTGCTGCTACCCAAATGAATGAATTCGACGAAAAGACTATCCCAGTAATATTACATCGTTTCCTTCAAAGCTTGCCAGTGAGAAAAAAGCTATTGAAGGAAGCAGCTTGTGGTTAACATGGTCTAGGCTGGCACAAAGCTTTTCACCGGAGTCTTGTTTGGTGCCCATGCAGAGTCGGCACACATAATCAGCATACCTTTGGCTGTAGGGGAATCTTACAGGGAGGAGCTAGGTGTTCAACTGGATGAACTTGACTACTACATGTGGATACCGGGACATGACATGCCCAGCAGCTTGGTGATGGATGTTGAAAAAGGACGCTTTAAGTACCAATTAGCTTCTGGAGAGGTGCTGGTATTTCTGTACAACTATCAGGGGAACAGACAGGTGAATGAACTCTGTGCATGTCTGATTTCTCACTCACGTTCCTCCAGCATCTGGGTGGGATACATCATATGCATAACATTTATGTGGAAAAGTTAGCAGGAAAGCCAGAGTCAGTCATTAGGGGTGAAGAGCAGTCAGTTCTGGATTGGTATGGGAACATAGTCGTCGTAAAAACAGGAGAAGAGGGTGAAATAAAGGACCTAGAGCAGGTTGATATCGCCAATGTCCAGACAATTCTTGTGAGGTATGTGCTTGATGACCAAACTTGTTGGAAGCAGACAATATATGCTAGCTTTCAGGTTGTTGAAAGACGGAAGCCTTCCATGATAGAATAACAATCAATGTTTAAACAGTCTACTGCCATGCAATGTATTGTAGTGTCAATGCTGTTTTGGACGCAGAACCTTTGAGTGCTTGTAGTTCTGGCTGCATCAAACATCTCTTGGCAACGTTTGATATCACGCTCTGATTCACCAGACCTACTCCTCACCTCCCTTACGGATCAGCGAAGCTAACAGAGACATTGGAAAAACGGAATTTAAAATATTTCCGTCAACTTGAGAGCTTCACAATCCCTCTAGAAGCAACATCACGTTCTTCCCTACCGTCTACACTCATCTCTCTATCCAACATCCAACATTACAGCCAGTTTGTACTCGACACGATTCTTCTGGTAACATAACATACTCATATAATCGCTCTCGCTCAACAGACTCGTTCAGAAATCAGAATTTGGAACCTTGCTCCAACTTGGAAGACGGTCGTCTCTGATCCTCGACACCGGCGTTATACGCAGCCTTCACTTCTCCTCTTCTGCACGTCCAATGGGAAAACAGGATGTCATGAATATCTTAGAGCTAGTCAACGAGATCATGCAATACTCGGACTGGAGCACAGTCGTGCGTGTCGGGAACGTGAACAGGACTCTGAAATACTGGGCACAAGATATCATGCAACATCGTATTCGGTTCCACTTGGGAAAGTTCATCAAGAACGATGCAACAGACCGGTTCTGGGAGCTCCTAGAGTCCTTGAGAGGATGTATTGTCGGTGGTCTCCCTAGGTGCATCATGTCGGACCCATGGGCAACGAAACTGCATAGAGACCATCCGCCGCTGGAGATGGACATAGTCGTGCCTTTGTGCTTGGAGGACATCCACTCGACTGGCTTGAAACTTCGCCGTTTTTTGGTGGCTACTCTCGATTACCAGGAGAAGTACTTTGAAGAGCCAAACCATCCGCATAAAGAAACAACAGCAGGAAGATTCAGATTATCTTCACCGGTGCGTATCTGACAAACTCGTGAAGACGAAAAGACATTGACGACACGTCAGACAAAATGTAGGACAATCAACATCATCTTATCCTCTTCACCGACTTCTACTCTTCCGGTAATACTATCCCTTCCAAACACTGCAAGCATGTGCGCATTGACAGGCGGGCGCCTATACAACTTCTACCCAAACACAACTGGCCGCCGGATCAACATCGCTTCAGAGGTAGAACCTTCAGGTCAAGGCTGCGTCTACAACTACATGGTGGGCCTCAGGACACATAGAAGCACAGGTATTTGGGTTATTCCGTGCGGAGAAGTGTGCCCAGGACGTCGCAGGATGTCGAACAATGCGAAAGGGGTCGGTGTAGTCCAATGGGGGGGTCCTGGAAACACATCGGCAGATGCGGTTCTGTTCGATGATCTCGGCCCGGGGACCTGGATGTGGAGGACTGGTGGCGTCTGTCGCAACGTGCATTGCCCGGAATATGGCCGTAGGGCTGTTCTAGGAGGATTATGACGTTAGATAATGATCTTTTGGGTTTTACGATCATCTTGTGATTATCTCGCAATACAAACTTGTTGTCTATTCACATCAATATGACTGTCCCATCCATCTCGAGTGAGTGATCTCTGCTACCTAGAAAGCGATCATTAAGAAATTGGAATGGTGTCAGGGGGACACACTTTCAGGTTGTTGAACTTGGGAGCTAACCTCGGATCGGATACCTTTGTAGCAATGGTCGAATGGAAGGCAGAACCAACCATACCAAAGGAATTAACATTGTACCATTCTGAACTCGACAGACCAATATTGTGCCACATACTTGGCACGGTCCTAGCCCACAACTTCCATATGGAAACCCATGGAGATTACCTTGGAAACAGCGACAAGGATTTTGCCTCTGCAGCGCTTACGTTCTCACTTGGACCGCCTACCCCAGACCATGTTCATACATATGGACAGGAATTATCTGCACAATTCTCAGATGGATTGAGGAACGCGAGGATTCTGAGCGAGACTGCTGATGATCGAGGACAAGGTTCTGGGGCAGGAGTCGATTTTTTAGATGGAGAACCTGTCTACACCTTTGCTATGCCCATATTTGAGCGCAAGGTGCGTCTTGTTGTGCTGATGGAATAGACCTTGATTTCTAAAACTTACAAAAATTGATACAGAGACGTCGCGGACGTGAGTTCCTCCATATTCCTGATGGCTTATGTTGACTTATAAACGGAAAGTGACACATGAAGAGCGACTGGGCCTGCAGCTTTATCCTGTAAAAGCGTCTGTTGAACCGCATATGCAAGCAGTAATCGCGTCCGAAGAACTCACGCTCGCTCAACATAAAATAAAGCATTGGTTCTCCCATGAAAATATGGACCTCACTGACTACTGTAAATTATTGGGAAGCTTGGTCGACGTTGAGGTTTGGGTGTCATCTTCGACGGAAGGTGGGGAAATGAAATATAATGTAAAGGCCCTGAAAGTGATGGGATAATATATCTACATATCGAGGCTGCCCACTTATACCAACTTAAATACGAGTTGTTGCTTCACTGATGGTTTTAAAGTCGAAACTAATTTTAGATCAGACAATATAAATGAAATAGCCGTTATGGTTATGGGGAAATTTTGTATTGGATTACTAGGGAGTAGGGAAAATCTCATAGGTACAGATAGGGAGAGACTTCTAGGAAGGGAAGGAGGGACTAGGGTGGGAGACTTTTACGGAGTGAGGGAGATACAACAGCTTGAACGAGCATCTAGTGCACGTCAGCTCTTTGACAAAATTACACAGCACCAAATTTAAATTTGTGAATTTAATATAAAAAAGTAAAAGTGTGAGCTTACAGCGACTCAGTCTTGAGTAAACAAACTGACGTGAATCGGTGAGACTCACTTCTGTCGACAAGGGTAAGTACTCGAACCGAATGAGGGTCGGCGAGCCTCGTATATTACCCTGAAAAAATAAGGATCGGAGAGCCTCCACTTTCCTTCTGCAGTCAATTACAGACGTATGAAAGCAAAGGATTGAACTCACGATGAATTGTTTAAAGAGAGCACAGTGATAGAGGTTCGGTAGGTGTGCTGTTGCGGCAAGGAACGCGAGCCCTATCGAATGTGGATCCTCCATGATAGCTTCGTATGTTTCGTTGAACGTCAGCGTCAAATTAGAGTCATTGGACAAGAGGGAGGCAAACCAAAACGCGTACGCCGACCGTCCTTGAAAGCAGTACAGATTCCAACGTCGAGAGGTCTGCGTCTGCACATCTGGCTCAAATTTTGCAGCAATTGTTCTATCACATCACTTTTACTCATTGCGTAGTCGTCGTCTTGGTAGTTGCGTCCTATCATACCAGAGCTAAAATATGGACGACAGACGACAGAGGGGAAACGTACGTTGGAAATTTATCGAAAACTTGGTTATGCGAGAGTCGACACAGCCTCCACAAGGCGCTGGCATTCAATTCAACGGAGGGAATATGGATTGAAACATCAATGAGGTTCCGTGCAACAGAGGTCGGGATTCGATCGAAGAGTGGCGTACACCGTCCCGAGAAAGAGACCACAAGATTGGTTATTTTGTGAGTGAAAAAGGATTATCCATGGATGACATTGACGCCCCACAGTCGTAGTAGTCGAGTCTTGGGGAACAAACCTAGGGCATCTACTGCCTCTATATTCACAAAGGAAACCCGTTCGATGTTATCTAGCTTTTCCAGGCCGCCGCATATTCTGGTGTAAGAGGGTTGTACCACCCAGAGGTTGGTCGAATCACGAGATGTGAAGGGTTTGACATGGATGCGAGAGCATCCAACGCGAGTAAAAGGGTAGGCGAAGGTTTACAACGGATGTGTCGACGAATACGCGGTCGCAGCGGAAGACGGGTCCAAGGAGTAGCGGCAAATACTCGTCGACGAACTGGGCAATATCGAATTCGGGTGCAGTCAATTTGGGGGTTAGATAGGAATAGGAATATTGGGAACGTTGGAAAAAGTCGCCAACATTCATGAGGCATCGATAAGCGTCAGGGTTCGTGCGACAACATTCGATAAATATGACCGATGATTTCGAGTGGAATTGACGAATAGGTCGATATTTGGGAGGTTGTATAGGCTGAATGAGAAAGTCTGACGCACACGCACGCACAGGTTGTTTGAGGGGCAGGCGTCAAAATATCTATTTTAGAAATAACCAAAGTAGCCGAGAGCCGGACGAGCTGTACGAAATCCGACAGGTTGATCAGACATGCCACGCCAGCTGCCCAGCGAACAGCGGCATCTCCATTGGCATATTCATTGAGTACATATATCCTTCTCTGATCTACCTAGATTTCCAAGTATACGGGCCTCTGTTCTAAAACTGTTGTGGACCCAGCGAAAGAGTACTGCTGAGCCATACTACTCAAACAAAAAAGCGCGTCTCCGATACACCAATGAGTGTGTTGGAGTGAGTGACGAGTGCAGAGGGTAGAAAGAAGATAGACCCCGAAGGAAAGCGTTCAACGAGTTTGAGCTCTTCCAACACGATATGTAGAGGTCGGGTTCAAAGTTACCAAGCGCAGTGATTGCACACCAGCCCCAGGCGAGGTTTCCTAAGTCAAGATGAGGAATCGGGACGGTGGGAGGCGCAATGTTGAGGGACCCGGCTAAAAATGCAGATCCTGGAAGGAGGTTGGTTATCGACGGTTTTCACCCGATAAGCTGGTCCAACGTCGAGAGGTAGTCGTCATATAGGTTTGGATGGTAAACCTTGAAGTAGTCTAATCCGCGTCAATGGGATAAAACGGCGTCGAGAGGGGGGATTACAGTTTACGTGACCAACAAAGGTGAGAAGGCTGGGGTCGTCGAGTACAGCCCGTACGGGCGCCAAATGAAAACTGTGCTTCAGTGTGCCAGGCTCCTTTGCAGTGCATGAATGGTGGAACGACGAAACGAAAGTACCACGAACCAGCTGCCCTCCCACTCGATAGCGACTCCGACCCCCAATGCGTTGCTCATAGACCTTATACGGTTACGTTCTGCGATTTCCATAAGACCACGGTTGACTTATGCCCTTGCACTTCTTTCCTCTGCCCGCTTGGACCTCTTATTTCTCCTCTTCTTTACTTCTCGCGCCGGCAGTCTGTTCTGTAGGTGATGCTTGATCCCGGTGTCTGTTAGATTCTCAGTGCTCTTCTTGGGTCAGCTGATGGTCCCTAGCGTCGACATCGTGCTCCGACAGGTCTCCAGAGTCGGTATCTTGCTCTAGAAACGCTGGAAGAACTGCAGCCAGCAGATCAAAAGGTACCAAACTTGCGATCTGTTCCTCTTGTCCATCTATGCAAGTTGTCAGTCGAGTTCAAAAGACGCAGAAGAGGACGCGCTTATGATCTCACAGTCGGAAGGTTCTGATATGCGTAAGTCTGGAGGAGGGCGACGTCAGACAAGGGGAAATGAGACTAAAGGTGGACTAAGCACGTCCACTTAGGACATGCAAGCGTCGCACGTGCGCACACAGTCAGTACACCCACTTGGGGCGTGTTGATAGCCGCCAACGCGACGCATGGGATGTAGGCGAGAGTGAAGCCTTGAGGGCAAGAGTGGCAGTCGAACGAGAAAATCCTCAAGGGTAATCAACGTGAAGGAGGGTTGGGTAACGTGGAGGAGCCGCAAAAATCAACAATGTCGGCCTTTGTTTATGTTTGCCTGATGGCGGACTAATTCTTTTTCCATTTTTGGGGAGAGTCCACACTTCCAAATATGAAACGGCGGCCGTCTCGAGAAATGGCGTTTTAAACATCAAATAGAACCTGATCTTAAGTATTTGATATATTAATTCACGTATTTGTGTATCCCTGAAATTTTGACCAGAGTACCATAGTATACTTACCTCCAAGCAGCGAACGCTCTAGTCGGTTCGCTGCCCCATATCTCATCAACTACGTTTAGGTTCTTCACATGTGCGTATTGGACGAAGTGTCCCAGAGTCTTGTGATAAAAGACAAGATAATCTTATAAGAAGACCTATGTTGAGTTGTTGCGCAGAGGAGGGCATTTTAGTGAGCACCGAGAGTCGGATAAGAATATGTTGCACGACCCGACGAGAACCTAAGCTTGCATGTATCTTGAAAGAATACCGACGCAGTGGGGAAACCCTACATCACAAAAATCACTCCAAACAGGGGAGAGCCCCGTCCTGTATTCACCAGGTGACTTGTAGAGGAAGAGGAGGGGCGAAAGACGGAATGGGAAGAAAGGACGTTCTGTCACCCGCTTACCCATCTCCATATAGAATTACAAGTTTCCAAATAGTCATTTACGTACCGGCCAGTTAACTATCTAATCACAGTGATCAGAATACGATGGTGTCAATTTGGGCGTTTATTTTCAAGAATGGATGGTACATCATGTATGGGCTTGTATCATATGAGCCCAATCGACACGAGCCCCAAGATCTTTGACGAAGTGATTTGATAAATTTTACAGTGAAGTTTTCGTCGTTGAATGCCTCGCATCCAATTATCAAGAAAAGAAATTGAACCCGCCCAGTAGACGAGAAGTAATTTGATGTGCTTCAATGACGAATAGAACCATTTTTTGCGTACTTCGAGGATTCGTCATTATAGGAGCCAGTTATGTTCGAGTGATCGACGTTCTGAGAACGCGATATGAGTTGAACTAGAGTTCCTGAATTGTTGGTGGAGTCTCTGACTGAGATCACGGGCCCAAAGTAAATGTTTATCTCTGTATTTCAAGGTTCGATGAATTTCGGCTTATCGGTGAGGAGGAGGAAGAAAATAAAGAATATGGCTCACGTCGATTGAAGAAATCATCGCGTATAGTGTACCACTCTTCTATTACTCCATCCCTGTTCCTCCAGAAAAAAATTATATGAGATTCTTTCCATAGAACCCGCGATAAAACTGAAGTAAGATTAGTCAAATCTAGAGCGCAAAAGTGGTGGGGTCAGATACCGAAAACGAGGATGAAACAAATAATGACAAGGATTGTTGTCAGGGAGTCTGAGAGTAGGGACATGTTGTCGGCGCGATTCGATCGTGAATGACTGTGCAAATGAGAATGAGCTTGAGTTGGTTGACGAGAGAGAAACTAAGGGGAAGGCAGGTACTAGTAGGCTCCAATAGAAAGAGGAAACCTGCGTTTGGAAATCGTCTAGTTGTAAATGAGAAGAGTTGGAAATGAAGTTTCGAATGCGTACAAGAGGTTCTGAGGTGATGATAAGCGACTACTGTGATAGTTTTTGGGACAGTTTTGAACGTAAATTATTAAGGATTGATTTTGGACAAACGAGCTGTGTACAATTTATGTAAGTACTGCCATCCCACCACCGACACTACTTCAATAAATGTTAATTTCTCAGAAGAGGAGTCGAAAATTATGAATTATGACATGTTCTGGATGTAGTAAATATATAAATAAGAAGTTGTGGAGGTGGTAAAGTCTTGAAATTATAAGCATGAATAAGAAAAGAGCTAATGGCAGAGACGAATTTCTTCGAGAGGCTTCCTGCTGCTCGAACCTTGATTTTTTCGAATAGCTAGAATCTCACTACCCTCATATACACCATCCACGTTCGTCTTTTAATTCCCTCTGGGTCGTTGGCTGGTCTCTTTTCAAAGTTGCAGAATGATGTGTGGGGTCACACTCAGTAAAAATGAAAGTCGCGTTCAGGTTGTTCTTTGGTCAACCCATTGTCAGACCAAAGTCGACTTGTAGTCGAATTTTGGTAACTCGACATCAGGTTGACTGTATGCACGTATATTGGGAGCTTTTCCGTATCAGGGCGACTACGATTTAGTCTGACCGAGGTAGGACTTAGTAGAGAATTTGATATGCATCACATCGCGAGCCGAATTTGAATCCCTGCTTGTGGCTTGTAGTCGTCTGAGAGTCGCCCTTTCGTCGTAAAATATAGATGCAGTAGGCAGAAGCGGTCAGTACATTCGTTTACTCAATAATTACTACCAACTAGATACAGATATATTGGAAACTATTCTACCATCCCTCTGAGCTTTCTGGCTTTAATGGAGTCAATATCTAAGCGCTCTTCCTCGAGACCCAACATTGTTGACGCGAAAATACGTAGGGAAAACATCAGCTTATTAAGATGTATTCAACTTTCGAGGAATTTACTTACCATGATTACAAAACGGTCCTGGGGATAACAGAATTGACAACTTTTATCGGGGAATGGTTTCTGACGCATGTGCAGTGGGATTGAGATTATGGATGGTTGTGTATGGGAATTACAAGGTTACAACGTACTATTGGCCTTCTTTACGCGGTTTTGATGAAGAAGAACTTCCGGAGAGCGTATTAGGATAAATCCGAAGGCCGAAGAATAGCGGGCCTGTTAAAGATACCTCATAAGCCCCACTGGAACTTAAATCAATTATCGAATTACATGCGCTTGCTTCGCCAGTCCATGAAAATACCTTTCTGTTCCCCAAAAATTCTCAGAGATCCACGTGTGAGCTTGCAGAAGTTGACAAGGAAGGGGAAGGTAAACGACGAGTTGAGGCCCTGAGCTGGATAAATAAGTTCAAGTTCAAGTTCAAGTTCAAGTTCAAGTTCGAACTCAAGCAAGCGAATGTTGGATAACTGATTCGAGAGCAGTGGCAGGGTTACGAGTTCATGTGTCAATGGTGACTTCAGGTCGACTTGGGTCTGACTTGGACTACAAGGGCATCACAAACACACACTTTTGATTGACTAACCAACGATCTATGTGACCGAGTAACACCCACATACCTTTTTACTGAGAGTGATGGCTAAAGACTCAAGCTCAAGTTGTAAGCTTGGCGCATAGTATTACTCGCGTTCGGACACTTTAGTAGTATCGCATGTTCTTTAGACTCATATAAGTACCATTATCGTAGCGATCACATCTTCCTAGAATACGCTCACCTACTGTACACCGATTGTTACCTGCACCCCGAGGAATACACCATGGTCCTTAAAATCTGCGACCGTGCCCAGTGAGCCCTATAGACGACGGTCTTCCAAGTTAAACTATTATTTATAAGGTTGGTTTACAACCACACATTCGATGCATTTTTTTTGTACGGTCCGGAGCTGTCCGTTGGCGATGTGCGAGTATATACTAACCCCAAATTGAGAATATTCTAGTACGAGGTGTTCATCCTCACCTACTGCAATCCTGACGTTTAGTCTTTCTCGCGTTTACACACTTTAATACTATCACATGATTCGTTGGACTCGTATAAGTATTAGTATCGTGGAGATCGTATCTTTCTATAATATGCTCATCTACTGTACACCGTTTGTTACACGCACCCGAGGAATAAACCATGGTCCTTAAAAGCTGCGACCGTGCCCAGCGAGCCTATAGACGACAGTATTCCACCTGCGCTATCTCCAAGGCGCGAAATTCCACTGTAGACCTGCTTTCACTTGCTTCGTGATACTGAAGTTACCCATGTGATCTAAAATAGTGTATAATGTTCTATTTTTTTTTATCAATGGGGAGATAACATCATGGATCACTATGTCGCCCGCTAGTTGTCCTCCAGATCGCACACCATTTGCTTGATCGAACCCTCGACTAGACCTACTTCTTTGAGCATCTGTCTATGCTTTTCTTTTTCTTCGCGTTCCTTTGGGGTTTTTATACGCTTCCACCACTTCATCTCCTCCAGAAAGAGCTCACATTCGTCATGGATGTCGATTGGAGAAAGTCCTCGCGTAGGGCCAGACTTTATCCAATCCACTCCCCATTTCATGAACGGTACCGACTCATCGTAGTGGGACAATTGGCAAGTGGGGATACCAGAATGACCACAGACTGATAGGGATATGCAAGCATGAATGACGTGCGGCTGGAGCACAAACGCCTCTTCGTCTCCTGAGAACAGGCAGAGCTGGAGACCTTCAAGCTCTCGGATTGCCAATAGAGTTCTATGGTGGTCCATGTTCGCTATATGCCTTTCTCGATACCAAGATAGGTTCCTCTCGGTAGGAGGCCATAATAACCAGAGCTTCTGCCCTTTGAAATGGACCAAATATTGTCTTGAACCGTAGTAGTCGACGTGAGGATGTGTTATGCATCCAGGGGAAGTTAGGGTGGAAGTCCAATCCCCACCAACGCAGCTCTTGTCTGGGAGCAGGAAGTGACAGCCCCCGAGGCCTTTCGGCGTGAATCCTACTTGAGTGACTGCCACCAAATCGTTCTTGGCGGATGGATCGGCCAGGTTGTCGATCCAGGAAGCCATGAATTCCCCTTTGGTGAGGTCAGTGCCGGTGTCCTTCGAGAAGTTGTGGTAATGAATCTCCTGTGCGTCAATTACGTCTTGCATGAGCGTTGTCAGAGACGGAGAAAGTCCAGTTCGTTCCGGAGGCCCCAAGAGCGTCATACACGAAGCGTCGATAGGACGCTTAGATATTGGAAGCTCTGAATGCATGAGCTCTTCAAGTATATCCTTTCCAACAATATGGGTGGTGTGAGGAACAATTGATGTAGAATTCCACTTCTTGTATATATCGATAATCCACAAGTTCTCTCGGTTTCCTGGTAGCGGTCAGAAACACCAACAGTTGTCAATGTGCGGGACTCACTCGTCAGCTCGGACTCGTGTGGGGTGGCGTTTTCCTGTGGACAGTGCGGACCTTATATATTTAATTGAACGATAGTTCGAATACTTGTCGTGATCAATATAAACCTACTAGAATCTGTCCGCTTGCGTTTGAAGATGGGTTTTGTGTCCGCTTTCCATTCTGTCCCCCATAGCTTCCGTCCTTTCACAGTGGGATGTTGAGGAAAGGTGCCTTCATGAACTTCTTTCCACACTCGGTCCTTGAACCACACTTTTCCAGAATCCTCCTTTGCAGTATCGCCGGTTCGTCCGAGCTCACCCGTGATTTGCGAGAAATAGTATACATGGAATTCATATCTTGAACCGCCATGCGTGAATGTCTTTTTCTCGACTTGATACACCATACCTGACACGAATTTGTATATAAGTGGTACAATATTAAAGTGACTCATACCTTCATGTGTTCTCAGAGTTTGCATGGTTGTTTAGTTTGGCGAAAGGCGCTTCACCATTCACGCAGTAACTTCAACTAGTCACGTGTATTCCCACGACACCTCAATCTCAATGAGTCCCGCTCGGCGCTCCCTCGTGTAATTGGTGTGTCTTATGGTATAAAATGCGGAAAATATCCTCCAAAGGAATGTTAGGTTATATAATCCATCTTTATGGAATATATTTTGGAAGGGACATGCCATCTGCTATCGTACATGGTCCCGGAGTGAAAAAGACCCCATCCGCGTGTTTATATTAAGTATCGAGAACTTATAGGACTTTTCGGGTACTTTTTACCTTAGAGGGTGGTCATTGTGAAAGAGGAAAGAATCTCCCCACTCGGATACGTCGATTTCAAGAGACGCGACGCGTTTATTGACACGTCTGTGGCTTATAGATATAAATGCCGTTTATATTTGAATTTTCGAGATATCCACATACGCCAAATATTTGGATACATAGGTGGGTCTCTCTTTATAACCGAAATTTTCCTAAGCTTACTTTCTAAATTAAACAAGACTAACACCTCGTTCCGCTTCAGCGTGATCAGACGACAAGTACCTAACTTTCCCACGACAGTTACTTACTCCGGCGCGCTTACCGCAAGCTTTCTTGGCATTGAGTCAGCATGAATTAGACAAATTTATAATCAGATCCTGGACTTCACTAATCGCAATACTAATATTCGAGTATCGGAAATAATTCATCCACCTAAAATTATAAAGTAGCCGGATCTATCAGCTTGATCATAGTGCAGTTTGTCAAGGTTTTCTCCTCGCGGCGGGATGAATTTTTTTATGATATATGTGAGATGTGAGTCAAAATTTTTCAGATGGGCTCCGAACAGTTCAGTGTGCGGAAGACCCTGGCGGTGGCACATGAAATCCCTAACAAGAGTGTTCACGTGACTTCCGAACGCGGTGTTCAGGATGGGAGTTTGAGAATGGGCGCTACGAGAGCCGCGTTTCAGGGAAGCAGAACCACCAGAGGCTTGAGCTATTTTTAATACAAGGAGGAACTTAGAGCCGGATTCCAAGTATCTGCACCAACCACTGAAGGAAGTGTGAACGTCGAAAAAGGAGACGCGTAATCGCGTCTTTGTATGTCGGTCGTTAACGAGACCTGACCCCAGTTGCAGTACTCAGGTATGTAGTAACGAATGTCTGACTGTACTGAGGCCATGTCCATGGTGAGCACTCTGCTACATCTTGGCCCATCCTCTCAAGGCAAATATCAACCAGGTGTTCTGGGACATGGCCAAAGGGCAAATTTCTGTTTACGGACAAGGAGCAACTGTCAAGGGAGGGACGCTGCGAGGCAATCAAGTTGCTCACGAACGAGATATGGGAAAGGGGCAGCAGGCCCTGAAGGTGAGGTCCGAAAAACAGCAGAGAGCTGCCTAAAGATGTATAGAGCGACGGCTGTCCGTTGATCCAGCGTGGACCAAAGTCGATCTCGTAGCCGTGCACATTGCCACTCAGGAGGGGGGAAAGGTGAACGCGTGAGGTGAGGCAGACTCATTATCGGACCAGGGTGTCGCTCAAGAGCCAGACATGACCTTGGCCACACGGTGGCCTCATGGCGAATATGCGACGTTTCTTGAATCGGGATATTAGCTGCCAGCTACGGCGAGTGGATTTGTAGCTGATGCGGCCCGTCGCCAGAGGCTTAACATAGCAGACATGTGCTGTGCAGCAGGAGACGCCTCGTTGCTGATACAGCCACTGCTTGTGAACAACGTCGCTCGGAAGCAGGATGTGATCCCCTTCTGCAGTCCCGCACAACAATTTTGTGGCCGATGGAACACGCCGCTCAAAACGCGGGACGCAGCCACCGTCTGCGGTAAAGCACGACGGTTCCATAGCTGATACCCAACGTCGCTAAAAACGCCAGATGTGGGTGACGTGTTATTTGAAAAGCAGGACGTAGCCACCGTCTGCAGTAACGCGCGACGGTCTCGTAGCTGATATACCACCTCGCTCGAAAGTGGGAAGTGGCTACCGTTGGCGGTAATGCAAAACGGTCACATGGCCGAGGCAACACGTTGCTCGAAAGCAGGACGTGGCCACCGTCTGCAGTAACGAACGACGGTCTCATAGCTGATACACCACGTCTCTCGAAAGCCGGACGCGGGTAATGTCCGCTGTCCTCATAGGAGATGCTGTACGTCGCTCGAAAGCAGACCGTAGCCATTGTCCGCTCTGAGGCAAGGCATCGCGCGAGTGTGGAACTCCAGCGCGAGAGGCACGGCGAGTGTAAAACTCCAGCGTGAGGGGAATAGCGTCGCACAAGCATGGACACGTGGAACTCCAGAGCGAGAGGCATAGCGTCACGCGAGTGTAGAACTCCAGTGTGAGGGGAATATGCGTCGCGCGAGTGTGAAACTCCAGCGCTGGCCGTAGCGGTGGCATGACACGCGAACGTGGGCTCCAATGGAATTGGCAGCATTGGCGGTGGCCTGAGCATGTACAATCCGAGCCAGCAGTTGGGTGTGGCCCCATCATGGAGGTAGAGCCTCGTTGGAGGTCTTCTGTGAGCCAAGACCAGTCCTGCTGAGGAAAGTAGCATGTCAGTAGCTGCGATTGGGAGGGTGACGCATCCGAGACTGGATCCCCATAACCCTAGTCACCAAACCCCAATATCATCCTCCTGCCACATCATCACCCCCCTCTGGACTCCCTCTTGTATCGTTTCTGGTTACTTGGTCACCAAATCGAATGACGTAGGAGGAGAGGAAGTGAAAAAGAAGCGGCTGGTGTACAGCGCGCTGTGTGCTCGACTCGAGCCCCACCTGGCGTCGAGGTCGAAGGAGGGAGGAAAGAGGTGAGCGTGACGTGTTACAGGTCTAACCTTCCCTCGTACCTCACTACGGGTAGAGCTGTAATCAACAAGAAGACAGGCAGACTTTGTATATATTTTTTGGTATATTATCGTATTTCTCCGTAATATTATTCTATGATGAGGCAGCCCTTGCGGGCCGCTTCATCTCGGAATAAGCGCCAATTTTTTACATTGACGACCACTCCTTCATCTACCCATAAAAATTATGATTCAAGCCTATATCTTATACAGAGTGCTGCGGTAAAATTATTCAGGTCAAAAAAAGAAACTTTCGATAGTAAAAACAGCCGCCGAGATTAAGAAATATTAAATTATAGAAAAACCATTCTATAGTATCAGTTGTAACACATAGTTCAAAATCTCAAATCCAACTTCTCAAAAAAGTATTTGAATTGAGTAGTGAATTAAATAAACGTCCCATAACCTGAACCAAGCAGGATATTGATTCCTCAAGTCCTAAGAGCCTTACCGCTCCTAGGTCTCAACTTTCGTCGGTGAATTTGCTGATCATTTTCCTCAAGTTCGTTCACTTCTTCTGCCTCAGATCCTCCTTCCCATCTCCGCTTGACTCCTCGCTGCTTTACGAGAGCGTAATTGGGGGATTTGGTGGAACTCTGGCCCCATTCCGTCTCAACTTCCGTGTCCACATTCGAGGAAACCTCTATTTCCATTTCCTTTCTGTGAATTTGAGACGTGGATTTGTTTTTGAATCCCGGGTGAGAATTTTTGGTAGAAAATTGGAGGCCATCCACGGACTTTACTTCCTGCACCATATCTAAAAAGATTTTATCTCCAGGTGTAGCACCGAGCTCCACCATGTCGAACGCTTTAATAGGTGTCATTTTCCTATTTATTCGAACTCGGGAAGATGGCTTGCCTTGTACTTTTGAGTTCGAGTTAGTCGTTTCTTGGAAAGTGTATTTCTCGGAGAATGGCCAAGCCAAAGTGTTTCTCTGGATCCCAAGGCTCTCCATCACCCTATATACGTCATTATCAGGTGAAAGCAGAATGCCGATCTGATGGGATAGGGATTCTAGGGTGCATCCGATAGTGCTGGAATCACTGATGGGCGCCATTTCCTTGTATTTTTTGATAACGAGGAGCTGGTGAGCCAGCAGAGGAGAAATAATCTTCTCCCAAGCGTTCACCTTTCGGCTCTCTGCATCGTAAAATTGGAAACTTTCTGCGAACCAGTCAAGCAGACAATATGCGACGCCTCGGGTGTAAATGAACTCCATCCTTGTGCGGTATGTCAAGGCATTGGTGTCATTCCGCTGCATATGATCCATCTGTTTCCGGGTGAGAGGGTCATCGGGACCGCACCCAGGATACTGGTATGTTCGGACGTCTAGGATGTTTACCAATATTCCAAGATGGCACAGAAGGAGGAAGTCAATGACGTCATCGAAAGAATTGAACTTTGGAAGCATGTCCGTCGTGGAGTCTGTTCGTTCTTTAGCACCAGGCCGTACTAAAGCAGGAGAAGAAACCTCTTACTGGAATTCTGGTAGGCCTGATCAACCAGGCCTTTCTTGTAGAATTGGAGTATCCTGCGTATAAAAACCCTAGAGGAGTGGTGGGTCGCATTGGTGGCCACCTTCCCGACGATGAAGGTATGGACAATTCCGTAGAAGGTATCCCGAATTGTTGACTTCGAATAGAAGTGACCGCCATGACAGATAGAATTGGATGGGGTGAAGACGGCGTGAGGCGTATTCGGTCGTAGTATTCTGTTAGGAGTTAGTCTCAAAAGCAAACACATTGTGGGAATGGCGCACATTCTAGATCCTGCCGATAGTAGAATTGCCTCGACTGACCACAGGCTACGTACCGGATTTTCAGGGGAGTAGTCTTCCAAAAAGAGCTCTAAATTTCCAAATGTGTCATGCCCATCGCGGGACGGACTTGGATGAGATAGAATGTTGGGTCGGGGAACGAAGAATATCTTTTCTCCACACTTCACGTCGATGAAAGTTCCAAGACCCTCACAATCTATGTGTAAAAAATGTAGTGCGCCTGCTGTTGCCGCTAGTCCCCACCTAAACTCGTTGACTGGCATCGGCTGTTCATCGCAGTATGGAAGACCCACTGTAGCATTCCACGCTGTTGTTTCGAGTCCCAGTGCGCCCGGTTGCATCCCAGCATGGGGCATAGGAAAGTCGAGAGCATTGAGAATTTTACCGTCCTCTACTGCACTGGATTCCAGCAATTGAGTAAGCGTCCCGTGAAAAACTCTTTCTGACGAAAGCTTCTCGACGTCTATACTTTGGTCTGCAGATAAGGTCAGTAGGTGGCCGAAAGGGAGACGATTGTTTGTATACCCTGTATGGTAGTAATGCGTGTCATATCCGCCAAAGTCTCCAATCCTGCTATGTCGAATTTCATAGTCGGATTCTCGTAATCCTTGATAATGAGGACTTGTGCGCCTATGGCGTCGTTAATGGCTTCGGAATCCATATTTTCGTATTCAGCACGAGATAATACCCTGAAGATGGATCGTTCGCACTCAGTGGAAGCAAAAAGAGCTTTCCCGTCTAAATAAGTTGACTCGGCCGCCTTGAAAAAATCCCCGAGGCATTGAAGATCGCCTTGGACCTAGAATCTGTCACTCAAAGTCAAGTACTTGAGCACGAAGAGTCTCACATGTAGTTTGGGTTCCACGACTTTGGGCTGCCCATGGACGTCAAATACTTTGAACGATGACTGGTCCGTGCTGCCGAAGGGTGTCAATTTCTAGGGTACGTTTTTTAGGACCAATTCACAGTTTTTCTCAGAAAAGCATATGAGAGCCTACCACAGGAGCATTTCCGATGTCCAAACTAATGGTGAGTTTGTTTTCCTGAGACAGCGTTGGTTAGTTGGCCTGGTATAACACAACGATTAAGCATCACCTGGGGAGTATCTTCTTCTTTTGGGAGCCAGTACAGATTCTGGCTAGAAAATATTCTTTTTACGGCCCTTGAATCGAGTTGTGTGCTTCGCCCTTTCGAAAGTCCAAGCCTCTCCTTCTGGGTACCCTTCCCGCGGTCATTAAGTACTGATTTCAGTCTTTTCCCACCGTCCTTCCGGTTGGTGGGTGGTGTCACTGTGACTGATGATGGTCGGAGATCTCCATCCCATTGTCAGCTCTCTCATTCATATCGTTTATGGATAGAAGCCAACTTACTTCGCTCATGTTGTGTATCCCTACCTAAGGTGATTATAGGACCTTTATCTTTCGTCTTGAGTACTCTGCTCTGACGAATGGGCGTTGTCGACAACTCGGCTTATGAGACATACGAGAATGAGTTGTCAGCTCAAGAACGAATAAATGGTCTCACCAGCGGTATTAATCGTCGGGGGTATATTGGTATCGTCTCCTGAGACTGGATGAGCGGTGAGGTTTCGCTCCTGTTGATCTACTTCGGCGTTTGCTGTGAAAAATATGGTTATTCCTCGCCTGAAAAAATACGGAAGGACATTACAGCTTTCTGTGACCTCAAAGTCACTGTCAGAATTATATTCTGACGGAGTTCCTTTCCTCATGATATCCCCGCCTTTGAAGGGTCAGTTAACTCATCAGTGCGCACAGTGTTTAATTTAAACTTGCCGTTCATGTTAATTTTTTTTTTCTGATCAGTAACCTTGGACTTTTGAGGCGGGAAATATTCTGTGTTTAATGTAAAATAATAGGTTATTCGTTATCGCACAGGATATGGAAGAAAATTACCTCCTCCCTTTTCTCCACGTGGATCATGGGCGGAATACTCAGAGTGCCGTTCGTTCCGTGCGGGAAATTCGACTTTCGTGAAGTATGTTAGACGTACGTGCGCACAATGTTTAATAAAACTCGCCATTGGTATTATGTTCGTTTTCCTGGTCTTCATAGTTGTTGATTGGAGGCGGAATATCTTCTAAATTTCATACAATAAATTATGACCTTCGTTATCGTGGAGGATACGGATGGACTTACCTCTCCCCCTCTCTCCAATGGAATTATGGATGTTACTCTTAGAGCGTCCTTGACCCAGTATGGAGGGCGGTACTTCATGTGATATGTTAGATGTAGGTACGCGCAGGATTAAATTAAACTTGCCATTCATGTTAGACTCGTCGTCGTTATCTTCTTGATTGGGGTTTTGACGTAGGAAATTATCTCCCGATGACGTATGAACCAGAGAAGACTGCACAGCGTTAGGCGTGAATGAATCCAGGGATGAGGTTGAGGGATTGCTTCTTGATACAGCTGAAAGTAACATATTTGAGACTGGAAACTATTTTTTGGAGAAACGATTTCCTACCATTATGTTGAATTTTACATTTCATCGAGCTATCCATTTTATTCTCGATATAATCCTTGAGAGGCCACATGGATGGGAGGGGTCGGTCTATGTTGAGGAAGATCGTATTTGGAGAATGGGAGAATTTATCATTGTAATTATCTGCAACCAGTGAGTCCAAGATCGAGGAGTCACGAAGATCGTTGAATTTACCTAGCTTAAAGAATTCTAAATCTTCTGTTGGCGCAACTTCTAGTTCTCCCCACGGGAGACTTTCGTGTATCTTTCCGAAGGCCTGAATGGGAGAATTTTCACCACGTGCTATGGAGAAAAGAGACTCCCATATCAACTTTTCTATACGCTTGACAACGGTTGGCTTCTTATTTCCTAGTGCACGACCGATCTTTTTGGAGATGTTATTAGTTGCAATACTACAGTGTTTCGTACACCCACATTCATTACCTCAAACCGATTCCAATGCGATTTGATGAGATTTGAGGGTAGCAGAAGTATTAGGGGGCTTATAAAGAGAGAAGCGTGGAGAGGGAGGCGAAAATTTTCGTGGTGACTCGATACCTCCTCCTGAAGACTCTGCTGCTCAATCGCGCTCAAATTTGACATAGTATCACTGGGAGATTTATTGGTGGCGCTGGCGCAGTTATCAACATGAGAGACGAATTCATCAGCATAGATGATGCGTACAAATCGAAGAGCTTGTTTGTTTTTGTAATATCAGGGAGACCCTAGGGCGCGTATTAATATAGCAAGAAAACAAACGAAGACGCGAGGACATACATTGTTCACACTCTGGTTGGTGAGGCGGAAAAGGTGGAGGGCAGCGATGGCGATATTGGACAATACAGTGGCGGCGACCTTCATTGTGGAAATTCTGGCTAGTGACTGTATGATACGGGTCTCCACTGAGTGCCCCATATTCCAGTCGTCATCTCGAACACCGGCCATAGCTTTGATCACAGTCGAAAACGATGTTACGAAGTTATTGATATTTTCCATCTTCTTGAAGCCCTACGAGAAGTTAGTGTATCTTATAATGGTGTCGACTATATGTATTACCTTGAACTTCGTTTGTATGGTTGTATGCCGGTGATGCTGAGGAGTTTCAAGCGACATGCCCCGTTCCTGAAGATTTAACGCGACATCTATCAGACGGTAACAGCCGATTAAGTCAACCAGACTGGCGTTATCTGCGTTAGATGCTTTCGTCGCTACCAAGTCCTCTCTTGGTGGCTGGAACTGAAGTAGATTGTTCAATTGTAAATGATCAGCGCTGAGGAGTGCCAGAAGGTTCTTTTCGTACGCCGCCACATGCGTGGAGAAGCTCTATAAACAGAGATGAGGGAAATTATTAGAGAAATGAGGGAGATAGACTAACCTTTAGAAAATGGTCCTTCTCCAAAACAGATTCAAGACTTGGCGTTGTGGAGATTATTGAGGTTTCCCATGGGAATGCGGCAACAACCAGCGATGATGTCCGTGGGTTTGATGGTCTCTTAAGGGCTAGATTATTGTGAGCATATAAGAATCCTACTAATCCTTCGTTAACTCATACCTAGCGACATGGGAGTATAGGAGGAATGTAGTCTCCCGTAGCCAGACTACGAGACTCTGTGACCTCTTGTGACATGTCACAACGCAAGGCGTGAGGTACTCCGTCTGTAGGAGGAATCTGGGACTCTGGATACGATAATCGGCTGTGAGCAGACCGTGAGTGACACTAAGATAGAGGATGTAGAAGACGGTAGCTCACCTGGAGGAGACAGTGATTGCACGAACGATGTAACTCCTATCCTCTTTCTCGGGGCATTTCCTGTCTCCTCCGACAACATTCACTCCTCCAATATCTGGATACGGTGTGATGTGGGAGGGCAGGTGTCTTCCGGACCTCTACACCAGAATCGGTAAAGAACGGCCCGCACACAGTGAGGTCCCTTGGCGTCGTACTTGGACTTGAGTAAATCAGTCTTTAAACTCGACCAAAGCACCCCAAGTTTGGAGATCAATTTCAAAGGCGTTTCATGGGCAATTATGTCGCATTGAAGTGAATTTTTTTTCGTAGACATACATTGGTGAGTGACTTATTTAAAGCCACTGTTCCGAAGACGAGCGTACAGAACGAGAGTGACATCTGACTCGGGCCGTCTACTAGTATCGATTCGAGAATTTGATCATAGTTACTTTGCCGAAGAATATGAGTATGTACTGTAAAGATGGTAGCGAGTGGATGAAAGACAGAAATTTCTCCTGGTGCGAAAGCCTATTTAAGACGAGACTACGAGGGGGAAGCTATCTCGAAATTGTGCGCAGATTACAGCCAGAGTGTATTCTAGCTGGGAGCATATACTTATCTATCAGCATTCGGTCTGGCCCTTTTACTGTGCCGCTTATACTTAAATTGCGAGAAAAACATATAAAATAATTTTATTGAAGGAGTACTAGTCAAAATATCTAGTATATATGGGTTACGGTGAGATCTCATCTAAGATGAGCGTAGGTCTTTATAGTATGCGCGGAAAAGAGAGGATAACACTTACAACCAATGTCGTGGACAAATACAATAGAAAATGTCAGGATTCCAAGCGATTGCTCAAAAAGTATCATCTGGAGTTTCACGCAGCGCGCGCGCGTACGTCATAGAAGTGTTGCGACCTGGCTTACTAATCACGATCATCAGAGAAGGGCCCCTTTCGGAGGCGAATACCCTGCTCACAAACTCAGGTCGAAATTTAGTTTATAGACTGCGCATCATGAAGTCTCTGAATTAGCTATGTAGATAAGCCCCACGTAATAAGATTCTGGATGTTGGACTTGATCTTTTTCATGATGGATTTATCGTCTAAACCCAACTATGTGGTTTTCTTCGTCAAAGATTCAGATCCTGGATCGTGTTTGTGTTTTTTTCTCCTTTGAGCTGTCGTGGGATTTAGCGCATGGTAGGAGGGGAATTATACAATCCGATGGGTATCTACAAGGTTTTGGCGACTCATTGCGGGTAAGAACATATTAGATGGAAATAGCCGTCAGATTGGTAAATTTCTGTGCCATACACCTAATGTACTTTTGAATGGGTCCGCAGAGGCGCCTAGAGTTGGTGGCATCCGGAGTCTAAACATCAGGTGTAGCCGTGGGCTTTGGCATGGCCTGCTCGCCCAGAGTCAGCCATCAGTGGCGATGCACCCGTATGTAAGCCAGTCTGACCAAATCATCATCTGACCGTCACGACGCATCTGCGCCGCTAGCGCACTCAGGAGCGACCACCTTGGACGCTTCCACAGGTTCCCCTGACATTTTTAGGTGGGGACGGCTTCAAGAACGAGGGTATAAATACACACGTGACGATAATGGAATTGGTAAAGGATAAATTCCAGGAAAATGTCAGGAACGCGCTGCCCCACAATTGTGAGACAGAAAAAAACCTTGCAAGCAAGGTGACTTCGTCAATAATCAGCGGTAAGTTGTACGTACTTATAAACCCTCTACGAACGATTTTCTTACCAAAGTTACCAATGAGAGTTCAGCTGAAAATGGACGAGCATGACCCGGGAGAGGCGGTTACTTGGCTTTAGAAGATCGAAAATGACAGTGACCGATGCGACGAACGAACTCACGAGCTCCTATGAGTACAGTACCAGTAAATGACTGAATTAAATGAAATTTGATCCAAAATATGGAAACTTGTGAACTGATTGTAGGTGAAAGTCGCATTTTTTGGTCGTATTGAAGCCTCCCAGAATTTTCGTCGAAGGCCCGTCTGTGTCGCGTGACAGGAAGAATAGCAGTACCAGGGCCGACGTATCATGTAGTTCATTAGTGTAGCTCACGGTAGCCATTTTTCACCGTTTTTGAGTTCACTTTTGAATTTGAAAAGTAACTCAAAAATAAGGTCAAAAAGGACTCGAAAATGGAGCGAAGATGAAAAACAGCCACCGTGGCTGTTTTTCATCTTTGTCTTACTTTTCGACTCATTTTTCGTATTCCTTTTTCGCTGCTGCTTCAAACTCCGAATTCGTCACGGCAGCCATGCAGACAGCCGTTACCGCTCCATCTACCACCACCACCACCACCACCACCACCACCCTCAACGCTGTCGTCGTCGTCGTAGTCCCCATGTTGCCGCCACTA
>Ga0247741_1000435_pt1 | contig 24140 bp, 24 predicted proteins | sample UWRJL213509R2_FD_180945 | JGI IMG/M metagenome (GOLD analysis project Ga0247741, IMG submission 180945) | Plant litter microbial communities from Arlington Agricultural Research Station in Wisconsin, United States - UWRJ-L213-509R-2 | ecosystem: Environmental > Terrestrial > Plant litter >... | reverse complement strand
TATCGCAATATTTCACTTTCCGGCTCGTGTCCCGGAGCTACTTCCACCACCTAGCTTAGGGTCTCATCACACCGACCAAATGAGAGATGTCGGTCTGCTCATTAAGAATCCGGGTCCTAGTGCCATTCGGAGGCTGCTGAAGCTTGGTCCGGTTTCAAATGTGTATCCACTGTTTAGCCTCCAGACAAAGTCGAAATTTTTCCATGTTGCTTTGTATAGATAGATAAACATTTGGCTCAAGATAATTTCAGTTTGAGTTCTCTTCTCTCAGCACTGGTGTACGAGGCATGTTCTTTTACTGGTAGCTTCGAGCAATTTTAAATCATTCTATCGCAAAACACGGCGATGGCCCTTTATCTAATTGTTCGGACCTAGCAGGTAATACGATCAATGAACCATTTAGACTTGGACATATTGAATGTTTAATTCAACCTCAAGCAAATGATATACATTGAGGACTTGATGGGATGAGACTTCCAACGTAAGAGGCTTCTGGGATCTAAGCAAGCTAAGGATGATCAGAAAACTTGTCTTCGTTCCAGAAGCTTATTTTACACCGAAGAACATATGAAGATTATCTGGATAAATGGAACTATCGGAGACATGGATAAAATGCGTCCACTAATATCCCAACTACAGTGGGGCTGCGGTCACGACTGCAGGTGCAGGACTTGTGGGTACTTTGGTCACTTCAGGATAATCAGCGCAGTTAGGAACTCGGACATCAGAAACAGGTGGACCAGTATTGCAAACTGTCCATGGCGGCGTCGCAACTGCTGGAGGAGCGGTAGGAACTGGCGCGTCCGTCGTGGTTGATGGGGCATTGCAATTAGGAACCATCGTTGCAGGATTTGGCCCGGCCTGGATCGGATTGCAGCCGGGCAACTTATCCAGATCTAATAGATAGGTAAGTTAGCAAGGGCTGGTTTCTGTAACGAGCAATACTGAGAAATTAATACCGACATTGGTTTTCAGAGACCTCGGGAACTTTCTCAGCCTGCCTGCAGCTATTCATTGCATCGACATCTTGAAGGGTGAGGACTGGACACTCCCAGGGAATACCCGAGCCGGACGTGCAAGTATCCATGGCTTTTTGTAGAGAATCGCCTTCCCATCCAAACACATAGTCTGCGTGTTGACCAAAGCCGAGACTTGGACAAGTTATTAGCTACGAAGAAGCTCTCGGAAAATTCCTTGCTTACGGATCACCCATACCGAGGACGAAAGGCTGACTGCCGTCTTTCGGCCACAAGGCTGGATCGTTAAATTCCCTCGTGTCCCAGACGATTTCCATGAATAGGATAGGAAGGGACACCGGATGAGTTGATGGGCAAACTGCCCCAAAGAACGGGAAGTTTGGTTCATCGATAGGGTAGGCTACATGGCTCTATATGAAGTTGTTAGATACGCTTGATAATGAGAAAGTTTGACTGCTGACTTTATGGTCAGGAGGGTCGAGGTTGACACCATCCCAGCATCTGCATGATATAAGTCATAACTCCACTGGATCGGAAAGATATAATTTTACCTGGGGAAGTAGATGTTGGAGCGGATACCGTACGAGCATGTCTGCTTCGGTAAATCAAATGAATCACTCTCAGCATACCCAGGAAGGCCCTGATCATATCCATCGTCATTGAAGCATCTGAAGGTGACGGCTCTGGCCTCTGCTGAATTGGGATCAAGATCGTCACTACGGCGTCGGTTGGCATCTCCCACAAGCATGCGGAAACCCTTCAGAGATAAAGAGATGTGGTTCCATCGAACATGAACTAGTGGTGAAATAAAGTTGGCCACAGACCTTCTTGAAGGCGGTGATAGGTGCGTTTCCATGAGGTTGGAAGTAATAGACGGTCATCCCGCCCGACTGTAATCCTGGACCGGTGTTATGGTTAGACATTTGGGGCACCTGTCGTATTTGAGGTATATCAGTTCCGCGATGATTTCAGACGAAAAAAACCTACACGAATGAAGCTTCCATTAGGATGCTTGAAGTAAAGAACAGCAGTCCAGTAGTTCGATTTGTCTTCGACGAATCTGCAGGTCGTACAGGTCGATATTCCAGGAAGGTCGTTGTTGAGATCCATGGAGATATTGAAACTGACAAAAGCGAAATTGTAAGTATCATATGCTTTACTGATGAACCAGGATAATTTACGCATTCTATGATAGCGAAGCAAACGCCAAGAGGGATCACGAGGTCAGAGCGACATGGGTATGCAAACATTATGATATCATACCCCGCCGACAATTTGATGAAGGTGAGGAGAGACTTTTCCCGGGTTTACCAGCCTGGAGAGTGCCGAGCGTCAATGACACCCAAATAATTGGCATATTACGAGTAAACTCACGGATCATAGCGCTCAGTAACAAGCTGCGAACAGCCAAAACGAATGAGGGCAGTGGCATACTGGGTCGACGCCAATGCGACCCCTAGAAGGCGTGTCCACTTCATCACGATAAGTGAACCTGGGAATGTAGATGAATGGAGACTGAAGGACTGAATGGACTTTAAATATGCTGAGAAATCGAATAGAAATTTTGGATGTGAAGGTCTGGAGCCCTCGGCATCCGAGAATAGTGTTTCCGAAGCAAACAGCTTAGCTATAAATCCACTTCCAAGACCAAAGAAGCGGAATAGAACAGAATGAAAGAAGGGACTTGCGAAACTTGTCCGGAGATTCGTTGATGACAATGTGAAAGGAAGACCACTTTGTAACAGCGAGCGGCCCTGGCACATGTGCCTCAAGTATTTACCGAATAGAGCCCCTCCGTTCTGTCCACGCTGGTCCGTATGGCACCTGAATCCGTTCTAAAGCGAAGCAAACTTCGTTGGCTGTGCTCATTGGGAGGATTTAATTTGATAACTCCAAGTAAGTACTCACCGGCTCAGATCTTGTGGCAATGGATCAGCATGGAAAACAAGATGGTGCCTTTGGGGCATAGCGGAATATTGCGTTTTTTCTAGATATTTGTAGAAAGACGCCTGAAGATTGATTTGAGGATTCTCCCCATGTCTGAGAAGGGCGAGGGATATGTCGCCAGTGTCCGAGGTATTAACCACTGAAAAAATCCGTGGAATTTTGAAAGTGAGGTGAGGTGTGGGTCGTGCCGTGAGTTGTACAGCGTAAGTAGGAATTTTATGAATACAATGGGGACATAAGACTCATTGAACGTCGCGTCTGCTTTATCACAATTTCCATATCCAGCGATGCCGCCAATCATTCCGAATAGTTCGGGCTGGCAGTGCTGTTGCCATAAGTGGGCGTTAGGCCGACAGCCAATCTTGTATGGGGAAGTCTAAGTGATAGATGGCTAGTTGGAGCTTTGATAAATCGTTCTATCTGAACTTCGTGCTGCGTACGACTCATTTTAGGCACTGAATTCATAATTTAGCTGATATCTGCTAATTAGACCTAAAATTACAATGTTTCGTGCAGAATGTACGAAAACTAAGAGTTTCGTGCTCATTTATTTAACCAGCTCTCGGGAGAGCATACCCGCAGGCTAGATTTTGAAAATTAAGGAAGTCGGGTATAGTCAAAAATTTGTCTTCATTCTACATGCAAAGTCAACGAATATACGAGAACCTGGATACATGCAATCATCAGAAATATTTATAAAATTCTCTACCTATACGCGACTAAAGTGGCGCCGCAGTCACGACCGCAGGAGCCTGCGGTGCTTTTGTTGCTTCAGGATAGTCAGCGCAGTTGGGAACTCGGATATCCGAAACAGGAGGACCCGTATTGCAAACAGTCCATGGTGGCGTCGCGACAGCTGGAGGAGCGGTAGGAACTGGTGCGTCTGTCGTCGTCGATGGGGCATTGCAATTAGGAACCATTGTTGCAGGATTTGGTCCAGCCTGGATCGGATTGCAGCCGGGCAAGCTATCCAGATCTAGCAGACAGTTAGGTCGTTTCAGGAATAAGGATAAAGATTGGGAAATCGGTACTGACATTGATTTTCTGAGACCTCGGGAACTTTCTCCGCCTGTCTGCAGCTATTCATTGCGTCGATGTCTTGCACAGTTAGAACGGGGCAGTCCCAAGGAATACCAGAGCCAGACGTGCAGGTATCCATAGCTTTTTGGAGAGAGTCACCTTCCCAACCAAACACATAATCGGCGTGTTGACCAAATCCGAGACTGCTCAAAGTATTAGCTTCGAGGAAGCCCTCCAAAAGATTCTTAAACTTACGGATCACCCATACTAAGGACGAAAGGCTGACTGCCATCTTTCGGCCACAATGCTGGGTCGTTGAATTCCCTCGTGTCCCAAACTATTTCCATGAACAAGACAGGGAGCGATACTGGGTGAGTCGATGGGCACACCGCTCCAAAGAATGGGAAATCTGGTTGGTCGGTAGGATATGCTACATGGCTCTAGAGCGAGCGGTCAGATAAACTCTGTAACGGCAAGCGTTTATTACAGACCTTATGATCAGCAGGGTCGAGGTTGACGCCATCCCAGCATCTGTGTGATACATGATCAGTATAAAGGTAATTAGAAAGGGTCGCAATGAATCTTACCTTGGGAAGTAGATGTTGGAGCGGATACCTTCTGAACATGCCTGCTTCGGTAAATCGAACGAATCACTTGCAGCATAGCCAGGAGGGGCCTCTTCATATTGTTGTCCATCAAAGCACCTAAAGGATACGGCCTTGGCCTCAGCCGAGTTGGGATCGAGGTCATCACTACGGCGCCGGTTGGCGTTTCCCACTAGCATGCGGAAGCCCTATTAGAATGAAGATGTTTGACATCGGCCTCAGCGAATCTCAGAGAAATAAGTGTGCATACCTTCTTGAAAGCTGTGATAGGAGCGTTCCCATTGGGCTGGAAGTAATAGACGGTCATCCCTCCCGACTGTAATCCTGGACCGGTGTTATGGTTCGCCATTTGGGGCACCTGTCGTATTTGAGATATATCAGTCCCGTGATGATTTCAGACGAGAAAAACCTACACGAATGAAGCTTCCATTAGGATGCTTGAAGTAGAGAACAGCAGTCCAGTAGTTCGATTTATCTTCAACGAATCTGCAGGTTGTGCAGGTCGATATTCCAGGAAGGTCGTTGTTGAGATCCATGGAGATATTGAAACTACCAGGGGCAAGGCCGTAAGCTTTAGGTACTTTAATAGTAAATGTAGATAACTTACGCATTCTAAGATAAAGATTCAAAGTTCGAAAGGGATCATGAGGTTAGAGCGAATTAAGTCATTCGAACGATATGATATCGTACCCCGCCGACAATTTGGTGAAGGTGAGGAGAGACCTTTCCCGGGTTTACCAACCTTACGAGGGTGATGAACGTCAGCAAATCTCAACAATGACCGTACGAGAGCGAACTTACGGGTCGTAGCGCTCAGTAACGAGCTGTGAACATCCAAAGCGAATAATCGCATTGGCGTACGGGGCCGACGCCAACGCGACCGCTAAAAAGTGTATCCACTGCATTACGATAAATGAATTTGGGAACGCAGATGAGCAATGTCTGAAGAACTGAATGGGACTTTAAGTATGCCGAGAAATCAAAAAATGAAAAGTTGTATGTGGAAGCACGGAGTCCTCGGCGCCCAAGTGCTAGAACGTTTCCGATGCAAAGAGCTGAGCCATCAAATCACTTCGAAGCCCACAGAGATAGAATGAAGGAAGAGACTTGCGAAATCCGTCCGGAGATTTTCAAAGAATGTTGATAATTATATGAATAGAAGTCCACTTTGAACACGGCGAGCGGCATATGCGCCTCGGTAATCTGTGTATTCTTGGTCGTGGAAGAATAATATCCATCGTCTCCATCGAAGAATAGAACTCTTCTATTCAGTCCACGCTGGCCCACATGGCACATATCGCTGTTCCAAAGAGAATCAAATATCGTCCGTGGTGCTTGGATTAGGGTGATCAAATGGATAATGGTCGGATGTAGAATTGACACCCTAACCCCATACCGGTGCTACCGAGCCACAATCCTAGACTCGAGACTCGAGAACCATGCACCGAAAATTGACCTTCTAACCTGCCCACATGGTCGACGAGTGAAATCGAATAGTGGAAATGACAAACATAGACACCTTATCAACTCTTGTTATGACGCATGGGTTGAATGGAGTCGATTAATGAGACCGATAGAAAGAGTTCCATAACAGACCTCGCCCCAATAGATGAAAAGGTAGTCTCAGCTGTTGAAGACCCCACCGCGTGATTCCAAAGGTGAAGAATAGAAGAGCGTAGAAATAATATAAACGCCATTGTAGCCCAGAGACAGAAATGTTCTCGAAGAATCGGGAAATTTCTACTGCAAGATGTTTCGCGAACCGGACAATACGGCTAACAGCGGTCCGACCTTCCCATCCGGCCCGCGTGATAAAGAAGGCGACAGCAACCGATCATCGACAATGAAAGGAAAGCCCGAAGTTTCCAAGATGCCCAAGTGGAGAGCGCGAGGGAATGGCGCTGTTAGGCTGGCCAAAACTATCAATGACCCCGGAGCAAAGAACTCGCGGCGATACCGACGATGTGTTCTGCCTTGCTTTGACTTCCCGGCACCAGGAGAGGGACTTGTACGGAATATCTCATTGGTGATAAGCCGCCATAGACTGAAGCTTGGTTTCAGAGGGCGTGCGTTTCTGTCATGATAAATTAAATGGGTACCAAGGAACTCGGAAAAAGAAGACGACGGCGAAATGAAGTGAAAATGTTTGCCAGGACGCACCTAAATGTGAATGTGGACATTTGATTGTATAACAACCGTGGAAGTACCCAGATTCGTCAATGATAACTTGATCGAAATTTTGCATAGAGGATAATAATGAGATGGTTCATCATTAAATAGAAATGAAGGTAAAAAGTCGGTTCTGAAGGCAACAGCAGGTCAACGACATCGAAGGCATACAGCGTCTCGCGCCACCCTTACACAACTCGTTACAGCATCTTAGAATGCCTGTGGTAGGCCTCGATTTGAGCCAAAGATTGGAGCGCATAAAGCAACTGCAGGGAGGACGGCGATGAAATATAAAGGATAAGATGTGCGGACCTTGACATCTGCCCAAAAGACCAACTGGAACAGGGTGCTCTTAGACGTCGCTTGGCCGCTTGCTGCCCATCGAACCCTAATGAGACTCCGACCCCTGAAAGCCAATATATGCGCCACCTACACCGGTAACGTCAGTTGATGACATCCGACTGCGATCTCTCGTTAACGGACGGCTGTGTCTCTGGGTTACCGCCCAGATGCTCGTCAAACATTGTGGGTGTTCTTTCGTGAATCGATGAGGCCTCGAGAGCCAGGAGGCACCCCAATAATCAGAGGGTGGGCACAAGGACGAGAAGATGCCTAGCGAAGGGCGAAGAGTCAAATTTTAGTTTATATGTTGAGCGGGTGATGAAGAAAGATGCAGGGGGTTTTGCGCTTTACAATCGACTGGAGGACAAACGAGTTGTGTGGGGGATAACAACGGCCCCTACACAACACCAGTATAGCTCATTTTTAAAGATGGATTCCATAGGGCACGACAGCCGGAAAGTGTCCACAAAGGGAGTCAAGGAAACATGCTTACCTTGAGAAGTTTGGGCCGGAAAACTATTCAGGAAAGGCCGTTCCCCGACTGAGCCCCATCATCGACCATTACTCCCGCTCAGAGAATATGACGAACAATATAATATGGACTCGTTGTCACCCTATTGCGACCTCCAACCAGTGTAAGATAGACCGTGAGGATCGACCAATGATAATGTAGGTTTGCAGAACACGATAAACGTGTAAAGCAGCAGTGCAATGGTAGAACACGATAGTCAGGACGAGTGGTGGAAAGAAACTAGTAGGCGGCGAGGCGTCAGCTGCTTAAAGTCGAGAATGTTTGATAAAGCAATGGGAGAGGAGAGGCAAATTGGAACAAGACGAAAGATGAGAGAGATAGAGAATTCACTGGCTGAGATATGAGGAGAAATGTGTTATAAAAATCCTTAGAAAACACGGAAGTGCAGTCTGGAAAAGCGAAGAGGAAGAGAACGGAAGACAAGAGGGGAAAACCATTGCAAGGCGACTAACCTGAAACCATCGAAACCGCTTGTGTCGATCTTCACTTGTTCACTTCATCTGCTACGTATACCTTTAGCAGACAAGGAGAGGGTAGAAATTCAGATATGTTCAGACAATGTCGACGTTTCTTGGTGGGAGACGCTCACCTGACGTCCGGCTTACATACTATTTCAACACGAACCAAGTTAGGTCGTCCTGAAGACTGACCGGTACTGACCCTAAATAGGCTGAGTACCGTTCTCTCGAACCTCCATCTACAAGGTCTACACAGACTGTGGACTACTTATCTATAATTTAGTATCAGAGTTAAATAATGGATCAAAATGGGAGTGATGAGAGGTCAATGTCGTCTACAGGTGCGTTGATCATCGATGATAGTGAGAACCGCCAACAATAACAGTCCATTGCCACATCGAACCAGCCTTCGTCGAGCTCAGATGTCCCGCACATGATGTCTCTTCGGCTCCTCGACGACAAAAACCGACCTCTCGATTCCGAACTGGTTCCGCTCGTGGCTGAGTTTCAACCAAATGGACAGCAGCCGAACGAGCCGAAAGGTGAGAAAATGAGAGCAAGGTCCAATTTTGGTTCAATTCTCGAGATTTTCAGAGGTGAGTGACTCACAGTAAGCGATTTTCGGTCAATTCTGGTCTCTATTCTCCTTCATTTTCCCCGCCATTTGAACACTTTTTGCGGGAGAATTGGACGAGAATTGAACTCGAAATTGACTCGAAATTGACCATTGTGAGTAACCCTATTTACTAATTCAAAAAATACAACATACCTGTCAATAATACCACAAAGCAGTGTGTATGACGAAAGGACAAATACCGCAATCCAAATCCGGACCTAAGAAGCTCTCCATGCCCACGAAGTGCGCTATAACCATGAACCACTCAAAATAGGTGGACAGCCTCGTGTGGTAGCTTGTTCTTCGACATTGAGTCGGAGTGCGTCATGGGCGCCTAATTTTCTCCTACATATTCAGCGGTAGTGGCCTTTTCTCTCTCTTCAATACCCACTTTCTAAGCTCTACAACTTACACCCATCATCATGTCCCACCCAGCAAAGTATCTCGATGGTCGTGAAGCCCCAAAGCAAGCCCTGGTTCATAAACCCACACCATCCGTATCGGCTCGCTCTGAGCACACGCAAAGAATTTACTTATGTGTAGGCAATACTACCTGCAGCACCCAGTGTTCGCGGGTTATCGTGCCACTCCCACTATCTCATAAAGTGAGTCGACCAGAATATTTGATTGCGCACTCATTAATTATTCTCTAGGCTGCCATCAGTCTTGCTCTAGATCTCTTCGATGTCCACTTTTCTAATTGGAGAGGACACTCAAACAACGAGGATATCGTGCTGACACATCGTACCAAAGGAGACCGAGAAATGGGAAGAGATTCATGGAGTTACCTCGTCCCTCAATTTTGGAGGCAGACTGTTCGGGACGGTGACGACGTCGGGATCAAAATAGATCGAATGAGTATAGAAAAGGTCCCTGTGGTTTTTTCTCGTCGTGCTTCCAAGTTCATCGAAAGGTTGCCTGATACGTACGACGTGAGTTCAGACAAAATAAACTCATCTCGGTACTGAGCACTGAGTCATACTCATACATGCAATCCACTAGGACGCTCGGCTCCTCGCCTACGAGAGATTCAAGAGGACATTACCTTCCAACACACGGCCTGAAAATCTAAAGCTTCGCATCCGAGCTAAAATGAACTCGGAGGAGCCCGAAGACTTGATATGCCGGAGGACACAGTGGAGGAGGACTATGTTGATGTTGGTCGTCAACGGGATTTCCTTTGAGGTCCGAGTTTTGGACTAGCAATGTTATTCACGATGCAAAGAGATTTTTCATCATCGATAGCTCCCAGAGTGGAGAAAGCTTTGGATTGCCGTTCATTTATAGTTTTCGATAAAGTACTGGTATTGCCTAGAGGCTGAATATATAGGCTAAACTCGTTTAGATCTAGCAACTGTGCGGTTGTTTTGATACGACCTACTCTTCTTGTCACGCGTCACAGACGCCTTCGAAGAGAAGAGATTGAACGGATGTCACGCGTCCCAACCAAGTTTGAAGAGCGGGACAAAATTTTCTCCCTGCGGGGCGGCTTCAATACCACCGAAAATGGAACAATTTTGTCTTGAAGAGATAAATTTTGCGTTTCGTCAGGCGTCCTTCAAGGTTTTGAAGAGTTCTCTATCCCTTCAAGGACGTCACGCGTCACTTGGCCTGAAGAGTAGGTCGTATCAATACAGTAGCAATACAGCATTAGATGGTCAAAACGGAAAGAAAGGACTGGAGGTAAGAAAGTAATTATCCTTTTAGGGACAGTAGAGTGAGGCCTATGATATCAGAGTAGTAGCAGCTGGTCATTTCAGCATCAGCGAAAACCTTACAAAATGAACAATCAGATATGAGCCCATGTTTTACGTCAAATCGAAGCTTCGAGTGTCGTGTTCGATCCAAAATAAGGAGCGGTCGGCAGCTCGGCTTGAGCTACCACAAGATCCCGGGCAGATTTATTCGTCACGGTGCACGCAAACAATTCTCCTTCACCATCCGATCTGCATAATCTGCGAGAGCTATCGATCGACGGATTTTGTATCCATACCCGTCAATATCATGTACCAAGATGGAAGCGATAAATCTTTAGGAGGTGCGTTCCTACTCGAGATCAAGATAAACGTCTCAAATAACGATATCGCGAAGCTCCTCTCGAGAACCAGCATTTCAAACCCAATGGGCACAACATTCCTCTTGCAATGTCTCTGAGGCTAATCGATTCAGATAATAATCCGCTTGCCTCTGAATTGGTACCATTCGCCAATTCCTATGATGTGCGCGGCGTGTATAATCCCGCACCCGTCCGATGGCTGATCCTCAATCACTGGATGTGTTATACTTATAGGAGGCGGTTTTAAACGCCCTAGAGGCTTTCCCTCAACATCTTCCAGCTGGAACTGCAAAAGCGATGATCACACTAAAGTATCCCTGCAAAGCCCTTGATGGAACGTCTACTGGGCGGGTCTTCATGTCGCCAGGAAGTCGGACGAGATGTGGAGGCATTTAATGACGAGAAATTGCGAAATTCTCGAAATCGGAGTCCTGTTTGAAGAGAAAAAAGCAGCGTCAACTATCCCCGTAGCTGAGGTACTCTTCTCTGAGAATGGTAAACCTCTACAGATGTACTTTGACGTCCTGGAAGGACTGAAATGGATCGGAGGTGTTCCGCCATCAACACCAATTCCCATCCCACCTGTCTATGAGGTGAGTCTGAGTTATAGGACAGTCCGATTTACCTCTTAGCTCATGCCGAAATTTTCAGCAATGCCTTAATTTCCTCCTTAAGCTGATTGAACGGAAACTCTCTTTTGATACCATGATGAGAGGGGAGCTCCTGAGACCGTTTATTCAACTTAGGATATACGATCGGCATTCCCAAATTTACGTTATATTAAGTCGCTCAGAGTATAGAGAGCAGGTTAGAAGATCGTCCTATGGAAGTACCCTCACATCGGCGGGGGAAAATGTATCTATCATGATATGTTTCCAATAAACCAGCGCTTCTTGATAGATTTTACCATACGCTCACACAAACAGTTCTTACTTCCCCAATCGAATGGGATCTACGATTTTGGAGACATTGAGGGCCTGAGATGCTGTACTGATCATCGAAGTAAGAAAAGCCAGTCCCTTCCGATCATGGCATACAAGATCCAAACGGCTTGAATTTACCACTTAAGGCGTAAATTATTGCCTGTTTATTCAGTGTTGATCCAAACATGAAAGCAGCTATCTTCGGTCGTCTAAAACTCAATATTTGGCACGTTGATTATTTTTGAAAATAGGTTATCCAACAAATTTTATGGAGGATGACGACGTCAACAAAATAATTGTTGATATAGCATGATCAACAGCAGTCGATGACACCTCCTCCTCTCAGAGAGAACCAAAGTGTAAGCACCAATGGACTCTCCTCGATTAATGACTTACAAGACTTTTCATTCCGGACTTCCAAATTTTTGTGTGATTCTCTTGTGTAAACCGGATATCGTTGAAATTTACGACTTCCAACATCAGATATACCCAACATCCAATGATCTCGTCGTCGGAAAATTTTCTTATCAAGTGTGCCCTAATGCTGCTTATGATATAAGCAACTCAGACATGTCATCATTAGGCGGTAAAGTACAGTAGTAAATAGGGATTCGTACCTGGCCACATGATTGACTTTAAATCTCGTTCACGATTCAGCACAAGCCTGTCTAATCCAAGAGCTCCAATGCCATGTACTTACGAAACATTTGGTCGTAGAAAAAAAAAAACAGGGAAGAAATCGATTAGATTCACATAGAAAATGCAACTTGAAAGGACACAATCCAACAAGAATCTCTTTCCACAGATTCCTGAACCGCCTCTATATAATTAGAGATACTGAAATCCTCAAATTGGAAGCGACTTTCCTTCCAAACCGCGAGTTTGAGTCCCCTCTTTAAATTCTCCCTTCCGAGGCTTGGGCGTCCTCTCACTTTCAACCGTCGGGAGAGATAATCAATGCAATGCTACTAGTCCTCTTAATCAGATTTCGTTTGCTTCATAAATTAGAAATATTCCTACCTCGAAGGATGGTGGTACACACGCCAGAACGGACGGTGGTTTTTCCACCCAATCCAAAGAAGCGGTTAGATAGAATTGACATTAATCTGCCCACCGTCCTTCCCTGTAATTGGCTCCTGTACCAGCGAGTTGGAAGCGTATATCTTGTCTGTAAACACGCCTAGTTCAACTATATCCAGCCCATTCACCATCAAATATTCCCAGGTTTCCACAGAGCCTTTAGCCGCCCGAAGACCAACCCAGGAGCATTTCCCATTGATAGATCGAACATAATACTTGAGGGAGAGGGATTCTCTGTCCGTATTTTCATCTAATTGTGCAGGGAATGCAGCCAATGCGCAAAGAACTGCCTCCTATGCAATATGGACGCATATGCTCATGTCAATATGGTTACGAGGATTTGCGCACCACAGCTAACTAACCTCATAAGATTTGGGAAATGGTACTATTTCGGAGTCGATTTCTTCTTTAATAGGGTCCAAGAGTCGCAGCCACATAGCACAAGACCGAACTTTACTTTCATTTTTCAACCCTATGCCAAGCGTGTCAATCTTGTAGTCTACATCAATTCTGCGGCTGTTGGCTGGGTGGGGTCGTTCGGTGGCAATGGTAGCCACGGCCGAAGATATTTCCCTTGTTGTAGATCACGTGTACCTTAGAACGCGACCGCGTTTCCCTCATCAACGGTCCAAATGCGTCTTCTCGTCTTACCATCCATGTCATGAGCGCCAGTACGCCTCTCGCACCTTGAATACCACCATTCCCGTGAACCACTCTCGAGGGACGTACCGTAATATGTGAAACCATCGAAGCAGAAGTTCTTCAGTGGAAGAATGGACCACAGGATGTGCAGGTTTGGTCATACGCGATGGCTCGTGAATCGACCATTCTTGTCGCGTCGACTGGTTGGGGGAAGACTGCGGCTTTCTTTGGGCCGATTATTGTCATGCACCTCCTGCTGCCCAAGATACCTTTCGTTCTTCCGGCTTTGCTTTTTGTGATCTCAAGGGCTTCCTGATTGACAAGTCGGCTTACAAGACGTACAGCCCATGTGGTCATTGCTGGATATGCATGCTCGATGTGGCTAGTATCGATGCTGGTTTGGAACATTGTCTTTCCAGGTGGAATCGACTTGTCGTTGGTCCTGAAGTTCACTGTGTGTGCGTTTTATATAGACTCTCCATGAGGCTGAACATTCGCGGAGGTATTGCGCCATTTAACATTGAGTTGACCACCCTCTTGTCTATCCGAACGCTCAGCAGGTACAGCAGTCAATTTCTCCATTTCTTCCATCGAGAAAATACCTCGAGGAACTTGGGAAGCGACCATCCCAGCTTCTAAGAGGAGGAGGAAGGTGTTTGCAAGGTTGAGGTAGACATCTCTTTAACCGCACGAGGCGGTGTATTGGATGCCACTGAGCAAGCAGTCTCTCCTATCTACAGTACAGAGGTCATTCCGACTATTTACTAGGTCACTGAGATATGCGGAGGGAAATATTGAAAAATATCTGATCCACCCGATAAGATTAGATATCACAATTTCAGAGAGCACGTGGTGTTCAAATATCCTCAGAAAACCGTTGCACATGGACCGATAAAACCGAAGCGACCCACCCAGCCAACAGCCGGAGAATTGATGCAGACCTTATATATAACAGATCGACCACCATTGTAGCCGTGGGCTTTGGCATGGCATGCGCGCCTAGATAGTAGCTTAGTCAGCATCAGTGGCGATGCACCAGTATGTATGCCAGCGAGAGTCTGTACAGAATCATCATCCTTGCCTTCTGACCGTCACGACGCGTCCGCGCTGCTAGCGCACTCAGGGGCCACCTTGGACGCCTCCACCATCATCTGTTTATTTGGTCTGTTTTAGGAGACTATCAATCTTGAGCGCTTATCTTGATGAAGTCCACACACCTCCAGAACTGGGTTGAGAATCGCTTCCGTCTTGATTCATATTTGACAGAGAGCGTAGATATGCCTTTTGGAAAATATTATCCCAGGATAGGCTGGACTTGGTGGTGGTACGAGCGAGGCGGTTGTAGAATCCGGATCATCGACTCCGATCACAAAGCTGATTCTTATCATATGACCAGTGGCGGGAATGTCCTGCGGAAAAAACCTTGGCGGGCCGTTAATCCCGGATATAGGTGCTCGCCTAATTTATTTTGTGACCCGCCAAATTGTTATACAAATTCTGGTCGTATACACCCTGGTGGATGTTACTATCAATTTAGAGCCATTTGAAAGTGCTGTGGTGCGTAAAACCAACCTTTTCCCTCTGTGATGGACTTTTATGGGATTGGCTTTCCAGGTAGAGACATTAAGAGCAATGTCAGCTATTCGCTTGCGAGAGCTACAAATACCAGATAAAAGGCCTAGAAATGTTCCAGGCAGTAAAACTTAATCAGGCTTGGTCCCATTGCGAATCCTGGAAAACATCCAGAAAACATAAAATACATCGTTTACAGGTATGTTTTTCCCAGGATGGAGGGAGGGGGGGCATCGGTGTGTCCTTGAGTCAATGTAACCGTCTGTACGTTATTTTGTTTCCCCCAGCCCCTTTAAACCTCCCCTGTAACCAATTTCACGTCATTTTTGTTGTATCCACAGGAGAATTCGCTATTTAGGATATGTGAGTATTGGTTCGGACTTCCTCCTCTACGATAACTGCGAGAAGTCGAATAATAATATACTTACTTATCCTCGGCGAGGCACCTCCGAGTTCCATTGTTGATAAAACTGTTTGGAATACCCTAGGAGCGATAGATACCTGGTAGCTTGGTTCAATGGAAATCAATCCAGATGTGTTCTGACTGCCGAACCAGTTTACTTCATCCACATTTTTGGGTATTTGGTAACTAACGGTCACTGGACTTTCGTTCTCGTTATTTATGAATTGATCCTGTGGAGTCTCGACAGTTTGTCCACTTTCTATAAAGACTCCAACTTCGAGAAATGGTCTTCCATTGTCCATCAATTTTATCAACACTATTCACAGCTCGAGTGATCATTTTAAAACCTCGAGGTTTGCCCAATGAGGCACTGCCCCTTCCCTTTTTTTGGATGAGGAATTTGAAACCGATAGATGCTCTTTTCAATGAGCGGGATATTTTTCGGCAATGTGCCGAGTACGTTCTCCTAAATACGGTAATCTGTAAGAATGTGAGTGGGACAGACGAAGTTGATTTGATGGACGTAGTTTACATTAGAAGAAAAAGTTAGAGAGAACCCCATTTGGACTCACAGAATGCGAACCCCCAAGGTACAAGTCGCAATGTTATATATGTCTGAGTGGGTCCATCAACTCGGGTGTTATGCGTAAAAATCTCTTACACCTCCAGAGGTCTAGCTCCGTCTCTGGAGTCAGAAATCTGCTAGATGCGTTTGTTAAAACAATTCGGGCGTTTTGACTGAGCTTTGGAGAGTGACCAAGGAATATCGGTCTCGTGACAGATAATTCAATCCCCGATCCCACAAGCGAAACCCTGTTTGACAATTGTCCTTTTTCAAACTATTGTAACACTATCTTTTAGTAGGCGTACTCTTTCCCTGGAATAAGGCATGTACCAAGATGGAAGCGACGAAAAAATAGTGTCGAGTGCAGGTACATCTCACGGGGGACATCTAACTGTCAAGTCGGCTTGCCGGCCGTCATGTCAAGTGACTTGTCAAGTTTTGGGCCTTGTGACAGCCTTGTCACGCCAATTGCGCACCACTTGTCGACGCTCGACTTCTCATTCCTCGTAAGGCTGAATGTTCCATTTCCACTCTACATTAGTTGCAGTACATACTCAGGCTACCGAATTAGTAGAGAGTTGATTAGAGAGGGTGCTGCGAGATGCGCTGATGTCGAAATCATCATCAAAATCATCCCTCTCAGTCATGTCTTCATCCTTCTCATCCTCTGCAGTCCATTCGTCATCGCCATCGTCGCCTATATCAGCGTCATCAACCATCTCGTACTTAACAAAGACCTCTGCACCATATTTATCTGTAAATGCCCTGTCGCTCATCCGCTCATCCGCATTCCATGTCAATGAATTGCCGACGATCGGTAGTAGAGATATCTTCGAGATTGCCACTCGATTTCTGGTCCGAGGTTGTAACTGGTTGAAGAATGTGGGATCAAAGTAGTCGATAGGCATGCCCTCGGGCAGGACATGGAAAGCTGAGTCCTGCTGTTCCCCAGCTCCGGGTACCACTCGAACACGTTCGCGCCATCTCCGTGATTTATCCTGTCGTGCAGCCTGCTCGCGTTTCCGGTCAACAATACGAAAGAATTGCTCCACCTCTGCAGAACGCTCTAATCGACGCTTTATGAGCCAAACCTTACGTGTGGGACTGAATTCGTCGTCGGAGGTAGCTTTTGGATCAATAAGATCACGGTAGCGCTGCGGGTAGCCATTCTCAACAAGAAATTTGAGACGTGCAGCAGCCAGCTAAAATTAGATAAGGATCAGATGCCAGTGACAGAGAGATCAATTAGGGTGCTTACTCGAATGCGGGCCTGGTACTGTGGGTTTGCCTGCAATTCTTGCATGACACTACCTGGCTTGCAACCCTCCCTCCGGTATCGTAGTAGCATATAGTGAAAGACGAAATGGTCGTACAACCGGATAAGAATATCCATGTTACTAGCATAGATTGTGTTTGGAGTTAGATGAAGGTATGCATGTGAAATTAATGCCTGCTTGAAGGTGTCAAGAGCGATGATTCTACAAGCCGCATTGTACAGCGAGTAGGCCGACTGCCGAAAGTCTGGGCACCAACGTTGGAGGCCAAATTTAGATAGACAAGCTTGGATATAACTGAGCATGTGCTCCTCGACGAGGCGCGCCTGAGCTGCAATCCGACCACTTGCTGCAGACATTGAGGTACCAACTTGAACCAAGTGTCGCGGGATAAGCTCAACGTCAGAGTCTCTGGAGGTAAACAATTCCGCCTCCGTGGAAAATCTGGCCGAAAATATTCTGAGGCTCTGAGCCGGTGGATCTTGAGGAATATCCTTCGAATCCAGTAGGATCCAAAGAATGCGGAGATGGAGGGCCATTGCTGTCTACTCGACGATCGAATCAACTATGAGTAACACATATTTATATATATAAAAAGGATAGGATAACGAACCTGTAATCCTCCTAAATCATCTGGCATATCTCGAGGCAGAACACGGTAAATTTGAGTGGCAGGTTTGGTGACAGGCTTCTTCCTCGACTTTGGTAGTTGACGGGTAGGCCGATCCTTAATAACCGTTCGTTGAATAGGAGGCTGTTGGGCTTTAGCAGTGTCGTTTGATGACCGTGAACCGGGAATAGAAAGTGTGGTGGCAAGGGACACCCGAGAATACGACCGTGTATTACGCGCCGGCGCGGTATCGGGAACAGGTGGTGTGTCCTTTCGGCGCCTCTTTTTGGGAACAGAGGGCAGAATAATGGTGGGTGAAGTACCAATGGGGGCCGTGTCTAAGGTCATTGGAGTATCTGAGATCAAGGAACTGTAGGTCATGTTGTATCAGAACTTGAAGTAAGATAAGCATTGGGAAATACGCACCGGTTAAATTTCTTGGCCTCAATAGCCTCGGACTGAGCAACGGCAAGCTTTGTATTTAAAATTTCTATGGCCTCACGCATGACCGATTCGCGGTTTAGCATCTCGGCCTCTTGCGCCTTCCACGCTGTAAGCTGAGCGGAGAATTGATGATCAACTTCCAACATTCTGGATTTTAGGATGTGGTTGACTATAGCTTTAAGATTGGGATCAAGTCCTGGGATAGACGAAGCAGGAGGATATGTGTGGGGTGTACCACTTGACGACATAGTTGAACAGCAAGTAGTATGATCTGGTTTGGTGAGGTGGGGCAAGATTGACGATACTCAGCCTGGATCTTTTAACCGGACCTCAACAAGTCAGAATAATTACTAAATTACAACAAAAAGATCATTATCAGGACAAGACTCCATGAGAGTTGCATCACTTGGTACTGCCTTGGAGACAGTCTTCATTCTCGATGAGTTGCCGACATATTTCTTTTTATCTGGTAAACTGGCCTCTGCACCCGCAATACAAGAAATACGGTGAGCTCAAAATTTTACCGACGATAACTGAATCAGAGGCACTCACTAGTATGAAGGAGACAAGACATTTTGAAGTTCCTTTGTTTAATTCAAACCCCAAGAGGAGCGCTCCATGATAGGTTATTGTTGAGGCAATGGTCGCCCCCCTGATATGGGAGCGCATCGCAGCGATGACGTCTGTGGCAGGGCAAGGTACATTCAAGAACACAAGGCTACTAGAAAACCAACCAACAGATGAAAAAAAGTATTCCCGGGGATCGGTAGGTGTGTTTTTTTTCTGAGACTGCGCGGAAGGCTATATGACTTGGTACAAATTCGTTCATGGGAACCAGATAATCACTTCCAACCACGTTCAAATTACTTTCAAATGCGAGATGGCCCTCAACGCGGTCACAACAAAGGATCTCGAGGACGACAGCGTCCTGATTACTCTTGACGCTCCATTAACTGCAGAAACTGTAAGTCTAATGATGTACCCATCAGCCATCATTCGACTCATAACGTGAAGCTGTTTTTAGATAGTGTCCTGGACGATTTGAAGGGGTTCCAGCAGCTGGTGGACAAGAAAGATGGTATCATTGCCCTTGGTCAATACAATATAGGAAGGCTGAGGGATGAAGTTGAGGCCATCCGCACTTCTTTAAACGCTGAAAAGCAGGTGAGTTATGCCATACCTAACTATTGTGAAATTTGACTTAGTTATGATACGCACCAGGAGAATGTGAAACTTCGTCAGACAATGCGCAAACTTATGCGCGAGCTTCAGAAATATCAATCAGGGAGTAGTGGTAAAGAATTGGTTTCGATGTAAATATTACTACATCCGAGCCATGAACATTTTAATCTCTATTACGGTGTAGACTGTTTACCAATATACTAGTAGCACGGGTAATACCAAATGTACCTGGTGGTCGACTATAGTATGCAACATGGCCTACAATCTGATCCTGTTCTAGTATGGTCAAAGCGAGGTTGTCCAGCTGGCGGGTGTATACAACTTTTGCAAGAAAACCCGGATATAATCGATAAGGGTTGCAAGCTTCATCCTGAGGGAATAGAGGCTGGTGAACTGAGAGCACAATGAAGGTACGTAAAACTCCATCGATCTTGTATCTCCACATTGATTCGATGTGTCCTGAATCTGGACGAAATTCCTCCTTGGCAGCAAAGTACACTGAGCTGTTGCCGTGATGCATGTCAAATGTGGAGTAGTTTCGACACTTATGCTTGACTTGATTGACAGGAAATGCAGAACGAGGAAGTACACATGCGTTATCAGGGTGGGGTATTGCTTGGGCATGTCGGAAGAAGGCCGAGGTTATCCGCGCTGAATTGAGATGTGCGAGAATGGCGTTATAGACTTCAAGGGGAACAACCTTCAAGCCAGCGCCACTTGGGTCCTCCTTGGCGCTTGGCTTTTGCAGGAGAATATTCATTGCCGTTTTTATGGGGTCTGATGTTGTCGAGTTTTGTAGAAAGGCCATGAGTCGTCCACGCCGGCACATTTGGCGTAACATTGTAAAATCCAGCTCCCCTAGAAACCATAAGATTAGTCTGATGTACTATTAATTAATTCGCAAGACGTTACCCACAGATGTGGCTGTTGGTCTTTATTCTCTGTAGGCCTCCATTGTGTCGCTCTCCCGAAAATTCACTCAGCCGGATCAGCGGTCCCCAAAACTTCATCAAATCTGCATTATGCATGGCGTAGTGGTGGTTAGGGCGAGGTGTGATGTTTGGGAATAATACCTGGGACGATTGTCGATATTTGATATAGTGGTCAAGATACGCATCAGCCGACTCTTGCGTAACTGAGTATGCGCACACAATATTTGTACAGGTGACAAGATTGTAAAAATTTTCGAAGAGGACTTTATGGTGATCGTTGGATGAGGGTTGCCATATTTCAGGGAGGGTGAGAGGCAGCAAAATGCTGAAGAGTACGAACCACTGGTCGGCCTTCAGCTTTCCGTGGGATTTTTGTCCTAAGTTCAGTGGTGGCCGCTCTACCCAACTGGGAATGACCGTCTCAGAGAGGCAGGCATGTATCCTTGACAGCTCTTCCGCGGTAAAGACACATCCTGCTTCCCATGAGTTATCTGCATCTATCTCATCGCCATCTGAACTATCCTCTGACTCGCCCCCTGAGTCTGAGTCTGAGTCCGGTCGAAAGTCAATGTCTTCATGGTCAGAGTCGCCCCCGAACCCATTTACAAGAAGAATCGAAGCCTCTGAACGCACGCGTGAGATATGACTGGGAGTGTCCAGGTACTGCCGGCTTTCCTGGAAAAGAATTTCCACTTCCTCTTCAAGAATATCTGTCTCAATGTCGATATCCATGAGCGAGTTGAGTGGATGAGGAGTAGTGAATGCGGATGTTGGACCGGCTTTGGAGTCATCAATAGCCGCTTTGTCAAATTTGGATGCTACAATTCCAATCCCCCATAGAACACGAGCATGGTGCTGGAGAACCCCTTCCAGCCAGTTATGCATGACGCCGAGCACTGTATGGCGGACAGGATCACCATAAGGTAATGCATGCAATGAAGACCAGCGAACACCATGTTCTTTGAAAATCTCCTTGCGTCGCTTTTTCGTGGAGGCCTGTTTCCATTCTAGCGCAGCCTCTAGGACTTCTTGTCCAGTACGTTCATCCCAATTTTCGTGATCAATGTCGGCTCTCTCTGCATAGAGGAGCTTGCAGAATGAGCAAAAATGGTGGGATGTTACGCCAGCAAAACCCATTGCTTTTCGCATAGCGAGCAGATCACCAATTCGTGCCAAGACCGCAGCACGTTTGTGGATTCCCCGAGGATATCGGTAGGTTTTGATTAGTCGGCCATCCCACATAGGTTTGAGACGGTCAATGATGGGATCTGATACAGCCGTGATTGTGGTCATGGTGGGTTCCTCTGGAGGAGGCGTGATTCCTGCAAAAAAAGTGTTTTGAGGCAAATGTTGGAGTTCATACGGGAGGTTCAAGCAAGACATCAAAATTGCTCCGCAGGATACTGACTTGCCAGCTATTTTGTTCGTGAAGGGATTGAACCAATCAATATAATAGCTGAAGGTGAGGTTTCCGGGGGTAGTCGAGAAATTGCCAAGGCTTTGCCATGCAGGACTGTCGAAAATTGAGTGCATGACATGTGGCGACCGCTTATGGGTGTACGACTTGTCAATGGCGTCCTCGATTCCTGGTTGCGACAGGAAGAACTCAAGCCAGGACTCAAAATCCTGTGTTGAGTACAGCCGGCGAGGTACACGACGTGGACCACCCCGAGTTGATCTCGTCGTCCAGAGTTCCTCCCCACATGGTCTAGCTCGTGGTGTTTCGCGTCGAAGGCAAACTTGAGGCAAGGTGTCGAGGCTGTATTTGGACAAACATTTTGGGCAGCATATAGAACGAATGATATTGGGCTCAATCGAGAGAGCAGACATGGCAGTACGAACATCACAAGGTAGGTGGAATGGAGGGAGAGGTAAGCTGTTGTTGGTACCACCGGCCAGCTGCGATGGATTGGTTGAAAGCGAGATAAGACGACCAAGCTCCATTGCCATCTGCACAATGAACCCCAATACCTTCAGCAGCCGAGATGTTGCGTCGCGACTTAGGCCGCATCCTAGATGGAGCCATGCAGCCAACGTGCAGACAACGATGAACAGTGACTGTCGAGCACTATCTATACCTTCAGAAAGTGTCAGTGTCCTGTTGTTCAAGTCTTCAAGAAAACGCACGATTTCCGCCCTCGCTCATCGCCATCCTCGTCCGTCGTTGTAAAATATCGGGTGAAACCACATGATTCGCTGTTTGCTGCAAAATATATGGTTAATCACGCAACCGTTAGCACTCAGCGGGGCAACGGAAATTACCTGTATGGGTGCCATTGGTGGTATGTGTGCGACTGGTTGGCCGCGATCGCGTTGTCGATGGACTGTGCGTGTGGTTATAGAGACATACTTCCCTGGTTGGTTTTGGCCAAAGTCATTGACGACAGTTTCAGCCTTACAGAGTAGACAAGTGCAGATGACATAGTTAGGCAGCTTATTCATTTAGATCATAAGACTGAGCGGTTGGGAACTGAGGACAGAGACTCGATGGTGGATGATAAACGGCGTCGTAAACGACCTGTTTGCGTTGAAGGAAAAGGGCGTGACAAGGCTGTGTGAGACCACCAAGTACTTGACACCTAACCTGCCGGTAACGTCTGTATTACTTGACATGACGGCTTGAGAGCCGACTTGACAGTTAGATGTCCGCCGTGTCTACATCCTTCACCATCACCATCAAGATTAGCGCCTACAATTTAGATAACACCTTTTCCACAGGACAGAACCCCAGAGATCGGGCTAACGGCCTCCCTCGGGCTATATCACTAAGCCTGCTGGACTCTGGCGACAAAATCATTCGTACGGAGCTGATTCTATTCGCACATTCATACGAGGTAAGATTTTGCGTTTCATTGTCATGTTGTCTTAACTGGCATATCTCCACAACTATTAGGAGGCCATTCTCTGCGCCCTTGAAGCGTTCCCCAAGCATGTGTCATCAAACACCCCTAGAGAGAACATCTCACTCAAGTATCGCTTCAGAGTTGATGGAACCGCTTCTTGGATCGGTCTTCGCGCCGCACAACGCTCTCCCGATACATGGAAGACTCTGCTATCAAATGGATCCGATATAGTTGAGATTGGGGTGTATGTTGATATAACTCCCGGCGCTAGGCCCAAAGCTGCAGAACCAATCATTGGGCTAGATGGCAAGCAGCTTCTGACCCTTTTCTTTCTGACTGGGTTGAAGTGGTCTGATGGTAAGAATCGAGGGTACTTGCCCCTACCATCCACTTACGAGGTGAGAGCAACCCATCCAGGCTGAATATTGAAGGAAATTTTATAATTATCCCTCTAGGAATGCATTGACTATGTCGCGGAACGCACAGTCGTCGACCGCCCAAATATTACGAAAGAGGAAATGAAGCGAGGGTTTAAAATCAGTGTCTACGATAGGACCAGGGACATGTCCGTGGCTTTCAACCCGTCTGACTACAGACAGGTTGTACAAAGGTATACGGTATCTACGACTGCGGTATTCCTCAATGTAGTGTACCAGTGATGGATAAGCTGTGTTATTTATGCCCATAAATTTATGTATAATCTTGCAAAAGAGATATATATACACAAGTCGTTTGCCTCGCTTCGCTTCGGCATCCTACTTTTCTATGGTCTGACTACTTTTCTATGGTCTGAGGGCGAAGTATTCGTTCCAAGTTCGGTGTTCAGTGATTATTTATCGTATGTCAATTCGATATACCTTTCAAAAGGATGGAGTCAGCACTTTGACGTCCGACCGTTGTCACTTGTTAAACTCACATTCTAGATTAAGATCTCTTCATATGTGATGT
>Ga0247741_1000434_pt1 | contig 24180 bp, 35 predicted proteins | sample UWRJL213509R2_FD_180945 | JGI IMG/M metagenome (GOLD analysis project Ga0247741, IMG submission 180945) | Plant litter microbial communities from Arlington Agricultural Research Station in Wisconsin, United States - UWRJ-L213-509R-2 | ecosystem: Environmental > Terrestrial > Plant litter >... | reverse complement strand
GCGCCGCCATGGACAATTCATCGCCGTATCCAGACGATGCATAAGCAGAGCCAACTTCAGGAACAGACGTTTGATACGTCTTGCGTCCATTGGTTGCATTGACAGCAAAGGAATATAGCTGCTGTGCGTGGGTCAACAGCGTGTCGGCGTACGAATCATTTTTCAGTGATGCGGGCGAGCTGTATGCGTCCTTGTTGAAACCACGGCCTGCGTACAGATTCGAGCATGCAGCAAAGGCCGCTGCTGCCCCGGCAGCTGCATCCGTTCCAGGGTTTTCATTCGTGATCGTGTATACTGGTCGAGGAGACGGAATGCTGCGATCTCCGCCCCAGTAGGTATCGTGCTCCTGATCTGAGAACGTAAATAAAGGCCAGTTGTGAAATGGCGTTACATCAACCTACTTGACGCGACCATTACAACCAGTGTCGTTGCATTTGGGTGAGCCTACGGCCTGTCAGTTCTCTGATTCTGATGAGTTTATTAGACCTTACGATACCTTGATTAACCAGTCAAGACCCCATCGTAAGGTGTCATCCAGATAGGCCGTTTGATTGGCCATGTCGTAACCTGTGTTCGGGTCAGTGGACAGGTCGTATGATCAGCGCAAGTTGGTACCTTTTCCAAAGTCGGTAGCCCCCCAGCACATCGACATGAGGGCGAAGCTCTGTTCGACTGTGAGTCCCATTCATACACAAAGGCCTCGAGTGGTACACACCAATGGAAATGTGTCCTTGGAGTAATCTAAGGAACATGTTAGCACTTCACTATTCGGTCGGAGAAAGATTTTGAACTGACCTCCTGCATCATAAAAACCACCTGAAATAAAAAGAACGGCGTTAGAAAGCCGATCTGCAGAAAACGAACCATACATACCTGAAAGATCAATTCCTATATTCCGTCCTTCCAAGATCAAACTGTCATTTCGCCACGGTACACGGTTCGTCGAGGGGAGCGTTCCGCTTCGTTGTTCATCATAAAAATACAACAGGGTTCCGAGAAGTGACGACCATTTGGGATTTGGAGAGCCTCCAGATGACGGCGAAGCTCCCGCCGAGATGTTCGGCGGTAAGAAAGGGGGCTTGGGCAGCGTCAGTTGAGCGGCCACCAACGTCGCCGCAGCCTGGAGAGTTATCAACAGCTTTGGAAGCCACATGGGGGCGGTCTTGAGGTCTTGAGGAAGTCGTGAACGGTCGTGGGCGTTGGAGTGCAGCAACAAGTTGAACTTGAAGCTATTTCTGGCCTGTCGGACTGCATAGTTCCCACGTGTATGTAGGTCACGAGTCGCGTGATCGCGTCTATATTTATAGGCCAAGGCTATATAGTATCCTCGATTGAGCGCTCTTATCAATTTGCTCCATGTCTCCTACTATCAACACTTGTGTCCTTGGTGTAGGCCTCTCTGGCCTTACATTTCATGTCCCTTTCATTCTAGCACTTCCGGAGGTTTTTACGTTGCATTCGGTGCTCGAACGCAATCCACGAAGTGCAGGAGGAAAGGTCCATGATAGGTTTGGCGTCTCTCCTAAAATCCACAGGTCCTTGGACGACGTCCTCGCAGATCCGCAGGTCGAACTGGTGATTATAGGAACACCAAACGACACGCATTATGATTTTGCAAAGGCTGCCTTGACCGCGGGGAAGCATGGTCAGTAGTTCTCCCAGATCCTTTGCAAGATTCAGAGGTATTAATTCACGTTCAGTTCTTGTGGATAAGCCCGTGTCAGCGACAGCAGAGCAAGCAAAAGAACTTGGTGCTCTCGCCAAATCCAAAGGACCTGTCCTGTACGCCTTCCAAAACCGGCGATGGGACTCGGATTTTCTGGCTCTGAAGCAAATTCTGTCCCAACCGGAGTCGGCATCCACCTCCTTGGGGGTAATAACAGAATTCGAGTCACAGTGAGCATAAAAATTTAAATAATTTTATATATATCTTATGCAGACCGTTTTTCAGCTACGATAGATATCGAAAGGGACTAAAAGGCACATGGAAGGACGAACCGTTACCTGCGAGTGGCCTCACCTACGACCTCGGTTCGCATCTTATCGACCAGGCATTGTGTCTATTTGGGCGACCAGCACGTATCACAGCATTCATTCAGAATCTAAGAGGTGTTGGCCATCCCGAAGTGGATGATACTGTGAGTACGATCGAAATACCAACGCATATGTACTTACCCCCTCCAGTTCACCATCAACTTGCACTATGACGTCGGTCCCAGCCATCAGTATCCAATAACCGCTATACTCCGTTCTCATCCTCTTTCTGTGCGTTCTCCTCAAGCTCGATTTATCGTTCGGGGTACAAAGGGGACATATATCAAACACGGTCTCGACGTGCAAGAGGACCAGCTCAAGGTGATGGCATCTCCCAAAGCCATACTGGAGCAGGGATATGGTATGGAGCCCGAGTACATCTGGGGTAACATTGAAAATATTGAAGCTGATGAGGCTACTGTCACGAACACCAGGTATGTGTAGTACGCGTCCGGAAAACACGATCTCACACTGCTTTAAATAGCTGGCCATCAAGAGAGCCTGGGGCGTACATAGAGCTGTTCCGGAATCTGGGTGCTGCTATCCGAGACGGAGCAGAGCTTGCGGTGAAATGGGAGGAAGCGACTGCGGTGATTGAGATCATTGAGCTCGCAAAGAAGAGCGCGTCTGAGGGAGTGACCGTTTCCGTCCCCGCGTCATAGCCACGTGACCTTTATTACACGTTGCATTACAAACTTGAAGCTTGAATGCTTTGTTGCACTCTGTAGCCATCCAATATGTCCGTCGTTGATATCCGTGTGGATTTCCCCTCCTACTCTCGCTCGTTCAACGTTTCAGTCGAATCTCAGGCCACTGTTCAGCGGATAAAGGAAGAGATTCAACACAAATGTCCCGGCCAGCCTCGCCCAGAGGGTCAGAGGCTTATCTGGAGAGGCAGGCTCCTCGCAAACGAGGAACAGGTGGATAACCTCTGGAAGGTAAGGCTTGTCAGAGTTCTTGATCTCCTGGTCTCATATGTTGTCAGTCGGAGCCTAGGATCGTGCATCTTGCTGTCCATCCCTCAGCATGGACATCGCTTCCACCAGAAATACCCAACACCGACACCCCATCTCAGTCACGCCCACCTACACCCCCTCTATCTTACCAGTCTCGCACTATCACTGCTGCATTAGATCCTCGTTCAAATTCAGCAGCACCATACACCTCGGAACCAGGGCCTCCCTACCTGTCGTACGTGCGCTACAAGCACGAGTTGGCTCTGTCGAAACTGTCATCTCTGCCAGCTCCGGCACAATTGGAGCAGACTATAACTCGTCGTTTCCTTGATATGATGGATGTGGAAAGATATGGCTGGACATGGCCGGAAATTTTGGATGAGGAGTTCCCAGCACCTTCGGAGGGTGGTGTGTCATATGAGATCACAACCATTGAGTGAGTATTCTTTACGTATCAAGCCCTGTCATTCTTGCTGCTAATACACGACTCTAGGGGCCAACCTCACCTTCAACTTCTTAGCCCTGATGCAAAGCCGACTCCCGCACAAGAACATGCACTCAAAGTCCTCTCATACACGTTCACTATTCTATTAGAGCCGCCAATTCCGATCCCCGACATTCCTGATCTTCCATTTCCGCAACCACATTCAACAATCCCCCATGTCAACCGGCTCCTTCAAGAGATGGGGCTTCCCGCGTTGAGAGTCAACAACCAGCCGGTGGTCAATGTGAACAATCCTGCTCGCGCGGACATCCACGCTGACGATTTTCCATATCGACCCCTTCTTGTGCCAGTGATTTGGGTATTACTCCGCACCGCTCTGCTCTTTTACTTTATCGTTCCTGCTCGGACACCGATTATGGCCATCCTCGTCATGGCCTGGTTGTTGTATGAAGTCTGGCAACCCGTCCGGAGAGCCCTCATTGGTCGCGAAGCTTTGGCCAGAATACCAGAGGTGCAGCGACGCGCTGATAATGGTGTTGGTGCTGGGCAGGGTCAGAACAATGCCCCTCAGGCGAACGGAGCTCCTCAGAATGGTTTCCAGGTGCCAGCTCTGAATCAACCACAACGACCCAACCTCTTCCCCAACGGCCTGTTAGACCAACCTGCAACGGTCCTTCTGGATAATCTAGCCAACCTGAACATTGCCGAGGAGGAACGAATTATCAACTCTACTCCTGGAACCCCGACCGTGGAACCTGGTCTTGGACACAAATTCACAACATTTCTGAGTCTTTTTATCGCAACCTTGCATCCAGCCATCTGGAATAGACGGAGAGTAGCCCTTCGACGAAGGGAAGGAGTTGTCAGAACTGAAGCCAATGCCAGAAATGCGCCACCGCCAGCATCGCCAACAGAAGGTGAATCCGAATCGACGACCGACAGAGCGACTCAAATCCGAGAGGAACTTCGAGCTCAGTTTGACCGCCGTCCTCGGTGGATTCAGCAGTATATGCAGCGTGTTGTAGCGGAAGATTGGGTCGACGATTCTGACTGAGTACCGTAGCAAGTTTGTATAGCAGGAGTTGAAGCACATTCGTTCATTTGACATCGCATAATTACAAGGTCACCTGCATATCTTATATTGACAGCTTTCTCACTGTCAAAGATGGTTGACGCCGAAAACTACAATACCACGTGAGCACAAACAGCAACTTTTGTAGCATTGACTGGCCTTGTTGTGCATTCTTTTCTTCATCTTCCTCTATCTTGTGAACGCTTGCAAGTCATCAGCGTCGCCTCTACAAGTTCCAGGTGAATTCGTGTCTTCAGAAAACGTAGGACAACCACATTTCCGATTCGCATCATCCGATTACCCGATGTCTTCGACTTTTGACTCGCTTGTGAGCGATCTCACTCGTGATGTGAACCGTGTCCAACCCAAGGACGCCCTCCAATTCTGTGCCAACTGGTTCCAGTCTCGTCTCGAGGAACAACGAGCGCGAACGCGTGACTTGCTCTCGAACCGTTCGTCGTCCATCTCCATACCTACCGACCTCTACACCGACAACGGCAGTGGTGGCAGCGCCATCCCGCCGACTCTAGCACCTTTCCCCCGCCCCCGGTCTTCCTTCAGAGATAGCATCGCACACAGCCCTTTTGGAACGCTCAACGTGCCAGGCAACGCCCTCCTCAGTGGCGACCGTACACCACCTTCGCTTAGATATGGGCAGAACGAATTGCCACCCACATCGCCTCTGACGACTGTGAACCCATTCGCGTCGTTTGATACCTCGACACCGACGCCTCTCAATGGGAATGATTTCCTTCACGCACCAAACTCTGCCATATTCGCCCGTCGGACGTCTGTGTCCGCCGAATCCATTGTTGTGGACAGTAGCACCGATGAGCCTCTCCCTGTCTACCCAAAGTCGGATGATCAGATACGCCGCATTAGAGCTGCCATAGGGAACAACCTAATCTTCAGGGATCTCGATGAAGAGCAGGCCACAGGAGTGTTGAATGCGATGCAGGAGAGGAGGGTGGTCAAGAACGAGGTGGTGATCAGACAAGGGGATGTTGGAGAGTATTCGTATGTCGTCGAAGAAGGAATGCTGTGCTGCTTCATTCGTCCAGAGCCGTTGCCTCCTCAGTGGCTTCAAGGAGGCAGCATTGCGTCGAGCATCAGCCCCGAAGATAAATTCGTCACACCAAAGTATCACCCAGAATTCGGAAGGATGGTGCAAGAATGCACCCCTGGGAGCTCGTTTGGAGAATTGGCGCTCATGTATGGTCATCCACGTGCTGCATCGGTGGTGGCCATTGAGCCATCCACTTTGTGGTCTTTGGATCGCATAACATTCCGAACAATCATCCTAAAGGCAGCACACAGGCGGAGGACGATGTATGAACAGTTCCTGTCGACTGTTACGCTATTGTCATCTCTGGATGCACCTGAAAGGAGCAAGATTGCCGATGCCTTGGTAAGCAGTGTATACGTGGACGGAGAAGCTGTGGTCAGACAGGGAGAGATGGGAGACACATTCTTCTTCATCGAAGAGGGAGAAGCGCTGGTTACCAAAACCCAACAATCCGAGAGCGGAGAAGTCCGCGAGATGCAAGTAGGACACCTCAGGAAGGGGGACTATTTCGGAGGTTTGTACCTATATTCTTTGACATACGCTCCACCCACTCATCTTCTTTTCACAGAATTGTCATTGTTGAGACTAGCTCCTCGTGCTGCAACCGTCAGTGCTGTGTATCGTACCGACCCCTCGATGCCAAAATTGAAAGTGGCTGCTCTGGACGAGGGTGCATTCACGCGGCTGCTTGGTCCTCTGCGAGAGATTATGGAACGCAAGGCTGGAGAACGATACGGAAACATACCCAGATCTACTCGTTAGTTATTGAAACTTTTGTTGGTTTCTTGAATTGAATTAAATAATATACCGTATGGCTGTCGAGCGGCTACCAATAAACCCAACGAATTGCACTGTAACCCAATTCGAAATGTGTCACTCTGGATACGATTCAAGCAAAACATATAAACTCGGCCCTGTGAACTACATAGGGCAGAGGAATGACGAAAATAGTATATTCCATGACCCTCGGAAAACGAGATAGTAATACAACAAGTTACAACCCAAATATTCACGGAACAATGTTCGGGTTCGGGAGGGTCGATAGGCTTGGGTGGAACCGACAGGCTTGAGAAGGTCAACAGGTTTCGGTGGGTCCTCGACAAGCTGGGAGGGGTTTCCAGCAACAGGGAGATCGATCATGATATACTTGATGACTCTAAGTCGCCTGTTCGATTTGAGGACAAACGTACTTAGTAGCGATCAATGGAGAACTAAGTGCTATCCATTGCCTACTAAATTCCAACTTAATATGACCCAGATCAATGCATGTTCGGATGAGCCTTGACCAAACGGCACCCGCATTGAAGTACATATGTTGGTAAGGCATACGCAGGCTAAACGAACGCCGTAGTACGAAAATAATGGAGATGCTGTACGTCTTTGGAAAGAAATTCCTTCTTAGATCAAACCAAATAAATTCCAATTCAGGGATGATAGCACCGCCCCTTTCTACCATCCAATTTACCACGCAACGGCGATCATGGGCAAGTTATCCTTGAGCAGTATTCTGAGGTCGATACGCTGCGACCCAATGACTTCTTGAGCGATTGCTTCTGAATCTCTATTGTCTGGAGCGCCTGTGAACGGTTTCCAATAAACAATGGAGCGCCTATTGCGACTCCAAGGTTGGCATACCGATAATAATGGAAAAAGGGTCGAAAGCGAGTTCGGCTAGCGCCTTTGGGTCAATTACGTTTGGAGTGGGAGCTCGTGGCACTCCACTGTTGCATGCTTTCCGCCAGCTCCTTCTCCTTTTCTAGTCCAACGTGTCCTTCTCCCTAATTCTCCCCCACATTCTTTTCCCATAGATTCTATTCATCCAACCACATTCTTTTACATCGTTTCCTGCTGCCTTGATGGACGCTTTCGCCATGAACAACATTCACGCTAGACAACTTGGCGGTGAGTACAATTCGATACTCGCGTATATTGAATACTGACATTCACTTAGGTATCTTGAATCCATCGTGAGTTTATTGGCCTCGCCAGGACGCGTTTGTTGACAGCTACAAAGGTCATCCACCACGACAACAACAACAGCGGACCCCAGCCTGTCTCGTTCGAGTAGCGTGTCGTCCTCCTCGTAGGAACAACATTTTATCTGAGCTAATAGCTTCATTGACCACATTAATAGCTCAACAATTTCATCGTCGTCCTCGACATCTTCGTCGTAAGTTGTTTCCGTGCCTCGGCGCATTTGAATGCTGCTCAGTCAATTGTATCACTAGGATCTCATCTGAATCACCCGTGCCTACCCCGTCACAAACCACTAACAAGGCTCCGCAATCTGCCTCTACAACGCCGAAACCAGTGCCGGTCTGGACTATATCCACGGATCCTCCTGTGACTATGGACCAAACTACTATTCCTGGAAAGACCCATACAGTGCTTGTAGGTGGAGATGCAACTGGTAATATCAGCGGAAGCGCCACTCCAAGCGCTACAGCTGCTGCTCAAGATACCCCGTTCCTCCAAAACAAAGCTGCCTCTGGTATTGTCTTTACCCTGGTTGCAATAGCAGGCCTCTTCCTCATCGGCATGATCGCAACGTTCGCGATCAGGCGAAGGCGGAGCAAGAGGCTTCACGACGATGCTGCCTCTTTCAACCCCGTGAAGCTTGACTTTGACACGGAGAGTGCTCGCAGTCACGGAATCGGTGAAAAGCCTAGACCAAGCAGTAGCGTTGGACATGGAAGTACTGGAGGTCCTGAACTTCGGCAAGCTCCTGCCTTCATCGACTACGTCCCTGCACCAGTTCCCCGAGAGTACGTCCCTCCACCAGGCGTTGATAGGGCGTCGGGATACGCGAACCCAGCATACGCAAACCATCAACCCCAGAGGACGTACTCGCCCGGACCACACGGACAACCATATCAGCCTCGGCCGCTTACAACTTGGGAACCCCAACATCACCAACGAATGTCACAGGGGAACCTCCTCTACTCGACCGCTTCACGACCGCAAACACCACAGCTTCAGGTCCAACCGCCCCTTGACTACCCTGGAGAGATATCACGATCTCGGTCTCCATCATCAGCAGATATTCAGTTTTCTCCAGTCTCCGGTCAGGCCCTTCCTAATGTTCACCATGCTGGAGAAATATCACGATCTCGGTCTCCATCGTCTGCAGATATCCAGTACTCTCCGGTCTCTGGTCAGGCCCCTCCCAGCATCCTCAGCCAATACGAGCCCACTAAAGGGACTGCTCAAGGTTTGCCTCTACGTCCTGTCTTTCATAATTCATGACGCTAAATGTGATATTGACTGCAGGTCCGAACTGATTACAATATGTTAGAGTCCATGCTTGAACCCCGGCTCATTTCGCTTTTTGCATCTCATTGATCATCACGGACGCTTAAGCGCTCATCCTCATCGTACCTATCATGGACATAGAATCCTCATCTTTCTTGCACAATTCTCCGAGCTATCTTACTACTCCGACACCATGGCTCTGCTCCGGGTGGATTAGTCCGCATAGTTCTCGTGTAGAACACGTTTCTTGGACTCCTTTTGCGTCTACACCCTACGTTACAACTGCATAGTGCACAGCTGAATTTGCTGAACTACAACTACAAGAAATCAAGTCGAGTACATTTGAGTCATTACTTGGTCACACCAGTTTCACATCTGTGCAACCATCTAATAGTAATACAAACCTAGGTATGGGCTATTGGAGTAGGTCATCAGACCTCACTTTTCCGACAGCGCCACTCCACCTGGCGCGAAGGTAGAGGTTGGTATGCCAGTGCGTTTCTCGTCGGCCGTTTCTATGTGATGTGATCCATTTCGACTTTCCACCTTCAATTCTTCGGAGCTTGAGGCCCCGTGGCCAGTCTGCTGAGCCGTGATTCTCCATTCACGACGCTCGAGGGAGTATACGAGCAGCGTGACAGCGAGGGTTGCAACACAAGCACATAGCATCGCGATCATTCCTTTGCGAAACTTGGGTGCGTCGGTGGCCGGATAGAATACAATGGACCACCAGGCGTTCACGATGTTGTTCCACATGCTAGGGAGGTAGATTGTGTCAAAGGATGCATCAAAGCACTACTATGGACACGAACTTCATCGATGCTAGCACCACTGCACGTTCTTGATCATCATCGGCACATATTTGATTGGCCCAACTAATGGCAAGTAATCAGTGTTGATGGATTTTATGTAGCGTCTGATACAAACGCACGCAAATGTTGTTGCTTGACCTGCATAGGAGGCCCCTGCCAGATCTATAACAAATCGACGCTGTTAACGAGGCGTTTGTATCTCGAGGTTTTTCAACCTACAATAGGCAAAAAATTTCAGTCCAATAGGACTGCTCCAAACTAGTATGCATATTGAGGATATAATGCACGCGGCCGACATGTAAACCAAAACTGGCCATCGAACACGAGTGTGATCAGTCCATGTGGCACACACAAGCGTTGAGGCAATAGCAAATGCTGTAGATCCCAGCGGATAGTAATCTTTAAAAAATCGAAGAGATCGAGGATCGAGGGTTAGTGTTGCTTGTTGACACGTCAGGTGCCAAGAAATGTGGCGTACCGATTTGCTCGACGGTATAGCCACCGATTGCCTTCAACCACTGACCCATGAGATTATTAGAGCCGAAGCTCTCCGTCTCGCCTGAAATTGCGAACTATGTTAAGAGATGTCATTAATATCTTTGTGAAATTGTGAAGAAAAACGTGAATCACCAATAGACTGCAGGCATACCACCTCCACCGGCCAAATATACGCCGAACGAGATTCCAAGATAGAGGTCGAGACTTTGCTTGTTCGAGATTGGTGTCTTGCTCTAGCCTGGTATACGCCAGTACTCGTTCCTGTCACAAATGACAAATAAACTTCAAGGTAATGTGAATTTGGTTCCACTGACGTCTTTGGAAAGATAAAAGGCTTTTGTCGTTCTGGGTAGATCAGGGAAGACGAAGAATCCGTATAGTGCAATGGGCATGGTAATGATGCCATCGATGATAAATCTGCACAGGCTTTGTCAACAATTTCCTGTAGGGGATGTGTGATTGAGAATTCATCGATCACACATACAGCCATCTCCATCCACTACGTCCAGCAACACCATTCAGATTCCTGAATAGGCAACCATCGTTAGCATCCTTGGCGCCGGTGAGATGGATGAACAATCACTTATAAACAGCTGCTTGTAGAACGCCTGAAAATCTGCAGAAGGGAGGTGACTATGTGTCAGCGTGTTTTATAGTTTCCACAGCTCCTGTGTCATAGGACATACAACGTGCCAATTAACCCGGAGCTGGTGAAGATCCCGGAGCGCTTCCCCAGCTCCTCTGGTTTGTACCACCTGCTCGATGAATCAGCGACTTCAACGACAGAAGGAAGTGGCTCGAAAGATAAGGAGTTGACTGACGATCCTAGGATATAATGCGTCCCTACAAACGTAGATGATTCCGCCATTCCTTGAAAGAATCGAATAGCATATATCTGGAAATGAAGGGCTGAACACGAGAGCCTTTACGGTGCGAAAAAACTGACTTGTTCGACGTTCTTTACGGCGCTTGTGCTGCGTTCTCGTAAGCGATCACGGAGACATGCCATATGTGTTTCCATCTTCTCACCAGAATGTGAGTACACCCCAGATTATTTGCATAGAAGGGAACCAAATACGGGGTGGGACGACTTGAAGCATTAGATTATCTGTCACGGCCCAGGGTTAGGCCTATACTTATTCCGTTCGGTGAAGGGGGGGGCGTACTTGGTATCATTCCGACGATATAACCACAAGTGAATATTGTGTTGATTTTCTAAGCACCACAGGGAGGTTAGATAACGATACACGGGTTCTAAGGCGGCTCTGACATTGAATTCCGTCCCTATCATGTGCAACTCCTCTTTCATGCCTGAAACGTATGCGTTGGAGATGTTGGATCGGTCCAGGTCTGGAAAGTACTCTTATTGGTATTGACATACGAAGCTGCGAGGAAGACTGGAGCGCCTACAATTGGAGAAATACTGCGGCAGATTGATAAAGCTCGATGTGGATGAAAAAATCCGAGGAACTTACCATGAGGCAACAGTAAGACAGGATGAACCAGTCGATCTTGGCGAGTAGAACTCCCTCTTGCTTTCTCTCCGGTGACTTTCCCCAGATCACATCCAACCACTTACTACGAGCCATTAGAGAGGTTGAAACTAAGAAGATGGACACCGTGGTACTCGAAGCTTGGGGTATTTGGAGAATGCCTGCTTATGACGTGAGAAGCATGACGGCAGGCGTGGATCATGCGGAATAGGGAAACATGATTTTGCAATGAATAGTTGGGTGCCGCTGGTAGGCAGTACTAAGTAGTGTCGCCAACCATCACAAATGGTGAGTAGAGTCGTTTGAATTGGATACTGATGACACGCCGACATATGCTCTGAAGCTTGAAGCACGTGGTCACGGCTTCATCGTCTCTCCCAACTTGAACAACTTGTTGCACAACACTCACCCTGTCGACGCTTTCCAGACCCGAACAACCCAGAGTCTCTATGGGAGACTAGAAATGCTGTCTTGGCGAGCCAGTCTCAATCTGTCAACAGGCTTCAGCTACCTCCGACAGTGCTGAAGTTATAGGCATCAGGGTGTACCACCTTGATCGGTTTACTAGATTTGTCGAACCCATCGAATGTTCTAGAGTCTAGACAACCTCGGAGACGACTTCATTGGCGGAGGTCCCACGGCAACAAAGTCTTCACTTTAAATTCAGAGAGTCCGTAAGACGGGAGGCTCCATCGGTGCCCCCAACATTCAGTGCCAACAGGTAGGACTTAAGCCTGTCGGCCTAGTGCCCAACACTACCAGCCAGCGTGCTTGGGTGCGTCACATCGGTACGACTTTCCGACCTTTCTCGTCGATGAGAAACTTTCGGAAACACGGCATGGTCTCACTCAGGACGCGGCATGGTAGATTATCTCAGCAAAGGAGATCGGAGGACGAGAATCCTGCTTTGTCAAGCTGTGTGAGTCAAGAAATAGCGCAACCCAAGGGTTTATTCAAATCAGGCGTGCCAGTATGTCTTATAAATCTACTCGGCCCTTCCTAGTACCCTTCTCGCTGCCTCTCGCTCCTCGCCACTCCGCAATGCATCTACAGTGGACTGCTGCTGCTGCTTTTGCCTCCTCCATTCTGTTCTCTCAATTTCATGGCGCCTTGACCTCGCCTTCCGGGCTCGATGCTCTCCGGGAACGGAGGTTGGTTGAGTCACCCTCTGAATTGTACAAGCGCGATGGCAGTCACCACCACCACAATGGGGCCCCGCTCACGGTATTGAACGAGACCCAAGTCACGATGTACCATGCACCGACACCCCCGTCGTACTATACGATTGACTGGGACGACGAAGGCCATGAATCTCGGCACGGCGGGCTTATGATCCTTCACGGGATTTTTATGTCTCTTGCGTTTTTCTTTGCTCTACCCATCGGTATGTCCGGGGCGCGCCCCTCTGCTTCTGATTAATATGATCTGATCCCTTCGAAGGTATTGCCCTACGATCTGTGAAGCATGCGGCACATGGGATGGCGACCCTTTCATTTTACGGTTTATGTGCACTTGGGTGTGCTGCAAGCGGGTTGTATCGCAAAATGACACCGAACATGTGCGTCCATCCACTCCCTGATCCTGTGTGGGTATGGAAGCTAACGTCATTCATTCGGCAGGTATGAAGGTTAGTACGACTCGTGTCTGAACCATCGAAAGAGTGCTCATCGTTTCTAGGCGCTGTCCACAGCAGGCAGAGCTATTTCGTCATTGTTGTCGCCATATCCCTGTCGGCTCTGGACATCATTGCCGCCATCCGTCGGTTCGTTGTCTTCCTCCGGAGTTCCGATCGGTCGTTCCGAAACTTCTGGGAAATTGTGGTGAAGAAGCAAGAACGATTTGGATCAGGTCCAGAGTACACTGGCCTGGTTGTTGACGAACCAGAGGAGTTCGAGCCTTCAAAAGCCGATCGAGACTCGTTCGAACTGCAGGAGATCCGTCTCGGCGGAGACACACCTCAGTCCCAAACCCAGCAATGGGCTAACGCCGTTCATCACCATTCAAGACACCATTCTCTGACCTCAGAGCGCACTGTATTCGGCGGTCAATCTTCTAATCACTCCGACGATACATTGAACAATCCGAAGGCACTTCATCGTTTAGAACCCCGCAGGCTTGTCCACTTGATTGGCAGAACTGCTTTCGCTGTTACGGAACGCGTACTTGTGTTCGCCGGATTCGGTCAGCTCTTGATCGGCATTGTGACATATACAGGTCAGTGCCAATCAGTTTCACGCTTGACGACGGGCGCCTAAAAGTATAAATAGGTGGATGCAGGGAGAACTACGAGAATGGATGTTTAGCACACTTGATTAGTATGTGACTTTCCTTTTTTGCGAGGGATCGTCGTCTTACCATTTCGATCATTTGAATAGAAGGAGGCATTTTCTGGTCCTATGGTCTACTTTCGTTCGGTAGATTCCTGGGATCATTTGCCGAGTTCGGCTGGGCATGGAACAGATCGCCATCGGGTGAATACTACACGGCTGAATTTGTGGAGTCTCTTATCATCTTTCTGTACGGTGCGACGAACACATGGATGGAGAGATTCGGTGCAAACCCTGGAGATCCATTCACCACCAAGCAGATCCAACATATCAGTATTGCAGTAAGGGCATCTATCCTCAACAGAAAGGTGCATTTTTCATTTCGTCTGTTGTACAGGTTATGTTCTGCTTTGCTGGACTTCTTGGTATGGGCATCGAGTCAAAGCTTGTCCGAAAGTGGCTGGCTGCTTCAACGTTTTCCTCACGGACTCATTCCACGGACATGCCTCGGGAGGCCGTCGACGAACCGCAAAGCTATTTGGGGAGTTTCAATCCATTCCCAGCTCTGGTAATAGGAGTGACGGGTGCGGCAATGGCCGCTCATGCGCAGACATACCTTTTCCAGGTAAGGACGATCCCTCCATACACGGGAAGGTAGAAAAGGCTAAGAACATATATCTTCCAGGTCCAAATTCACGCTTTATGGGGAAACCTTTTGCTTGCTTCCTCAGTGATGAGATCTCTGACGTATTTCTTCCTTTGGCTTGCGCCCCCTCGATCGATGCTTCCATCAAGACCGCCGACTGAGGCTCTTGGGAGTTTCTTTCTTGCTTGTGGTGGCCTTGTCTTCATATTCTCGACGGAGGAACTTACAATAGCTGCGATGAGACGGGGACGAGATGGTCAGTCTTTCCCTCTGCTCTAGCCTTGCCGTATTATTCAAATAAATTTCTAGACGTCATGATGTTCCTCAATGTTGCTGTTGCCATCACTTGCTTCGCGTTCTGTTGGACGCTGTTCGTGGTCGGGTTTAAAGGATGGATTAAATCCAGGAATCAGGCTGCAGTTACATATCGCAATACCGCCTAAAATGACATCCTTCTGAAGTTTCTTCTCTCTTCTTTTACGAGCTTAACGACTTATTTTATTCATGCTTAGGCTCACTTAATTCTCATCCTTGTTGTTTTGTAGCTTGTCACGACACCCCCAACATCTCGCGTTTCCGTCGTATTCTTAATACCACGTCCGTGTTTTACCATTACACAGTTTTATGTATGTAGTTTGCAATTACGACCCTGATGATAACAATAATGCGTAATCTCCGAGCGCACCTACCCATATCCAAAAACCTGCCCACCCACACCCCACAAAGCCCTTCCAGCAACTGGCACGATTGTCAAAGTTGGTGCGATGAAGTACACGTGCGAGTTGAACCGCGGCTAGTCCAACTCCAAGATAAAACGGGTCACCTTGGGAGTTCAGATATCCGGCGTATGTTATCAACGAAAGAGATGTAGTAGAGAGACCAGCCAAGATAGGTCGTGTCTGTTCCCCAAACAGAAGAGCTGTTGAGCGAATACCGACTTGTACATCGTCCACTTTATCCTAAGAAATCATGAGATATTATGAACGACTGCACTCATCAACTACCAACCTGGTGGGCATATACGCTGTCGTAAACCAGGGTCCATGCAACACCACCAGCGTAGAGTGGCAGACATATAGACCAATCGGTAGACCCAGCTACTGCTGACCAGCCTAAAAGAGCACCCCAATTGAATGCAAGACCTTGTGGAACGGTGGTGAGAAGTCATCGTTTGCATGAACCACCATACACACCTAACACAGCCTGTGGCCAATGGGTCAGGCGCTTCATCAATGGGTATATTGTCACGACGGATAGAGAAGATGCGCCTAATAGGATGCTATAACATAGTAGAGTCAGTCAGACCAACTTCCAGGATGTTAAGAGCCTATGCACCTATACCAATTCAACTGAACCAGGACTCCCAAACCAGCCGTCAACTGAACGCCAAGGAAGGTGAGAGCCTGTTTGTGGGTTATGTCACCTCTTGCCAGAGGTCGTTCTTTCGTCCTCGCTGGCAAAACCTCTTCAGCGTAAACTTATACTCCAAGAAATCGTCTCATACCGACAGATTTATCGAGGTTCTTGTCCCACATGTCGTTGATCGTGCACCCAGCTCCTCGCATCACAAGCGCACCCAGACCAAAGAGACTGAGATAGGTCAATGGGGTGGTATATGGCAGTTCAAGCGCGTAGGACGCCATTGTAATTGACCATGCTAACATTCCAGCCTAAGTGAACAAAGATCTGAGGTACATTGTGAAGGAGACCAACCGCAGGGATAGAAGAGGAGAAGCGTTCCTATGGGCTTGTCTATGCGTGTCAAGTAGAAATATGGTCGAACTTTGGTTGGAAGGTGATCAACCCAGGTAGTTTTTGAAGCCGTGGTAGTCGTAGCTGTTCCAAGGCATCGTATTTGGTTAAAAGAGGGCTTGGGCGCAGTAATGAAGGTCTGGGCTTTATGTTGATACCGAATACAAGAAACTGTTCTTGAGCATGTTGGCAGTAATCCTCGGTGTGCAGTACTGAGTCTCAGCCAGCGCGAACAATTTGGAACGCGAGCAGCCATGAATTTTTGAAACCACCCACGGGGTCGCGCCGGCATTATCACGCTACCCATCAAGTCACCATCGTGTCAGTCACGCAAAGAAAGGGGCTCTCAATTTACAGTGTTTTATTGGTTACATAGAAGTGTGAATACAGGACCAGCAGTAAATTCTCGAGATCGGACAATAGTAGGGGCTTCAACCGTGATATGGAAAGACTACCATTCTTTCGCAAGCTTGAAAGACCATTCCCAATCTGCGAAAGTGAATTTAGGACGACGCGGAGCGAGAGATCGACAGATGAACATGCCTGCGTAAACTTCGCCATCATCATCGATAACACGACTTCTAACATTATATGATCCTGAGCGCGCAAGTAGTCCGGATGGCGATTCTTCTGGGTCAAAGTTCTTGCTGTAAGGTTCGCCGTTGGGATGAGGGCCATAAGACCCAAGCATCTGTTCCAATTTATCGACTACAATGAGCTCCTTGGTCAGATCTAATATAACTCTAGAAATAAATTCACTGACCTTTGACACCAGCCCGCTTCACGACTTGGATGTATCGAACGCCCTGGATTGTCGCCACCCCCTTAGTGGCAAGAAACAAACGAGGTGATAAAACTTACAGAAATGATCGAGTGGTTCACCTTGAAGGTGATGCGGACGCTGAAGAAGACGATGAGTGGATACATAGTATACTCGATAAAATGTTGGTCACTTGTACTCCACGCCTTCCTTGATCACAATCGGATTCTTCTTTGTATCGGCGAGCCTGGCAGTATCCTTCAAATCGAAACAGATCTTCTTTCCTGCCGGCAAAGTTGGAGAGTCGAGTTCGAGAGTTAACACAGAAACCTATCGTTCTGGAGTCAGTAACCAAACAGAGAGGATCGCGTAGCCACACACTTTGGGGCCGCTTGTGTCGCCACCCGTCGCACCAGGCACGATACCCAACGATGCTTTCCAGCGCGCCAGACTCTCATCTTCGGCATCAAGGTTGGCGTACTCATCGGCAGACTTAGCAGCACCTGGTTTGTAACCTTCGTATTTTACATCAGACCTACGACCTGCTAATCGTGTTACGGGATGGCTCACCTGGAGTGGAACTGGGCACAAGCTCGTCGTCGTTCTCGTGGGGCTATAAGGCAGCAGATCTCATTGAGACGCGTTATCGAGAGCGAGGAAAGGCGTTATTCACTTACAGTGGACATATTGAAGATGAGATATACTTGTTCGCTGTCGTCGATAGAAGGAAGAGAGCACCTTATAAGTCCTTGTTCATCACCAAGATCGATTTCACACGAGTACTAATCGCATGTTGCCGGACAACATCTACAAAGTATCACGGGGGATACATCTTCTCGTACCCCAAAAGCCATGGTAACAGCATATACACCGCCATTTCATATGGTAAAAATATCCTATTAGATTTAGTCCATTCCTCCATCCAACCCGAGCGCTTCATAACGCTCCTCACCGGTGTCAAAGCATATAAACAGCTGTATCTCATCCACCAAACTAAGAGGATGGTTCAGGATGCATCGCCTCTATTCGTCACAAAGAGAGTGGCCATGAGTTCATTTCCTGAAAAGAATTCGTTCAACGTACCGCCTTTGAACCAGCATTTTCCTTTGCTTAGATGAAAGCATTTTGGACCGTTAGGGCAGACATGACCCCAGCAGCACTTGTCACCATATGGGCATTGAACCCCTAAAATTAGTTCAAGCCAGTCAATTCCAGCTTTCGAAGACACAACGGCAAAACAGACCATTTTTCAGCCAGTTACACGGGGCTTTCTTCGCGTTATTTGCCAGGGACACAAGCTGCTCTGGGGTGAGAACGTAATCATGGGAGTATTTGCAGATTCCGGCCTGTCGATGGGATGTCAAAACATGAGCTATCTGGAAAGTAGAGAAAGAACGCTCACGTACCCCTTTAGAACATGTCATCAAGTAATGCTCATTGCAGGGCGGAGGGTTTTCTGAACATAAGATCAGATCTAAGCGGTAATGTGCAGGAGAGAAAGAGGACGCACGTTTATGGAGGGGCTGAGGAAGAGAAATCATAGCATCAATGTCGTACGGATAGCAGGGCAGGCGAACAAAATGTGTTACCACTGTTGTATCAATTGGCCGCCCGACCGTTCGGGCAGGAGACTGGGGGCTGATAAGGCCACCATTAGAAGTGACCGCGCTGTAAGGCCCCGTTGACAATGGCGCCAGTTTCTTTGGAGCTCGTGGGGGTCGTTCTGAAAGAAACAAGCCGTCCAGAACTAGACTTGGCAAGGTAAAGGCATTAGGCCTGTCAGCGCTTGCTTCCAAGTTCGATTGTGAGGGGTAGAGGAGGGTAATTTTGCCAAGCATATCCTCCCTTTCGAGGGCGCTAAATACTGGCATGTATGTCGCAGGTTCATAACCTATCAGAACACCATCAGATAGTCAACTTCTGGTTCGAAGGCCTACAAACCGCCGAAGAAGATGCGTAGAGTCTGCGGGAAACAAGTGAACGTTTGAAGATATTCTAGGTGCCATGCTTCAGCGGTTCGCACTGCAAAGAATTTGGCCAAAGGCTCACCTTGTACTTTGGACTCCAGCGCCTCTTTACTATGGCCGGTATCGATCGTGCAAAACCTTGGAGAAGCTTGGGTGAACCCCTGTCATGAAAATCAAGAATAGCTAATACATGAACGTCGCATGGACTTACCGCCACGAATGCATGAAATTGATCGTGGGAGCAGATATTATTGACACTCAGATCCTCAGCCAGGTCCATGCGATCGAAATAAAGTGTTGTCCAAAATGAGAGACGGCCATAGACGTGGACTTCCTCACTTGACAATTGTGCCGCTATTCGTTGAGTAAGTTGTTGTGCTGCGGCCCTACCACCCGTATATCCTTGGATGAGGAGGTCACGGTTAAAGATGAGCTCATCTCCGTTGATAATGCACAGGATGAGAGCATGCTGGTTCTGCGCTAGACCTGAGTGTCTGCTGCGCATGGGGCGCCTAAATTGTCTGACGCACCGAATTGAAGGTATCCATACTGGAAATTTGCCTGTTGAGCGCCGCAATTTGCACATTATGTGCTTTGACTTCGCGTTCAGAGGCTTCAAGTGCTACTGAGTGTGCTTGCTTCCAGACCAAAAGTTCGACCTCGAGTTCAGCGACGCGATTTTCCAAGTCCGAATTACGCCTAACTGTCGCCGAGGATAAATCTGCCAGTGGTAATTCGCGTCGAAATCGTCGAGAAATAAAGGAGAAAATCTTACTTAAAAGCCGGGTAAGCGTCTCGTCCCTGGTAATTTGAGACATGTCGTATGAGAGTCAGGAAGTATCGCGAGCACTCCCACTCACCAGAGCTGTTGATTAGCCTCTCCCATGGGTTGGGAAGCCATGCTAGGCAAGGAAGAGACAGTACTCGATGGTGTACAGATGTGGCGGGCGGGAATGAAGGACTGGTTGTGTAACAGGCGCCTTTAAACCATGTCTTGACTTCCATGCAAAATGAACTCTCAAATGGTCTTCTCCGGGATCTTTTTCCAGACGAGGAAGGTGGATGTCAAATATGGAAGTTTACAGGGCATTACGAAGGCCGTAAATTTATTATCCTGAAGACTTCTTCTCAAAACTCACACGAAACCTACCTCTAGACCCAGGTTGACGGCATCCAGGATTGAATGAAGGGCGCTGGCAGAGCCGTCAAACCTTCCGGCAGTCAGGGCGGAGATTCGGAGTGACATGGTCAATTCGACATTACAGTAGTGACTCGTCTCGAGAGAAAGAAGTGAAGAGCAACGTGAATTGTGAACTAACGGGGAGGAACAAACAAACTATCTGGATCCAATAGCCACCGAATCCCCGCGGCACTTCCACCGAGACCTTCGCGGCTCAGGGTATAAATATTTGCACCCTTCAATCAAAAAGTATATCATGGCATCGCAGATTCAGATGTAGACTAGGTCAACATAGTCTTGGGCTCCTTGTGCATATCAGCTGTTTAGATTGAGTTAGCTGTTGGCGCCAGACATCAGAAATGAGGTCACTTTACCTCCCACGAATTTGCATCGCCCTTGCTTGAAGAAGTGGCACTTGGTCGTCTGAGGACAGTGGTGGCCATAGCAGCAGTCTTCACCCCAGAGGCATGTTTCACCTTGGTTCACATGAGCCACGATTCAATAGGAACACCAACAAACTCACCTTTGTTCTTCGAAGGACACGGAGACTTCTTCGCATTCTGGCGAATCTCCACGAAGTGTTCCGGCTGTAGGACATAGTCGTGAGCGTACTTGCAGTCAGCCCCATGTTTGCAGTTCGACAGGTAGAAGAGAGTGCATGGGGGTGGCTTGTCTAAATTTAATCAATGAATTAGTTTGACGCGGCGCAGCATATGAGCGCGACCCACGTTTAGAAAGAGGCTAAGTTTTGTATTGGTTGTCACTCAAACTCATTAAATCAGAATGGATGGAACGTACAAGATTCGGAGTCACCCTGCGTGATCGCGCAGTTACGAGTGAGGCGCGAGGAGGTAGGCTATCTTCGCTGCCGTCGCTGGAGCTGGTGCTGCCGCTCGAATCTAGTTCAGGTGTTTCTGCCCTCTTGGCTGGCGTTTGGACTGCTGACGAGTAGCTTAGCGGCGTAGGGCGTTCTTTCGGGGCAGTAACGTCCAGTCGATCAACCGAGGCAAACGGCAAAGCATCAAATTCCTGTTGACAAACTGCCTTGGCCGGTTTCGGGGAGCCAGCCTCTGGGAGGCTCTCAAGAGGAGTGACGGCGGCGCTTGCAGCTAAGGCTGGATGCATGAGGCCCGGTGGAGAAGTAAATGGGTTTCCGAGTTTCTGCTGGATGAACAGGTCCGGAATGCTGAAAGAAGGAAGTTCGAGCTCATTAATCCCTGCAGCCATATCTGAATATCCTCTCAAGAGAATCAATTTATGCTTGAAGCCAGCTGTTATCTGAGAACGAAGAGTCGTCGCGTATCCATTATCGTGACAACCTTCGCACTATATCAGCCCGACTCCATTGACCATAAGAAGGTGAGCATACCCCCGAAAATTATTTTCTCGGTTTGAGGCAGTCTGATGTCGTCTTCCAACAACGCTAAATAAGACCAGTAAGCAAGACGTCTAAATACTGCATGCGGCGCTGAAATACCTTTGATTTTAGCATCGGCAGCTTCCTTTGCGCTTCCGACGTCAAGCATGATGAATCGCTCTGCTGCTTGATTGAAGCCCATGATAAATTCTTCAAATTTCGCCTTCGCGGCCAGAAGTCCCAAGCGGCCAAAGGTATCTCCTAGACCCCGCCTGTTGAGGAAGACGTACACCCAGAGTTGATAATGACTAGTCCCGTTCGTGGCGACGAGATGCTGCATAATGGAGTCGGACAGTTTCTGAGCAGCTGCGTGACCACCAGCCTGGCCTTGGGCAATAAGCTGACTGTTGAAAATAGCGCCGTCGCCATCCAGGAGAGCGATTATGCGGTGTCCCTGTTGGAGGCATTAAATCATTGCTGCTATGAGAGCTTGAATCATGCTCACCTTCAGCTGATTCTCCATATCTTCTCGTTGCTTATCAGCGTCTTGTTTTAGCCTTTCGAAGCGTTGTCGTTCAACGTCGAGATCAGCATAGGCTCGCTTATACACGTTCAATTCTGATTCGAGGCGTTTGATCGTCTCTCTGGAGCTGGTGTCGCTTTCTAGAATGGTGATAATTTCTCCTAAGAATTGTTAAATTGTGCCGTCTTCGATATTTCAGAAACTATGGCCACCTACCGCGCAGTTGTTCAAAGTAGATCCCGCTACACCGTACAACCAAATCAGATATGAATTACTTTCAGTGTCCTCGGTAGACATACACGCGATTTTGCGGAACCAGAGGCTCACGCATAGCTGGCGGAGTTTCAGTGTTCAGATTGTCGTAAAACATCGGAGTTGAGTCAGTGGGTTGTCAGTAAGGATGTATCAGAATGTGAATTGAAAGCAAATATTCGAACTCGTCCATTCTTTTAAAGAGTTCAGTAGCGGTATCTCAGAGTAGCCGCACTGCAGCGGCATGCCGATTGTGACTGGCTGGGGGTTAGATCGTAACACATTCAGGGTTTGGCCATGCTCTGAACACATGTTCAGGCAATCGTTGCATGAGCCTCTTTCGAGCAGCAGAGCTAAACAAGGCACGGAGTAGGCAAATTTCATCAGGTAAGAGGACCTGGACGGAGCCATTCCCAGAGGTTTCTTGACCCTCCGGAGAAAAAGCCCACTATAGATATCCAGACTCTAGCAGACGGCTGTTTCAGCACGATGACACGCCCACGTAGGATATTGCCTACATCAGCTGATATGAAACCATTCCTCGAAGCACGCCAAAGCCTCGTTGAAGATCCCGCATTGAAAGAGCACTGTCAGTATGTGAAAAAGCAGAGTCCGTGCTGCAGCATCGTTTCAGTGTGCTCATTGTATATTGGAGACTAGAGTCCCGTGCCCAAGGCCATTGATATGGATGTGGTACGATTTATCAACGCAAGATTAAGTTCCGAGACGCATTTTCGAAAGCAGAAATTGCGTCTGAATGTATAGGCAAGCAAGTAAGTGCCAGTGAAGGTTCAGTGTCACGTTCAAAAAGTCAGACTAAATGTGACATGTCACGAACGCGTGAAGACGCGTCGGGCGTGACACAACCAGGCTTGGCTACGACCCACAACCACCCTGACCCTTAACCCGCCGCGATACCCATTTCCTCCATAAAACCTTAGTCAAACGCTTCAATATGTCAAATCTATACACCTCACTTCAAGTTTCGCCAAGGAAGAAGCGATGCCCTCCGGAGCTGGAGGATGGACGCACAACGACCCCAAAGAAGATGCGCACAGCGTGCGTAGCACCATTCATGTAGGAACGCTCTACTAATAGGACCTTTTATCTAGCCCTCCAACTCCTCCCCCTACAAAGTCACGAACAAGTACATCTTCTAAGCACTCGCTACCTGCCTCTCTTTCTCGGCTATATAATCTTCAAACAGCATTACAACATGCACTTTCCCATGCGCTGGCAACCTGCGCTATCTCACCTACATCTGACTCTGGAATCGTTCGGAATGTTCTGAACCACATATCTCTTGCGACCTATTCTGGTTTCTCAAACTCTTTCGAGGTAGACGACCTAAAGCGTCTATGCTGGCTTTGGGAGTGGGACAGCAAGTCCACATCAGACAAGAAGAAGAAAGTTCTCGAGGAAGATGATGACAATCCTTTCTTGGACTCTAAGACGATAACAGAGCCAGCCCCGTTGGAGTGGACGCGAGGTGCTATGGGTCTTGTTCTCAGTCCTGCCACTCACTACTCCAAGGTGGATCGCAAACGTGTTCCCGCTTACGGTATTGGTATTGAAGTTGAAATGGACATTGACAAGGATATGGTTAGTGGCATGGCCGCAGTGGCACGCTGGACGGCCACATCTGAGAGGCGACGCTCTGAATTCCTTGCAAAATTAGAGCACTGGAATCAGGTGAGAACTGTGTCATTGTAGAGATGATTTCGCGTTAATTTTCTTGTCTCAGCTTCATCCTGAGTCGTCACCGTTATCTTCAGTTCCCCTTGCCGACATACCTGAGCTTTATGCACCCAAAGTATCAGCACTTACGCGTACCTTGGCATCCTGCTC
>Ga0247741_1000433_pt1 | contig 24213 bp, 29 predicted proteins | sample UWRJL213509R2_FD_180945 | JGI IMG/M metagenome (GOLD analysis project Ga0247741, IMG submission 180945) | Plant litter microbial communities from Arlington Agricultural Research Station in Wisconsin, United States - UWRJ-L213-509R-2 | ecosystem: Environmental > Terrestrial > Plant litter >... | reverse complement strand
CTGTAGCTCTTCAAGATTGACTCATAAAATGGCTATATAGAGTCGGATTTTTTCTTAAAATATTATTCCTGTCCAATATTGCTCATCTTCAAGAAAATTTACCGGCCTGTGTCCCAGCAGAAGGCAATGGAGAAGGGCCAGTGCCCCGCGGTTTGAACCTGAACCTCTTCAACCGGACCGAAGGTTCAAAGAATCGGCTGAACCAAACCTTTAAGTTTTTACAACAAAGATGAGAGGAAAAATTAGTCAAATTCGACAAATTCAAAGCCCACAAGAACGTTGCGGTGTTGACGTGCGCTTAAGGCTGGCTACAGCCTGTTTTGGAAGGTCACGCTCGGACACCGAAGCTATCCCGTGCATAGCATTCCCCCAATCGAAGTTGTAAGTCCACCTCAAAACAATGTTACGATTAAGAACTTACAGAAGTTTATCAGGTTACAATTTTTTGGTCCAATTGGGGTCATTCACTATGTAGAAGAGTACAATAAGTATCATCCGGTTCCAGCAGGCTTGAATCTGACCCCCGAACCTGATCCGACAGTTCAGTCCAAGGTTTAGCAAAAGTGGTAATCTAACCTAAGGTTCTCACAAAAACTTGCTTTACCTGAACCCCCGAACCGTGGCATCACTACTCTTCCCAAGCCGTATGTTAATCACTGCTGAGATCTGACCACGCCTTACTAGGTTAAGTGCGGACCAGACAATTAATAAAGCAAAGAGAAGTTTCAAAATGAGTATACACAACCATAGTCCTTCTTTACGCTGACCATTCATATTAATCTTGGGACGCCTTTGTAAACGCAGGTTTATCCCTGATACTCTACTTTAAAGAACACCGTCTCGGGAGCCGCAGGTAAGACTGCATGTCTTAGCACAACCTGTCTATAGTCAGCTGGTTCAAAAGGCAGATACCTTTTCCCATCGTAAACTTCAAGCTGGAGTCCCCGCTTCATTTCCTCTCTTGTAATATTTGGACGACTCGTGAAGGTTAAGCGGTCTAAGAGATAATCAAGACATTTCTAGAGAAGATCGGTGTAAATCCTGCCTTGTATCAAGTTTGCTTTAAATATTCTTACATAGTAGGTGGGTGGTACAGTCGTTGAGGGTTGAGCGTTGGAGTCAGACCACCTCAACCCTGACACTGGCAAAAATCTTGCAAGAATCTGCCTCCCATATTTCCCAGTGATTGGTTCAGAAACGGGAATAGCCACGGGAGTGAGATTTACGAATATCCCGATTTCAACTATATCGGATCCGTTTGACAGAAGACCTTTCCAAGCATCGGAGGAGCGTTGTGTAGCGTGAAGACCAATCCAAGAAGCAACGCCATTGGCTCCTTTGAAGAGATACTTGAGGGACATGTCATCTTTCATAGTATTTGGGCTCAAATTCTCGGGAAATGCTTCTAGAGCACAAAGGATGGCTTCCTACTCATCGTGGACATAAGTGAGTCAAAATAATGTGACATGAGTACTCAGAGATTACTCACATCATATGATTGTGTGAAAAAGATCAGCTCTGTACAAATAATCTTATCGTTGGACTCAGTGAGATAGCACGAGGGAGATCATTAACATGATCTCTCGAAATACTGCCTCCTGTGGTAAAAGTATCCACGATTAGAGCGACTACAATGATACATCAAAATGTACCTGTGCTCGACGACGTCTTTCTATCACTTCCATCTTGGTTCATCCTGTATTTGAATGCTTAGAGAGCGTACTGAAGTATTGATCTGATAGTACAAGTAGTTTCAATGATAGCGGGCATGCTATTTGATGCAGATCGGAGATTAAATTAGTCGTCACGAGACCTGACACTAAAGCTCTAAACTTTAAAGGCTCTATCTAACATACTATGCTGGTGCAAATGGGACGAAATTCCAGTGCAATTAATGTGTTCTAGAACAACGTTAACATCTTACAGACATTTTTCAGCTATAGAATCATAAATATCATCTCACTCAGAGTCCAGCTCCGGGTTCTCAGACATTCCCAGTCGCAGGTTTAGCACAATTGAATAAATTCTGAACTGTTATTTAATAGAGAAAATTCAATACTTAGGAGCCTCCTCTCTTGTCAATGTCCTTTACAATGAGAGGGAAAGTCCGAACAAGGCTGAGTTCGGGCCATTGGGAGAGCACGTGATGTCTAAGCAGGGTACACGCGCCGCGCGCCTTCCGATATGTGCTCAATTATGCTTGTCCGTTTGGCCCTTTATTATTCCGCAAACAAACTCTTGTTTCCACGAAAAAAACCATGATTTTTCTGACTTTCCGCAAACATTTGACAGCTTCTTTCTTGACCGCAAAAATCTGATAACCACAAACTTTTATAGTTGAACTCCACAAACTTTATAACATTTATAACCTTCTGCCAACAATTATACCCCGTCTGCAAACATTTCTAAATTTCCCGAACATTTCTAATTTTCCTGAACACTTCTGATTGTACCGCAATTTTTTTACCGCAAACTTTTTTTTTACCGCAAACTTTTATGTCTTTACCGCAAACATTTTTTTGACCACAAACATTTATTTTTTACCCAAGGGGGGGTCTCAGATCAAATCCTGGGCCTGTAAACTAAATACCAACTACGGACCAAACTGCTCCCAGAGCTTATCAGCTGCGAGTTGCTTGATGGTCTCTTCAATAGTGACACAATGGCTGGCTTTGAGCTTCTCTATGCTCAACGCCTTGCAGACAACATTGACATTAGGAAAGTATAGAGTGGATAGAACAGATGGCAGATCTGCCAGAGGAGTATAGGAGTCGGGATTAAGCAGAATTCCTGGCATTTTAGTTTGTAATGTCAAGTTCCATGAATCCTCGCACTTTCTCCTGGCGCCCAGCCCTACACGGCAATCTGGGGCATCATGATAGAGCGCAATCTGTGCTCTGCAGACTTTATACCTCTCTGCTCTAATTGCTTTGTCAGCGCGGCCTATCGCACTGTAGGCCGCAATACCCATAACCCCAATCTCCATATCCGTGATTGCCCTAATTCTCCGACCACCGTTCTCAAAGCGATCAAGGAGCTGGCAGACTGCAGGTAGGATCCAACTCTGGATGTGATACCTGGCTGCCAAATTCAGGCATATGGCTGGGTCTAATGGCGGGTGTAACTCCTCAAGTCGACTGATGGACCACTCCTTCCCAACTGGTATTATGTAGCGGTTAGACACCTCAAGAATACCCAGAAGATATTCTTTTGCAGAAATATTCAGGCCATTATTGCAGAGACTTTCCCATGTCCAGGCTGGCCTTTTAAGAAGATATTAGCATATGGAATAGAACTCATTAGGTAGGAGGTACTACTCACAGTCCATAGAACCAATTCACAAAAGACGCCCACTGAATAGTAGGGAGTTGAGTAATCCGAACTGGATTGACCTCTGTGCCCTCCATAATCATATCCCCTGTTGGTGATATCTCAAAGAGAGCTCCGAATGCCTCTGAGGCTTGGGATAAACATTCAACATCAATGCAGAACATGTGGTTATCATCTGTCTTAGAGACCAAATCAGCTCATTTGGATCCAGCCGCTCAGAGTCAATACACGTACTGCAAAAACAAGGACTCTCGGCGTCACCCATGAGTAAGCGCCTTCATGACGGTTATAGACTGTCTGGTTAGGACTAGCTGGTCATTGGGACATGTAGGGGGGTGGTTTCTGCAAGGGCGGAGACGTCTGCAAGGAGGGAAAAGCAGAAGTCATGTTGTACGTTTACAAGGAAGACTCTGACAGAAAGATATCTTGCCGTATTTATTCCAGAGGGCACAATGGGAACGTGTAATACACAATGCTAGTTTACATATACCAACTCATGTTGAACATGTGGCTTATCCTACATACCAAATGAAGAAATAAGACCCCTAATTCCAACCAATATCGTAATTGATATCTTCCGACTCCTCTTCACTATCAAAAGCGTCCTTGTCTTCCTCCTTCATGGATCGAATATAGTGATGCTGCCCAAAAGGTGGGACAGAATTCCTCCAGGCCATGTCTGACCACTTTCCTCTCTCCCTGGAAAAACACAGTCCGAACGCTGATAAGGTCGATGGATCCGATGTCAAGGGATTCATCAAACCCATGGTTGATATAAATGCGTTGCAAATTTGTGGAAGTGGACCACTCTTGAATCCAATTCAGCTCCTCATCAGGGACACAAAGAGCCATAGGGCTTTTGAGAACCACCACTCCAAGGTTTGGGAAAGCGTTTACGCATGCTCTCCAGTAGTCACCTTGCCAGGGGTTGGGCCACATCTGCTTTTCAAACTATAGTTGGTTTCTATTAGTGTCATATATCGTAGCAATGATATAGAACTTGCCATCTCTGCCTCCCAATCATATACTATCTTCAGGTGACTGAGTCTAGGCAACAAAGTGGATGCACCTTCCAGGAAGCACATGAAATCAGAGGATGACTCCGATTCAGTGTCACAATGAATGGTCAGGCGTCAGATTCCACAATTAAGTAGTTTGAAGAGGTCCTTGATTAGATGGCAATCGTCATGATCAGAAGGAATGAAGAGGTGCAGCTCCTGGATGTCACCAAAGACACAAGGAGGACCAAACACCTCTGCAAAATCCCTTATCATGGAGTGTAGTGCTTGAAGTTCCACATCATCACTAATCTTGGCTGCATTGGATGTACGTCGAAGGTTCTTCCGCACATCAGGACCGGCAAGAACCAAGTTCTTGCAATCACCCCAGGTGTTTGTTTCGCTGTAGATGCACATGATCTCACAGAAGATCTCCAAAGGAACTGTGGATTTTTTTGGCTCTTGTCAATAGTGGGAGTCCTTATAAGCACAAAGACCTACTCTTCATGTTGGAGAGTTGTGAACAAGAAGGCGATCTTGATCTTTGATGCGTGCGCGCCTGTTCCCATTCTGGGAATTGCTTGACAAGATCATAATATATATATCAATGGACTCAATCTTTATGAATATGTGTTCATTGCATTGGGTAGCTATAAGAAAGTATAAACTACGTAGAAGTCGAGCAGAACACAGATGCGTTCATGTTGCTCAGGCCGGTACATTGTCGATTGGCAGTGTTCCGTCTTCAAGCAAGCGTGGGCGCTTAGGTAGCCCTCGTGTTGCCACAGTTGGTACATCGTTCGCATGCTGAGGTGGCAAAAGTGGCTGGGTAATCGATTGGTGGTATTCGGCCTTCGAACAAACGCAGGTGTGCTTGTGTTGCTGAGGCTGGTCCGTAGGCAACGATTGGCGTTCGGCGTTCGGGTGCTGAGGTGGCAACAGCAGCTGGGTCATTGATTGTAATATGACGTGTACGATGTGTATGAAAGAATGTAAACTAGCTGAAGACCAAAGACCGACAACATCCAAGGCGGCTGTTACCCTACACGAAGACGAGTAAATTACTCGCCACCACAGAGACGAAGGACGAGGTGCAGGGTGGACTCCTTCTGAATATTGTAGTCAGAAGGTGTATGGCGATCCTCGAGCTGCTTGCCAGCAAAGATCAGGTGCTGCTGGTCAGGGGGGATACCCTCCTTATCCTGAGTCTTAGCCTTCACGTTGTCGATGGCGTCGGACAACTCGACCTCAAGAGTGATCGTCTTACCTGTGAGGGTTTCGACAAAGATCTGCATTCCGCCACGGAGACGCAAGACGAGATGGAGGGTGGACTCCTTCTGAATGTTGTAATCAGAAAGGGTATGTCCGTCTTCGAGTTGTTTGCTGGCAAAGATGAGGCGCTGTTGATCGGGAGGGATGCCTTCCTTATCCTGAATCTTCGCCTTGACGTTATTGATCGTGTCCAAAGACTTGACCTCGAGCGTGATGGTCTTGCCGGTCAGGGTCTTGACGAAGATTTGCATACCGCGACGCAGAAGAAGCACCAAGTGAAGGGTAGATTCCTTCTGAATGTTGTAATCGGACAGCATACGACCATCCTCAAGCTGCTTGCCAGCGAAGATAAGGTGCTGCTGGTCGGGAGGAATGCCCTCTTTGTCCTGGATCTTCGCCTTGACGTTGTCAATGGTGTCCGACGATTCAACTTCAAGAGTGATGGTCTTGCCAGTCAACGTTTTCACGAAGATCTGCATTCCACCACGGAGACAGAGGACAAGGTGAAGCATACTCCTTCTGGATATTGTAATCGGAGAGGGTACAACCGTCTTCGAGTGGCTTGCCAGCAAAAATGAGGCGTTGCTGGTCAAGGGGTTACTAAAAATGAATAAGCAATTGGCTCAATCCCACGAAGAGCAAGGCAGAGTACTCACCCCTCCTTATCCTGGATCTTGGCCTTGACGTTGTCAATAGTGTCCAACGACTCGACCTCAAGGGTGATGGTCTTGCCGGTCAACGTCTTCACGAAGATCTGCATACCGCCACGAAGGCTGGTCCGTAGGCGTCGATTGGCGTCGATTGGTGTTTGGGTGCCGAGGTGGCAACAGCGGCTGGGTCATAGATTGGGGGTGTTGGCCTTCGAACAAACGCGGTTGCGTTCGTGTCACTGAGGCTGGTCCGTAGGCATTGATTGGCGTTCGGTGCTGAGGTGGCAACAGCGGCTGGGTCATAGAGCTGAGGCCGTCGATTGGCGGTGTTGCAGGCTGAAGCTGGTCATTGATTCGTTATGGATTGGCGGCGTTTGGCCTTTGTGCAGGCATGGGGGCGTCGCTGCTGCTTTGCAGCGATCCTGTGGTTTCAAGCAAGAGCGCCGGGTGGTAGCTTGGATCTGGGTGGGTATTCAGTAGTGAAACACAGGACTGGCCAGCCACGTACCACACAGGTCTCCCTACTCAAGGGGCGGGAGCGGAGGTTGATGTTGCCAATTAGTGTTTGGTCTTCGAGGAAACGCAAAGACTCGGGCAGCTGTTTGTGTCGCCAAGGGCAGCGATTGAGGTAGTCGATGGCTGCGGTGGGTCTTCAAGTAAATGTGGGGGCTTGGTCAATGGCTTGAGTCATTGAGGGCGATAGTTGAGGCCGTCAATTGACGGCGTTTAGTCTTTGAGCAACGAAAGGGTGGATGAGGTTGTCGATTGGCAGCGTTTTGGTCTTCGAGGAAACACGGAGGCCCGGGGAAGTGGTTTGTGTCACTTAGGGCGATAGTTACGGTAGTCAATTAACGGTGTATGGTCTTCGAGGAAACACCGAGGCTTGGGCAGAGTAAACAAGCCGACCTATTGAAAGGGAGTATCAGTTATCAACAACTTAAGGTGGGCCTAATGACGCACCTTGTGGGCCATCTCCTTCCCCAACCTCTGTCAACGAATCCAACATCTTCATGAAAGGGAAAGGGTGTCCGCATCGGTGTTTGTGTTCTAGCTCACCAGCTGAGCCGACTAGAAAGGAGTCGCGATGGGCTGGAAATCGTCGTTAGTGTACTTATACTAGATATATAGATACTTCACTTACTTATTTGTGGCCTTTCCGGTTGTCGCTCAGCCAGAGTAATGGAGGCAGTGGTGGTGGTGATGGGCAACGAGTGTGCTTGCTGACGAATCCCAGAACGTCACACGACACCTGGACCCCGTACCCAGGCGCCAACGATACCAAAACTAGTGGCTCGGGCGATCTTCTGGACGAAAAGAAGAGGCAGCCGAGCATCAAGCACGACAGTTGCCAACTTGTTGACGTTCTGAAGACTACAACCTACCACAACTAAACAGCACCAATCCGACAAGTCAGCAGCTCAGAATTACGCACTGTCGCAAGCAGACGGACTAGCCGTGGCCACGGGGCAAATTGAGGAGAAGAGCGGGACAAGTTTTGCAAGGCGCGGTAAGCAGCAATTGACAATCGATCGAAAGAAGGCGTCCAGTGGCATAGCGGGGCGAGAAGAGAGGAGGGGGTGCAGAGGTAGGCGAGTGTGGCTTGAGTCTCCAAGCGCGACGTAGAACGAGGCAGTGATCATGAGGTCGGTGAAGAAGATGATCTGTCATCGACAACAATCATATTCCCAGGAGCTTCCAGACAACCCACCACAGCTCAGGAGCGAGCATAGGGATGTGCACAGAGTCCAACATCGCTACGGCAGGGGCAGCAGCACACAATCTTTGTGAGGACGGATGCGGTGGATGCAAAGCGCAGATGCAGGGTGGTAATGGGCGCAACCATCTGCTCCGCCTGCATGCCTGACCGTCGCAACTTCCATCACGAATGACTGTGAAAAGGGGTCGATGAGGCCTTTAGAGGGCAAGGGCGACGAGACCAGCGGCGGCGAGGCCGAAGATGGCGTTGGCGCTGTTGGCGACACCGGCAGCCTTGGAAGGTGACGGTGATGGGCTGCCAGTGGGAGAGGTGGTGGTGGGGACAGTGCCAGTGCCAGTGGTGGTAGGACCAGTGGTGGAAGCACCACTGGTGGATGTGGGTGCCGACAAGGTCACGCCCTAATGTAGAACCAATGTTAGAGGCATACTACGAAGTATATGGAGGATACGTACAGCAGCAGCGCAGAGGGCCTGAGAAGCAGCGAGAGCATCTGCAAGATCCTTAGGGTCTGTGCAAGACTTCTGGATACAGGGGGTGGTGCTCGCGATGAAAGCTTGGTTGGTGCAAAGACACTTGGTGTCGGTCAATGCACAACCACCAAGGTCAGCACTGGTAGTGCACGTAATGGAGCACGCTGCATCGACGTGTTAGAGACGTACTGTGACTCATGTGGATCCTGGTCACACTAAGGTCTCCGCTGGATTACCCAGCGCTAACGACACCTATTAACTAATAAATTTAGCGGTGTATGCTCTACACCTTTCACTAGCATAATATCAATTTTTAGAATTTTAGGTGAAGTATTTCCGCCTCTGTGAATATTTTGCGAACGCGTGTGGGTTTCTGGCCAAACCTGGGAACCTGGTCATGCGTGGGAAGCTCAGCCAGCAGCTATGTTGAGGCTAATCTGTGCCATCGATAACTCGATTCTCTCGCTTCAACAACACCTATGCTTGTGATCAACGGTTGAGGTATGTAACGTACACCCTATACTTTGATAAATACTAAAAATATTGTTCATAGGACTACCCAAAACATCACGAAGACGTAGGAAGTGCCTTGAACCGTGCACTGCGCCTGGGTTGCGGCTCGGGCTCGTTTGATGATGCTGCTGCAGGTGTACCCATGGCGGTGTCTGTAGTTTTCGATCGTCCTCGTCGCTTTTTGGGTCTTGTGGGAGATGGAGGAGGGCTGGCCTCACCCTCTTCTGCGAAAACGTGAACAATGGGTTCAAGACGGAATCGGAGGTTGCGTTGGGGTTCTGATGGCCCAACATTCGGGTTTGCTATGAGAGGTGATGTTGTCCGGATGGAGAACGATGTTGGAGTTTGGCGTGAAGGTGTTCGAGGTAGAGCTGGTTCTATGGGGGTGATATGGTCCCATAACCGTCGACGCCTGGGATGCCATGCTGGTGTGGAGGGCGATTTGTCTTGAACTCGTGGGGCGCTTGATCCTGGCGGTAAGTCATTCGTTTTTGGGACTTTTTTCAATGGACGAGGACGAGGACGGGGCTTGGGTTGTGCAGGTGTAGTGGGTGCTGCTGCAATCACTTCGGAATTGGCAACAAGAGCAGCATCACTGTTTGCCTTCCGACTTCTTGTGGGACGAGGTCGAGGCGGCGTCTGTGTTTGGGGTGTGGATGGAGTACTCGGCGATAAATTCGTAAAATCAAAGTACTCCTGATCAGAGGATTCAGAGTCAGTGAATGGATGCCCGCTGGTTCCTGCGCGATTCCGTCGCCGACCTCCGAATCCTGCACGCTTCCTCTTTGGTGTTTCCCCCTCCTTTGCCCGTTGATTGCGCTCACTTTTCTCATGCAGGCATGTCGACTTTGCGGCTCTCGTTGCTGCTCCCTTCCTAGTAGGTGGCTTCTTTTTCGATTTCTTCAACTCCTCCATTGCGTATTTTCCCAGCGAGGCCATTTCTCGTCACCACCGTGCCACCTGCTTCTCTGCCTCTGCCTCTGCCTTCTTCATCTCTGCTGCATATTGTTTGTCAAGAACTCTCTCCCGCTTCTCCTGCTCCAGCACCTTCTTATTGTGGTTAGCGACTTCCTTCTCTTGTGTTTTACCGCGCTCTCTGATCAGTTTAAAGGTCCCTTGCATTTCTGCTTTCCAATCCGAACGAGCCAGCTTCTCAAGATTCTCCATAGAAGTCATGTGGCGTGCGTCAGAAGATTCCCGTTGATCTTTCCCTTTCTTCTTGGCTTTGGCGTAGGCGCGTTGACGTAGGCGCCCGTTTTCATCGTCCATCAACCGCATCTGTGCGTAATCAGCCTGGATCTGTTGATCTGCACGATATAGAAGATCAAATAGTGCTGAATTTTGGAGACGAAGATCTTGTCGTGATGCTGTGTGGTGGAGGGGTGTCAGAATTGCAAGGCGGAAACGAGCACGGATAAGATTTGTGGCAGTGGAGAGATCTGTAGCTGATGTGGGATCGGAATTGGATGTCGTAGGAGTAGATGGGTTACCATTGTCATCCAATGTAGGTAGTATGAGTTCAATGGGGACAAGGTCTGGGATAATGGCAGGCAGTGGTTGAGCAGACTTTGTTGTCATATTTAGCGAAGGCTCGAAGACAATAGGATCAAGGACATCCTGATCCATTGGCCAGATCCCAGTCTGTCTGAAGGCTGCCTTGATTGTCGACTGCTGAAACGCCTTCACCCGAGCTTTAGCATAGTGGCTGATAAGATTGGACTTTGTTATTGGAACATGTCCACGAGCAGCCTTGTTGACCTCGCTCTTCCAGCAAGATGCAAGTGGACCAAAGACACCAACATCGCATGGTTGGAGGACATGAGTTGTGTGAGAGGGGAGGCAAATAATGATGATTTTGTGTTTCTCTGCGAACCGACAGAATGAGTAAGTGCAGTGTGAATTATGCCCATCGAGAATCAGCAAGCGATAGCCATCCTTGTTCTTCATGCGGGCCGCGCTTGCGGGCTCGAAGTCCTTCTCCAACCACATAGTTCCTAACTCCTGGTCTGTCCAGCCATTTGGTGAGCACGAGACGCTAGATTACCATATCAGTTATGAGCTATTTTTCAAGCATTACAGATTTGCACCTTGCATGGCAGGGGTTATCGCGACCCCATTCAAGATTGATCCTTGCTGCCTTGAAGATGAAGGAAGGGGGTAATGCCGTTCCGTCAGCACAGACAGTTTCGATGACAGTCACCAACTCGCGATTACCGTCTTCAAGACTGTAAACCTCCTTCTGGTCTTGGTCTATAATTGCTGCTACCCGCTTTCCAACTCCCAGCTGCACTCCCTTTTCATCCATATTGTACACATCCGACTCGTCGATCTTGTACTCCCAAATTATTTCTTCCAACACATCAAAAAAGTTATTGACAGTGGTGGGGTTGACATTATTTGCTCTGCACGTCTTGAGACTTTGAGTGTATCGTGTTTTGAGATCGGGATGTTGGTCCATAAATCGCTGTGGCCATGAACGGCCAACAGGGCTGCCAGCAATTGCTGCAGCGTGTTCTCCAAGAGTTGTTGGAGAGATCGGGACACAGCGACGGCCTTGCACCTTGATCCAGTCGACAAGAATCCGTTCTTCCGCACGTGTGAGCTTCTGCTGATGTTCATACGCATCCTTGCGTGCAGGGACTCCATTATAGCGAGCTGTGAGTGTCAATCTTGGAATTTGGAAGTCCTTTGCTGCTTGTCGAAGTGAAAGTTCATGCCGGCCATCCAGTAAGAGTGGGCTCTCCTTCACTGCTTCAAGAGCAAGTGATATCCGCTGCTCATCGTTGAGGTTGGAGAGGTCAGGGACAGTATATGAGTAAGGCATCACTAGGAAAAGAGGTGTCAATCATATCAGCTTTTGTGCTTCACCAGAGGTATATAAAGGCATAAAATTGGTCATATTGATTTTCGAATATCAGAAAGCATTAGATGGTGCTCAAAAGCACGAGTATAGGTGATTAAACAAGCGAGCATTCTATGAGCAGATAGGTGCTAAGCGGGTACTTTAATGAGCCTCCAGAACGGAGTAGTTGTGGTCAGCTGGCTAGATGCTCTTTCAGAAATTGAAGAATGCACCTTGGTTCACAATATTAAGTTACTCTCATTTCTCTGCTGTACTTGGTTGGCAAAATATTCATTCGAGATCTCAAGCAACCAGAAAACACTCCTTCCAGCAGCTGAGTGAACTAAGGGCAAAAAAAAAATCGTAAAAAATCGGTCAGTAAGCTGAACAACTCGAGAAATATATTGAGTCAAACTTACAACTATTTCCGCGGCTCTACCGCGCACTCACATCCTCCGGGGAAGGTTAGCACCGCGGTCTCCAGACCAAGCAATAAAAGCGGAAGCCACACTTAGAACCACTGGATAAATGATGAGACGAGATTTTGGGACCTGAGTGGGCTCAATATGAGCAGGTCAGATATATAACAAGACACTCTAACAGTTATTTTCGTCCAAATGCCTTCTATGCGGACTTAATCACACCGGTTTCTTTATCAACTGTCATCCAGATTAGGAAAATTGCTTGATGGCGATCAAATCGTCCAGAGATAGGGCAATTTCTTCACAACTGAGAGGGAAACAGGTAGCAAATTTTTTTCAATGCCAAGAGACCACCTCTCCATCGATATAACTGCAAAAAAAACCATCCAAAAACCTCATCTCCTTGCTGTAGAGCTGTCGTGACCAGCTTCCTAGTGTGACCTGGTTCCTGATTACGTACAGTAACAAACGAGCACAATGTCATACTCACCAGGAAGGTTCTGACAAGCCCAAAGAGTGTTGGCGGATGCCAAGGCAGCGGTGCTGAAAAGGATGGCAACGGTGGAGAAACGCATTGTGGTGAGTAGAGAGCGAAAGGACCGGTTGCGAAAGACGAAGAAAGTGGAAGACTCGAGAGAGTGCTGGAGAAAGAGCAAACAGACGTCGCGCGTCTTTATACAAATGGAGAGGGTGGAATCAGGGACTCCAAATACACCAGTCTTTGCCTGGAGATTCATGCGGACCTTGCGTACAGCCACTGAGTTGGCCAAGTCCACCTTTGGCGGCTCGAGAGCCTTTGCCGCGTCTCAACAAGATGAGCCGTAGGATACTACGGATAGCCACACTGGAGAAGGAAGCGGCCGATGCCAATGCAAAAGCACAGATTGCAATTGCCGAAGCTGATAGGGATGTGCAAATTGCAGAGGCTGCGAGCCAAAGAGAGACTGCGGCCCTCAAAGTTCGTGCACTAGAGCTCGAGGTGCAGCTTCAGCAAGGTATGCCTATTGACCTTATATATGCTCACCATTCCAACTGTTTCTTAGGGTGCCAGGATCCAGCTGCGTCGCGCCAGGATCCACTGGCAGCTGCGTCCTGGGACCCGGCGGATATCAACTGGAGCTCCCTCGATACGCCGGTCAACAGCGCGGTCAATATGATCGACACTGATTGGACTAGTGGTGTCAACTGGGCTCGCACACCAGACGCCGACGGACGGCAGCTTTTTTTCGTCTCCTGAGTTTGCGGACGGTTGAAATCGCCATGAGTCGGGATGAAGCTGGCAGCTTGTCATCCGTCTACGAGTGTGAGTGGGTCTACTCCAGATGGTATTAGTGGCGCAGTAAATAGTATAACCAATGATTTCTTACCTTTATCATCACAGCCGTAGGCCGTTGACCTCGTTGTTGAGTGGCTAGTTGCAGATGCTCGTGAGTTTGTGTCATCTTTCTGGGCTTGAGCTACAACACTCTGTACTGACTGCCAGTATCAGTTAGCTTGATCTTGGCCAACTGGCGATTACAAACCTTTCAGATCCCAACCCTCGAGCCTAAACGGCGAACATAGTGACGATGGACCAGAGAAAGGTTGTGGAGACAGGTACTGGTGGAAGATGTGGGACGGTGGGATGAGTGAAATGATAGAAGGGTGAATTATGAGAATCACTTGGACAAGTCCGATCTGTCAATGTGAAGTGGTCAGGTTCGCATTCCCTTGAGAGAATCACACAAAGTTTGTGCAGAATTCCCACCGACGGCCAGACGTGTTCGTCGTCGATCACCTATCTCTGACTTTGTCCCACTAATATCCATGTCCAGTTCCCTGACTGCCAGTGAACTCTGCCTGCTCCTCTCGGAATTTCCAAATAAAGATGCTCTTTCCACTCCCTTGCGTGCAGTGCTTAGAAAGCTGGAGGCTGACCTCGCTGTCAAGCAGCTAGAAGACCAATATCTTACATCTGTGAGTTGCTTTGTCATTGATTCTATGGTTTCTGACATGTATTCCGGTCTTATTAGACTTTAACCCCATCTTTCTGAACAAGTGACCCTCTGGGTGCGGGCCTGCTGTCTCGTTCCTCTATTGCCTTCCAACACCCACCGACCTTCCAAATGCCACTAACCCCTATATCAAGTGCGCTTCTGGATACTCTCAAGTTTTCAGGAATTAGAACTTCATGTCGAAGATCTCGGAGCCCAGAGTCGCCATCTGCCGCACTTGAATATCATTCCTGTCGATTGGATTTTCAGCGTCGGAACCAAGATATCCATGACCAGGCTCAGGCTCAAGGGCCTTGCCTGGCTGACAGGAGACGTCGCGTTCGCCGTTCTGGTGGAGGCCGTGGAGGAGGACCCAAGAGGAACGAAACTGTTGTTGCCCATCAACCTTGGGGTGTGGCTGGACGGCCTGCAGCTCATGATCCTGAAGAACTGGCCAATGAAAGAGAGGACCCTGTCCAAGAACACCTAGAGGGCGAATCCCAGGATCAACTAGATTCTCAGAGCGGACAGACTTCGACAGGCAGATGGGCTACTTACAACGACCTCCCCCCACCTGTGGTAGAGAACGAGACCCTGCCTGTCCACGCAGGTTGGTTTTTGCTTGAAGTAACGACTTATTGCGAACGCATTCTCTCTGGAAAGCTGAACGTCTCAGATATCTTCATTGGCTGTCAAGAAGCGATAGGATCTTCATCCCAGGATGATTCCTTAGAGAAGATCGCCCTTCGCATAGATCGGTTGAAAAACAATGCAGCTGCTGTTGAGTTCTTGACCATCATCAACACCATTCAGTTCCGTTCAAAATTGCTCCGGTAAGAGTACTATTTCATGTGGACTTTCTCGATGATAACCCAGTATTCAGGACGCATGAAATAACCCGTCGTAGCATGAGCGACCTTCTACAGGAAGTCCATAACAATCTCCAAGCTCGGGAACCTCCACCTAAAAACTCATCCAAGAGTCAACTTTCCAATGCGGTTGCTGAAGGTGCAGCGTATACTCTTCTGGTTGCTGGAGGTCAGTGAAACCATTATATTCTTTTCCTTCCAGTACTGATACCACACTAGGATCTCTCTATTTTCTAGCCCCAGTGGTTTATGCCAAGGTGGGCAGTCTTATCCGAGAACGTAGTATGACTGCATCGGTTTTCAAGTCTATCTACAGACTGCTTTGTTCACCTTCTCTTGGTACGTCAGTTCTTTATTTCCAATGAGCTAATATTGACTATTGTCTTAGAGTCTGTTTATGGTCAAGCTGTCGTAAAGACCATTATCCCTACTATATCAAAATTGCAAACGGCCTACCCAACTATTCTAGAAAATGTCTTTTCATGTCCGTCCACCATCAGAAACCTTTCTCCCTATCTAAATGCAGGAGATCTAAAAGCATCAGACTTTGTCTTTGACTCTCAATACTTTGAGTCAGTTCTTCTTTTAGAACTGTTTGTATGATGCTCATCCCTTCTAGTGGTCATTTGAAGCTTCGAGACCAAAGGGCATGGCGGTCGTGCTATCCAGGGCTAGAGGGTAATGATCTTGTAAGAACTCTCCAAGAGGTGAATCACTCTCTATCACTGTTGGTATTCTGGTCATCCACTAACTGATTTGCATAGACTCCAAGCAGTATACGAACCATCAAGACCTCCTTTGATTCTACGCTAGACGCTAATCAAAAAGTTGATTACTCTCGCTCTTGTCAAGATTCTATCTATGAATTCACGGAGACAGAGAGACAGAGAGCGTTGAGAGCTGAACAGACTTTTACCTTGGACGACATTGATAAAAAGGTAATATTTTACTCATTCGTATGCGAGACCTTAGCTGACCTATGTGTAGATGACAAACTTGCTTAAAAAAGGCTATAAGCTACCTGAAGATGGCTATGTTCATATTAATGCCAATATGCTAGAAAGGTATGTCTTTTTTTAGTTTTTCATTCTTCTAGCTGATTCTTCTATTCTCAGCACAAGACTTCGTGTTGATGATATCTTAGGAGAAGCAATGTTTATTGTGATCCCAGATCTTCCCCAAAAACTAGCGGAGTCAGCCTTTCAAGCGGTCCAGATGGTCTACAATAGCCAACTGACATCTCATGACTCAACTGACAAGGTTCCTTTTGAAACGCGGCACTTCAATAGGTATGCAAGATATAAAGTAAAGGTTACTACTCATTTTTGTGTCCTCTATTCTTTTCTCATAAATTTCTTAGGGCCATGGTGTTCCTTGCAACATAGAGCCTGCTGCTCATATCAGAGATGGGAAGCGCAAGTGTCCGACCAATCAGTATCAACCCGGTCCATCTGTTGAGATGTTGGATCATGCTGACGAAGAAGCGCACCTATCCGAAGCTTTACGCCCATTATTTTTATGGATTCGACAGATGGTTAGGCTTCTATTTCTATCTGTCTTCAGATAATCTAATATCCATACCTTCAAACTAGCTCAAGGAAACCTTGCCAGAAGAATACACTATTCTTGGACTCTATGCTAGCGTACTTCCAGCTGGCGACCAATCTCCGACCTTTCCCTTTGCAGGCTATGTGGTCAACATCAATGTTTGCACCACTATTCATCGGGACAGAATGGATAAGCTTCTATGTCTAGTTCTAGCCCTTCAGGACTGTGAAGGAGGAGACTTAGGTATAATGGAAGCAGGAGTTTGCATCCAGCTACGCTCAGGGGATATGGTACTTTTCCGTTCTCACAAGTTTTCACATTTCAATATGCACTATAAAGGCAGGAGAGCTTCGATTGTATTCCACAGCGACTCAGCTGGCTCCCATTGGGCTGATAGTAGGAATGGCTGGGCTGATAGTGATTTTCTTAACTTCAGTACACATTCCGAAGGAGATCTAGCCCAGTTCTGAGATCACATGTGCATAATATATCTTGATCAAATCACATGTCTAAGAGTTGCGTTTGTTTTGTGCCACGTCGTTATCTCTCTTCAACAGCACTTTCTCCAGACAGCTTCAGCCCTCTTCCAAGCCATCATGCCTGATTCTCTATCACCTCTACCAGGCCAGTCTCAACCTCACTCTCCAAGCGTCGCCTTGGCAATTGATCATCTTCATGAAGTCTACTTTACTGCCACTAGTACTCTATCATCCAGCGATTTCAATCTATACAGAATCCAGCAACATATATCTATAATAGAGTCAATTCCTGAGCTCTTGGACCTACTTGTTAGCGTGTCTGAGAAAGAGCAAATCCCTCTTGAATGGATTCTAGAAACTGGAGAGAAGTTTTCTAGCTTGTTGGCAGAGCTTCAGGAGGCCGAACAAGCTACCCAAAAACAGTATGAATTTTTTCTTCACTCTCCACTCTGTACTCACTGGAGGTTCTGTCAGAGGTTCTACTGCTGTCAAAATCCCAACTATTGTTATCGAAGAGAGTAGTGGAAAGGCTGGACGGCCTAGAAAGACTATCAATCCTACATTCCTCAAAGACGCACTAGATCCTGGAAAGAATATCACTCTAGCTGCAATTGCAAAGGTTGCTGGTGTAAACCAGAAGGTTCTACGGAGAGAAATGAAACGGCAAGATCTGCATAGAGCATTCTCAAGCATCTCAGACAATGCACTGGATGCCGTTGTTGCGAGCTATAAAGAAGAGAAGCAACACTCAACTGGCCAGGGATATGTTGGTGGTCATTTGCGCCAGAAAGGATTGCATATCCAGCACTCTCGGCTTATTAACTCAATCAAACGGGTTGACCCATTGGGAGAGGCACTTCGTTCTGAAACCACCAAACGACTTGATCGCCAAACCTATCAAGTTTCACGGCCTAACGCATTGTGGCACATGGACGGCCACCATAAGCTCATTGCGTGGGGCTTTGTTATTCACGGCTGTGTCAATGGGTTTTCCAGAACAGTCAGTGATTTAAATCTCTTGTCTGTTTTATATTCGGACTCATTTCTCGTTTCTACTAGGTGACAGGACTCAAGGCCAGCACTAATAATCGTGCTGATACTGTTCTTCATATGTTCTTAGATGCTGTTCTGGAATACGGAATGCCATCATGCGTTCGAGGAGATCGAGGCGGAGAGAACCGAGATGTTGCCATCTTAATGAACCTTATACGAGGACTGCATAGAGGTTCTTATATGTGGGGATCATCTACTCACAACACTAGAATCAAGCACCTTTGGGTAGAGATTGGGAGATTATTTGCCCGGCAGTGGCGGGCCTTCTTTCTTCGACTGGAGGAACTCCATCATCTGGACCGAAGCAATTCGGAGCATCGCTGGCTTCTTCACTATCTTTTTCTTGACACCATAAACCAAGACTGCAAGGATTTTTGCAAGAATTGGAATCATCACTCTGTTTCAGGATTTGGTTGAAACTAGACTCCTGAGGTATGGCTGGCATATCCTAGTTGAGAAGAACATATCTGACTAATATTCAAGGCAATGCGCTTTTTGGGGCAATATCAATTTGGATACTATGACAAGATAGAGAACACAGAGGACGACTGCGAGGGGCTATCAGTCGAGCAAATAGAACAGCTATACGGTACTGAAGGTTCAGCAAGGTCTAAGACACATAGATCTACTGGAGCTGGCTATCTGGAGGATGAGGATTCGTCAGGAGAGGGATCCGCATGGGATGAGGATGAGGAGGTAGAGGCATGGGCTGGGATTGATAGAGAGAACTACTACGGCGACGGGTTGGAAATGGGCAAGGATGAGGATGAGAGCGAGGACGAGAGTGAGGGTGAGGGCGAGGACGAGAGTGAGGGTGAGGGCGAGGACGAGAGCAAGGGTGAGGGCGAGGACGAGAGTGAGGAATGGTTAGGAATCACAGAGGAGGGCAAGGACAGCAATGGTTCCCCTGAGGAGGATGATATGGAGGACAGTGGAGAAGAAGAGACTATTGCGCACAATCATGTCGATCCCAACATTCGACATCCAGCTATTCCCGTTCCTCAAGCTGGAAATCCCTTGACAGACGAGGAGATAAATATCTTCAAGGACATCATGCACGCTTATGAGTCTGAACGATTTGTTCCTCAAGGTTATGGAATGTGTCCAGAAGAGTGGAAGGATAGAACTTATCCAGCTGTTCATATTATTCCTGTGGGACGGCGTATGAACAAGGAGCTGAAAGTTGAGCTGCCAGATGGAATATGGCATCCCAGGTCAGAGAAGTGGGTGCGTGCTTTATTTATTTTGAATTATGTAAAACGCAGCAGAGATTGACTGTACTAGTCTTTGGTCTCCTTACTCATCAGTCTTGTCTTGGCCACGTCTACTTTTATCACCCACACTCTTTTCTTTACCAACACCACCACTCGTTTTACTTAAATTTTTTTGACTGTCGCACTTAACCACTCCCTTCTCCTCCTCCTCCTCCTCCTCCTCAGCATAGTCGTCGTTATCACTACCTAATGAAGCAGCCCGTATCCGCTTCTAAAGTGCATTCCAAGCTCAAGAAAAAGACCGTCTCTCTTCCACGTCCCCATGCTTGGAAAGCCACTGTGTCGTCCAGCCTTCGCAGCCGTCTGTTGAAGTCTAAAAAGGCAACTAGGTTGCCCAATATAGGCAATCCTCCTTCTGAAGACGACCAACAACAGGCCCAAACTAAGGATGACGGCGACAGCGATATGAACTCAGAAGACTCTGATGGGCCCCTTCCTTCTCCTTTCGGTCTGGTATCAGCGATAGCTGGCTGGGGAGCAAACTCTGCTAAGGACGAATTGTCAGAGCAGAAGAAAACATCACTCAAGGATGATCTCTACCGCTTTATTCCTGGTAAAGGAAAGGTCCAGAATCAAACGACCAAGGACTTGAAGGCGGCTACCACTTCTGCTATTCAGGGCCTCAAGAAGCAGGTGTCTAGCGTTAAGGTTGCCCAAATCAGCGGCCAGTCGTCTAGATCACGTTCTACCCCATCTCGTCGGGATAAGGAGAATACTAAAGGCGAAGAGGTGAGACTTATTTTTGTCTCTATCAACTCTAATACTTATCCCTGATATCTCTCACAGAAAGAAAAGGGCAAGGCAAAGGTAAGGTTTTCTTCATACGGCTGACTAGCCGACATAGATTTATATTTATTTATCAGGCTGAGAAGCAAGAAAATTATGTCGTTGGTGCCATTACCTTTCTACCAGTTGGCGTTGCTCAGGTCAGATTTTCAACTTTATTTTCTCTAACTTCTGGTTTGACGAGGAACATAATTTAGGGATCTCTGTTCATCTCCAACACTGATGATGAAGATGCAGAAGGAGAGGAACATCTTGTTGATCTCCTTGACGATGGCAGGGTGCCTGATATGCCAGCGCTCAAAATTCTGGAGGTTCAGCGGCTCTCAGCGTCTAACAGGAAAGGTTTCCTATTTTCTCAAGCATTTATGGCTGATCAAGTCTACAATAAGCTAAAGAATCTCTTCCCTCTTCTCTTCCGGTATTTGGAAGACGGTCCTCATGGGACTACACACAAGGAGGAGAAGTCGCCTTATCTCCTGCTTTTCAAAAGTTACAAGTCGCTTAAGGTAATGCCATTCACCCCTCGTCCAGACGGTTTAGATCTCTGGAAGCAGATTGGGGCCAAGAAGGGCTCTACCACGAATATTCAACTCTTTTTTGGTGGGTTAATTTTTTCAACAATTCTATTAATATATGCTGAGTCCGTTGCTTCACAGTCACCCGCTATCCAATTCCCAGGTCTATTCTTGTAGCCTGGGCGAGAGGAGAGGATATTATTATCTTGCAGCCCAAATTGCCGCTGCTGAAGGCGTCCAGCTTAAAGAGAAAGCGTCTAGTGTTATCAGATGGCTCAGGCGGTGAAGACCTTGAGTCTGAGGTTGAATTTGTTGATAAAAAGGTGTCAAAGAGCAAGCCGAAGAAGGTTTTCACAAGTTCGGGAACAGGAGGACTTGGTTCCCATCGGAAGCGTATCTTTACAGGTTGGTTGCTATGCTTTTCTATGTTTTACGTTGAACAATGCTAACTAATATCGTCAAGGATTAGGAGATATTAGCGGACCCATTGATGTCAATAAGGACTGGGATGAGGACCATGACGCTACTACTGTTGAAAAGACTATTGCTGTTGATTCTTCCGATGCTGAGGGCTCTATTGCATCCACTGCTAAGCCTCATCAGATCGGAAGAAGTGCTTCAACTCCTCCTCTGGATGATGCTGATATGATTCTTGATCAAGCAAATTCATCCTTTAGTGAACTCCATCTTGATGGTTTCCCCCAACCTGATGAGGAGCCGGTCACTCCTTTTCACCAGGATCCCGAGGATCTGTGGATGAACGCTCCTACTATTGACCTCTAAGAATCTAATTCAATATAACGGTCTCTACTACTCTATTCATATCGCCCTCTCTCCATCTTCAAGGGTCATCGCCCATCCAACTTTTGTCTTCTTATACTATTGTTCGTTCTAATTCCTTCCATACTTCCAAGTCTCCTGCATGATGCCTCCATTTTGAAATTTCTTATCCTATTCTACTCTTTCCGACATAATACTCTCTTGTAGAGTCTTTGAGGCTATCATTCAATCCACACTCCTTGGCTCTCCCTCATATAATCTAGAGTTTTTCCTATATTATTTAACGTCCCAAACATTTTCTTACGGATTGCACACCATTTGGAACTATGATCACTACTTATAATACTCAAGTTTGATATACCAGTGATTGTATAATTATTCATTCCAATGTTAGAATTTGTCTGTTAGTGAGCTTGGAGCCTATGCTCCTGCGTGCGTACTATGCATAATGTGCGCATGTGTGCATGTGTGCGTATGCATGATGTGCACATGCGTGCGTATGCATAATGAGTATATATGCAATGCATGTGTGAGAGATCATGGAGGATGATAGGAATAACAGGAGGTGCGTATGCATAATGCGTGCATGCGTGCGTATGAATAATGAGTAAATATGCAATGCATGCGTGAGAGATCATGAAGGACGATAGGAATAACAGGAGGTGTGATCGAGAGAAAGTGAAAGCTGGTGACAGAATAAATATGAGGCTAATGTTGATCAGACACCCAGGATTTGAGACCCCCCCTTGGGTGAAAAATAAATGTTTGCGGTAAAAAAAATGTTTGCAGTAAAAAAAATTGCAGTACAATCAGAAGTGTTTGGGAAATTTAGAAATGTTTGCGGACAGGGTATAATTGTTGGCGGAAGGTTATAAATGTTATAAAGTTTGCGGAGTTCAACTATAAAAGTTTGTGGTTATCAGATTTTCGCGGTCAAGAAAGAAGCTGTCAAATGTTTGCGGAAAGTCAGAAAAATCATGGTTTTTTTCGCGGAAACAAGAGTTTGTTTGCGGAATAATAAAGGGCCAAACGGACAAGCATACTCAATATCATGGTAGATGGACAACAAAAGCTGCCGTGCGCGATGGGGCTGAGTATTTTAGACTCCAGTGAAAAGAGAACCAGATCTGAACTCATATGTTTTGTACAATCATACGAAGCGGGAGTTCCATTGCGTCTTGGCGTTCGCCAATAACTTGATACAATACGAGGGATCCAAGTCCATAGGCAAGGTCCCCATCTATCCAAAGAAGCCCATTCATCCCTCTGATCTCTGGTGTTCATACACCATCGTCAACGCCCAATTGCTGTTCTACTTACTTTCACAGTTGAAATTCACGACAGTCCGCTTTGATCATTCCTGAATTACAAGAACGTCTTAATAAGGACAAGCCGGACAATAAAGTAAAATAAATAAGAGAAGATTTAAGATGAGCATACAATTATATGTCTTCTCTTCGCGGGCCTAGTGCAAAACCTGATGGATAATTCATGTCTATCTCTGGTACACCACTTTGACACCTACAGACGGGAGTGAATGCAGTTGCATGATTTAGATGGCTCGATAGGAAAAAAAAACCGAATCCCTACCTTGGGTAAATTTAAATTTGAATGCCCTTACCGAGTATAGGTGTCGAAGCCGAAGCACTGGAGCCAGAGAACATCAAACCCGGCGCTGGTTCAAATCTCCGAACTTGACCCAATGTCGTCACGAGACCTAACACCAATGACTCCAAGCCCGGCTACGCTTCATTACCTCCATCCACCTCCAACTCCCCTGGTCAGATATCTCTCGATAAAGAACAGAAATCCAGCTGCACAGCCATGAATCAGGATGGAAGTGACGCCCAGCCACCGTCTGGAGGTCCGCAATCTCTATTTCATCACAATAAGCGCTCATGATTGTGATAACCTACTCAGCAACGTTGAATAAAACTCTGCCACGCGCAATGTGGTTGAGTATCTTAGACTCAAGCGACAAGAAGGTTAAATCCGAACTCGTGCCTTTTGTACCATCCTACGAGGTGGGAGTTCTATTGCATCTTGACGCTCGTCACTGACCCGAATATAACTCGACCAAAAGGAGGCTGTTCTCTACGCATTCAGGGCCTTTCCTGCTCATCTCAGCGAGGACACAGACAGAGAGAAAATCTCACTCAAGTATCTCGTCCGATCCATCGACGGAAAATATACCTGGGTCGGTCTTCATGTGGCGAAGGGCTCTGCGGAGATGTGGGGACTTTTGGTAGTGAATGGATCCGATGTGGTAGAGATTGGTGTGTTTCTAGGCGAGAAAGATGTAGCGGACGGTTTAGAAGATGACCATGGAGAGCTCACAATAAATGGAGAGCCGATCAAAGCATTTTTTAATGAAGGTACGGGAACGCAGCGGGTACCTGGAAGGATAATTGCTATTCCTGTACCAGCAACCTACGAGGTGAGTGTTTCTTTAAACTTTTGAGTCATAAATGCGGCTGAAACTTCCACCTTTCCTTTAGAAGTGCCTCGACTATGCCGCTGGGGTAGTTTTGTCTCCAAGCTATCCAAATCTCCAACGGGACGAGCTGAGACGGGGAATATGGCTCAAAATCTACGACACTACTGAAAAGAAGTATAGGCCAATGCTGGACGACAAAAGCGGGTTTAGGGATATGGTAAAAACGCGCGCTCATAATGTTCAAGGCACATGGTATCTAGATTTGTCTATATGCTATGGCTGAAT
>Ga0247741_1000431_pt1 | contig 24236 bp, 19 predicted proteins | sample UWRJL213509R2_FD_180945 | JGI IMG/M metagenome (GOLD analysis project Ga0247741, IMG submission 180945) | Plant litter microbial communities from Arlington Agricultural Research Station in Wisconsin, United States - UWRJ-L213-509R-2 | ecosystem: Environmental > Terrestrial > Plant litter >... | reverse complement strand
CTTACAATGTGTATTCTTACATCTAGTGTTCAACTTCTTCGACGACTCGACACACGTATCCCGTCTCCCGTCCTTTCGAGCCACATTTCCATCACTGCACCTACGCCTAGCTTAGGCAAGCTCGCCGACCTACGCTCTCTACGAGGTCCTACGGGTTCTTCCTCTACATCATCTGGCTCGGCATTAGGATGGCGAACTGGAGGGGGAAGTGCAGCAACTTCTGCACCTTCCACAAAACCCTCCACTCCAGTCGGCCAACGTGGATGGGCTTCCGTCATTGCTAAACCTGCCGGCGCTACCACCTCAAGACCAGGAGGAGCAACTTCGACGTCGAATGTCCCTCCACCACAAGCGCAGACAAGGTCCTTGACGCCATTGGGCAGGACCAGGACTCCTTTAGGCTCAACGCCTACTGCGAGCTCAGGACCTGCTACGAGGACAGTATCGCCTGCGCCTCCCGCGCTGGTCTCTGATGAGCCTGTACCGGAGAGTTGGGAGGACGATGTTTGATAATTAGCAACGTTGTTGAATAGCTCGCTGAGAACACTGGAAGCTACTTCGACCCCCGTAGATGTTTCTCTTTAATATCCAATTGGCATGAATAGAAGTTTTGCAAGCACGATCAAAGTCCAAGCTGCTAAAATTTTGATCTCTCGAGGCCAAAATGAATGGATGTTTGAACTTTTTTTATTCAAGTATATCAACACCAGATATGCAGAGACGAGCAGCTGAGATAAGATACTAGTAATACAGTTGTATGACCACGAGATGCAACGGCAAGTTGCCGTTCCGTGCAGAGAGATACAAAAAAACCAAAACTAAAAAGTATAGAAGAGTCTAATGACTGGGGTTAGATAGCGAGGGTAGATATGCTACAGCATGAAGGCAGGACGCGCGCCGGCGTCGTCTAAATAGATACGAATACGACAGAGATGCGGAAAGTGGGAAGAAAGAAACTTTTGAGATGTAAACGAGTGTGGGGGTTATTGGAGACGGGCGACAAGTGTCGAATATATAAACGAAGCCTGGAGTTCAGAGTAAGGAAAGTGTCCTGGTGTCGTTGAGAACGACGGCGCAGAGAGTGTGTTGAGATTAGAAGGAGTAGGCTCAGGAGAGCGGCCCAATAGGGCGTCCTCTAGCCAACATCATACGAGGAGGCGAGGATAGGTGGCTGTAGTGTGATCTACCTGCAGCCGTAAGATACACCACAGACAGGGACGGGAGCCGCCTCCGGTTCAGCTTCACGAGCGACAACGACCTCACGGGGCTGATAGAAGAATAAATATCAGGAAACTGCTCGAGTTCCAGATGCAATTGCTACTCACGAGAACCTCACGAGCTTGCAAGCTAACATCAACTGGGATTGGCGATGCAGACACGAAAGCGGTCACTGAAAGGAGAGCAGGTTAGATTGATTCGAAAACCTAAAGTTAAAAAACTTACTGCATGCGAGGATAACAGCGGAGATGAGAGTGAATTGCATTTTGGCTGAGAGAGTGGTGATGTATGACAGTTATGTAGAAGTGGTTTTGAGAAGTGTCTCGGATTGCTACTGGAGCGAGAGAAACTGAGGAGGTGGGTGAGGTGGGAGTAGTCGAACGGGGATTGACTGATGCTGCTGACCGACTTTCCACTGGTCCGTCTTATATGATACCCACAAGGTAGCAGAGGCGCGGATTGTGGCAACATGGACAAGGGGAGCATCTAAATGAGGTAGGAGAGGGTCCTCGGCATATGGAACAACAACCCAGATGTGAAGGAAATACACCCATTCGGATTCCGTCGAACGTGCCTACGTCCTGAATTAACCAGTATCACCTCCGGCCGAGTTTTCTCACTGGCAAAGTCTGGGATAAGCCCGTATGACAGCCTTGGACGAAGGTTGCAACGGGGGCATTGTGTACACAAACGCCCGTCCTAATCCGGACAGGTCTTGTTCCTAATTAGGAAACGTGTTTATCCAGTCAACCAGGTCTTTTCCTTAGCATCAGGCAAACTGTAGCCTGCAGTATCAATCGAACGAGGACAACGAATTCTTTCTTAGATTGCATAGTCAATGATAAGCAGAAGGATTATTACTGACCTCACATTAGCTTGAAGTCTAAGTCCGGACTGCCAGTCGCCTTCACCAGAACCATGGAAGGCTTCCCAGAGGCCTGAAAACCCCTAGCGAGTATAAGACTGCTTCTGGAAACGTATTTCAGTCCCTATCCAAGGCTACAATGAACTTGCAAACCCCAGGGTACGCAGCATAGGAAAGTGTGGCGTCAGGGTAAGCCGACAACATGTTGGGACTATTTCCAATTTTAGTTCAGAGATAACTTGCTAAGGAACGCACGGCCGGCCGCCGTCGGTGAAACGACCAGATCTGGGTCATCCTTTGGCAGAAAACATCGAACCCCTTAGACTTGAACAACCCGAGCAGAATGTATTCAAAGCGATGTACAATTGGAGTTATCCATCCATAGGCCCCTCGTTCTCTTCCGTAAGAAAGAGCGACGATAGCTGTAGAAGCCCGGCACGAGTGTATCTAGAACCTGTCAGCGATGTGCAAAATTTGGGGGACATACTAACATCATACCTTCAATTTGGCCCAGTGTGGTCAATCGTTTGAGAGTCGGGCTTGAAATGTATGAGATTGTTCTCAAGGCCTGAGCGATAACCGCTTTGACTCAGAGTCTGAAATTCTGTGAAAACCCCTGAGCCTTAGCGCCCAGCCTTTGCTTGGATCGCTCTCCTTCCCTGTCTTAATGCGCACACCGTGGCGTCAGGAACCAGCAATCCCGAGCGAGGCGAACTTCCGATTTGAGCATTCCGTGTGTCTCTGTCCCTGTCACCATAGTGGATACTAAAAAAAAAGGAGAACAAGACCCACAGATAAATCTTCACTTTGATGGACTTGCCCACTAAACTTGTGCTTGGATAACATGAAACCCGAATCAAGGAACAACAAAGTCGAACAAGCGAACTAGAAAACGCTCAGCATATAGCTGCCTGCTGCTAGCCGGATCGTTAGTTGCTTTACATAGGGTATTCAAGCTGAAGGCCCAAAGGGAAAATCAGTCTTCCAACACCCCCAGAATGAGGCTTCACTTTCATAATAGGCGTTGTTCTGTGCAGTGGCGGGGCTTGAAGCTGAGCCAAAAAGACTACGTGTGTTTCTTGAACTTTCAAGCGAACGAGCAAATTCGAATCTTCCTTTGTCGAATATGCGGAATTCTGAAGGCGGGGCTAAATTATAGATGCGGAAAAGATGACGATCGCACGACAGCCTCGCCTGTGCAAGCCAGGGTGTTGTTGAGTCACTCAAGCCTTCCCATTCTTATCGGTAGGGGGGTTTGGATATTCTTTTGAACGACGACCCTCCATCATCACCGCTATGCCATAGAGCTGGTCTACTGGTACATGTATCAAGGTCAGATTCAATAAACATACGACAACGTAAAGGATATTTGACAGCTCTGCCCGTTAGAGCATCATAGCCAACCCAGACATCTACCTTTGCTTTCATGAAGACTTGAGCTCAGCATAAGAAAACACAATGGTTGGAAGCAGGTAGTCGAGCAGGGGCTTCACGTTAATCAGTGGGTACATAGGTGAAAACAAAGCCAAAGAAACGGCAGCTCGGAGTGGAAAATGTCCGTTTGAGGGGCTCAGGGTAGTGGCCTAAGATTTAAAGCGTCTATGTTTGCCCGTAGACGTGACCGAAGGGTAACAATGAATTGAACGGAGGTGAGTGATCTGATAGAAAACCACAGGCCCGTAAAGGGATTCACTTTGTGGTGTAGTCTAATCAGCTTCCGTGTCACACACTGGCGTTCACGCACATGGTCATCAGTAGTTTTAAGTGGCAGTGAAGCTTGAACTCCGCAACAAAGGATAGTATTGGTAAGGACAAACGAGTAGTCGGAAAAAGCAGTTTGAGCCCAAGGATGCGTACACATCAAACATTCACATCTAGAGTTTCAAATCCGATTGAGTACTGCGAATTCAAGGTGAACTATTCCGCGTAACACTTACCCAAGATAGGACAGTCTCCAAAACATTTATAGATAAACAGTCGCTCTTATAAACTGCAGTTCTAAAACGCGACGCCGGAAGTTCTTCCCAGTCAAATAAGCATGGGCGGGAATCCATGGTGTCGCCGAGAGGCAACCGGTGTAGGATACAGTCCATGGCTGGTCGTAGACTAGGACTGCGATCCCAACACTCTTCCATAAGATCCCAGATGTGTTTCTCGAGCCCAAACCTCGTGAATGGAGCGTCTGTCAGCGCTGGACGCAACGGCCGTTCGCCTTGCATGACCTTCAATATTACGCTTGCGTCGCGAGCGAGATGATAGAATGGTACCCGCCCTGTGAATATCTGGTACGTCCATTGGTCAGTAACTCTGAGAACAATCCCTAGCGAGATGACACTTGCCTCATAACAGACGCATCCAAACGCGTACACATCGCTCGCCATGGTCGCTGGAGGACATTCCACTGAAGGGTCAAAGAGCTCTGGTGCTTGCCACCGAACCGTACCTCCGAAGGAAACGGACCCAGAGAGTGAGCTTGTCACGGCCATAGCACTGTCTAGAACTCTCGAAAGCCCGAAATCCGCGACACAAGCCCGCCCTGAATCGTCAATCAAAATGTTCGCCTTCGCTGGGTGAGTTTCGGGGGCAAGCCTCAAATTATGCATCCAACTCACTCCTTTCAAGTCGCTGTGTACAATACCACGCCCGTGCAAATACTGCATTCCAACCGCTACGTCCGATATCTACAAATACCCCGCCGCTGTCAATATCAAATTATATTTCCACGACGGTCATGAAGTACTCACGAGCAGATGGCGAGACGCGTCTGGATATTTTTCCAAATACTCGTGGACGTTTCCGTGTTCCATCCAAGGTGATACCAGACATATTCTCCCATGGTCGTCGTCAAGATGGTATATACCATAGAACGGTAACAGATTGGGGTGTGAGATATGGCCCCACAGAATCGCTTCCCTTGAGAATGCCTGCGTGCGGTGTCATGAGCCAACGGATTGATAAATTAGTCGCTAAGACGAGATGTACCTGAACCAAGCGCTCCCGACTTGATGTTTGATTCTGGTATACCCGAGCGATTTTCAGGCAGACAGGCTGCCCATGAAAATCGCCCTGCCATATCTCCCCAAAGCTCCCAGATGCAACGGGCTCATCTCCGCGACTGATTCCAGACAGTGTGAAGGCTCTAGGATACAGTCCTGACTGGAAACTCAGTCGCATTAGGGCGGTCAAGAGGCCGTTCTTCACAGGAAAGGTGGTGGTTGGATGATCCAAGAGCTAAAGTGGTGGAAGTCAGGTCTTCAACAATATTCTGACTCTATCAGACTCACCATCTGTAGAAGATCGAGAATCTGCTGGGCAGCATTGCCTCGGTACGAGAGTAATGCAGCATATCGATCACGATCCTGAAATATAGACACAAGGACGGAGTATATTGCAGTTATTGTAGCATCGAAGCGGTCAATAGGAGAATCGACAGCCAGGAACTCCGAGTCTGACAGTAACAAATCCTCGCCATTCCAATTATCCAATAAGTCGGACGGACTGGTGGGGGATTGGCTTGCTTGAGGGTTATCCTCGTGAAGCGGTATTGTCTCAAGGTGAGTCTTGGATGTTCCCCTCGCCGGTTGTTTAAGCCTGGGTCGTAAAGAACGACGTTCAAGTTCCAGACAAATTCTAATGCACAGAGAATGGAATCGTTGACTTGATATGGTCGAGAGCTTCTGACGAGTCTGATTTCTTCCAAGCGGTACATTGTCGTAGGAGGGTAGATGAAAAACTAATGTCGCAGATTGTTAGGATTGATAACTGCGTAAGAAATAGACATGACATACGTCCATCCCTCAGGTCGTTGTCTCTCCTTGCCATCTCCTCTTGAACATCTTGACAGAAGTCGTAGAATGATAGATCCGACATCTGATGAAAAGCCCTCTTTAACTTCGGCCACTCATCACTAGCAATTTGAAGATCGCTCGCTGCGCGTATTCAGACCTGTGCTCTGAGGTATAAGAGTTATGACTTACCGCTTGGCATGTTGGCGAGAAAGAAGCGCCCGAACGCATCCAAAACAAAGAAGTGATCATCCCATGTCGTCGTGTTATAGCAAATCATAAGGGAATACTGGGTGCTAGGTGTCGCAGAGGTCAACGCCCAAGAGTCGACGAATGCGATGATAGTCCGCCTGCGATTTCCGACTTAGGCTGTGCTTGAACATGACATAGAAGTCCACGAGGTAGTATTCAATCAGGGTCAATCCAGTAGACAGTTGAAAATGTCGGGAGTCTGAAGTTTCTTAGATACAAAGCGCAAATCCAAGAAGTATGTTGAAGGAGCAATTAGCATGCTTGTAGTCTTGGTCGAACAGATAAGTAGGAAAGTGAAAGAGAGGTAACTGAAGTGATGAATGAATTCGAACAGCTGGACGACCGGAGCCGTTTCCGGGAGGGCCGGTCTCCGTCTGTCTTGAAAGAGTTAAAGTTTATGAGATCTCAACACTTGACCAAAACCACAGTAATCAACCGTCACAACCTAAAAGCTTCCCATCAGAGAGTGGCGCACCCACCTTCCTTTTCCCTGAGCCCACAATTTCCCCCCCGCTTAGCATCTGAGGGAACTTTTGGGTCTCTGTGGAATGCTCTGACCGCCAACTGTGTCGAGACACCTGCCGCAGCTGGCACCAAGACTTGTGTAAATGTCCGAAATTTTAACCTACATGCTCCAGATTGGTCCGACTCCTAGGATCCTGCGCGCGCTGTGAAGCTTTGAAGTCTGAATCGCCGGTCATCTTCCTCAACCGACAATCTGGCACCTAACTGCGAACTTCGAACTGTACATCTAACACGAAACTTACATGATTCTGTGGAGACTTGGAGAAACGAGACTATCCGAATTTGTGACTACGCTTCAACGCACCCTCTTCTGGCCACCCGTTCTTTCTTGCCTAATTTAGACATCCCCTTGTCCAACTCTCGCGACCTATGCTTCTCTGTGTCAACCTGGTAGGTTTATAAATACTCGATGGCCTGGGTATCTGAGCTGTACTCAGATCACCTCCCAAGTCCACTGTCAGAGAAATTGCATCGTCCCAAGCATCATCTACTCGCAGACCACTTCAAGTCGCAATCAAAAGACCTATCATACTCACCAGCTCACTCGAACAAAATGCAGCCTACTCTCCTCACCTCAATCGTCATTGCCTGCAGTACGTTGCCTTCCAGGTCGCGGTTTATGTCCAGCTAACAAATCTTTCAGCCGCTGTTCTGGTGTCTGCTTCACCTGTGCCGGTAGTTGGGGGTCTCCAAAGCCTAGTAAGTATATTAAACTAAGTAGTGTATATACTGACATTATTTACAGCCCCGTGAAGCCGTTGCTGTAGCTCGTGAAGCTGAAGCAGAGGCTGAGGCAAATCCCGTTTGTACGACATACGTTTGCCAGTAGATACGGGCCGCAATGCCGCCCGGCCCGTGTCTAGATCTGTTTTCGATGCTTGGACGTTGTCTCTCTCACAAGGATTCAACTTTTCCTCGCTATGCTGCCGCAGTGATGCCCCGCCATTTCCCTATATATCACATACCATCCTACTTTCGACTTTCGCTTTCGTTGCTGTTTTATCACATCTAGAAGACGCTGGTTTGCGTCCCCTTGGCTGTAGCATATTTTCTCTAGCAGAGGCATACTTTTCCTTTCGCGCGGACTGGGCTCTCATCCGTTGCAACCCACATCCAAAATGTATAATGTACAATATAGTGCTGCTTTGATCCACCACTAGAGCTGTCCAGTGTCTACTCTCATTGATCGTCTATTTTTAGGGCCAGGTATAAGTGTTACCAGCCTGTTATCCGCTCTCTTGTTCCTCTGCTGAGCCTACTCGGACATCTAGTGGAACTACCGCGAAAATTTTATGTATTCTTTATCTTTTCATAAGGTCTGTAATCTGTAACATAAATAATGGCAGCGCCTGATCACTTAAACTAGTCTGTAGTGGTAGATACTTTGGCAGAATGGTTTTCGGGACGGCGATGGATTGGGCATGACACGTGGGGTAATTCACTTGGATCGAGCTTCGCAATCATGACAGATCCTGACCGGCACGACAACGTCCGTCAGCCCAGAGGATGTGACCATGCGCTTCGTCGGTTACCAGTTCCCTTCACAAGTAGCAAATGAGCCTCGGGATAAACAAACCTCTAAAGATATCGCCTCAGATAGAGTGATACTTTTTTTGCTAGGCTGTGTAAATGTTTGATAGACAGCTATTGGGCATAGTGAGGATTTACATTTGAAGTACTGTGAAAATGGCGAACGCCGAAAACTGATCCGACAAGATCTTATTATTTGTCAGGCATCAATGCATCAATTCCCGCGTACTTTCAGCTCGTCACAGGTTGTGCATCGTGTTGCACGAAATTCAATTCTTTCACTCTTCCTTCAACTCGAGCCTCCGAGAGTGTAGTGCACGCATCGCAATTTGCAGCAGGGCCTTCTTGAGCCAAATTTCAGGCAGCAAGGTAGACTTACTCCAGCCACCAGCGGTCTTCAGGTATTTCGATCCGGTCGTGCGGGAATCAAGATCAAAAGATATTATATTACTTCCTTGCTGGCTTTCATCTTGGATTCTTGGTAGTCATTCTATCTCCCACTCATTGGAACCGACTCTTTTCGCTTTCCTTCCGCCTCTCACTCCCACAACCACAACCAGTCTTGAAGCAGGACATCCTCGAAAGTGCAGGCCCAGTTGGATGCGTTGAGCTGAACTGAAGCTAGTTGTACCAACAAAATTATGGCGGAAGATGTGACATTGGAGGATATGGCTACCATGTAAGTCAATCGCTGAGGAAGTTCCTTCCCCGTAGTGGCCCGTTGGTGGCATGGCTCTGAAAACAATTCTTACAGGAGTGTAAACTATTATCTTGCATTAATCTCAATCTGTGCGTCCTTCTGCTCATAGTCACACTCTTCTTATGCATACCATACGCAGCGATTCTCATCTACGACTACTGCTTAACATTCGCATGGGAGGTGGAACGTTTCTGGAGTGTATCAGGGTTCAGCTGGGCATCATTCTTCTTCTACTTGAATCGGTACATGACCCTGTTTGGCCATGTTCCAGTCATGTTGCAATATTTTTGGACCACGTCCGATCCATACAAGCTGCCAGTAAGTCCCTTAAATAGTTGTCGAGTTTGAAGCTCAATCTCAACGTTTGCTCTAGATGTGAGTCAACTAGACCATTGACCAAGAGCACTTTTCTCAAGAACATCTCCTTACGCAGCTGTCATAGCCTCCAAAGCTATCACCAGTATCTGGCAATAGCCATTCAGCTCGTAGTTGCCTGTAAGTCAAAATAACGTACTAAAGATATCCGACGACGGTTGTTTTAATGTGTTTAGGTATGCTCATTATGCGAATGTACGCCTTGTACGAGCGGAGCCGGGTTGTGCTCGCATTGTATATTACGGTTTCCGTGATAGCCGTAGTGATCGGTTGTGTAAGTCTGTCAGTCATGACCTTGATGTTGATGCTGACCTTGAAATAACCACTCTTATTTCTCTCAGTGGGCCGTTCTCGGCGGAAGGAAGAGCCAAACGGAGGAAGTACTAGTGCTTATAGGATGTAGTGCCAGCTTAACCCGTGACTCGTGCGTTTTTTTTGCATTATCCTGTTCACCAATACTCATAGGCCTATTTACCGACAGAGCTCGACGTATGTTTTTCTGGAAATTTTTGGCATATTCACCGCTCTAACAATTGCATCCTCTGCGAATTTCTTAGGTCTCGGCGCAGCTTGGGGTGGAATGCTTATTTTCGACGCACTGGTATTCGGAATGACTTTGTATAAATCGCTCACACTACCGCGCCTTCGTGGAGTAAATCTTCTGAGCGTTCTTTTTCGAGACGGTTAGTCTGTATCTATTCTTGTTATCGATCTCATTGTTAACTATCGATAAATAGGTGCCATCTATTTTGGGTATGTTTTCAAGATCTGTCGTTTTCGATTTTAAAACATAGCTTCTTCCCAGAGTGATTGCCGCTTCAAATCTGTCAAATATATTGACATTTCTGGTGGGTACCATTCACTCGACGTATACTACCAACATCCTGACCTGATCTTGTTAGTTTGGTAGCGTATGTTATTGCACTACTTTGGCGGGGATGCAATTCGAAACTAATCCCGTCACATTCTAGCCATTTACAAGGGGGGTTGCAACGACTTTCACGAACATGTTCGTCCACCTCTATTTTTTTTCCTGACTTTCTAATATTCCTCGACATCTAGTATATCCTCCGTGATAATTTCACGATTGATGCTCAACCTACGTCATCCTTCATTGGTGTCTAATAATAAGCCAACAGAGGAGCAGTCCACGGCTTATCCAAATTTGACATTCGTTGACCATCGCGATTTCACCACTTTCACTGATGGGGGATCCTCGAGTGTTCTGCCCAACAACGGACGCCTTGTGTATGACTACCTGTCAGACAGTCCTGCAGGTTCGAGTAACCTTGGTCGGTTCTATCCTTTGTACAACGGATACTTAAATTCTAACTGACGACCATGTGTTCAGGGAAGACAGGCATGGAACTTCTACCTGTAAACCGGGTCCACACCCAGGATGTATAGCAAGGGTCTTTGATGTAACGATTATGTTTTACACTATGGACCACGTAATTATCTTTTGGTGAGCTGTATCAATAGCATTCGTCGGGAAGTCAAGCGTAGATTGGCCTGCAACCTGTATATCGTGTACAACGAATATGGAATCCTGTCAACGGTTGAATGGATGCCCACCCAACAGATTGTCTGTGACACTTGTAAATTTCTGGAACAATATATTCAACAGATAGACGTAATGTCGGCCCAGTCTTGCACGATTTGCACGCCCTTGACTTCAACTACTAGTATTCGGGCGAGTAGATCTCTTCGGCGCACTGAATCCACCGCTTAGACAGTATGAGGGGGGGCAGGTATTTAACATCTAAGGCGTTGGGTTCCGGAGTGCCCTGATTGTGTTTGGCCCTATATTCAGGAAAGCGTAAAGCCCGTTAACGTTTAAATCCAGAACTTGTCTGCTGATTCAGAGTAGATCGTTTGTACACGTACCGCATGATGGTGCAAGTAGAGAGAGAAAGCGACATAGGTAACTCGTGTCCTTTTGAAGAAAACCCACCTCGTAGATTAAGAGGATTCGTAGTGTTCAAACTCCAGACAATTTTACAATACCGTGACTTGCAAAGCAAACCCCTCAATAAATTAGGGTGTAAGTGCGCCCAGAGATGTGCTATCTTTAGTAACTTCTGGAATTAGTCTATAGAGTACTCACTATCTTTTGTACTCCAGAAAATCCCAAAATTGGCGGACTTGATCAGTTCTGTGATTAGGGGAGGGCCGAGTACGACGCGTCGACGCGCCATGTTGAATGGTCATGTCACACCACGTCCGCGTTGTCACTATTCGCGTGACCCTAACTCTCATCTCCATAATATTTGTCAATGTCTCTCTTCAACAACGACGACGGTGGCAGCAACAATGTACGCATCCAGCCCGTCGTCTCAATACGACTACCCATCTACCCCAGTCGCGCTCAGGCATCCTCTTCAGTTTCGGCCATTGAATTCTTCCCCGCTGGCTGACTCGCCTGGAAAATCATCACCTGTCGTTGCCGCTCAAGCGCGACGAAGGTCCCAATATAAAAGCCACTCGCCTACTACGCCGCTCCAATCAAGAAGTGTATCTGGAGGGAGTCATACGAGCGCGAGACTCTTCAGTGGAGTGGGCAATGTGGCTAACTTTGGGTCGGCGGACACGGACCCTCAGAAGGTCTCGCTGAGAGACAGGTTCAAGGCTCGGTGTCTGGAGAGGGCTGTGAGGGCAAGAGCGAAGGCTATCAGGGGAAAGAGATATGGTGACTTGCAAGACCCCAGTAGCGACGACTTCCAAATGGACGACGACGACTCTGAGGACGACGAGGATATCATGCAGGATGAGGTTTGTCTAACGACCCCCTCCATATCACACAGCACTAAATTCTTTTTATTAAGCTTTTCAGAAGGATTATGGCTAATGCTAGTAGAAAAGAGCAACACGCGTACAGGGTATCCTATGCTCATGAAGTCGGTTCCTCCTTTGACCCAGACCTCGACGATATCAACTCCTGGGAGCAAGAGCTAACAGGTGAGCACCCCACTTCCATGTTTTTACTTCTGTGAAGTACGCTGAGCTGACGGCCTCACCTTACCTCAAGCTTCCAACTCTGCCAATTCCCAAGGCGAATCTACATCTGCTGTGGTTTATGCTTCGACTTCGACAATCCATTCTTCAACTAGTTGGCCATTGCGAGAGGAACAAGGACAGCTTACTCCTGAGGATCTGGACGACGAAGAGCTAGAGGCATATGCTGAAGAAGCTGCGCAAAGAGCAGCCCTCGCCGACTTTGAAGATATTCCAGACGACGATCTCTTCAGCTGGAGCGACATTGAGGAGTTAGAGTCAAACCTTGCTTCCAATCCTAAGGAAGAGGATGCAAACATGGATACTTCCTAGTACCAGACCATATTCCCTAGTCGTTTAGTTATTATCTTCGTATAGGCCCACCCGAACCTCTTTTTCATACCGCCGCATGCTGTAGGTATTGTAACATATTTTTTCCGTTGTTGTAACGTATCTCTTTGGACTGCTCCTTCTACAACAATGTAAATAATTCAAAGGTCCCTGCCAATACCCATATTGGCTTCACCGCTTTCCTTATTGGTGCCACAAAGTGCCCCTATTTGTTCAAATATTTATCACCAAACAAATCGGCATCATCTCTTGTTCCTTGAATCCATCATCCCCTTCCAAATTCTAAGTCCACTCCGATACCCTGGCCCACGAATTTTTGAGGAGCAGGACTCTGGTTACCACTGGCTCCTCTGGCCTGCTTGTGAAACTTCTGATTTCCAATACAGCTGCCTGCCGCTCTAACCAGTCATGAAGTTCCAATGTGAACGTGCGGAGTTGATAGGGGAAACTCTGGCAGGCGCATAAGCCAGATCATCGAGGTCCACGCTCGTGGCCCCGGTCGACTTCGCGCTCAATGCTAAACGTGGCCCAGAATCGTGTTGGCGTTCGATGCTCAGCACTATTACGCTTCTTTGGAGCCTTCGAAAGCACGTTGGATCGTGAAGTTGAGGGATTAGCACTCACCGGTACCCTTCGAGCATCTGGACAATGAACCTATCGCCTATCGTCGATACTAGTCCGTCTACAGACCACCTGGATACATGCGCTAGTTTTGTCCTGCTACTTGCTTAAGCCCACTTCCGCCGCCTCTGCTATCCTCTACGTCGTCTCTCGAGTCCGAGTGGCGTCGGAGAATGTTCTCGGGATCAACATCTCAAACGGACAGGTTACACTAGCACCTCTCGTAAACACCTGGGGTCCGTTTTTATTGTGATTTCTTCGAGGACGCGATCGTGTCGCGAAAAGCCACTTTCCCGATAAAATAGGGCTCTCTGTCTTTTTGACGGTGGCACTCACACAACAAAGAGTTGTTCGTTAGCACGGCATTGTCTTCAGTTCGGGTGTAGTGCGTAAGTTGATTATTTATATGGACCCAAAGGTTTGATTTATAAACGCCCGTTGATCCGCCCCACACGCTTGAACGCCAACGACGTTGGAATTGTCGTCCTCGTGATGGAACGTGTCAACGTAGCGATGGGGCTCCTACACGTAGTGAAGTGTGTGGTGAGTGTGGCGCTCTTCTTCCCTTTATCAATGGTTGTGTGACGCATGCTCCAGGTGATTGATGAACGCAATGATGACGGCCCCAGAGAAGTGTCCAATGTCACAGAAAGTTCAATTATGATGCGGAAGCGAAGTGGTCCATCATTGTTCATGCTCTTAGAGGTTCAAGGAATTCGGTAGAATATCTCCTGGAACAACAAGTGAATGGTAAACGTTACAGCGCTGGTACATACTAATACATTGTAGGCGCAGAATCCTGAGATCGGATGGAGCAGTTCATTTCCCCATCTCGCTCAGCTACTCAGCAAACAAGAATGTTGGTCGCGTCATCCATCCTTTGAAGGGGCGCCGATTACTCATCAAAAGACTTTTACCGTGAGTCCATTGGTTGAAGTATTGTAGAATACCCAGCACATGGCTGCAATCTGCTATGACAATCTCATCTCTACTTTCAAGATTTTTTCATCCTCATTCCAATGAACAACTAACATATCCAGACCTCGAATGGCGTTCCGATTATTTGGCAGTTCAGAGAAGGTCAGATCATGAAGTTCAAGTCCAGTGGAGCGCCATCTCACAATCGTGGCTTAATCATTTAGCTACTCACATCGTAGAACCAATCATCTAGGAGACACTCTCCCGTTTGAATCGTGATCATTTCGTCGACCGAGCCTGTGGTCCACGCCGACCCCCAGTTTTTGACCTTGGGACATAATCCCTGCCTCTGAGCTGCTATCGATCCAGTATGTGCTTCTCCGCATCTTCATAAATTTGACTGACTTGCCGAATAATTTGAAAGTGTCGCCATCGTCGCCTTGTTGCCGCAGATCATTAGCTTTGACTTCTGGTGCCTTGGGCTTCCATCGGGGATCAACGAATGGCATATCGACGGTGCGGCACCACCTTTTGCGATCCAGACTGTCAGGTCTGCTTAACGATGTTCCAGGGATCCGCACATCGCAATCGCAGGAACTCATCGGTATTTAGAGCGCCGGTCGGAACCAAAGTGGCTAAAGTGGTTTTTTATATTTTCTCTTTGTAAAGGGCAAGTCCAACTCGATCATTCAATCATTCAATCAGGAAGTTTCGCCTTATGAGCGTAAATGTGCTCCATCGACGGTGGTCAAACTGGCTCATGAGGATATCTGACAACCTCACCTGGATGCGTGGGTGCTGCCGAAACTCTGGCATCTTGTCCTCTTCTTTGAGATACAATTTTTGGATATTCTAGCTCTGCCGTACTGTCACGCCCAAGACTAACTAACACTGTCCAGGCGAAGTTTTTCATAAGAGCTCAATCATGGCATCTCCCGCAGTTGTCGCTCCTTCACACTTTTCTCTTTCTACGTAAACTCCTCGGATAACCACCGCGCTATAAGTTCTTTACACCCGCCGTCGCCTCGACTTTTCATACTCCCTTATCTTCGCCTAAGTCATGTTATTTTCTTTTTCTCCCTCTGCCCACCAGCGTGCATGGTGAGTCTTGATAATACCCGCCTAGACGTCTGCTTCTCCCTGACTAACTCTGCCTTAGTGCCTGGAAGCAGAAGGAGCGGCAGTCAAAAATCGACACTCTGCCTGCCATTTATTCAACACCACTGTCTTTATCCGAGGAGAAAATCCACGCTCTTTCAATTTCACAACTCGTGTCTCAATGTCGCTCGGGGACGCTATCTCCCTCCGCAATCATGATGACATACGCTAAGAAGACCCTTGTCGCTCATGCTGCCACAAACTGCGTTACTGACTTCATGTTTGATGAGGCTTTGAGCATCCCTTGTGTAACCAATTGGGGTCCTGGGGTTGACGCAGACACGAGCTTGAACGAAGCTACTCGCGAACGATCTCTACTGGGAGTTCCTATCAGCATCAAAGGTTTCTCAAACTTCTCTACCAGAGTGTGCGGGTGATGTTGACTCGATTAAACCCACTAGATACTGTCAATATCAAAGGCCACGATACAACCATCGGCTACTCTCGAAATGTCGGATATCCGGCAGTGACTTCTTCCGCCATCGTTCGTCTGCTTCAAGATGCGGGTGCGTTAATCCACGTCAAGACGACTGTCCCAACTGGTCTCCTCGCCCTCGAGACCGTCTCAGAAGTCTATGGTCGCACAACCAACCCATATAATTCAAATTACACAGCCGGCGCATCGACAGGAGGCGGGGGCGCTTTACTGGCATGTGGAGGAAGTAAAATTGAGATTGGTACTGACCTGGCGGGAAGTGTGAGGATACCTGCTCATTTTTGCGGGGTGTGGAGCTTGAAGGGAAGCCATGGCAGATTTCCGGTATGGGGAACAGAATCCTCAATGATGGGACTGGAATCCCTGCCTATCGTGGCGTCTCCGATGGCTGGCAATCTGGAGGACTTGAGGGAGTTTTGGAAACGGGTTGTTTGTTCGGAACCTTGGCAATACGATCACACTGTAAGTCTATCCGGAACCCTTTGTCCACTACTTGATTAATACCTTGCAGTGCGTACCTCTTCCCTGGAGGAATGTAAACCTTCAGGATGAAGGCCGCAAGCTGAAATGGGGTGTCGTCTGGGAAGACGGTAGGTGCATTTTTGTTGTAAAAAGCTGATCTGACTGCTCTTCAGGCACCATACCTCCTACTCCTGCGTGTAGACGCGCTTTGATGACTGTCATCTCCGCCCTCAAGAAGCAGGGACATGAAGTGGTTGATTTGTACGTTTTAATTCCTCTCTGATGCAGATGCTATCTAACTGTTACCCAGCCAACCCCCCAGTGTTTTTGAGGGCTTGAAGATAGGGTACCAACTGCTATTTTCGGACGGAGGTACGTTTCTTCGAACAAAACCTTGACATCCCGGAGGTTCTGATATAACAATCTAGGACAGCAAGTTGCCAGTTCTCTAAACCCAGGCGAAAACCTCAACCCAGCGAGTTCATCGATCCAAGGGCTACTGAATCTTCCAAAGTTCATCAAAAGGATCCTCTCATATCTAATCCGCTCTAGTGATCCGTTGTCGAGTCAGTTGTATGGCATCATGCACAAGAAGACGGTGATTGAAGATAGGAACAACATCGCTGCGAGGGATAGATACAGAGCCGAATGGCATAAGAAGTGGACAGACGAGGGCCTCGACTTCGTTTTGACTGTCCCTGTGTCCCTTCCGGCTTTCGAGAATGGTGCCTCTGAGAAGACGACGCTCATGAGTGCAGGCTACAGCTTCCTCTTCAGTTTGGTACGTAAACCGAACTCTGTTTACACCCATTACTTTGCTAACTATCGTCTTCTAGCTCGATTACTCTGCTGGCGTTCTTCCTGTCACTTTCGTCAACAATGAACTAGACGCCCTTCCATCCGATTTCGAGCACTCTGATCAGTACAAGTCCTTGTCATCGGTTGCCAAGATGGCGTATACTGTTTATGACGCAGAGAAGATGAACGGTCTGCCATTAGGCGTGCAGATTGTTGGAAGGCGGATGGAGGAAGAGAAAGTGTTGGAAGGTATGCAAGTCATTGAGACGGCCTTGCGAGAGCAAGGGACGGTCTTTGCCAGCAATATCAGGCTCTAGGATTGTCAACCTTCTTTTGAACCGTACGTACCAATTGGTTTTGCCAACTCACTCTCTTGCCATTCGTTCGTTCGTCCACTCGTTCATCAATGATATTTCCAACATTGACATTCTGTAGCATCTCAGCGCTCACTAGTACTCAGTCTCCAGGTCTCCACTGCCGTTATTTTATCCCCGCCGTGTTCTCTCTCGTAGTCATCCGTTTGCATCGCTTTTTATGCTATATTATTTGCCTTCATCACTCGGACACATAATCATACTTTATGGTCCTTCCGTGTATATCTGTGTATTGCTAGCCTTCTGCTATCTTATCCTATTCGTCAACTCTGCATTTGGTCTAATAGTTTGTTGGAAGTGAAAGACCGGAGGCTAGGAATGGTTGTTGACTGTTATCGCCCAGGGCAACCGGCGACAGATGAGAGATTGGTTTCAAGCTCCTATGCATGTAAATGCATACACAAAACAAATTGCTTGGGATAACGAACGGCCATAATTTAAAAAGGGCGTGTACGAAGGCACTACAGACACTGAGAGTAGTAGGAATTTTGGGCAGTGCACTTGTATGGGGCCACACTGGGTCAAAGAGTTAGCTCAAATTTGGTAATTCCAACCAGCGAACGCGTACCATCCAGTAGGACCAGTATAATCCTGGCCACCGCATTGGCCGTAATGTGTGACAGTCCCCGCTGCTGCTGTCGAAGTAGTGGAAGGAACAGCGGTGGTGCTTGGAACCGTTGAAGTAGGAGGCTTTGTAGTAACAGGATTAGAAGTGACGGGACCCTGGAAGTACTGTCAGTCACCACAAAATGTAGAGGAATGACAACTGGTGCTTACAGATCCACCTGAGCCATAAAGAGGGGGTCCTGGGATGATATAGTTGGTTCTGGGAGTTGTAGGTTAGTGTGGTCTCTACAGGCGACGATAATAGAATGACGCCGTACTCAGTTTTTGCAGAGTTGGAGTAAAGATCGACAGTCACTGTCCAAGTTGTCAGCTTGATTGACGACGTTGAAAAGGTCGATACTCACATCCTGGATCGCTGTTGCTGTAACCGCCTGGGAAAGAGACGAGTTCAGAGGCCAAAGGAGCCCTAGATCCTCCACCAGTGATTTGAATTTGAGCACACTCGGGGTAAAGTTGCTAGAATGTAGAATGATTAACTGCAGTTGCACAGAATAAAAAGATGCATGACAGCTTACGGCTGGTAGGGAATGAAGAGCGATTGTCTCGAATCGGATCAAGTAAGGACCGGATGGAACGCTGCTAGGAATAGTGGACGTCCAACTATTGTTCTGGTTGATCATCTGGCCAGCAGCCCAGGAGCCCGAGCCAATTGTACCAGATAGGAGACCCGCTTGGTCAATTTTGAACTAAACAAAATTTAATTTGTCAGAGCAGGCACCAGCGTCGAAGAGGCTGAATTGACCCATTTCAAGCTGGCGGCGTTTACACCAGTACAGCTCGTTCCCGGGCATTGAGCGAGGTAGGTGAGCTGGAGTTCCACAAATTAAAGTTTTATTCGAGAAGAAAAGACGGTAAGGAAACACACCTGAGGTCCATATGGGTGAGGCCATACGGAATTCCAGTATGCGGTGATAGCAGATCCAGCAGCGACGGTGGCAGTGAGCTGAAGTGCGCCAGATGTTCCGTCGTCATTGCATGCCACAGATGGATCTGTTGCGTCTTGTATGGGGTTACTGAAAACGTGGTTTGAAAAAAATTGCATCAAGCTTCTCTCTTTCAATTGAAAGAATCTACTCACTACGTAGCCCATGGCCTTTGGATCGTGGTTTGGCCAGTAGCACTGTTGTAAGGAACCCATCCTTGGTACCATTTACCTGCGTTTGAGTACGCGAGGACACCGCCGTGAGCAGCAACACGTTGAATGCAAAGCACTACGGCAAGAGTGGCGAGAGCGAACATCTGTGATGCAGCTGTAGTGGACTTGGCAGAAGGTCGAAGACACCGAACCAAGGCACAGAATCGCACCGCCTTTTAAGCAAGACAACGCCGAACCTTATTGATTAGGACCAGGCTTCGCAAAAACATCGCAGTTTTGAAGAGAGCTCGTGATGACGCGTAGGCTGTAAAATACACTGATCAGGATGGTCATGCGAGGAACTAGAGGACCAAACGTGCGATGAAACGAGCCATGCGGGGGAATAGGCTGCGCGGACGCGTGCAATAAGCAGCTGATGCTGAATCACATCTTATCATAGAACGGGAGGAATTGTACAGTCGCTACTCATCCGGCAAAATTCCGAGAATTAAGGACTCTGGGTCGGCATGACGAAAAAGAGAGCAGTTTTAACCTACTGATTGCGTTGTGCCGAGAATTTCTCTCTCAGATGTTCAAAGAACGGCAGAACTGGCTATTGGGGTCGCTAATGAGCGTTTTACCTGGATCAGAGTCTGCTCTACGGATGTAGATGCCTTCAGTTATAATGTATCCGCAGATACTAAAATTACGGCTACTTACCGAATCTCAAAATAACTGACCACTGTCTTCTCGCCCCCCTGAACGGAGTATCAATAGATTGAAACCGTCCAGTATGTGTTGCTGACATCGATAGGATCTAGTTAGTCTCTCCGTGGAAGTCCAAGGTCGCAAGAATGAACTGGCGCGTATATATGTAAATGTAGATCCAAAGAGTACCTTAGTCTCTTTTGGTGGATTGAAGAACACTGCCACTGAAACGGACCCCCGTGCGAGTACCAGTTGCGTGGGCTGCCAGCACTGAGATCTTGAACGTGAGTACGAGATCCCATGTTCAAGACAGAGTTCTAGAATTCTGGTAAGCCAGCATTAGGTGAAGACTGCAGGAATTAGGGATGTAACCAGACCAAGTAATGTCACGGTCAAATGGGTACATATTCTCACGCAACCTGACCTCACGGATTATCTCTGATGCAGAATCTGCTAGTGCATATTGAAATACACAACTCGAACATCTAAACGAGACATTCAAAATTAAACTGGATGGTGCTACTCGAAGCCAATCTACTGAAATGAGTAACGGTTAAATTCCTCAAAATCAAATGGAACTCTCTTTCTTGCATGTCCGACCTCGAACGTCTGATTTGGACGTAAACGGTTTTCAACTCTGGCCATCCTGGTTGCGTGAGGACCTGATCTAAATCACCCCACTCCTCAATCCTGCATTCCATATCCAATCCCAGATAGAGACTGATAGCGATTGTCTCTAGAACATTCTCCCCGCGAAATTTCTCCAGCTCGGAGGATATTCCACATAGCGGATCAGTATCCCTATGACGGAATAAAGATCAAACTTGAGCGATTTAAGCGACTTTGAGGAGGGGGCCATGGCCTGGTAGAGCCCGAAGGTAGAAAATGACATACGGGGCCATGAAACTGCAGAAAAAAACATAAGTGATTGTCGTTGAGATAAAGCATAAACTCACGTAGGAGGTCTACTTCGACGAGGTTAAGAAGCGGTTGACTAAACAGCAGCTTTATGACAGAGAGGTCCTCCTTAGAGTAGATGCATAAAGATACTTTCTTCAATGTAACAAAGTTCATGATGAGGGTTCCATTGGGATATGTGGCGCAAAGGAGTGTGGGTGTAGCCTTCTTGAACTTGGCTCCCTGCGATACCACCAACTCTTCTAAGAGTAATGGAGGCTCAACGGGCCATTGCTGAGACGATCCACCGACATGAAAACTCAGATCATCCAAGAACTCTGCGCCAATCAAATGAAGAACCCTCAGGTTTTTGCATGTCATGAGATCCGAGAGTGCAAACCAATCGATAAACGGCCCTAAGCCCAAGGAGACGAGAGTAGGGAGTTGGAGAAGATGTTGAAAGCGCCTAGAAGTACCTGCGGTAAACCTTTCCAACCAACCCGGACATCCGGGGTCCTCTGACCTCTCCACGTCGCTGGGATTGTAAGCAATTCTAAGATGGTGAAGACGTGTGATCGTCCTCAAAGCTTCTGGCAACCCATCCCGTTGGACATACGATTTGACGATGTAGTAGTCCAGATTTCGTATGTAAGCCCCCAGATGGGGGCTACTTCCAAGGAGTGCGACAAGTTTGGATCGAAATTTTGAAGGCTGTGCGTTGTATATGGAATTGAATTCGATTTTCGAGAAGATCTGTTGTTGGCAAAAAAGGGTAAATGCCCTGCAGGAAAGAGCGCAAGCTTTGACCGATGACAGTTGTGGTTCATCAAGTGCGGCGAGGTGGGATATTATCAGTTCGTGGATCTCGGGAGGGAGGATTAAGATACTGGATTCTTGGTTTGAGGACATTATACTGGAAATTCGGGGAAAGAGATATGGAAGATGGTGACAGGCGGTTGAAGTATATGTAAACGCACGTGATCTATGCGGGTGGCAGTGCCACGGGCGCCTCTAGGTTTTCCAAGATAATCTCCACACTCTTAGTCTCCCGTAGCCAGCCTGACGAGACTCCGTGACCTCTTGTGACAAGTCACAATGCAAGCAGGAGGTACTCCATCTGTAGTCTGATTTCACGCGCGGTGGTCAGACCGTAGCTCGGCATTTCAGTTTTTGAGGTCACGTTTATTTACTTTTATAGTAATTTTGTGTCAACAAAGCGAGCCGCGCTTCCTCCCTCCATCCTCTACCATGGACTTCAGCACCAGCCGCTTTCGGCTTCCAGAATTGAACCTAGCCCACCTCAACCTCTTCAACCGAGAACATCGTCTGTACTCAATCTAGAGCCACCTGGCCCCTCCTCCAGTTCTGAACGGCTTGCACGATGTTTTACAGCCCCAATCCAACGACCTCAGACGGTAGCGGCCACAACATCTAAGAAACGGAAGCATCATGAAAACCAAGATCCGAGAACACCCATCAGCGACGCAAGTCCAATGAAAAAGCGAAATTAACAGCTGCGCAGGACAACGGGAGACAAGCTTGAGGTCGTCTTTGGCGAGTCGACTGGAGTCTTGGAGATTTCCTTTATTACATGTTTCAAGCGAAGGACGAGAAAGGGGAGGATGTAATGAGGACAGCAAGTCATTATATGTACGCCACCCGCTTTCTGCAGGGCGGATATCGAACACTGCCGGCTCAATTATCAAGCATTGGTCTAGCAGCCCAGGTCGGCGCATTCACGCCGACTTGGTAGACCATGTACATATGTACTCTTGCACCCAAATATACGTTGATCAGGCCTGCACGCGCATCCACTCTCAGCATTTGCGGTTCAAACTAACGAAAAGAAGCTCGTAAAGGAGGCACGAAAAGCAGTGTTGCCTACCACTGGCAGTGGCCTGCACACAATGTCAAAGAAGCGCGGTCAGCATAAGATTGAGTGGGCTGAGTTGGGGCGTCAACGGTACAGAAAGTCGAAGTAATTATCAAGAAATCTCAAAGGCTGACCTGGCGGCTCATAAATCGTGAGTTGGGTGTAATTGAGAGCAGCCTAGAATGCCGGTGTGTAGGACGAGTTCTCATTGTCGGAAATGTGCGGAATGCCTAATTAGGTTAATCAGGACGTTCTTGACGTGCCTGCCTGATCAGGCCTAATCAGGCTGACAGTTAGCCTGATCAGAGAGGCGCCTTGTCTGATCAGAATGCTCGGCCTAAACACTACTGGTCGTTCTGTATATTGATTCTAGTACTTATTTTAGCTCGTTTTCGTTATATTAAGCGATATTTTTCATAATTGGCGTCTATTATATATCTAGGGTACATTGTCTACATATTGAGGTGGCTATACTGCTCGTACATACTCCCCTCCTTGTCGACTCTGACAAATATCACTCACCACCATCAGTGGCCCAAATCATGATAGTCGAGTTGCTTGCTAATGCTTGCGGTGCGCAGCTTCGTTGGTGCGTTGTCATATGTGACCAAGTCGCAGTGGCTGTCATTCCTGGTGTTGGGCGATGACGCCTGTAGTTACATTTGACTTGCGGGTGCCGTACCTGTTGGGTTCAATGTTCGTCGCTGCGGGTTTTGAGGTTGGTCGGTTATGGCCGCTGGCGGCTAGCAGGGTGCTGGTTTACGGTGGTGTGGGTGGTTATTGGCTTGCGGTGAGCTGCGATAGATGTACTTAGCTGCAATAATAGCGGTAAAGGAGAAGGCTTACCGGAGTTTCTTGAACGAACGCACCCATATTGCTGAGGTACGCTAGCTATGCTCAGTATTACCTGCAGTAAATACATATGATGTTAGTAGCGCTACACAATGTCATTTACTTACTTTCTCGAGATTTGGTGGCGCCTGAGGGAGGGGGTACGTGGTGGTAGGAAATAAAGAGGGACAAGTCGAAACATGGGTGTTGACGGGTCAGTGTGGCTGTGCTGAGTGCGGACTTAGCCGAAATTTGGACTTAAAGCGTTTCTGGCGCTGGCGGCGCACCGTCCACGGTCCCGCAGCCTATTTAGGTGAAGGCGCTTGTGATTATTCCACGCCTGCCATAATCATGGCAGCGTGTGCCTAAACATGCCTGAGAAGTCGACTGATCAGGCAAATCAGCGCCTTGCTCAGGGAGCTGCCTGATCAGGCATTCCGCTGATTTCCGACAATCCTCGGGGACTGTCATATACTGTTGGTTGAGAAGGTGGATTTTGAGTTCTCGAAGACATTAGAATGTAGTATAGTGCGTTAAATGGGCTGTACAGGACCAAAGAGGGTGCTCAAAACGAAAACTGCGCAAGGTCAGTAAGATCAGTCGCGCCTATTAGTGACGCGCCGGCTTTGTTTGTGCAGTCACGTGTATGTTGAAAGTCCGAAATCCTGAGCCACGGTCACACCCATGCAATACAGCACTTTGCTAAACGATAGGCCGGCCCTCAAAAAATACACGCACAGGCGGAGTCTGAACCTGAATTTGCATCAGGTGACCATTGCCGTGTTACATCGTTAGACAGTAACATCGTTCCACCATGTGCGCACCTCTTCAGCAACAACTACGGCTTTTGGACACAGAATTCT
>Ga0247741_1000430_pt1 | contig 24276 bp, 19 predicted proteins | sample UWRJL213509R2_FD_180945 | JGI IMG/M metagenome (GOLD analysis project Ga0247741, IMG submission 180945) | Plant litter microbial communities from Arlington Agricultural Research Station in Wisconsin, United States - UWRJ-L213-509R-2 | ecosystem: Environmental > Terrestrial > Plant litter >... | reverse complement strand
TGCGGGCGTAAGCTTTCATCAACATATGAAGCCGTTAACTTGAACTTCTGATATGGACCTCCGAAATCAATTGGACGCTTGGGTACTCACTTGTTGTCGTCGTAGAATTTCCATTCCAAGATACTCATACGACCTTATATCAGATACTACGGTCATCGTACTCTATCTTAATTCCCGCAAACTAAGGCAGATATGATTACTATATTTGGTGAAAGATTGGTCGCCGCGTCTATGAACCTGCCCTCCCACCTTCCTGAGGTTTCCTCTGTCTGAGAAGAAGCCAAGAGCAAAACAATAGGGTCAACGACCGAAGTTGGAGCTCACGCACTTCGATCATGACGCCCATGAATCGCTGAGGCCCTGCATACCGTTGTGCGCGTGACATGATGGCAGGTTTGCCCATGTGGGTGCATCTGGGGTTGGCGCCGAGAAGGAAAAATACGAGCAGGTAGGGCATATATACATCATACCGTACGCGATCGTCGGGTCGTCACCTTTTTTGATGGAAAGTAAGGTTGGTATCGTTTATAGACAAGTTATGGACAGATATGTACACTTCTAGGACCGCTCTGCTGCCTCTGCGTGGGGAGCGGAGGAAGCTGGTTCTACGGCGTTTGCTGGTGAACAATTCAATTCGAGCGTATGTCTTTTGAAGCCTACTCCACTATCAACTGCTTCATTTGGACACAATTCGACCTTATGGGATCAGTGTGGCGCACTGCCGCTTCGAGCTAAAATGAACTTCTGCAAGCCGCTTCTCGGCAAACCAAACCGTGAAATACTCTCTACGTCTACAGTGAAGTGAACTACTCAATCCACCTCGGTCTACAGTTATCACGTGAGTACAGAGACACCTCTAGATCTAAGGCCGCCACTCTCCCAATTAGGCAACGGTGATGCGGCATTCCCATCATCAGCAATCCGCCTGCGCCGCTCTTCATTCGCATTTCGAAGAACTATCTGATAGAGTTACGAAGCAATACAAGCCATCTGATCATCGATCTAACCTTTCAGCTTGCCTGTCACAGACCAGCGGGACCCATACAACGGGGCGGTCCAGTGTTCCGTTGGGGTGGGCAGGTGACCTGGGACTGATCTTGATCTACCTCCATATTTTGCTTGTAATTCTGTTGGAATAAGCGAGTGCTAGAGTCTGGAAACGATCGGGGGCACAAGTCGTAGAACTCAAAATTTACTGAAACGCGAAGCTCAGGAGTTGGACAAAACAAAATAATCCGCGGCAACTCTCATGCTTCAACGGCAGAAAAAAAAACCATCAAGGCAGGGCCTATAGTTAACAAATGCGCTCTCTCGGACTGCTTCTAATCTCTCTGCAGCTGAGCCGACTTACCGAGCTCCAACTCCGCCAGACAACCTCACCAACCGATATATTAGTATCGACGTACCCCGTTCTCATCCGCTTTTGTTCACTCACTACTACCGCGGGATTGGATGGTAGAAAGCACAAGATCAAGGTACTTGGTAACTCAACAACCACCCACCGATTCAACGCCAGGAACTCACTATTTTACAAGCACCGGCCGTACCTTAAAATCTGATCTTCCCGACTCGAGTCGTGAATCCAATCTGGCTCTTAGAGGAGCCTGTACGCGACCTATACTCATCGATAATCCCACCCCATTAATATCATGAAATTGTTATAGGCATAGTAGCAGTCCATAACAACGACCGCATCACATAGACGGGATTTCCTGGTAAGGTCCCTAGAACTTGTCATAAACACCAACTGGTCCACACAGCCCGACCACTCATGGCTTCTCGAAATTCTCAGCCGTCTTCTTTATCTTTAACTGCTTTTATTTTTCTGAAGAGGATTATAGACCCTTCAGATCCCATTTTGGTGTAATGAGAAAAGAGAGAATATCAATAGACATGTGGAAGACGACTAACGGCCATGGTCCGTACGCTTAGCATCGATTTTGCAAGTTCTACATCAGGAGGGCTGAGAGCTTCGACATACTACGAGGTGATCAATGCGGGATCCCTCACATGTCCGCATGTGTCTGATCATGAGCTTCTGTAATTCTAGCCGCCAGGCTAACTCCAGCGATTCCTCGACAACGGCCCTAACTCCATAGTCAGCCGACAAAGACCTTATTGATGCCCAAAAAGCTTCAACTTGTTGAATTTCCACAACAACTACTGAGTAGTAAAAGGAACATAAGGTATCGAATGGGTAGTGGTACAAATTTGAGAAGAGCGCGCGAATAATAGTCCATACTGGAAAGCCAAATTTTGGAAAGGGAGGGAAGAGTGTATGTACAACTTTTGAGAGTAAGGAATAGGATAACGCGTTGGTTAATAGGGGGGTGGAACATAAACGGACTATATGCGAGAGCAGTGGTAGAGTACAGGAAATAGATGGGGATGAAATCCGATGGATGGTGTTGCATGTATGTTTATAATATGATTGAGACTTGAGTATGGAGGGATGAAACGAGTCGAGACGAGGAAGATGCATAACGGGATGAATAAGGTAGTGGTGAAGGCATGTGTGGATTGGGAATTTAAAAAGGGATATATGACATGGCGCGATAAAGTAAATTCCACCACCAGCTGCCGCGACCATACGAGAAGCAGCGGCGGGGCTGGTGTGGTGGAGGGTGACTGAAAGAAACGAATTCCGCGGTGAGGAGAGTAAGCCAAGACCAAGAAAAATCAGGCGCGTAATAAAGAGGATCTTCAATAGCAAAAGCGGTTAAGAGGACAACGACGTAGAGTAAAATAGAGGAACAAAAGAGAAGAGACGAGAGCGGTTCCGTGGGTAGTGTAGCTGGGTAAATGGATGGGTGGCGTGGATGATAGATGGATATGCGAGAGGAAGTACGATGGCATGCCAGTGAATGTATGCGCGATTGAATAGGATAGACGGGTGGGGTGGGATCGACGATAGGATAGAACAGGACAAGAACAACTCCTCCTGCTGAGGTGAGCGAGCGATGAGATAGGGACACGATAGGGATATGAAACCAAGAAGACAAGACAACTCCTGCGCGGGTAGTTCGAGTACCCAATGCTCGGAGTTAGAACCCACCACAAAGAACGGCAGCGTAAAAACCGAGCCGCGCCGCGATCCACGAGGTGGAAGGTAGAAGGAGAGAAGGGAGGAATGTAGTTGTAGGTCCGCAGAGGATGGAAATGAAATGAAGAGAAACGAATTCGGTCGGGTGGGGGTTGAGGTGGGGCAGTCATTACGCACGAGTAGGAGCACGCGCACGATTACGAGCATGAGGAATAGGTGAGGTGAAGTGGGGATACGCCGCAATAGAAAAAAGAGGCGAAATGGACGGGCCCCGAGAGTCGAACAAATCGGGATCCGACCACACCACAAGACCACAGACCGAGCACGAAGAATGACAGGCTGGGATGGAATGCAGATGTAGCAATACAGGCCCAAAGACCAGTGCCGCCACAATCGCACTCCGAGTCGAAACCAGCTCGTCCGACCCAAAGAAGCGCGCGGATGCCGATCGAAAGACCGGTACCCGCGCTTAACCCTTCCTAGGCTTTCCCCGCTTCCCTGTCACCATTTCTAGCAATCGTCACCTCCACACACCCCGGCCTGACGCTCACTGCGAACAAACACTCAAACTCGTATGGCCCGTCCCCGGCCGACTGCTATTCTCGAGCTCATCATCCTCGTATGATCGCAGCTCGTACGACTCATCCAGTCCACCGCTGTGCGTATGTCCGTGTATAGACGGCAACAGTGACGATGGGTGATATCCCGGCAGAGGCGTCAGCAGCGTCGGGATGTTCCCAGCTGGGGCCGAGTGCGGTTGTTGTTGCTGATGGTGGTGGTGAGCGATCCGAGGCAATGTAGAACCGATCGTAAGCTGAGGGAGCTGCGAGTGATGTGCATGTGGGTGGACATTGCCATTGGACGTCCAAGACGACGATGAAGGCAATCCACCCGCATAACGTTCTCTTGCACTCATTCCCATCCCCATACCCTGCGACTGAGCCTGCGACATATCGCCGTGAGGGTGATGTTCAAACGGATCAAGACCCGACCCCGACACTCCATGATCAGCCTGAGCTTGAGCGCTAAACTCATCCCGCTCCGTAGACGCCGAAAACCGTACATTGATGTCGTCCACCAATACCGATTGTTGCCCGACTCCGCCTCCGCCTATTGTCACCGAAGACTGCAGGCCAAGCGCGTGAGCGTGGGGATGCATCGCGGATCCACTTTGCTGATGATGACTCGTCCCATGGGCGCTTGAGAGCGTGAGAGCGTGTGCGTTAAGGTGGTGGGAAGTCGGTGTGGGGTGGTGGTGAGAAGAATGTGGCCGTGCAGAGGCGCTCGCGCCACCATGATGCATCGGGTTGTGTGGCGCACCCGCACCGACACCGAGATGCTGAGAGAGGAAGGGCTGACCGTGGCGGTTGGCGTGGTGCGATAGCGGATGCGCCCCATGTCCATGTCCGGCCGCATACATCGACCCCACTCCGTGGTGTGTCGGGTATACATCCTCATACTCGTATCCTCCAGCACCATCGTGATCGCTGTACCCTCCGAAACTATCTCTCCGTTGCATAGATAGCGCTGCAGCCTCCTGTTCTTTCTTGCTCTTGCGCCATTGCTTACGAAGTTCTTTGAATTCTGGGGTCGTGAAAGGTGGGTATATGCGCAAATATCGTGATAAGGCGAGGCGACAAAGGGAGTGACGGTGGAAATAAGCAATTGAATGAGAAGGATAAAATAGATTAGATCTCATTCAATTAAATCGACAAAGCACGTACCATTCGGACTCCTCTTTGACCCATGCTTTTGCATCGTCACATGCGCATTGAGATGGTTAAGCGTTCCGTATGATTTATGGCAGTCCGGCCAGGAGCACTGGTACAACCGTTCAATCTCATCATAGCGCCTCCGAGGACGCTTTTTGACCGCGTTACCGGGGAGAGCGACAAAGGAGTAGGTCTTGCGGTCGATGCCGATGCCCATATTGGTTGGGTCAGAGATATTGGGCGTGCTGAGACTGCGTTGGAGGTGCTGGGATATCGAGCGCGAAGGGCTGCAAGGTGCACCGCCAGCGGTGGAAGATGCGGCACTAAGGCCAGAGGGTGCTATTGAGGAGGATGTCGAAGTACCTGTCCCAGGTGGTGAAGGCCCATACGGGTTTTCGCTTATCGGCGAATATGGCAGACCCGAAGTTGGCGAAACGATATCCGCAGGCGAGAACTTGAACGTAGGATGCAGAGGCGATACCGGCTCGTGCTCGTCAAAGCCGCTGCCGTCGTCGCCACTGCGCTGGTCGCTGTAGAAGCTATTACGGTGCCTTAGATGATCTTCCTGGTGGTGAGGCGGGTATTCGAAATGGTGGTGACGCAGGTCACGGAGCGAAGGGGTACTAGCACCGCGGTGCAGGCCGCCAGCGTAGGGGCGGGCGGGGGGGTTGAAGGCAAAGGTGGTGTCGAGCTGGTGGTGGTCGTAGACGGCGGGGCCTGAGAGGGCAGCTGGCTCAGACATGCGACGGTGGTAGTCCTGCATGGGATCGTGCTCCTTTGTGAAGTAGTTGAGGGCGAGCATTTGAGAGAAACCATCCCGTTCTGCAGGCCCGTTAAGAGTTAAACTCCCAATCTCAGATCTCAGCTGTGACCGTGACGTGGATGCTTCTGTCAAATTAATTGCTTCGCTCGACCCTACTGTCCTGCCCCATTAGGACATTGTTTTCCAGAGAACCTTCCGCGCGCGTCACGCCTCCGTCCCCAGATCCTAGATGGCAAGCGCTCTCTTCCCTTCCGCCCGTTCCGCCTGCGCTCCAGCAATCCCAGCAGCGGACAACGCGCACCAGCACCGTCCCAGTCGCATTTTACAGTCGCAGTCTGGGAACATCATCAACAATCCCACACCGACCAAATACGCAATCGCCGATCTACGATTTGCAGATCTCACCTTGCAACTCCCTCTTTTTTTTTACATAGCCTCCGTTACGCGCCTTTTTTCCCACACCCTCCCCCCCGCAAATGCAAACACCGCCAAGCAACTCAGCTCACTTCGAGATCATCGTTACAGAACGTGCGAATGATGGCCTGTCTATGGCACCTTCCACTGGCTCGCGTCGGCCCGACGACAACCAGGGATGCGGCGCCGGACGACCACACAAATCAAGGAATGCGAAAAGGACATCCAGAACGGTTCACGCGATGCGAGACAGAGCAGCTGGTATACAAGTAGGCTGGTAGCAGCTACTAGATTATCAGCATGAATTTTCGTCTCGCAGCCTAAGGAGGCACCAATACACCAAGCTCTCCAATCCATCCGTCCATCTAACTACTTACCCGTCCAAATACCTTGATTCTAGCTATATGCGTATCGCGCGGGTTCATCCCACCCCTCGAGCGTACCGTTCATCATGCTTCGTCCTACGCACATTCAACATTGGCGTGCAGTATGATCTCGGCGTACAATGTACACACACATCATTGCATGCATGTAAAGCCAGAGTACTGGCAATTATCATTTAAAAATAAAGCCTAATCCAATCCGACCATGATAGCGAATATATCTGAACTGAACCTCCAAGGCGAATTAAATTCTGCATCCGCGTTCGCAATTGCAGTTGGAATTCAAAGCCCCAATCGTAAACCCCCTATGTAGACAAGTCCCGATTAAGCTACATGCGCACCCCGAACCCCAACCCTTACTAGCGTCGCTTCAACTTTACCCAGACCAATCGCCTATCGTTTCCAAGCACCCGACGCACGGCGGGCGATATGCATCCGTGCCCAGGATTTCAGGATTTTATAGTTCAGGAACCCCAGGTGCAGTCCCAAACATTTTAATGATGGAAATCTAATCTATTTCTGCATTTGTGTAGGGTCTGGTAGGGTTTGGTTGAGATGCCTCCGCTCATTTAACCCATGATCATGATCAGGCGGGATCTACCACTGGCATCAGCGCCTCTGGAATTTAAATAATACTCAATGAGAATAAAAAATGCTTCCGCCCCCGCCTCTAAGGCTACATGATCCCGACTCGGTGCAAGAGTGCCTTGCATTAAATCTCGACGCCGATACCGACGTCAACGCAGGTCGGCCGCCGCGATACAAGCGATGATGTAGTAGTACGTATCAGAATGGTCCGCATCGGTCCTATATAGACCATTATTTATTTATTTACGCAAAAATGCTCCCCCCTCCAAGACTACATGATCCCGACTCGGCGCATGGGTTCTTCACATTCCATAGATCTGCCTGTAAGCACTTGCGTTCCATGCAGTCCGATGTTGACACTGACGTCGGTCAGGCGGACCCCCCGCGATATTTTAGCCTTTGAAAATTAGCAACTTGATGTACGCATTGGTCTAATAGCAAAGACCAAAAGAACAAAATGTGATCTTGAGGCACTACAGTGGTGAGACATTTTAAGTCGATAATACACGTCGATATCGTTAGAAAAGAATGAGTAGCCCTCACCCAAATTAGTTGACGCTCCCCAGCAGTCTATATAGGCATTCGATCTACATCTGCGTCTGCCCCTTCGCCTTCGTTGCGTCCATCATAATCACACTTACGCCGTTTTAAGAACCTTCAAGTCGCAAGTTGAACGGTTGGATCATGATCATGATTACAATAGAGTTCAACTCGAGCCAAACCCGTATTCGAGCTCGAGCTCGTCGGAAGTCCAGTCTAATCTTAACGCTATGGTTAATTAGCTCGAAACATCAACGGCTGAACAATCGACACTCGACAGAGAAGTACGTTGTGATACGTATCTTTATCGACAATAGTCGATAGACTGGGAAATGTTGTATTGAATATTAATCAGTACCGTACGCCCAGTTGGTTTTCGAAGTCTCGCGCTGGGAATGCACTCGATAATATTGACAGTCAAGAGTGCGTGTATTTTAAGACAGAGCCGACGCGCAGTGGCATAGTGCTTGAATCAATGCACCAGTCACCTCGCAGCGGCGTACGGCTAAGTAGCTAGCCAGCCAGCTTTGTAAGTATTCACCAGCATTTAGACAATCGGCCTAAACAAGCAACCAAGTGAAGCCGCGCAGCTGAAGAATCTGAAGATTAAGGACCCAAGAGATCAGACAGCAAAAATTTCTCTCCAGTGCATCCAACCGAGCAACGAACGTCTAACATCCACATGCTCCAGGTTGAAATTAAGTAAAACGCTGTGACCGAGAACTGACAGACAGAAAGACAGGAGGAGTGTCTTCGATCACCCGAGTAAGCCCTGGCAAGTAATATACGCCTGAGTTGAAGTAAGTATTCCCACTGGAAATCAAAGAACTTCGACTGTCGACATCCTGATTAGATGCAAGTCGAAGGAGAGGCTGCATCCAGCCGAGCAAAAAGCATGGAAGGAGCCATAGCAGCCAGTTGCAACCCTATGTAGGGTCCACTCCGCCCACAGCCAATCACTGGCCACTGGCATCTAATCATTGGCGTCCGAGGGCCCCCGACGTACGACGTGATCTCCCTGGCCTCGAGCGTTGAGGTTCGAATTCCATACCGGACGTCACTTAGCCGTTTCTCATTCCTCATTTTGCATCCCGGTTATCTAACTCCTTTCGAGTTGTATCCAAATCACGAGTCTATGTCCGTGTCGATAAAGGATGGGCCATTCCGAGTTGATATAGTAGATTAGGAGAGTGCATACCATCGACTCCAACGGGAACGCGAGCGTGAGTCTCCGTGTAAAGTACAGTTTTCCGATTTCCGATTTCCGAGAGGCCTAGGATAGCAATAGGATAGAGTTGAAAAATTTCAATGAGCTCAAGATGAGATCACTTATACAGTCCATTGCCATGGGACATTACACCACCACGGGCACAGCGGTGCAACAACGGGCGAAAGCTTAAGCCACGCGCTCGAGCTCTCAGAGGCCGTTATTCAATAGCAGACCCACCAAGATGGTCAACTCCGATCGCATTTGGGGTATGACATTTCCAGCGCTTTCTGCCGGCCGGCGGAATTGAACAAATTCACTCTGCGTGCCCAGCCAGACTCGGCCTCCTCTCTGTCTGCGCTCACCAGCTGGCAGGGATTCGGATTCGAATTCACCGTTCAATCACATTCACAAATTCGCCGTCAGCCTGAGGGTGGGTCAAAGGTCATCATCATGATCACCGCCATATTATCACATTCACATTCACACTTTCTCTCAGAATATCAGACCTCCATCATCAGCACGATCGTGCCCCGTTGAAGGTATTGAATACCAATATAACCAGCTCGGCATATACCTATCCATGGTTCCTACCCTGCCAATATAGTACCTACCATATAGCGTACCGCCCCACTTACCATCTGAATTCTGAGAGTCATGAAGACTGATATCCTTATGTACGCCTACCCCCGGCGGGTGATCTTCATTTCAACCCTTACATTTCCCAATTACCGTTTGCCACCGCCAATGTGCCTGTGGTCGACGCTCTGACAATGACATTGACATTTGAAAGTTTTTACAGTTTCAGGATTCAAAGTACTAGTCCGTCGTTTGGACACCTATTTTTTTTACTTCTCCTTCTTCATGTCCGCCTCAAAGTAACATTCTCCGTCTCCATGTGGGATCAATTGCTATTCAAAGGTTATTATTCCCTTAATCTCCTCATGGGTAACGTTCTGTCCTGGAAATCCCAAACCCGTACAGCGAACGCAGATCATGCTGGTGCCAGTAGTCATGAGCTTCGAATGCGAACATCCTGAGCAAGGTCAACGTTAACATCTCGATTTGATCGTAACGGCATCGCCAGCGTTGTACCCTGTTATAAGCAGGTGAGGTAAGTAGTCGAGAAAAGTTGTATTTTAAGATTATGCTTCAAATTACAGCATGGCCAAGGCGTGTAATGCCCATGTCCATCATATGATGGTTATCTGAATGTGTATCCAATGTCAATGCAACTCGTCTGTTTGACGCGTTACATGTTCACTGGTTGGACTGGCTGTCGGATGCAAAGGGTTCCTGGATACGATATCATCATAGGTATGTATGTATATCGTAGGCAACAAAGTCAAGACGTGCTACAGTATCCGTCACGAAACATAATACTGATTGGCTTTTGTATATTCAGGAAGAGATACCTAGCAGGATCAAAACATTAGGTACATACACCTGTCCAGGAACCCCCGGAAATACACTCATCCGTATGAAGGTGTATTAATATTCTTTAGTCGCCCTTCTCTCCCTCTCAAGTCCCACCAACATTGACAGCACCATGGGTACCTTCTCCGCCTCCATCAAGGTAGGTATACACTTCTCGGGTGACGGTATTCTCTCGGGTCGCGTTATCTTACTATCCTCTCCTGGTCTTCAGATATTTTCAGCCGTACCCTCAACCTACAGCACTTTCAACAAATGCTATCCATCATCGCGGAAATCTGTCCAATCATCAACATATTCCCCACCCTGATCTCGCTCAAGAGATCTATTCTACACATCGTTGCCATGAACCTTTGGAATCTGGATAGAGGGATGTTCGCGGAGTTTACAGGGTAGACAAAGGCAGACCTAGGGTCAGAACTCTTTCAAGTTTGGCGCCAGGCGATCGGCTATAGACTCAGGGTTGATCGAGACATCCCCGATTGGGGTAGTGAACTGGTTTACTACCTAATCCATCTGATCTGCAGAAATGCCGCCGTCGGCGATCCGTTGATCAAGCCTCAGTGCAGCCTGGAGGCGCTTTGAAGATCTGAGCCTTCTGGGTTTGTTCCAGATGCTTGGGATATCTTCGACTCGACTTCCTTGTAGCTTACAGCGCCTGAATTTCACCATAGGCCTTCGCCTAGCCTCGGGGCTGGTGCAGTTAAAAGGAAAGAGCAACAAATCAACTCCGCTATTATCAGACAGTGAATCAGACACCTATTGGAGATGCGTGAACTGAGGCGGACAAGTGATGGGCGCTTGAGAAGGGAGTCCTAGTGAGTACGGAGCAAATGCGCAATGAAAGCGATATGATATGATAGGGATACCACTGAGTAATTTGGGGTTCAAACTTCCTAGCCATTCGCACACCTCGAGGCTTGTCATTCGTACCTTAAATGCGATTGATGTACGCTGCAAATCCTTACCACCTTGTGCTTCGCTTCTCTATACTTTTCATTGGGTCGTGAATTCCGAGAGCCCAGACGCCCTGTATAAATTCAATTAACTGCCATCGTTTCAGGTTTCAAAGGCTCCATTTTCCGTTTGACTGTGCCGCTGATCCATGGGGTTTGAATAGATTTTCTGACGTCGATGTTACGGCATTTGCACCATACAAGGATATCACTGACCTATTTGCAAGGCGGGCACAGGCGGCTTTGGATTCGGCATGCTGATTTTAGGATCAATACATCCGCAACCTAGATTGTAATCCGAATGCTCACCTCACCGAATGTCCATGATAGCAACGTCGAGGATGTAGAAATTTTTGTCGGCCATGGGTGGGTCGAAACAAAAACTTGGTGTTAATGTAGCATCTAAGCAAAGAACAAGCACTGAGCAATACTCATCATACTTACAGTAAGGTTTACCAATCAGCCAATCTCAATACTGATGGAGATGAGGAAGTCGAACCATAGCCGGCTCACGGGATAAAATGAACCGGTCCCGGTTTGGTCGGGTCTGTCACAGCGTGGATGAACACTTCCTGAACGTAGCGAACATCTAATATCTAATGGTCTAACAGTGAACATCTACCAATGGCCGGCTACTGTAGGAGAAGGCGCTGAAGGTTGGTCAAAAATAGCTAAATTTACTTTTAGCCTACTTCTGTGAGTCGAGAATATATGTTACAGATGAGGCTATGGAATTCCGAATGACGGCAGCACGGAAACGCAACACACGTACGTGGAGGACTTTCGGTGATTGAGAAGCTGACTTTTGCGATCCGTTTCGCGGCGAGGACACGCGAGGACGCATTCCAGACGGGTCCTACAGGGTAGCCATACTGCAGCTTGCTAGAGCTTGCTTGACCATGTTTACTGGTTACCACAGAATCTACATCATCTAATTGGCTGGGAAACTACACTGCAACCATAATGCAAGTCGGCTATGTTCTTATGTTCGCATTTGCTTATTGGCCTCCATTCCACTTCCTCTCCCAAAGGTCGCGAAGGCGCGTGCTGGTGGTGAACATGCGTCAATCATGGTACCAGTCACTAGTCAATTCGATTGATCGATCCGATGGTGGGCTTGCACTTGGATCTGCAAGATACAAATTTCTGTGAACCCAGTCACCAACACTGAGGGCGTAGAAATGCGACGTGATGCTTGACAATAACTTTGATAACAGGTGTCTCTGCCTTGTTACTTATCAGCAAAAACTGCATTAGCCAGGTTAAATTTGTATTCAAATATTTTGTTCAGGTAAGGCCTTGCAACGCATTTGCGTTGGAGTGATATTTCCGGATTCCGAACGCTTCAACACCCCAAAGTACTTTTTCTGACGGGAAATATTTCCCGCCTTCTCGGACTGCAGTTTCGCGACTTCCGCCGCCCAGACGGGGTGTGTCACTATGTCACCGTATCAGATCCGTATATCACAAATACCGTAAAGCTTGCCCCACACCTTCGGAATTGAGAAAACCTCCCAGACAAAAACATACCACCCCCATGTTACCCTTGGTCTCTTGTCGGGTAACTATGCCTCAAAAGGGCAAGACAATGGCATCATCTGTACAAATTTTGGCTATGTACGCTTATGTACAGAGAGGCCATGTATCAAGTAATTCAGTACATGCGCATGGTGTGAGGACGTGACCTGCTTCTACTTGTCAACCAAGTGATCACGAAGACCGCTTGTAAAGGTCACCGTGTCAGAGGTGATAGGTCCAAAAGAGTTGACCTCCCACCGTGCATTGGCCCTTGCGCCATCTGTCAACGGGATTTGGGAGTGGGTGGAAACCAAGGAAAGATAGGTGGTTCCACTCATAAACCTAAATAAGAATTCAAAGGTAATGCACGCGAAACACGACAACTGATAAGTTGATTTGTTATCGTATATCCGTTGGTTCGTGGTAGTTTTATGAAAGTGTATGTTGTGGCATTTACATATTAGCGAGTGCTCGGTATTCTATGAATAGAGAGTCAGGCAGGAATGCTGGAGCCTTCCCTGATTATCAAATGTATTTAAAGGTGCTGTCGAAGTCGCGGGGCGGAGAGATTGAGTGACGAAAGGCGGAAAGGAAAACAGGAGGGATAAAGGAACACTCTGAACAACGGCAAGTAGGAGTGGGATATGGGGTATCCGCCGAGCACTACCTGCAATAGGTAAGGGAACCTCATGTATAATCATGCCCATACAGAATACAGTGCAATATACACGCGATCGCTTGGATCTGTTGCCTACAGCATCGCGTATCAGCTCGTATCACACATCCCTTTGTGACCTCCCCACTATTCAAATTCAGGAATGCCGCTCACTGAACACATAAACGGGAGCGTCGATCTTTTTGACGTCGCCTATTCGACGTAGCGTTTGATGCAAATATGACTGTCGCCGCTCTGGTCGGTGAAGTTTTCTGTTGTAGGGCCCAGAAAGACACAAATGATCCAGGAAGGCGGTACTTGTCAATATCCGCAAGTTGAACCCCAAAATGCCATATCTGTCATCTGTGGGTTATCAGATATGTAGTTTTGGGCGTTTATTAAAGATGAAGAAAGGCTGAACACTGATTAGTCGGTTCATCGAGGACTTGTCGAATGTAATGCCAATATTGAACATTGGTGGCAGGAGTGGCGAGCATGTATTTTCATTCTTTAGAGCTAGGCGCTGATGGAATGGACGGTCTCATGGCTTTAGTACTCATTTCGTATTTCAAAGCTTCAGGCCTCTCACATGATAGATTTAGAGTCCGGAACGAAGCGGAGAGAATAGCAATTGCTAGGTCAATCGAGCAGGAAATATGGGCCTAAGGTGGGAGTGAATTTTGCCGCAGCTCACCAGTCCAGATCAGGTTGCATGATTTAACGGGATGATTGGTACGCAGGAGATAGGATCCACTGGGTCGCGTAGCAAAGAAAAAAATTCCAGCTTTTGTAACTCTTTTTCACTTCGTATTAGTACGCACATTGAAACAGATAACGAAGCCATTCTGGAGGATTGAGCATATAATTTGGCTCATGAGAACCTTACCATTGTCACGGATACGGGCGAATTGGACAAGCAACAGGACAAACTGTATCAGGCAGGCATCCACGGATATCGGAATTCGGGGCGGTGAGCGCCGATGTGTTATTGAGCGTCTCGTCGCTCCTCTCTCTGAAGGAGAGAACTGGAACTCCCGACAGAGATAGGTCGGGGTGATGCCACACCAAACCCAGTTTTGGGGTCTGAGTCGACACTCTACTCGATCTTGTTACCAGAGAAGCTCAACAGAGGTGGTAAGAGCAACTAATCTTTAGAGAAAAATATACGCGAGTCCAAAGATTCGCGACCTCAGAATTGCTAAGGTGCTGAGATGTCGTAAAGGACGCATGGAACAGAACGCCAATATCCTGATACAGTCGCTCTGGATTTGTGCAGAATCGCAATCACCGCCAAACGTGAGTGCCCCATATTCGAGTACAAGCTCCGAGACTTGGACCTAGATATCTTTGCACCGTTACCTATAACCCTGCAGCCTACTGAGTGTCTTCGAACTTGTTTTTGGTCGCCACCTCGCTGACATTAAAGTCCTATCGATCAGATTTTCAGTTCTATGACGCCATTGGCATCTAGGCCGATGAGACAAAATAGGCGGTGTGGACACTGGACAACCTAGACGAGCCCGTAGCTAGATTCCAAAAATGTAAGGAAGACCCCACAAAAGACCCGTGAAGTTGATTCCGATCAGTTTGAATTTGACGACGAACTTCTCTTTGGGAGAGTTAATATGCCCAAATGGCCTATGAAAAGATTAACTTGTATTCTCTCTTGAGCGATCTCCATGTCGCTCGCTATCAGACGGAGTGTGGGCCGGAGCACTTGAAGCAGAATCCGAGGATTCATTCCTAGCTGACCTGAATCATGATGGTCGCTGCCTGTGTGTCTGCAGAACCAAGCGACTGAGTGTCATAGGCCGGCAAGGATTTCCGATCTGGCGAGAATGCTTTCAAAATCAGAAGAACTTAGATGGCGATTTCTTGAACATATCTGCACCAGACGAGGTATCCTGCAGATGGCCATTGCGTCCCATCGTGTTGGTTCCGTGAGTCTTGGTGCTAAAGTAAAGCGAGCAAGCTAGTCAGTGCGTCTGTCGTACTGTCGTGGTGTTTGACGCCTTGCTCCTAATAATATGTGGGATAAGACGATCTGCTGACTGCCTCGTATGAGCACCGCGGGATGTGGTGGGGGCGAGGTGATGTAATTGTCGAATGGGACGGGGGTGAAATCACAGATTTTCCTGGTATATGTACCCACCAAAAAGGCATTTTAGCACTATCCAAAAGTACTGTAAAGCTTTGGCGATATGAAAGGAAACAAGATGAGTGGATACTGACGTTCATAAAGGTGAATCGAGCGCAGCTTGAATTGGGCTTGTAACATCGGTTGTATTACCCATGAGGAGTAAGCACCTGTCAACGGAGACGGACCTGTTTTCAAATCAGTCGGTACCTCGCAGAATGGGAAAATGCAAGAAATGACAGTCTGAACGTTTGATGCCCAGGGCAGGGAGCAGTTAGTGAACATGCCCGTCCATGTAATCCCTGTTAAGCTTGATTGGCTGTACCCACGAACGCAATCTGTTACTATGTCGGGACGAGGACCGATGAAGCGGCGAAGTCAGGAAGTCATAGATCAGTCCACACTCACAAACACATCCAGAATTCGAATATATTACTTTGTCCAAGAGCGGAATCCACAACGAATCCATAGGGTTTCCTCATGACCACGGTCATGAAAGCAAAGCAATATCAATCGCGACATTATGGAAGCATCTTGCCATCTTCGAACTCGAATAGGAGCCGATGAACTATGTTTTCCAAGTTTTTACCTACGATGAAATCGCAGAGCATTTGGTTCTCAACCGAGTCGTCGAGCCACAAGATGGCTGGATGTTATCCAATCGCTAGAGTGCAACGAGGAGGAAGATGGGTCTCAGGAACACTTCAGATTATCAATCTCACGTTAGCTTTCATATGGGGCAATCTGCTAAAACTTCTATAAGTGCTTTTGGCGACTTTGTCAGGGACAGGCACGGTTTCGCCACAAGTACCGCAAGAGGATGCGAAAGTCTATAGATGTCCAGAAGATCTCGAGTGAGAGGATGAGAACCGCAAGTTGTGATCGCCAGAAGACAAGGATGAAAAGAAATTCAAGGAGAACGGAAGAAGGTAGTTGATAGGACGGCAAACTCGACTGGCATTGCGAAATCGGAACTGCTTGGACATCGAGGACGTCATGGGACCACGGAGAAGCCTAAATTTGAGGGTGGAAATGATAAGTCCCAAACAAGGAAGAGAAATGCACCTAGTGCATTACCTTGATCCCTCAGGAGTTCGAAAGAAACTCCTCTTGAGACATAAGCAAAAGGAAAGAATTGCGAGAGTTGTTGGCGACTGAACTCTGGGTTCTCGATACATGCCGAACACGGATATCTCATGTGAACACTAGGAGCGCCTGCATGCGTTGAACCAAGCGTTGAGAAAAGATATCAAGAGTTGTAGGTTCGGGATTTCGCGGTGTATTGACCAATACCCTCCAATCCGGTAGAGCTCTTAAGCCTGTATTTGAAGCCGAGAGGGACTGGGCAGGAGTTGGGATAAGCATTGACGTGATTGGAGTGCTTGACGCGTTGGATTCAAACGGGGTAGGATTTCTCAGAGATCAGCGGGGATGTAGGAAGTTAGAACACAAAGAAGAATGAGTGGAGAGGAACACATTGGCGGCGCTGCTATCGCGTACGAATAGTACATGGTTATCGAAGTTGAAGTGCGAACACAAACGCGAACGCGAGGGCGTCACTGTCGGTCACAGCGACATTCATACACGTGATTTAAATGGGATCAGTGCCACAATTGTGACGGTGACCAGTCCCTCATCTCTGTTCCAGACGTCAACAAGCTCGTTGTGTGCTATGCCCGCAAAGAAGAGCACAGGTCCCCCAAAGAAAAGACGATCTTCTCGTCTGAAGGACAGGCAAGGTCAGTGCGGTCATGTGAATCATGTACTCTCTGATATAGATAATATTGCTCCGTCAGTGGCCGCAACAGATGCCCTGGTGGCAGCACGAGCAAAATTTATATCCGCTCCCAAGAGGGGCAGAAAGGGACAATCCGCTACTATTCCTTCTACACTTAATCGCCGGGGAGACGATGAGGAAAGTACATCGACAGCGGAACCTCCACTTGTATCCGGTCCCGAGGGTCGGCGATCGCAACGGATAACACACCAAGCCCTCGACCGACGTGAGAAAACGCTTTCTCAGAAGGAAGAAGATTTGAAGCGCAAGTCGCTGGACCTGCAGCAGCGGATCGAGTCGGTGGAGGATAAGGTGAATGAGGCGTCAACAATGATGTCAAGCATCGTGGTCCGAGAGAAAGAATCTATGCTGAAGCAACTAGAAGACCACTTTCTCTGCTCTCTGTAAGCCGCAAAATCTGCTTGCTTCTATTTCCTTCTGAACACATAATCTCCATTCGAATCTCAGCTGTTACGATGTTCTTGCAGCTCCGTATTCATTGAACCCATCAAACTGCGGCCACACATTCTGCGGACTATGCATTCTCAAGTGGTTCTTTTCCCGCTTACATCGCCATTGTGGCACTTGGCACGAATCTGTCGATTGTCCAATGTGTAGGAGCCTTCTACTCATCACTCCTGAACATTTCCCTCGGCTACAGTTCACATTCCCATTTGTTCCGAACCGCGTCGCCGCTTCCGTTATTGAATTTCTCACTGAGAAGCTTGCTGAGCAACCACTGGACTCGATAGCAAAAATAAAGAGGGAAGAGGTTGAAGGCACGTGTGGATCGCGATCGCAAAAGACACGCCGGGGTTGCCTGCGGAAAAGGGAGGAGGCGGAAGAAGATTATTCTGAGAAGGAGACCGAGAACCTTGGTGTGACTGCCTGGAGGAAAGGAGGTCGCACAAGGACGGAATGGCTGGAAAGGGATAGGTGAGTCGATTCTCCAAGCTCATAGGGGTCCTCATTGACGTCTTTGATTTCACAGAGAAGGAAAGGAACAGATGCGTTATCTCGTGAATACCTGGACCACGATGAGAGCGCAAGATTTCATTGCGATGAAAGAAAAGCTCGGCGTTTGAGGGTACAGATTCCTGTGCCTCATCCAGTTTCTGCTGTCATCCTCCATTGCCATAGGCCGCTCAATGTTGACCGTCTATTCAACGACTCAGTCGCCTCTTCTGTCTGGGCATAGTACAGCCCAGTCATTTGCATCTGAACAGTAATCTTTATGCATACTCTCAATGTTCATCTTGTAATTATTCGCATGACCCAACGCTCGTCCATTATCCCGTTTCACTTCCCATCCTCACTTTCATGCTCTGCAACTGCTATCACACTCACAAGTATTCGTATATAATAAGTAGTGTAACTGTACAATTCAAGCAATAGATCATATCTAAGGATTCAGACATACAATAACCTCAATGGTGCTGTAAAGTATTACAAATAGAAACAACGCTCCTTCAGCGCACGCATTCCAAATACATCCTGCACAGTTATTAGTGAGGGGCGCACAAAATACCGATTGAATTTACCGCACCCAATCAGAGGCTGTCACCCACAACTCAGAGACGCTATCCATCTTAGCAAGCACGGCGGCACCCTTCCACGCCAGGACACGAGGGTCAACCTCTTTTGGTGGAGGGATTATTTGGACCTTTTCCATATTTGGAACCAAAGGCGTAGCAATCGCTTGAAGTCTTGTCAAGGGATTAGCGGAATTCCAGCCGTGGAATGAGGGACCACAACCAACCTGCTCTCCAAAGCATGAGCCATTCCAGGTATCAGTGCCGTACCGCCAATGACCAGCACTGCTTGTAGATATTTTCGGATCTTCTCATCTCCTCCTGCTGCTCGAGCACTGTTGAAGATAGCGACATCCAACGGCAACTTGCTGGCTTCGAAGCATACGTCAATGGCAAACCCACCGGGATATGAAGGGGCTGCAGGTGGTGGAGGCTGGACCTGGATAGGTTGAGTTTGAGCAACTTGTGATGTAGAAGGTTTGCTTTCGTCGTCGACGTCAATGATTTCGATTGGTGCTTCCGATAAAGCTTCAGCCAGCTTAGGGACTGCATCCTCATGATCAACATCCATAGATTGTCCGTCAGTTTCCATTTTCATGGCACCTTCTGAGTATGAGATTAGTATGATCGAAACGCGCCACATTGCATCAGATGCAGACCTGGTGTAGTATCGCTGGTGGGTGGTTGAGGAACAGGGGCGGCAGGTTCAGGCGCCGGTTGTGAGGCAGGCATTAGATGTTGTGTTGAGATTACCATTGCGTTGGTCTAGGCCAAAAATGAGGTCCAAACTCTAAGGGCTCTGAAATAACTTACAACAAAATCAGCCTGATGCCCGATTATCTCTTCTGTCACATTTAGAGATAAAGGGTGGAAGTTTGCTCTTTTTCGGTCGAACTCGATGACCCGAGGCTCGAAAAGACCCTGTAGTTAGTGATTGTGATTATTCCAGCAGTCCATAGGAGTGCACGGGTACTGACCATGGGTGCCAAGATGATTTCGTCATACGCGCGTAGCCCATACTTTTCGGTTAGTTTGTTTGGTCTCCGAACATTGAAGTCGTATAAGTTCAAGGCAACGTCTGTCTGTTTCATGAAAATGAATAACATAAGATTCCGACATTGTCAAGAGAACTCACATCAGCCAATGTACATAACCTCCACTTAAGATCTTCCATTACATTCCAATCGTAAGAGCGATTGAGATCTAATTCACGATAGGGAAACTTGATACGTCCCAACAGAACACTCAGAAACTCAGTAACGTCATCCCCGCCAATGTTCAGCGACATCCTAGGAGTGTTACAATCAGATATGGACATAGGAAGAACAAGTAAATATGATCTTACCTCGTCTCCGAAATCACAAGACCTTCATCCACGCATGCAATGTTCGTTTTTACGGCTCCTATGTCAACCACGCAGGCGTTTGAGATACCAGCCCCGTAAGTGGCAGCCAGTGATTCCTTATACCTCAGGTGAGCAATCACGGTTGTGGGTATAACGAAAAACCCACTTGTTGCGCGCAGACCTGCTTGAAGCCCATCGATGAGATGAGCATATTGACAATTTCTCGAACATATGCCCTATCATATAGATCTGGGATGACGAGAACAACCGAGTAGTTCTGCCCGGGTCATCTAGCGATGGTTGAGACGTGCAAGCACAGGATCTTACCTTAATATCAGACGAATGAATACCAAGCCTTTCGGTCAAAGTACTGGAGATTATGGCTTCAAGGTCGCTGAGAAGCATTTGGAGGGATGCGTAGTCTCGCGTATTGAAACCCGAGCCATATATTGGCCATCTGACCATATAATTTGATGTGTTGGGATCAATGATACGAAGGGCCTATTCTGCTGTCATGAGATGCAGGTGTTAATTTATGGTTAATAGCTCACCTTTTCTCCAATTAGCACTTCGTCGGTCAAGGTACCGTCAATCCACTCGGTCTGGTAGTCATTGTGCTCTGCAATTCGTTCCGGTTTAAATTGCTCATTGAATGTCGAGGCGATCTTTGTCGCATTCGGGGTTACCCTTAGCTTGTAGAATCTCATACGATCCCGGAGAGAGACAGTAATGGCGGCTAATTTGGCATCGAACTGAAGGGCAATGGCTCTTTAAAAAAAGCAGTTGAGATGATGATTGTAGGTACTTGCCGGGTCATTTTCCAGCGATTCTTCCGCGCCATCTTGATTCTCTTGTTGTGTCCTGGGTCGCGAGACTAGCTTGACACGCTCTGGCACTTGATATTCTGTCCTCGACTTTCGGGCCACAACACATGGAACCTGGACTGGGTTCACGTCTGACGCTCTCCCTATCCGAATGAAGCGCGAGCCTGGGTGGATCACAATGACTTGAGATCCACGTCTGACCACCTTAGCTTAAATCTCAGCAATCAGGTTTTAGTCATACCTTTGGTCCGGAGCAGTTTCGTCAATGAAGGGGGCCTTCCCTTTCCTGGCTGCATTTCTTGCCCAGATGGTCTGCGACTCAGCTTTCAGGTAGGTAGAGCTTGCATGTTTGGGGTTGAACCTAACAGCACGATTCAGCTTCCAAGACACAGGATGACCTTATCGACTCACGGTAGCGGGACATTGAATGTTGTGAATCGCATGCCCGTTTCATCGCGTTTCGCGTTGGGAATGCCTCGAGGCATGGGAGTCTGAGCAGTCGTTGTCGAGGTTTGTAGTGAACGTTTGGATGACAGACGCGCGAAAGTCGGCTTCAGCTTCAACCTTGCACTCAGGTCGCCTAATGCGGGAACTACTGCATTTAGTAGAAACTACCACTCAGGAATTTTGCGTGAGATAGGATTCCATTCTCTATTCTACTCATATGCGCATGCTGGATAGATACGAAAGCTAAAAAATGACTAGTGTAGAGTACAATTTTCGAAATGAATACAGAAGTATGATATACAAACAGTTGGGGGATGTGAGATATTGTTCACCAGAAGGCACACCATCCTGAGAAACACTGGCAAAGATTTTCTAGTGCAGTAGCTTGTTCAATTAGTTTGTCGACCTGAGCAGAAACAGTCAATGTAACTTCAGGATTGAAGTCCCTCCCTACCAGAAGGTTAGCTCGTCCATAAAACACGACGAAACCAAGACGGACCAGTAATCTTGTTGAGGACACGGTTGTACACAAACAACGCTCGTTCGTTGCGAACCTCTTGAGCCCCGCCGGGTTGACCTTCATCTACAGCCTGACAGTCAGATAAGATCGTAAAGAGTATCATGCATCTAACCATTGAAGATATCGTTTTCGTCCGCTTTCAGCTTCCGCATAGGTCCTTGAGGATGACCAGCTACTCTTGCCAAGTCGGCAGCACGCTCGGGATTGATTCCTATTTCTATAGGCGATTATGAGAGTGAATCGTATACGCATATCATGGATGGCTCATACCTTCTGGTCGACGGACTTCGACTTCCGTTTGCATGAGCCTCCAATTGATGAGAGGATCGTAAACGAATGCTTCCAGGACAGCCATCAGAGACTCCTGATTGACACGAAGTACTTGCATCGTTATCTCGCACGTGTTTCGGAAGCTGCCCTCTATGCCGCTGACCTCCATTGCATGGGTGAGCATTCTCGTGAGTCGGAAGGGAACCTTTTCAGGGAACTTTTCACGATGCATGGCGACCTCAAAGCAGTCTCCGAAGTCGATATTAACTACTTTCCCTGTGCTACGCTCCAGGAGAACATTGGAAGGGTGCCTGTCTCCAAGACCGAGGATATGGCCAACCATACTGTTAACAGCGAGCGAACGAGTGTATGTTGCTCGGCGTTCCAACCAGTGCTCGGAGTTCGTACTCTTTAACCACAGCACCCTATACAGGTCTTGTCCAGTGGTGTTCTCGAGAGCGTATTCGAATACTTCGATCTTTTGCAGCAGGCAAAGGTTCTCGTAATCCGGAGCCATCTAGATTATTTATATGAATGGCTTGTCAAAGGCACTAAATAGTTGGACTTACCTGGAGCATCAAGCGGTATTCGATGTTGAGCAGTACCTTTCTGGACTCGCGATAGTCTCGAATCAGAACGTGTAAAGTGTCGCTGTCCTGAACCCAGCCCAGCAAACCAGCATTTGGCGCAAGCGGGATGACGGGGTACCATTGGATGTGAAGACGACGTTTGAAGCTGTTGGTATCTACAGAAAGTAAGGTGTTAACGAGACCAAACAGCTGCATGACACGTTCATCCTGGCGGAGATCCTCGTGTCCTGGAAGTCAAACGCAGAGTCAGCGGCTTGAGGGAGGGAAAATAAGTAATAAAAAATTGCACCTTTCAGGAGAAATTGGTAATCCCGACCGTCATCACCTTTAAGGGAAAGGCGACGAGGTCGTTGTTTTGAAACAATAACAGTGAGCTTTGTAGCAAAGCTCGCTATCCGGATGATGGGACGGCCGGATTGGTAAGTACCTAGAGATGGTGTGAACACATTGCAGCCGTCGAATTGGATGAGCGCATACCAGGAACGGCCAACTCAAGATTGCGTGACTTAAGCAAGCTTGGAGAGACGTATTGGAGATCCAGAGTAGTAAGCTGCGGCAATTGCTTCTCGACTCGTTTGAAAACCTGCAGATGACATATGAGACCATCCGGTATATTTTGTCCCAAAAGCACTCACGCCATAATAGATATCCCAAGCTTTGTCCAATTCGCTTGTATCTCCGTAAGCTCGGTAACGACGACAAGCTTCTCGTGCTTCATGAAGTTCTCGACCGAAGGCCTGAGCGAAGGAAGTCTCGCGAGCGGTGGTGGGTCCCTTCTATTAATCAGGCTGTTAGAACACGTTGTACACATATATTAAAGCACATCACCTGCTCAAGCATGTCGTGCAAGGGTTCCAAAGCAGCAATCATACCAGCTGCGTTCTTTTCAGAAAAGAACAACCGAGAAGCCTCCTCAAGGCCTTCATGCCAGAGTTCGTGCCACAGAATTGCAACACGGATGAGCTCTCTGCTGACAATTAATGCCTACAATACGGTTAACGGCTGTTTAGTCAGGCAGTTCCTAGGAAAATTTACTTGTGACACAATATTGGGACTGTGCTCTCGCATCCGCTCCATAATCGCAATGGCGGCATCCTGGCGAGCAACACTCGAAGATTTGGAGGCTACAGTGAGAGGGTAAATGAGGGCTTGCGGATGATGCTTGCCAACTTCGGTCAACAAGTTGTTGATGTTTCTGCGAATGTTCGAATGGGGCGTTTGAATTCGTGCAATAATCTTTCTCGAGCTTTGAGCGGCAACTCCAAGCAATATCGAGAAAACATACCTGAGGTATGACCTCTAGCCAGGTGTCCACCTCCACTTTTGAAAATCCCCCTGCCATTGCATGGCTCACATCATCGTGAGCACCATATTTAAACCAGAGTGTGAGAAGCCGCAGGGTATCCTGCAACGCATCCCGATTTCGAAGAGCGATCGAGCGGAAGAAACCTGCATTGTGTTCAGTTGGTAAACGACAACAAAGAATCATTGTAAACACCTTCAACAGCTTGGACTACGTGTACGGCCAGCCTTTCGCCTGCAACATCATTCGTCCTACCCTCTGACTGGCCTTCCATGTGGGCAATGACGTCAAAGTTGGCAAGTGCCCAAGTATGCCAGG
>Ga0247741_1000429_pt1 | contig 24365 bp, 28 predicted proteins | sample UWRJL213509R2_FD_180945 | JGI IMG/M metagenome (GOLD analysis project Ga0247741, IMG submission 180945) | Plant litter microbial communities from Arlington Agricultural Research Station in Wisconsin, United States - UWRJ-L213-509R-2 | ecosystem: Environmental > Terrestrial > Plant litter >... | reverse complement strand
ACGCAAGGGACTTGTAAGAATCAAATGTCCAAAGTTTGAAAAGTGTCACTGAGAAGTAGAGCCTTGACGCGCAAGTCAGTGTCAGATTAGAATTAATAGACGGAGCGCCATTTAAGAGTCTAGACTCTACAGAAATTGAAAATGCCAACGAAGCGCGACGCGTTCGTCATTCGAATGAACGCTAATCCAGTCCAATTCTGAATGCCATTTGCTCATCACCAGTGATGCCCGATACTCTAGTCATGTATTTTCGCGTTTGCAGAGAAAGACGGGTCACGGAAGTAGAGGTTAATGTCAATCGAAAAATGGGCAATGTCGAATCCGGGTTAGGTGGGATGGAAAAAGTCTCCAACGTTCACAAATTATACCAAGATATTCGATAAACATGATTTAACTGGAAGCGACGAATAGGCCGACATTTGAGTGGTTGTACAGGGCAGAATGAATCATCAAACTAATCTATTTTTTTGGATGAAAATGCTAGTGTCAAGACTCGGCTGCGGAGTCCCATTAGTGCTGGCTTTCAATGTCTCGAGACACGGGTGCAGAGCACCGAGAGAACAAATAATTCAAAGTTTGCAAAGTGACAGTCGGAAACAAAGCACCCACAGCAAGCTTGAATTAAAAATCGCGACGCTTGTAAAGATTCGGCTGCAGAGTGCCATGGACTATGGTAATCCGAGCCCTATACGCGACTCGGGGCACAGGCGCGAAGCACCGAAAGAAGAGAGTAGCCCCAAATTTTGCAAAGTGTCAAAGGGAAACGAAGCACAGACATCAGACGCAGTTGAAAACTTTAGGACGCGTCAAGAGTCGGTAATCCGAACCCTATACGCGACTCGGGGCACAAGCGCGGAGCACTGAAAGAAGGCAGGGAATCCATAGTGTCCGTTGCAGACGTAAACGCAAGCTTGAGCAATGTCAAGACGCTTCTCCGAGGAAATTAAGATTAATTGTGCCTTGCGATGCGCGTTCGGACCGAAATTGCCATAGCTTCAAGTCGGGCACCTACCGTCAATGTGTTTCGCGACTCTAGCGGACTTTGAGAAGAGTTATAGACTAGTTGTCTGGTCTGCGACTCCCTCTTGTTTCTCTCCTTTATCCCTCTGAAACACCCTCGTTCGCACCAGCAATGTCGGATCCGCAAGGTTGGTAACGTCTGAATCTCGTCGTTTGTTACTCACCTCCTTTTCTAGGACCCAGATTCGTCGTCTCGTGCGGAGGTGTCGATTGCGAAAAACACGAACTAGTTGCGCAACTTCGCACATGCGCCAGTTGCCAATCTCGAATGTATTGTGTGGGTACAGTTTCGTGTCGCCATTTTGCATGCCTGACGACACCCCACAGTCTAAAGCATGCCAGGAAAGCGACTGGCCGCGGCATTCCTCTCTTTGCTCTCGACTCGGGGATGGCATCGGTGGAATAGTGGTCAGATGGTCCAATCATTTGAAGGCCGAAATACTGGAGTCGGCCTTGCAGGCCATATACTCGACACTGTTCCTAGGCAAGAGGAATATCAGCGACGTTTCATGGAACTTTGCGACCAAGAATTATATCGTCGTATTCGTTCTAGACGGAGATTTGGGCACGTCGACTTTTAATGTGGTCGACATCCACCTCAAGAGGCTCTCGGAGATGGGCTTTGATGACAACCGTATCGCCAGGCTTCAAGACAGCATTCAGCAGCAACCCTACTCTTTCTTGGCCGTGTACAAGATATGGACGGCCATCCCAGAGTTTGCCGTGTTTGAGATACCGTCCTACGCCGAGGCCGATTACTCCACGTCTTCCTATGCGACGGCGCCGATCAAACTATTCTGTCCTGGTGGGCACTACACGTACATGACGGCGTTGTTTCAGGCAGGACATGGGACGCGTACCGGCTTGAGCCCTAATCACCATTTCGATGCCGCTTACGCCCAGTTGACCAGACGGGCGAGGGTTTACCAGCAGAACAGGAAGAAGAATATCAAAAAGAAGAGAAATAAGCGACGCGTGTAGTGATACTTGTAGCAGAGAAATAAATGGCACATTGTACTTCACGAGAAGATGTTATAGCTAATGCGTTTACCAGCTTGCGCAGTGTGCGTCTTCCAGGCTCGCATAGTCGTTGCCAGAGTCGTGTCCTACTAGAACAAAGTTGAAAAGAGTGAAAAACAGCGACAGACAAAGACGTTGCGTTGAAAGTTCAAGGAGAATTCAAGATCAAGTGCGTTCGAGTCGCCAGAAAGGAGTTTCAAAATAAAGCAAAGCCTCAACCTCCTGCATGGTATAATTTCCAGAGCTAGGCAATCCGACGCGGGTCTCCAGGCATTGGTGGTGGGTCTAGGTTGTCAAAGTGTAATATCAGCGTCTCCATAGGCACGTAACTCGGAACAAGCGACTTGTTAAGCTAGCAATCAAGGCGTCAATCAGAAAGGTTATTCACTCAAAAGTATCCACGCGCATCCCCGGTAGAACCATATTCGTTTAGTCGTCTTCAAAGAATGAAAAAACACGGAGCACCAAACGAAAGAGACGCAAGGGACTAGAAAAGTGACAGTGAGAAGTAAAACATTAACGCGCAAGTCAGTGTCCAGATTAGAATTAATAGACGTAGCGCCAATTGAGAATGCAAAGGAAGCGCGATGCGTTCGTCATTCGAATGAGCGCTAATCCAGTCCAATTCTGAATTCCATTTGCTCATCACCAGATACTCGAGTTATGTATTTTCGCGTTTGCAGAGAAAGACGGGTCACGGAAGTAGAGGTAAATATCAATCGAAAATTGGGCAATGTCTAGATGGGAGGAATATAGGAAACGTTGGCAAAAGTCTCCAACGTTCACGAGTTATGCGACGACATTTGATAACCATGAAGCCACGTTTGGTTGTACAGGCCAGAATGAAGCATCAAAATAATCAATTTTTTTCTAAACGACAAATGCTAGTTAACCGGAGAACCGGACTCTACAGGCTAGGCTTTACAAAATCCGACATATTACTCAGACGAGCCAGACCAGCAGCCCAGCGATCAGCCGCATCCCCAAAAGCATTTTCCTTTAGAGCATCCTGCCGCGCTTTGCCCAACTTGCCGTGTACGCTGGCCTGGGTTTTAAAGCCGTTGTGGACCCAACGAAAGAGCGCCGCTGCACTATATTGTGCAAACGAGTAGCGGGTCTCTGTTTCGCCAATGGGGGTGTTGCCATGCGTGACGAGTGCCGAGGGAATGAATACAGTGCATCCTGGCGGAAAACGAACGACGAGCTTGAGCTCATCCAGTACGATATGGCCGCCAATGTCTGGGTCAAAGTTGCCGAGCGCGGTTACTGCACACCAGCCCCAGGCGAGGTTTGCAAAGTCGAGGTGAGGAATAGAGATTGTACGGGGCCCAAAGTTGAGAGATGCTGCTGCAAACGCAGATCCCGGAAACAAATTGGTTATCGATGGCTTCCAACCGCGAAGTTGATCCAACATCGAGAGGTAATCGATATGGAGTTTGGGCTGGTAAACCTTGAAATAATCTAATTCGAGTCAATGCAACAAAGCGGCGTCGAGGAGAGGAACGCCTACAGTCAATGTGCCTCACAAAGGCGAGGATGCTTGGGTCGTCGAGTACAGCCCGTACAGGCTCCAAATCAAAGCCATGCTTGAGTGTACCGGGCTCCTGCGGAGCGCATCAACAGCGGAAAGACGAAACGAAAAAAGAGACACACCGGTTGCCCGCCCCCATGACTCAAGCCCATCGGAACTGCAGGGAAATCGCCTCTACGATGTTCTTGAAACTTGGTGGGGATGTTGGTGAGCTTCTCCCCGTTTGTACGCATAGCGTCCGCGGCTTGTTGGGGTGCCCACGTTTCACGGGGCGGCGGTATCATTGCGCATATCAATACGCCATTCTTGTCGATTATCGGACGAGCTTTCCTAAAGAAGAGTGAGCAAACGTGACGACGAATGAGGGTATAGGCGACGAACAGTCCGTCATAGGGCACATAAGTATACCCCGCAGTCAAGAGGTCGTCAAAGTTGGGCGGGACAGGCCGTGTTGGGAGAGATTCGTCTTTTTTTCGGCGCTTTGGTGCAGGCCCCTGCCACGACGATCCAGCATGAAGCAAGTCGGTGTCGATCGCGACACCAACGCTCTGTGCATTCCCCATCGACCTCGCCCGGTTACGCTCCGCGATCTCCGTCAACCCGCCGTTTACCTTTGCCCGGGCGTTTCTTTCATCTGCTCGCTTTGCCCTAGCCTTTTTCCTCCTCTTCATTTCCCGCAACGACAGCTTTTTCTGTTCGAAACCCGTTGATGACTGTCTGTGGCGCTGTTCTGGCATGGACCTGCGGTTGCCGTGGTCATCCGAGTCGTTGATGTCGACCTCGTGCTCTGACAAGTCTTCAGAGTCGACTTCTTGTTTTTGGTATGCGCGCAAGAGAGCGGTTTGCATGTCGAAAGAGACGGCGCTGACGATGGGTTCCGCCTCATCCTCTGAATGTGACGATTCGGTGGGTCTATATTCGTGTAGGAGGGTGGGCGTACCTTTGGCCATGGGGTTTGGATACGAGAACCTAGGGATATGGCGGGTAAGCTCAGGCAACGAAACAAGTAAAGGGCCACACCAAACCAAGCACACGCGCGCTCTGAGCAAAGCAAACCCTCTTGGGGCATGCTCAACCCATTGACGCGGTGTGTTGGATTGGCGATGGCACCAAAGGAGTGTAGGAATAAATACGCACTCAAAGTGCCAACGGGGAAAGATGTGGGAGAAACAAACGAAGGCCAAGGTTGTTTGTGTTTGTCGCTAGCATCACGCGCGGACAGCAAGGGGCGGCCTTGCGCGCGACAACTGGTTACTCTTCCATTTTAGGAGCTAGTTACAATGCCTAATTAAGAAAGCGGGCGGCCAGTACAGTCCTAATTCAACGCAAGATATTTGGTGTATTCTTGCACGTCGCGTTGGATCCCAAAAAAATTGACCAGGTTTCCATAGTGTATCTCCAGGCAGTTGACGCTGGTGTCGGTGTTTCTCAAAATCATCCGGTGGTTGATGGTCTCGTTCTCGACTTGTTCACAGATACCAATCGCCTTTGACGTTTTCTCGTCGATACTGTCCAACCTCCCTTGAATCATGGAAAGCTTATCAAGTACCAAATCGATTTTCGTTTCCACATCTTTGAGCCTCTTTGCAGGTTCGGGACCTAAATCGCCAGTGTCGCTGGGTTTGCGCTTCGTTCCTCCAACGCCGAGGGTATCGCGAAACGTAGCAACAAGATCAGCGCTAATATTGCAAGCAACTTGTCTACTTTTGCATGGTATACACGCCGAGTCGCGTCTAGGATTTCCGGAGAGGCGGGCCAAGAGGATCGCCTCGTACCACGAACAAGAGCCTTGGACTATGCAGGCATCGCATGAAGGATATTTTGAGCCTGCTTGAACGACAACAGCGGTACCGTCCTCTCGTTGCTCCTGCTCATCCTCTTCTCGGAGTAGGGTAGAGGCAGGGGTAATTAAAAGCTCTGTATACGCTTCACATAAAACCATGAGAGACTGAAGGCACAAGGGGAGAGACTCACCGTGTCGGGTTTGTTTTTTCGACGCATTCGCGTCGGATTCGCCAGCCAAAGTCGGCACATGGCGCAAGTGGCGATCTTCTAGCGATTGAGTATTGGAGGAAACGCTCGAGCCAAAGGCTTACCAGTCTCATTTTGTTTGAATAAGCTTGCGGTGATTGACGGAGACGCGGCGTGAGGAGAGGCCATACGAACGACATTGGCTAAAAGAGCAGGTGGTTGGAGGATGAGAGAGCGCATATACGAGGCGCTTACCGTCGACTTTGGCCTTGATATGTAAACCCTTTTGATTCTTTACTAGTTTAAAGTAAGACGCATCGTCAAGAAGGCTTGAGACCCACTACTGACCTCTATCACGCTTTTCCTTGTTGGCAAGTGCTCTCTTGTGCCTTTCGACTGATTCGTCGTCTTCTTTACGGTCAGCAAGCCCTTGGGCGGTGGCATCCAATAAGCATTTTTTGCCCACTGGCGTTTCCAGAAAGGCAAGGATACTAGCGAGCTGCTCAGAGGACAGAGACATTGTCATGGAATTAAAGGAAGGGAGATGCTGACAGAGATTCCGATTTGGTCAGTCTAAATTTAGAACATGGTGAATATATGCGTTATTTAATCTAGACAAATCGTAAAATCGAGGCTAAATGGTCGTCAGTGAGAGTCACTGGGGGACCCGGATCCATCCACGGAGACGGATTGAAGAGGTAAGAATCGTCCTTGGCACCAAGCCCCAAAGCTGCTACCAGAGCCTCTGCGATGCGGTATGCGCGCTGGAAAATGACCGTATAATGGAATTTTTTGTACTTGTAGTCTTGAAAGACCACATTTTTCGCATTTTTTGACTTGACCCAAGCTTCTTGAGACTTGACAAAATTTGAACCAAACGTGACTTCAGAGTCGTAAAGATAGTCGACATAGGGACGCGGGTCAAGGATCATACGACAAAGCGCCGTTAATGGCTTGAGGCGATAGGCTGAATGGTTAAAAAAAATTAAAATGGGCGAATGATGATGAGAAGAGCATACAAACACCGTTCTGTTCGAGTCGCAATTTTGACGAGCATCTGGGCCAAGATCGGGTGCACGCTATGGTGGCTCTGGTTGGTGATTGAATATTTGTTTTGGGCGTCAAAACCCCGAGAGACGGCAGTGAGGTGTAGAGTGTCATACGTCAAGAAATGACCCCCGATAGTAACCGACTTGTTTGGGGAATAAACTTCGTGCATGGCGTTTGGAGGTTGGATACTAGACATGAATCAGATATGCGCGATCGATAGAGAAAGGTAGGAGACGCAACATGATGTCTCCCGCGCGTGCAAAGATGGCATGCCGTCGGATCCCCTCCGCCTCGACATTTTTGATTTGGATGGTCTCTTCATGCAATTCAGGGTGAGGTCTGTCTTCCGTTTTGAGGTGATAACCTTTCAAATCTTTATATATATCGGCAAGGGACGCGTGTGTTTCAAAGTTTTTGCTCCTCAAAACAACCCAAAACTTGTCTCCGGACTTTACGATGGTCCACGTGCCAAGTCCATCCGCATCGTGGTGAGGAAAGGTGTGATAGCGGGGTTGGTGTATGAGTATCCAAGACATGACCGATAGCACATCCTTGGTGAAGAGGTGGTCCTTGAACGTGTCGAGATTACCATCCTTGTCGAAGACGAATGCATCGTCCAAGTGGCTAGTTGAAAAGAATGTGAATAGGGAGAAAACGCTAAAACTAGAATGACATGCATCATAAATTCGGGATAGATGCGTGTGAGGCGCTTGATGTCCAACATGCATTGGATCTTTGTCGGATCCAACAAGTTGGCCGTGAATTGGTCCAGGCTCATGTGCTGGTGCGGATTCGCCCAATTGGTCGCCCGGGTTACAGAATCTGGAGCCGCGTATGAGCCAAGGAGAGGAGGAAAACGTGCAAAGACACACCGTGAACGACACAGGGCATGTCAGCCGGGAGCGCGAGTTTGTCAAAGAGGTCGGACATTGTAAATGAAATGTCTCCCAAATGCTTTGCAGCCCCTCCGAGCACGACCATAGTCCCCTTTGCCAACAGAGACTTGATGGCGTCGGATAGAGATTTGAGAGTGTTGTAAGCTTTCGCGTCCACATGGGCAATAAAGTCAGAGTCGGGAGACGCGACTACAGATGCCGCTAGTTTGCGAACATATGTTTCCTCCTGTCAAAATTTACTAAAAAGGTTTGAAGACTCGAGATGATACTGGCACTCACGGAATGCAAAAAGTTTACAGGTGGGTCGGGACATAGCGCCGGACTCGGATACATCGAGATAAACGGAACCTCTGTTCTATAGCGACCTGCCCATACGGCTAGTTCCGCGGAAGATTCGTATGTAACATCCTTGTCGGGAAGACAGTCGATAAAAGGCGAGTCAACGGGCAGAGGGCTTAGACCCCTGGTCGATCCCATGTCGGTGTATGTTTCGTGTCCGTCGAGCCATGCACCGATACCACTCGAGCGGGAAGAGACGGTGTCAACGGCCGACGCAGGGGGCAACAAAAGCCCAGAACCGTCCGAGGACTCTGTCGAATCAAACGTATACAAGGGACCTGCCATCTGAGCAGGGTCAATGACCGACTCAGGAGGCCCAGAGCCATACGTGGATTCAAACGTATACAGCGGACCTGATCCAGAGGCGATCCGAGACGGGTCGTACTCGATGAAGCCTTCAGTCTTGGCTCTTGCCTTTCCAGCTCTACCTTGTTCGCGATCCCTATGAAACATGAGTAGAGTATGACGGAAAAATAGACTGCTTACTGTTGCCGTTTCTTTTTTGCCCTCGCATTTCTCTTGAGCCTCTGGTTCTGCAGAGCCACAAACTCTTCTGGGCTGGGTCGGCGTTGGATGAAGGTAGGCAAATGAAGAATCAAAGACTCTTACGACATCTGACTTTCCTCCTTCCTCCTATTTTTTGGCTTCTGAAAGCTGGAAGAGACTTCAATGTCGAGGATCGTGTCGTACTTGGGCATGGTTGAAGGACAAGTGGTGCGCGGACTGCGCGTGTGCAATTGGCGAACGCAAGGCTAATTCCCTTTTTAGGAATTCGGCAACGCTCCTCTTCCTCTCCCCACATCAAGATGCCGCCCGCACACGAAGTCTTGTGTCGATTTTTGGAGAAGAGATTTCAGGATAGCCAGGCCTATAAATTAGTGGTGAGAACGTCTCTTTTTCTTTTCAATATCCATCTCACTTGTTAAATCTCAAAGTACAAGGTCGTGGACGCTTCGTTTGAACAAATGAAGCAAGAAAAGACGGAAAAGAGGTTTTACTTGGAGGTGAATGTTTCGACTTTTCTTGCCTTGATGCAGTATTAAAGTACCTCAGCTCGCTCGCATAGTCGGACTCCCAGACGACATGGAGGCGCACCAACATCTATACGTATTCTGGCGCCACATGAGAGAGGTGATACACTCCCTAGAGGTGAGTTTGCACTTGATCCCGACACTCGACTCTACAAATTCTTGCAGAATTTCAAGGCCAATGATCACGTATACCCAATTGAAACGTCTACCCAACGACAAGGATTATTCGGTCTATTACTCGTATACGATGCTCAGCTGGAAAACAGTTATCCCGCATTTCTCAAAAACGGCTGCTCTGGAGGGGAAGAACTCGTGCGCATATGCGGACTCTTTGACGAAGCTGAAATGGCCCAGGTACTGGTAGATTTGGGGGGAAACTCGTTTGATCTAGAATATGCTCGCGGGCTTTCTAGATACCTAAACCGGATGATTGACCATCAGGTCGAACTCTAATCACAATTACAAGTTTTCGCATCTCCGCGGGAATCCATGCACACCGGAGAGCCGCATCTGTTCCACGCACGCCTCGATTTCCAAACACGGGTTCTGATGCTCTGGTGTCGCTAGGATTCTCAAAGAATGAAACTAATCCTCGAGTCGGAAATTAAAAGACTTCTACAAGAGTAGAAAAAGTGTCAGACTGGATTCGAGATTCGCATTCTCAGGTCGGATATGCGGTTCCGGAAATTTAAATTTATTTGATTTCATTCAATTACAAGAAGACGACGACAAGAGGGCTCGTCCGAGACGACCTGTGCACAAGTTAACAATAAAGAACGCTGAAACAGAATTTCATACCTCTAATCGTCGTCGAGACCCGATATTCCTTCAGCTTCAATGATCTCCGAATTTGTAGCGAGACTGGGGTAGTCTTGTATGAATGAACACGAATCAAACGCCTGCTGGCTGGCACTTGGGGAAGCTGGAGTACTGGCTTGGGGCGGACTGCCAAAGACAAAAGATTCGAGGTCTAATGCCTGATCGACGGTTTCACTTGGGGTAGGCGATGGCATATAAAAGGTATAGTGATGGTGGCGGACATCTCCGTCGTCGTCTACTCCAAAAGCAGTTTTGCATTCACATTTGCTGCAAAGACGAGGAAAGGGGTATTCGAATTCAGGATCACGGTCGTCATCTGCATATTGTTCTCCGCGGCGAATCTCGTCCTCTGTAGCTGCGGTTGGGTCTTCGACATCGGGATCCCGGTTGTTGTCGATGAACTCGTTTTCCAATGCGAGAATGGCCTCGATAGGGTCTCCGTGAGCCACGTCGGAGGAGCGAGATGGGTCAGACATGCGTCGTGGTTTGCCAGAAGGATTAATAATTGGGGAGAGTAGGAGAGCCGATGTTGATTGGTTATGTAAACACGAGCACTTTTCCATATATGGATGTGTAACATTGTCCATAGTGAGAAGGATGGCGATTCTACGGACCAATCGGCCCTAACGTCCTCGGGAAAAAAAAAAAGAGAGATCGCTCAAACTGATCGTAGGTATAGAACGATCGCGCTTTCGGACATTTCGGTCCCCCAATTCACCCATATTAGGCAGGAAAGTTCCCTAACGTGCTCGATCGACGGAACGGTCTATCAATGCGAGAAATTCACGTGAAAATCTTTAATGAGTCGTCGGTATAAAACCACATCGCGCCCCCCAAATCTTCATTAACCACTTGATCATCACCCCCAAAAAACCCAACCATGAGCACCGGACAATCCGCCACTGATACCAATGCCGCGAACGACGCCACGCCCGGTAAGTAACCAGTTACGCTTTCGTGAGTTTTCTAACAATCTCCGTCAGTTGAAGAACCCTCCTTTGAGGAGCCCGACGACTTTGAGTCCGAGGAAGAGAAAGTGTGCGATTGTCGCGAAAAGTTTGGCGTCGACGATGACGGAGAGGTTCGACACTATTGTGATGAGGAGGATGACGAGTAGACGGCGGGCAGCATGTATTCGTGTTCTGGGCTCCGTTTCGAAGAATTAAATTGTCAATTGACCGAGAGCGTATTCGACACTTGAAGAAAAAACAGACTGTTGGAATTTCAGATCGCACAGTGATTGACATTCGACGAGAGGGAGACATTGATATATCTCACACTAACCTAACCGAACTCTAACCCGAACTTTAAACCGAACGCTAACATACCCAAACGTCACCCAAACTTTCTAACACTAACAGCTAGTGCAACGACGCACGCCTGCCTTGCTAGATGATTATCGCAACATTTATCGTAACAAGTGTTGCGATAAATCTCCAGCGCCTGATCCTGATTGTGCTGCGGTTAACATTCTAGGAGAGGGGAATATCGATCTATTCCACAGTAATCTTACACGAACGCTAACATACTCGAACCTCACACTAGCTTTCCAACACCAACATCAAGTACCGGTGAAGCATACCTTACTTACTAGATGATTACACGGTGACTGTGGTGCGATAATGCTCGCGGCCTCGAATGCAGCACGATGCACCATAGCTTTCAAACTACAAACCCATAGTACAATGCTACGATAATTCTGAAACATGAAATCATCAAGACGTGGGCTGTCGCAACGTTAAAAGAAGAAAGAGAGAAAAGGCCGGTTCTCCTTTTCTCGGGTATCAGACTCTGTTCAGAATAAAAAGTTCCATATTGCGAGGATACAAACGATAGTATGCTACAAGTGATGGTGCACTACAAACGATAGTACGCTACTGGCTACAAACGATAGTACGCTACTATGATCAACCTTGAACAAAGATTGAATGAGATATGCGCTCGGAAAGAAAGAAAAAAGAGACGTACCAGATGACGATTGATAATACCATCGCGCAGGCGCTCAGTCCGGCTCAACCCAACCAGCATGCGGTATAGTAGCCTATAAGCAAGGTGAGGGTGAGTAGAGCATGGAGATGGTAGGAACATACCGTTGTTTCGTACGAGTTGCGCAATGGTCTTCATGATCGAACGACGCATTTGGGAGCTTGAGGATGTGAGTGGGCGAGGAATGAACACAACGATATTCGTTGTGTGAGGGAGGGTGGCGCACGTGTGCGGCTTGTCTTCATCCGGGGTGGCCTTGATGGGTGCGATGGAGAGGGGCGAGGAGGAAAGGGGTGGGCGGCATGGATGGGCCGGAGGACATGAAGGGAGGAAGGAATGAGAAAAGGGGCGGTATTTGAAAATGAACCACCGCCGGACTTGGCCGAGATCATATCAGCGCACGGACCCAGTGGCTGACGTGGAGTTGTGGCTGCGTATGGGCGGCGACACGTGTTCATGAAGTTGCAGAGGTCAGAGAGGGCGGGAGCGGAGGTGTTTTGTGCGATAGAGGTGCGCCAATGTCAAGGGTGCGCGCGTCGGTGGGGAAGGGGGCAGCAGTAGTAGCGAAAAAGCGGAACGCGTCTCCGAGGCACCCGACTAGGCACATATCCTAAAAGAGGGTCTTACCCAAATGGGCATGACAGGTGCGACGTCATTGATCGAGCCTGGTCGTTTAGCTTCCAGGCTTCGAGTTTTTTGGTTTATTTCTTTATTCGGATAAAACTAGACTCTTGACGCCCTACTTTGACAGACTTTTTGTACCGCCACAAAGACTACATCTAGAGGCAAAAGAAAAAACAGAGACTCGCGCTGATGCGAAATCTTGGAGACATCTCACGGGCCCGCGACAGACCCTTTAGACAGGGAGATTGCTTCCATTCAACAAAAAGTACCGACGCTACGCACATGCATTGGAAACTGCCGTATTTCTGGGTGGCGAATACAAGGCAAGAGGATGGAAAAAAGAGTATCTACATATTTTCTAGGTAGCTACGGGCGACCAACTCATAACCAGAGTTGAATCTAGAGGCCATGCTATTCTTGTCAAATTGGCGACGCCATTCGACTTGAAGCATGGGCCTCGCTTTGCCGCTGAGAATCGCATGTTCTAGTCCTTTAAACCAAATTTCGTCATTCTCTGACCAGTCAAGAGAGTGGTACCTGTTCCATGTAGTGATACACGGATACCACGATAGCTTGTCTTGAGAATCTTTCAAATAATCAGACAGTGTATCAAACATATAAAAAGCCACTCACCTTGACTCGCATAGCATCCGCAAATCGCATCTGCGAGTGTCTCTGTCAAGACTTGGTCGTAAAGAGACCCGACATTCACAGTCGCGGCGAATGCTTGGTCATCCGAATACAGGATATCCTTTGCCCTTTGTGGATATTTGGATGGACTCTGGCGCCACAAGCGCGCTACAATGCCTCCACTCCTCCCCGCCACCTGTCCGCGAAAAGAGTCGAATAGATATTCCCTAAACTCTTCATAGAGTCTATAGTCTGAAAGGTCGGGCGAATTGGTTCCAAGCCCAAGGAGAGAGATGGGCAAGAGTATCGACAATGTGGGTTTTGGACGCAGCATGTAAAAGGGTATGCCATAAAACAAAAACTTTTCGGCCGTGTCGTATTGGCTGTTTGTCCACCCTTGTCGTAGCGCAAGAACGACATCGGATGCGCGGACAACACCCATCCTCCATTCAAACTCGTTGGACCCAAATTCGACAAGGAAGCATGCCTCTAGCCGTTGGATGCGTATCGGATAACGAGGAACAAATCCAGTAACGAGGTCGAGTTTTCCATAGAGGTCTTGCTTTGGATGAAACGTCAAGAGAGATACAATCTCTCTAATATCGGAATCGTGGCACGTCTGCACCTCTGGTACGGAAAAGACGACCTTCCAGAGGTTTTTATGTGTCCTACTCGACGGGCAAGGGAGGATAAACCCATAGCGATGTTTGGCAAATGCTGCGGGATCCCCTGCATGGAAGAGACTGAGCGACGCGTCGATACCGACGGGTTGATTGCAATCGTTTGCGATAGACTCTTGACCAAACGTGGTGGAAACAATGTCTGGTGGGTCTCCAGAGATTTCGTCATGGGTGCGCCCAGACTGGTTGGGACTCGGAGGTGCCTCCCCGAGCGAAAAGAATCGATCGAGTTTGACGGATAGTTGGTTCATGGCGTCGGTTTGCTGGATATTACAAGAGAATGTGCCTTTGGGGATTTTGACGAGCGTGGGTGGAAAGTGGTCGCGACATGCAATAGCAAATGGGATAAAGCAAGGTACACAGGGTGGGTAGCGAACGAATTGGTCGGGGTGTCGCATATTGTCCAAATCCAGAATATAACCTGCGCGCTCTCCGACGGTTATATCAAGTGGTGGAGAGGAAAACAATTCCAAGAGCCAGAATTCTTGATACGCCCTCGAGGCCGGAGCTCCATGTTGGATAAAATAAGAGACATAGTCACTGTCCTTTACGTTTCGGTTGAGTAGTACCGCATAAGCGAGCTCGGCCGCCAAGAGATGAACGAGCTTTTGGGCGTACATGACGGACCGAACCACTAGATCCGGACTCGATTTGGGCTCGAAAAACTTGGTAGAGGAAGGATACTGAGGAAGCGGAGTGTCCAAGCCGACAAGAGGCGTGTAGAATGTGCGAATGACAATACGAATGGCGTTTTCAACCCTAATCCACGCGCTCGAGAGGCCATGTTCAAAGACGTGAGATCCGTCTGGGAGTGAAACGACCATTTTCTGGAAATCAGTACGGGTACCCTTGAATCGTCCCCAAATGGGACCCTGGAAAAAGTCGTCTCTCAAAACAAATCCCAGATGAGGAAGGTTTTTATACGTCCATTGAGGCTGTTGGATCTCCCAAACGGAAAAAGAGGTCATCATTCCAGGGAGATTTGGGTTATCCTTTCGGGCGGGTAGTCGGGCTGGTAACTGATCGTCTCGACCATGGGCAGAGAAGAATCCAATTACGCGCTCTCTATGGGGTCGAACGAGGACGGACATGGTGTGGAAAATGGTGTATTCAGTTGTATTTATAAGAGAAAGCCATCTCCGAGGAGATCCGCAACGGTTACATTGGTCATTTTTGGAAGTGGTTACATGTCCTGATTAGGAAACCCCGCAGCGGCGTGGCTCAAAATTAAACGATTCGCCAGAAGGATTGGATTCACATCAACTATACATGTAGCTACTCTATTCATCTCCTTCTCGGGCCATAAGCGCACCATACATCGCAATCGCGACGACTCCGAGCGTGGATCTCCGTTGATTCGTCTTGTTGCCGCCTCGGTAATTGCGTGTTAGAGCGGTGCGAAACTCATCCATCCCGCTTTCCCTATCAAGGCCTGGGATGATCGGCGGGGTTTGTTCCATAAAGTAGACATAGGCAAACGCTGAAAGGATATATCGTCTGGGACAGCTCCTGTCAAACAAGTGTCTGTTGTCGTCTACGCCCTAAAATTTGGGTAAGTACTAGTCAATAAAAGAAGTGGTTTATGCTCGCCTTTTCCACGGCGCAAAACACGCAGGCAGGACCAAAGACGTTGGGGTCGAGCTTGATGGTGCGCATCCTCCCGAATTCACCCATCCCCCAAGTTTCCCTTTGAGGGCACTCGAAAACTGCATGGTGATATTCTGGATCCTTGTTCCACAAGCACACTGGACACTGTTGTTCAAACTCTTGGAGAATTCGGAGAAGCGGTTTTTTATATTCAGTTGTCCAGGCTTTTTCTTCTTGCGTCGCCCGGGAATTCGAATAAGATTGCGCGACAGTTTGAATGGGAAACCTCCGCCCACTTAAACCACCATTCGACGCTCTACCCTTTCCCTTGTCCAGCATTGGGGTTTGATAGACAGGATTCTCGCGCGACGAAAAGACGTCACTAGACGTCGGTGAACTGGTACCCACCATTGTTGGCGAAGAGGGCATCCGTGGATAGGGTGTGCGCGAACTGGACGCAAGTATTGGCGAAGAGGGCCTCCGATAGGGTGTGCGCGAACTGGACGCAAGTATTGGCGAAGAGGGCCTCCGATAGGGTGTGCGCGAACTGGACGCAAGTATTGGCGAAGAGGGCATCCGTGGATTGTGTGTGCGCCAACTGGACGCAAGTATTGGCGAGGATGGTGGAGGTGTACGATGAAACGAAACGGGAGATGCCGATTGGCTGGGCGATTGAACTCTAACCCTTTTGGCCACAGGCGCGTTGGACTGGGGTGATCTCGCTCTTTTCGCCACGGGAGCAGGACCTTCAACTTGGCTAGCACAATATTCACAGAGGGCTGCGTTGGATATAGAAGCGCAAGTCTGAGCAACTCCGTCGAGATAGAGAGTCGGGATTATGCGAAGACACTGGTTACGCGTCTTGACATATTGCGTCATTTCGGGACCTCCTGGCACGGTGCTGTTGCTCTCTTGCATGCCTTGGCTGACAAAAACAGTGGCCTGACATACGAGTCCGTCCCGACCGCCTCTAGAGTCGGCTTGGTATTGGTCAACAATTGACCACGGTAACCCTGCGTGAATGACGTCTCGGACATGCGGAAAGTCGAGTCCTGAACCTCCAAGCGACGTCGAGGCGAGTCCGATATGTTTCCCCTCGCGGAATTCCCTGAGTATTTTATGTTGTTCTTCGGGAGTAGCTCCAGAATGGTAGGCCTTTGACCAATTCATGCGTTGGGCAAAGCTGTCGGCCTCGTCCCTGCCTCGAAAGTAGACGATGGCTCTGTCCTCTGTATTGTAGTTGCTCGTTCGAACCTCGAGGTACCGCTGGATCGAACCGTGAATCTCGTCCTTTTTCTTTACAGTGAAAATGTGGTACTCGAGTTCCTTGCGGCTCGAGGGCATTCGAAGCTGTCGCCAGAGTGTTCCAGTCAACTGGTTAAATTCGTCGATGGAATGAGGTCCAAGTGATGCTGTCAGACCAACAATGTTGGTGGACGCCTTTACAAGCTTGTACACGTGCATAAAGCAGGGCCGGTAGCTGACGTCGCTGAGAATGCGATGGATTTCGTCGAAAAACAAAAACCCTAGACGGTCAGAAGACACCAACCGACCTAGGTAACGATGAAATGAAGCGTTTTCCAATTCTTCGACGCGAACAGTCACGAGACACGGACTATGGTCGGGGTTCATGTGATGAGACCAAGCAATATTGGGTACGTCGCGCTGGTGTGCTCGCTCGTGCAAGTCGTCACGCAATGAGCCGAGGGGTAGGACAACCACTGTCGTCTTGTCGATGCCATACATTTTTGCGAGAAAGAGGATCATGGTAGTCTTTCCAAAAGACGTACATAGGATTCCCAAGATGTTTTCGTTGGTTGTAATAATGTGCTCGACCAACTGGGCTTGCTCTCGGGATTTGAATTGGGCGCAGGGGTCCTTCATGAACGTCCGGAGAGCCTTGAGTCGACTCGCAGGGACAGGAATCGAGGGGAGAATACGATTGTCGAGCTGGGCTGGGATGACTGGGTTATGAATCGCCAATGCGCTCCCAAAACCATTCACGATTCCATTGTCGAGTTTGGTCGTAATAGCGGATAAAATATCAGGCAGCAATGAGCGACCCAACTGGACGGTCAACTCCTTGATGTCAATAGACGCTAGAGGAAATCAGTTTGTATACTAGGCAAAAATCGACTCGACTCACTGGCTGGAGCGCCGGTAGGAGGCGCTGGTTGGTCACCTTTTGCGGATCCCAAGTATAATGGTCGTTTCTGGCCAATCTTGATAAACTGCTGAAACGCAATGCAGCTGAGCATGACACCACACATCATCCTCGGATCGGTCCCAGGGATTCCGTTCGCGTAGCCGCCGTATTTTGCAATGGCCATCGACGTGGTGTGCATGGTGGCAATGTCGACAAAAGTGTTTACTTTGATGTCAAACATGTTGTTTGGGGCAAAGATGTTGGCCAAGAATGTGACGAAACTGCGCCACCACTGGACGCTGTATTCTTCCCCAAGGTACTCGAAAGTGACGCTAGAGAGTTGCTCATTCAAAGAGTCTCCCGAAAGGTGTTTATTCAGCTTGGGCCATAGATAAGACTGATAACTCTTGTCCTCGGGCGAATCGCGTCCAAATATTGTGACGATTGCAAACTCTGCAAATGGACGAATGGTAACGAGAAACTGGACGAGTTGGTCTGCCCATTCTCTTGTGGGGACGTGCGGAATAAATCTATCAACGCCACGCTGGTGGCTCGTCTTGTCGTGAAGATTGACCAGGGTTAACGCCTTGAACGACAGTCGAACCGATCGAGGAGTCTCGTAGCTGTTGCGAAGGATAAGAGAACCTATTTCGGTTGCTCTGCACGAAGGACCGCCGCTGATGAGAAGTCCAACTGCGAGAAGCTCTTGTAGGTGATGAAATTCACGAAGCCATGCCATCAACTCGTGCGTCTTCCAAACCGAGGTGTTTGGATATATAAATCTTTCCAGCATTCCCGGCCTCGCAGAGAGCCATCTCCCATAGCGGTCACCATATTTTGCAAAGCCGTTGCGAGCGTCGGACAGAAAACTATATCCTGGGTTGGAACACGCATTGTCGTCGACAAGGCTTTCGAGCTCGATATCAGGAAACATGTCCAAAGGTACCGGTTCCCCAAAGAAGAGGCGTTGTTGCAGTTCGTGTTGAAAGGAGACTAAATGTCCTTCCACCATGGCCTTGACACTAGAAATTGCGATCGGGTGCCCATGATATTGGAGCTCTGTTGCGTATTTATCGGTGAATTCAAACACACAATCCTTGACCTCTTGTCCGCGGACCGTGCGAAGATAGGAACTGGCGTTGAACGCAAAAGAGGTAAAGGTGGGCTGGTTATCCCTCAGATAGGTCTCGATGAGATGGTTGTGACGAGGGCTATGAGTATACGTTGGTAATCAATCCAGGACGACGACAATGGAAAAAAACTTACTCGAATTCGCTGACGCCTTGTCCCTTGAGACGCTCAATCTCGTACAAGACGCTTGTCCTAGTGCAGTACGTTAGGGCGGCAATGTCCTTGGTAATAACAGAGGCTTTGTTGAGACCTCCGTCTTTGGTGACAGACCGGATAACCAAAAAGCAAATCGAGGGTGTGAAGAATCGATTAATGTCCCGAGAAGTATCATATTGGTCGCGTGAGTGTAGCAAAAGTTTGAACACAAAGTCGCAAAAGTGTGTCTTTAGTAATGCCGGTCGAGGTGTAGGGGCTTTAATTTCCTTTGCGAGAGCATGTAAAGGCGCCAATTGAGAGTCGTCCAGGATGGGGTATTCGTATTTCGTGGCCCATTCCTTGCTCACATAATAGCGATAACAGCTGTACACCAGCTGGTGGAGAACCAAAGAGTATCCGTCAATACAGCCCGGTGATATCCTTCGAAACTTGTGATTCGACGCTTCCCCGGTACCAAACAGATTGCCCAGGTTTCGCATCAACCCAAAACCGGTGTGACTGTCGATGGAGCTTTGAATTCCAGCGATATACTTTTTCGCGAGATCGCGAAAGGAGCAGCCGACAGTATCCTTCCGGTCGTGAATTTGATGAACTGTCGCCAGCTCGGCCGGTGTAAAGGGTTTGACGTGCTCGTGCCACCCTTCGCGATGGAGAAAGTGGGACAGGCTCGCAGTGTCGTCCAAGGTACCAATCTTTGCTTGACGATAGTCTATCGGGGGCGGAATAGCAGCGACGAATATGTCGACGAGCGACGGCAGCGGAGACTTTGGTTCTAGTCGATCCACAGTCACTTCAAACCACATGCGTGAACCAGAAGATTGTGCAAAGCCAAGATGAGAGGCCTTGCCGTTGCTGATGGACTTGTCGCAGACCTTTTGGTGTGCAGAGAGGCTCAATGTATTGTCGTAGCCGCGGTTGCAATGATCGCAGAAATGCAAGGGTCTTGGGTTGATGGAAAGTGGGAATCTAGCGGCAACTGGCTTGGAAGGGTGGGTGCGTCCTTTCGATAGGTGGTATGCATTGTCGATCGAGACGAGGAGATCGTCGGGAATCCGTAACTCGCGAGCGTGACCTCTGACATGTTCCTCTACCGTTTGAAAACTAATCGCCTTTCTGCAAGAGAGGCAAACAAAAGAGGCTAGGCAAGTGTCTATCAAAAGACAGTACTTGGAGAGGAGGTGGCCGTCGTGCTCTTGGATGCTGTGTTTATCGGGAGAATTTACAAAGTCGCCAGAGAGAATGTCTTCGGATGTCATTCCCGGAGCAAGATTGGGGCCTTCGATAACGGCAAAAGGTCTAGCAGTGTCGGCAGATGGTTGATTTGACGGAGTATATGCGATCGAAAATGGTGGTATAATGGAAGATGAACCCGCGGGAGGATTAAACGATTTGGGAGAGGCGGCTTTGGTTGGTCTGGGAGACACGCTTTCTATTTTCGCATGGATACATTCCAAAATATGAGCCTGGAAGGGGTATAAGTATATGGATGGGGAAATATCATCGACATGCGTACCATGGCATCTAGACTCGAGAGAGATCCAACACCGCATATGCAAGTAAAGGGCCCGTCCGCAGGTCGCAGCTGGAGATTTGGCACGCTGCATATATCGACATGTTTCTGCAAGACGTATTAGCAGACCATACAGTAAATATGCGCATATACTTGCTTTAAATTCGCTGTTGCTTTCGTGTCTTACGCCACAGAAACAGGTGAGACAATGCGATTCGTCTCTTGTGAAGAGGATGCCTCCAATATCAGGACGGCAGGAAAAGCTGCTGAGCGAGCTGTTGTGATATTGGTTGTTATGAACGGCCTCGGTGGATCTATACACGCGGTCACACGAGCTGCACTTGGTCTTGGTGGCCCTAGTCTTGGTCGACTTGCTTGAATCGGTCATCGAGGAGGGTAACCCGGCGATTAACACCAAGTTTTGTGGGGGGTAGAGAGAAGGAAAGAGACGACCGAGGGCTCGCTCTTTATCTACACATCGGAGATGAGATCTGCAATTCTATTTTGATGCAATTTAAATTAAGAAAATCGCCCTCGGCTACGTATCCCCTTATGGCGGACCGCCGCCGCCTTGACAAGAATAGACGCGTCAAACAATGGACCGGTATCCGACAACCCTCCTGCAAATATATAGTCGTTCCTGCGGGTCTCCAGTCGATCTCTCTGAGGCGCAATGTACAACTTGGTGTTGAGAGACGCGTGAACTGCCATTGCCCGTTGTACTGCAAACGTCTCTTCCTCCAACAGTTGGTAGTTTTTTGTCGCCAGATCGAGTACTTTTGTACTCGTGGTCACTCGTTTGGCTGTTACAATACTCGTCAGTATATTTGTATACAAGCGGATAAAGACATGCCTTGATCTGATTTCTTGACGACAAACAAACTCCTGACCGTGGTCGCTTCCCTTTCTGTACCCAGTTTTTCGCATTCGTCTTCAATGCGACGAAAGAGGTGATACCACTCCTCACCGTGTATAAATGAAAGAGGTCTGAGTATCATTACAGACATGGCCTCTAGTGGTTTCGAAAGCAGTCCTGGAAATCGTCGAGTAGGTAAACGGTTAAAAACAGAAAATATTCATACCTCCAACAGAGTCGGCTACACACATCAACCTCACGAGTGTAAGCCAAGAAGCATCGGGCGACGGAGACCGTTTCGAATACGAATATTCGAATGATCGACGGGCCTCGGTCAAGTGCATCGTTGAGAGGTGATAAAAGTCGCAACCGGCGATGATGGAATCGACCGGGGTGTAGAGCTCATACGAGACACCAGGGGGGATAACACTTTAGAATAACGTCAATATTGTACAAGCGTATTGCATTCGACTTACAGAACGTCGCCAACCGACAGAGTTATCAAACACGTTCCCTCAAAGGCTGTATGCAACTCGGGATTGGTGAGCTCAAAGGCGCACAGTTGGTCAAACTGTTTGAAAAGGGATTTTCGATTATCAGCTTCAAGGATCGCATTGTCCACGACTTGAACGACAAAGGCGACCCCACAGAGCACTTGTAGTTGTGTACAGTAACCGCCAGACGTGACGATCATCCTATGATGGAATTGTCTCTTCAACAAGTGTACCCACGAGTGTCGATTGTTGACATGAATCGGTTGGACCACGCGTTGGTACGTGGTCGGGATGCTCTGACGCCACCCAAAGATGTAACCGTGGTCAAGTCGTCTGCAATGATATGAGAACCGACAATGAATAAATAAATAAAAACCTACTCGAGGTGCGGGTGCATGACCCAGGACGGGATGGGGACGCGAAGCAGTCCTTGATTGGAAGAGTGAACCGGAGCAAGATTAAAGAATCGTTCAATCGACCATAAATGGTCTTGGTCTACTTGAGGGTCTGTGGTTTCGTCGGTTTTAAAGTCTAGATCAATGTCGGTATAGAAAATTTGGAGCAGAGATGATACTCAACTCGTTATCGTTGTCAGTGTATCCTTGCTTAGCATGAGTTGAAACTCGACCTCGTCCAAGTCCCATTTCATTGGCGCTGCCGTCCCTTGGATCTTGACCGTCTTTCCCATTTGGATTTGGTCTTGAATGATCACTAGTTGAGCTTTGGGCTCCACGGATTCGAGAATAAGCCAGTGGTGCTTGTCGTCCGGCTGTGCCCTGGGCAACGTTCGTACGAGTTCTAGGTAATGATGAGTCTGTAATGTATTAGATGCAGGAAACGATGGCAATAAGAGCGACTGACCCCCTTGTTGACAAAGTTGTCAAAGGTTTTATCTTCATAGTGCGGAAAGTAGTACATATTTCCATCGTGCCAAAGTGCACGAGGCGGATCTGGAGGCGGGTCCAAATTCGCAATGGCCGCCAGGTCCTCTGATCCAAAAGGCGTGAATCCATAGTTGTCGTCGCTGCCGAGAGTAACACCCTCGCCTTCCACAAGAGCATTGGCTTCAACGGCGTCGAGCTGAGCCATACCTTCCGACCCAAGGTCATCAAATGCGGCATCTATAGCGTACATTTCTTCGCTATTTTCGTTCCAAGCATCTGCAACATATTCGGTAATCATCCAAGACGGTTAAATATAAACTCACGCGCAGTCGCGATCGGCTTGGGTGTAGGTGAGGAGCTCCCGACGTACACGTACTCTCCTAGGTTTTGTTGTAGACCAATTTCACAATTTAAAAACGACTCACTATCAATCGGAGACCCTGCTCTTTTTCGGCCTTTACGGTCAGATTTTGCTCCAGGCGCTGCGGACTTGGATTTTCGTGAAGCCATCCTCTTGTCGGGGTCGGAGACGAGAGACAAGGTTGGAATGCGGTCCGGAGGACCTGATTAATTGCATTGGTAAAAGAAGAATCTTTTCTTTCTCCCCCTTGACATGCTCCGAGGACTTGGACGCTCGGACTCGAGTAGGCCGAAATGAAAGAAGCAGAAGCACAGACTTCGAGATTCGCATTCCGACAGAAAAGGCAGTTACCTTGCAGTTTTAACAGATCTCATCAGGCATGTGTTTGCGAGACAAATTTTTTTTATTACAACAATGAGTTCAGTGAGTACGACTAGTAGCGCTGAGGACAACCGTAAGCGACGAAAAGCTCTGTGGAATAAAACATACCTCTAGTCATCGAGACTGAGAACATATTCGGCCTGAATAATCTCCGACTCTGTAGCAACATCGGGGTCGTATGCAGAGTCGTCCTCGTCCTCTATGAAGGACAATAGGTCCAACGCCCGAGTGATGTATTGGCTGGCGCTCGGAGACGGCAGAATGATCTCTGAATCTATAGAGGTGTCGAGGCTACCATTTCCCAGCACAAAAGACTCGAGGTCGATAGCCTCGGCGACGAGCTCACTCGAGGTGGGTGACGGCGTATGGAGGATGTAACAATGATGGCGAATTTCTCCATCCTCGTCCTCTCCAAATACAGTCTTGCAGTCGCAGCCGACGCGAAAAGAATATTCGTCTGGTCCAGGATTGAAATTGTCCTCTGCTTCTTGTTCTCCTCGGTGGATTTCGTCCTCTGTGGCTGCGGTCGGGTCATTGATACTGGTGTCGCCGTCTCGGAAAACAGAGTCTTCCAGTGCAAGGATGGAGTCGAGAACGCGGTCAAACGATCTTTCAGAAGGGTCGGACATGGTGGTGCAAAAGAAGGATGCAATTCGAGAAGCCATATCAAGCAAGGTCAGTTACACTGAACCATCAATCGACTGGTTCATGTGAAAAGGACGGTCTATTGGTAGAGTCTCGAGGTACATGGATACCGCTACGATAGCCAGTTACAGTGGACAAACTTGGTGGAAAGCGAATGGCGGGGAATGGACACGGCGATATTCGCCGTGTTGGGATAGGCGTACGCAGAGTACGGCCTGTCTTTAGCAACGATGCATGATAGTCAGTATACATTGCAATAAACGACTGATCCTGATGGCACAGCAGTGTGAACTATACGAGGGAAACAACGATATATTTCACCCTAGGCTAACCCAACGTTGAACCGAAGGCTAACATACCCAAACTTCACCCAAACTTTCTAAGGCTAACATACCCGAACTTCACCCAAACTTTCTAAGGCTAACATACCCGAACTTCACCCAAACTTTCTAAGGCTAACATACCCGAACTTCACCCTAACTTTCTAAGACTAACATACCCGAACTTCACCCTAACTTTCTAAGACTAACAACGATATATCTCACACTAACCTAACACGAACTCTAACACGAACTTTAACCCGGACGCTAACATACCCTAACGTCACCCTAACTTTC
>Ga0247741_1000427_pt1 | contig 24410 bp, 22 predicted proteins | sample UWRJL213509R2_FD_180945 | JGI IMG/M metagenome (GOLD analysis project Ga0247741, IMG submission 180945) | Plant litter microbial communities from Arlington Agricultural Research Station in Wisconsin, United States - UWRJ-L213-509R-2 | ecosystem: Environmental > Terrestrial > Plant litter >... | reverse complement strand
ACCGTTTAGCCGAGCGTGAGGTGAGCCTTGATCGTAAACTCGATGAGCTAGACAAGCGTGCTGAGGGGCTTCGCAGTCAAGAGGACGAAGTCGATACACTCAAAAATGATATCCGTGATATTCGTGTCCGTCAGCAAGAAAAACTTGAAAAGATTGCTGGCCTGAAAAAAGAAGATGCAGCCCGTAAGCTGATGGAGATGACCGAACGCGACATCAAGCAGGATCTTGTTGGTCTTGTTGGGAAATTGCAAAATGATGCGCGCGATACCGCCGAAGAGCAAGCTCAACTTATTCTGGTGACTGCAATGGAGCGGATGAGTAGCGAAGTGACCGCCGAGCGAACCGTGACGGCAATCAAGTTACTTGACGAAGAGATGAAAGGTCGCATCATCGGTAAAGAAGGTCGTAATATTCAGGCACTGCAACGAGCGACCGGTGTTGATATCCTGGTTGATGATACCCCTGGTATGATAATTCTTTCTAGCTTTGACCCAGTGCGTCGTCAAGTTGCGCGCATGACACTCGAAATGTTGATGAAGGACGGCCGTATTCATCCTGGGCGCATCGAAGAAGTCGTTGCTAAAGCTGAAAAAGAAATTGGTAAGGAAGTCACCCGGGCCGGTGAGGATGCAGCTCGAGAAGTGGGCGTTGTTGGAATTCCAAAGGAAATGATTCAGCTGCTGGGCGAGTTGAAGTTCCGTACCAGTTATGGGCAGAACGTTTTGATGCACAGCACTGAAATGGCACACATGGCCGGCCTTATTGCCGAAGAAATTGGTGCCGATGTGCGAACGACCAAGATTGCGACGTTGCTACATGATGTCGGTAAGGCTGTGACGCACAAAGTCGAGGGCAAGCATCACCACATCGGTGCGGAGCTGGCGCGAAAATATGGCATGAGTGAAGCAATTGTGCACGCTATTGAAGCGCATCACGATGATATCGAGGCGACAACACCCGAGGCGCTCGTTGTCCGAGTGTGCGACGCGCTGTCTGCTGCTCGACCTGGCGCACGTAATATTAGTGCCGAGAACTTTGCTGAACGTATGCGTGACCTGGAGAATATAGCCAATAGTTTCCCGGGTATTTTGAAGTCATATGCAATTAGTGCCGGTCGCGAAGTGCGTGTTATTGTGACCCCAGAATCAATTGATGACTTGTCAGCTATTAAATTAGCGCGCGATATTGCGAACAAGATTGAGAGTACGATGCAGTACCCAGGTACGATCAAGATTAACGTCATTCGTGAAACTCGGGCAATCGAATACGCCAAATAGTACGTTCCTGTGACAAAAAAACCTACTCTGTAACGAGTAGGTTTTTTATTTGAGATTGTTGGCGGCGTTGGTGATTAGCTCGAACTGCCGGTGAGTGTCACGGCAAGGTAAACACCTGCGACAACTATAATGAGGCCGATGATAGCCGCAAGAATAATAAAGAGTGCCTTGTGTGATGTTTTTTGAGCCAGTGCGGGTGCTGGACTAGGTGAGCTAACTTGCGGTGCCGCATTGATAGTACCTGACCCAGGTTCAACTGGTGACGGTGCGAACGGAGCGGTTGTGGGTTGGGCTGGTGGCACGACGTTATCAGCGTTATCTATCGGTGAAGTAACAACGAGTGCTTCAAAGGGTGTTGTTACGGCAACTGGTGCTTGGTAGGGTTGCGGTTGAGGTGCTGGATTTTCGTATTGCGGTGCTGCAGGTTGTGTCTGCGGTTGTGGTTGCGCGACTGGCTGGCTTGGATCAAAGTCTGGTTGATTTGGTTGCATGGGATTCCTTCATACTACTTATGTTAGTGCCCAGTATACGCATTGTCGCGCAACAAGCAAAATATGCGATGCAGGGGATACTCCTCTACCCCTGAATTGACTAAATCGTTGTATAGATTACTTCGTCTGCTAGATTGCTGCTATCGAGCTCATGCCTCATAGTGAAGCTCATGAATCGCACGCAATGGCTCGGGCATCCTCAATGGTAGGTTTTTTTCGTACTCGACGTGGCTTTGCGCTCCCTACCGTCCTCATCGCGTCAATTGTCATGCTCGCTATTCTGGTGACCGGCTTGGTCAGCGGCGTCGCCGCCAGTACGGCACTCCGTACTCAAGGCTACCAGCGACTGGCCGATCTGGCTTCTGAGAGTGGTGCCGAGATGGCCCGGGCGTGTCTAAATAGTAATTATCAACGTGTCACCTGGACTACCAGCAAGCCACTCACCCCCGCCACGAACTGTAATGGCGATGTCGTCGGCGGCCAATCGGCCTACGTCGTGGATGCCAATGGCATCCGCACCACCTTTCAAGTCCCACCACCAGAAACTGCAGCTGGCGTCTACACGATCGTGACGAACGGCACACTCGAACGCGTCCGGAGCTCGAACGGACAGACCTGGCGAGCACAAAAATCAGTTGCCCGCATGAAAGTAGCGACGCCGCTTTTGGTGTCATTAGATGGAGGATTTGACCACAGTGTCGGTCTTTCAGCCAACCGCTCGACGGTATTTGCGTGGGGTGGCAATAACTATGGGCAGCTTGGAACCGGATCAACCGAACTTATCGCCGCGCCGAAGATAGTTCTAGATAAGTCAGACCTTGATGGCTCATACATCAAACAGGTGATTGGCGGCGGCTACCACACACTAGTACTTACCGATAACGGAAACGTCTATGCAGGGGGTCTGAACGCGCAGTGCCAACTAGGTGTTGGCGACACAGTTAACAGGCTTAAGCCCACGCTGGTTGCAACGGCCGGCACACCGATGGAGGGGAAGCGGATTGTTTCGATTGGGGCAGGCAAATACCACTCATTGGCTGTCGATGACCAGGGCGTTGCTTACGGGTGGGGTGAGAACGGCGTAGGCCAACTAGGGGATGGGAGTTATACGAGGCGCTGCAATCCAGTTGCGGTTGCGGCAGCGGGTACCCCAATGGCGGGGAAATCTATTGATATCATTAAGTCAAATTCAAACTCCCATACAACGGTCGCACTTGATAAGACTGAAGGCCGTGCCTATATATGGGGTGACAATTCGGCTGGAAAGCTGGCAATTGGAAATGGGACGATTAGTAACGTGAATGTGCCGAATGCGGTATTGACGGCAGGTACACCCATGGCTGGTCTAGGGGTTGGTGATATCGAATCTGAAACGCATGCAACTTTCTTCCTGTCGACAACCAATCGTATATTTGTTGCTGGTGGAAATTTTGCAGGTCAATGGGGGAATGCCGCTGCGTCTACGAGCTCGAACGCTTCGGCCGTTGTTGAAGTGCCGACCGCTGGGACGCCACTAGCCGGCAAAGACATTATCCAGATTTCCGGAGATGGACACCATGGAGTGGCACTCGATAGCAACGGTATTGTTTATAGCTGGGGATGGAACTTAGTGGGGCAAGTTGGTGTTGGCTCGGCTAATATTTTCGAATGTGGTGCCAGTTCTGAGTCATGTGTGAGGCCTCTGCGGGCCGTTGTGACCGCAGGGACGCCGATGGCTGGCCGCAAGATCACCTCGATCTCGACAGGCGACCGTTGGACCTATGCGGTAGCGTCGGATGGAACGGCCTATTCATGGGGGCACAACAGCGCTGGCCAGCTGGGTATTGGTTTCACCCAGGAGATCGTGTCCTTGCCAGCACAAATGGTCTTCCCGAATGCGGTATTGAGATATTAACCTGCTTTTTTTAGAAATCAACTCGGTTTGAATTGTTACTCTGCCAAATAAAAAAGACTACTCGAAGGTAGTCATTTTTATTTGGTCGGGGTGAAAGGACTCAAACCTTCGACCTCTCGGTCCCAAACCGAGCGCGCTATCAACTGCGCCACACCCCGATGGTGTTACCCGGGTGATTATACGCTATTTTTCGTGGTATTTCTAGTACTGACTTGAGCGGATGTTGTTGCTTCACCACTGAGGGTCGGGTATTATAAGGATACTTAGCTATATGAAAAAACTTGCACGAACTATTTTACACTTCTTTCAGGAGCGCCCACGCGCTGACTTTATTCTCGTCGCAGCTGCACTGATTATTTTTACGGTGCTCGCATTGTGGAATATTACAGGGGTATCGATTTGGTTTGACGAGGCTTTTAGCGCCTATATTATCCACTATAACTTCCTCGATATTGCACGCTATACAGCAACGGACGTACATCCGCCGTTTTATTACTGGGTGCTGAAAGTGTGGAGCTTGCTGTTCAGTCATTCCGAATTTGCACTGCGTTCGATGAGTGTTTTGTTTGGTATCGTGACTGCGCTGTTCGGCTATTTGCTTGTCCGTCGCAAATTCGGACGCAGGGCAGCCTTGTATGGTTTGTTTATCTTGGTCTTATCACCACTGTTTATCCGCTACAGCCAAGAAGCGCGCATGTACACCCTGGCAGCGGCAATTGTGCTATCGGCAACGTACGCACTAGTGCGGGCTACCGAGTCGCATAGTCGAAAGCTATGGATTACGTATGGTTTTTTGGTTTCGGTTGGGATGTGGACCCATTACTTTGTGGCACTCGCTTGGATTGCACACTGGGTATGGCGCTACGTGATTATTCGCCAAACAGGTGAGCGTGGCCGCGAAATTGCCAAAAAGTTCTTTACGCCGAGCTGGATAAAGGCGCATATCCTTGCCGTAGCATTATTCTTGCCTTGGATACCGGCAATGGTCATTCAACTTGTGACGATCCAGTCTCAAGGATTCTGGATTGGCCCAGTCGGTGTTGATACGATTACAGGATACTTCGGGACACTTGTTTACTTCCTCGAGCACGATCATGTTACTGGTTGGCTTGCGCTTGGCCTTGGTCTTATGGCGATAACCGTGACGATTCTTGCTGTGCGTGCGTACAAGACAGGTGGGCGAACGTTCAAAAAGTACTATCTATTGTTGCTTTGTCTGGCTGCTGTCCCTCCGGTTATGTTGTTTGTTGTTTCTTTGCCACCGCTATCATCGTCGTTTGTCGAGCGTTATCTATTGCCGGCGGCTGTTGCATCGGCACTATTTATGGGTGTGACGCTGGCCTATGGACTAAAGAAGGTCGGTATTATCAAGCAAATCGTACTATTTGCGGTGATTATTGCGATGCTGGTATTTGGTATCAGCAACATGTATTTTTATGGAAATTATAATAAGAATTCTCGGACAGGAATTGAAACAGAGCAGCTTGTGAAACAGGCGAGTGAAAAGTCTGCTAGCGGTGTACCGATTATTACGGCCAGTCCATGGGTGTTTTACGAAGCAATCTTTTATAATTCAGACGATCACCCAATTTACTTTATCGATTCACAGGTCGACTATGCATTCGGTTCGCTGGATATGCTCAAGTATAGCGACAATCACAAAATTAAAGACCTCGATGCATTTACCAAACAGCACCCAGTTGTCTGGTACGTTGGCTACTCCCAAGGTGAGTTGGTTCCACCAGTGTCTACTTGGAAGAAGATTGATTCCACCGCCACGACAAGCCATGTCGACGGACAGTCTGTGTATAAGGGTGGCAAATACCTAACCCGCTAGATCGGCTACCTTACGCCGGAATGACGCGGCGAATCAGAGGAATCTTTAGCAGTCCCCAGACAATCATGACGGCGATAATACCAAGGAGGGTATTGATGATAACATTACCTTCGTTGATGGTATAGCTACTGATAATAATTAAGGCGACACCGTGCAATATATAGGCGGTCAGAGAATGTGTACCGATTGGGATTAGAAGCCAGTTGAATCCTTTTGCGATGCCGCGACGTAGTGCGTAGAAAATGAACATAAAGCCGGCAAACCACAAGAAGGCCATTGCGGCGCGCAAAAGACTGACCGATTCTTTCGCAAACAGCATATTTACTTGATCGGCAAATCCCTGGAAACTTTGTGCATAGTAGGCGAGGATGGTGGAGATGATTATAGTAACGGCCGTGAGCGCGACGGTTGTCGTTGCGATGACAGTTCTTTTTTTAGATGATTGACCATGCCACCAGTTAAGGATGGTGTGGAGGTAAAATCCAACAATGCTTGGGATGAAGAAAAGGAATTGCCACTGGAGTGCTTCGTGGTGTGTTACCCAGCCGAGCACTAGTAGTAAAAAACTCAGCAGTGCAACGACCCAGGCGAGGCCTTGACGCAGTAACCAAATCGCAATAGGGGCTGCTGCTAAAAATAGCGCATAGAGCGTCAAGAAGTGCACCCATACGAAGGTGTACTGCATGGTGACGAGTTGCACGAGGAAGGTTGTCCAATCGCCCACGGCCATCGGTGTACTTGGTGACCCGCCCTTCATCGGCACGTACCAAATAATCGCAACGTAGGCAATCGATGCAATAATTGACCAGAGATAGAGCAGCCCGGCGCGCTTAATGAGCTTGAGGCTAACTTCCTTTAGTGGGAGCGCGCGATTCTTATAACCGCGAACGTAGCCAACAAGTAGGCCAGAGATGGCGACGAATCCTTCGGCTGCAGTGACCCATAGGAGGGCCTTGCCGGTCAGGATGCCCAACAGGCTTGGCCAGCGCGAGAGGTGATCGATAATGATGACGATAATGAAAAAACCTCGAAGATGATCGAGGGTCTCGAGCCGACTCTTTTTTACTGCTTTTATTTTTGACACTGTTCTTTATTATACAAGTTTTTCTGGCAGACGCCTGAGGGTTTATACTAAGAGGTATGAAACCTCCTTACAATGCTCCTGATTTTACGCTGCCCGATGTCTCCGGAAATTCCCGCGCACTCGCTGAATATAAAGGGAAGTGGGTTATCTTATATTTTTATCCAAAAGATGACACGCCAGGCTGTACTGCCGAGGCGTGTAGTTTGCGTGATGCTCGAGATACTTTGGCTGAAATGGGTGCTGAAATTATCGGTATTAGTAAAGATGACGCCAGTAGCCACGAAAAGTTCAAAGCAAAGTATTCTTTAAATTTCACGCTTTTGACGGATGTCGAAGGTGCAGTTATCGAAGCATACGGGGCCTGGGGCAAGAAAATGTATGGTCGCGAAGGAATACTGCGCAAAACCTTTATTATCGATCCAAACGGTGAGGTTGTAAAAGTATACGGACGCGTAACACCGATGGGTCACGGCGAACAGGTTATTGAAGAGTTGCGTCAGCGACAAGAAGCTCGTTGATGGTTAGATATGTCGTGGCGGTCAGTGGAGGAGTCGATTCGGTTGTCCTGTTAGATATGTTGTCGCGGGTGGATGGTCATGAACTTATCGTTGCTCATTTTGATCACGGCATTCGTGATGACTCGTCCGATGACGCGCTGTTTGTCGGTGGTCTTGCGGCAAAATACGGTTATACGTTTGAGATGGTTCGTGAAGAACTAGGTCCAGCCGCGAGTGAAAAGCGAGCTCGTGATCGACGATATGCTTTCTTGAGGGCAATCGCACAAAAACATGATGCGCGTATTGTGACGGCGCATCACGCTGATGACGCAGCCGAGACGATCGCAATCAACCTGCACCGTGGAACTGGTTGGCGAGGACTTGCTGCGCTCGATTCTGATATTATCCGACCCTTATTGCGGGTGTCGAAAGCTGACTTACTCGCCTATGCCGCTCGTCGCAGTTTAGAATGGCATCAAGACAGCACGAATGCGAGTGACGCATATCTTCGAAATAGGCTACGGGGGGCGGTTGCGGCACTTGATGATGATGAAAAGGCGACGCTTTTAAAGCAACGCGAGCGCCAGATTGAGCTCAAGAAACACATTGACGCCGAAGTGCGGCGATTGGTTGGTGACGGACCTAGTTATAGTCGTTACTTTTTTGCTCATGTTCCTAAGAATGTCGCAATTGAGTGTTTGCGTGCCGCTGTCGACGCAAAACTAACGCGTCCGCAACTCGAGCGTGCCCTTATGGCCATCAAGACCGCGCTCCCAAAGAGTTCATATCAAGCCGGGGCCGGCATTACCTTTGATTTCACTACTCGTAATTTTTCTCTGTCACTGTTAAAATAAAGATAAGAGAATACTGCTACTTATGCCGAAAGGAATGATTTGTCATGGCTATAAAGTCCCCTATGCCCAAGAAACCAAATAATGTCCTCCGATTGTCCCTGTTCTGGGCGATTCTTGTTGTTGGAGTTTTAGCTGCGATTGCAGTCACAACCCCACACGAGAACTTGCAGTCAGTCCCACTTTCCAGTGTAGTGACTCGTGCCAACAACGGAGAGATCAAGAAGATTGAAGTTCAGGGTAATGAACTCAAAGTCACGCCAAAGGGAAGTGACAAGCCTACCGAGAAATCTACCAAAGATGCATCGAGTAGCCTGCAAGAGCAGGGCCTAAACAGTGACGCCAAGGTTGAGCTGCAGATCACGCAGCCATCAAATACCTCCGACATTCTGTGGAACCTCGCTATCATCGTGCTACCGATTGTCGTGATTATCGCATTCTTTATGTTCATGATGCGTCAATCCCAGGGCCAGAACAACCAAGCCCTCGGATTTGGTAAGTCAAAGGCAAAGTTATACGGTGAAGACAAGACAAAGGTTAATTTTAGCGATATCGCTGGGAACGACGCAGCAAAACAAGATCTTGAAGAAGTTGTTGACTTCCTAAAACACCCAAAGAAGTATGAATTACTCGGCGCCAAGATTCCAAAGGGCGTGCTGCTTGTCGGTAACCCAGGAACTGGTAAAACAATGCTTGCCCGCGCAGTAGCTGGTGAAGCAAATGTACCGTTCTTTAGTATTTCTGGTTCTGAATTCGTTGAGATGTTTGTTGGTGTTGGTGCCTCACGTGTTCGCGACCTCTTCGCAAAAGCAAAAAAGAACTCTCCATCGATTATCTTTATCGATGAAATTGACGCCGTTGGACGCAAGCGTGGCTCTGGTATGGGCGGTGGACACGACGAGCGCGAACAGACTCTTAACCAAATCCTTGTCGAGATGGACGGATTTGAAACTGGTACGAATGTCATCGTTCTTGCAGCGACAAACCGCGCCGATGTGCTTGATGCGGCACTGCTCCGACCAGGTCGTTTCGACCGACGCACAAATATCATGCTCCCAGAACGTAAGGATCGAGAGGCAATCTTGAAGGTTCACTTCAAGAACAAACCGGCTGACGAAACCGTAAACCTTGATAAACTTGCGGCAAAAACCGCCGGATCATCAGGTGCTGACCTTGCAAACATCGCCAACGAAGCTGCTATTGTTGCTGCTCGTCGTAACGGCAAAAAGATCAGCAATGCTGATCTTACCGAAGCGTTTGAAAAGGTTGCCATTGGTCCAGAGCGAAAATCTAAAGTCATGAGCCAAAAAGATAAAGAACTAACTGCCTACCACGAAGCTGGACACGCGCTTGTTGGACATGTCCTTCCAGACAGTGACCCCGTGCACAAGGTAACTATCATCCCTCGCGGTGGTACCGGCGGTGTTACTTGGTTCCTTCCTCCCGAAGATACCATCTACACCAGTGTCTACGAGTTCAAGGACATCCTTGCCCGCGCACTAGGTGGACGTATCGCTGAAAAGATCATGAACGGTGCTGACGGTATTACGACCGGTGCTGGATCGGACCTTCGCAAGGCAACTGAAATTGCCCGCGACATGGTGATCGAACAGGGAATGGGCACAAAACTGCGCGACCAAGTCTTCCACGAAGATGGTGGCGGTATGATGTTTGACCGTATGACCCACGAACGTCCGTATAGCGATGACACAGCCAAAGAAATCGACATCGAGGTTGCACAGCTTATTAAAGAAGCAGCAACTCGTGCCGAAACAGTATTGCAAGCCAATATGGTGAGCCTTAAGAAATTAGCCAACGCACTTCTCGAGGAAGAGACTCTCGACGAAGCCGGCGTAATGAAGTATCTCAAAGATGCCAAGCTACCAAAGGAGGCTGCGCTTTACTAGGCCCAGCTGTTGATCGCCATTCATGGTTAATTTTCGCAAAACGTTATCTAAGCTGAACGGAAGGCTGCCCCTAAAATTAGCGGCAGCCTTATTGGCTGGATCGTCTTTGATCGCTAGTTTATTGGGAATTCTGCGCGATCGTATCTTTAACAGCACCTACTACCTGACGTATCCAACTGGGGCCGACGCTTATACCGTAGCCTTTTCTGTCCCAGACTTCATGTTTATTATTCTTGTCTCTGGTGCGCTGAGCGTCAGCTTTATTCCAGTTTTCAATCAGCGTCTTTTGTCGGGTAACAAGAAGTCAGCCTGGGAGCTTTCGACCAGCATTATTAACCTGATGGCACTGGCAACGTTGATTGCCAGTATTTTGATTATAATCTTTGCTGAACCGCTGGTGCGCTACGTTGTTGGACCAGGCCTTGATGAGTCAAGTCGATCATTGGCGGTCAGTATGATGCGTGTGATCGCGGTTAGTCCATTCCTGTTTGCTGTCGCGACGGTTATCACTAGTATGCAACAGGCTGTTGGGCGTTTTGCGTTTTTCGCGCTTGCGCCAGCAATCTATAACGTCGGTATTATTATTGGGCTACTGTTTTTTACAAACGGTATCAATATTTTCGGCTGGCAAATCTTTGACGGCGGGATCATGGGCGTCGCGCTCGGTGTTGTGCTCGGGGCGATTTTGCAACTAATCGTCAGTACGCTCGGGCTATTTGGCATGGGCTTTGATTATCGGTTCAAGATATTCTGGAAAAACAAAGGTTTCCGCCGAGTGCTGCGTCTATTGCCGCCACGCTCACTCGACCAGGGGATTGATTACGTGAACAGTATCGTCGAAACGAACCTCGCATCACGCATGGTGGCCGGTAGTGTGCGTGCCTACCAGCAGGTAACCTCACTGACGTATGTGCCAATTAACTTAATTGGTGTGGCGATCAGTACCGCTGCATTCCCGAAGATGACCGAGCGTTTGGCACAGGGGCGTCCAGATTTATTTAAAAGTGAGTTGCAAACGGTGCTGCGTGTCATTATCTGGTTGGCGCTTCCGGTGACGGTTATTGCGGTCTTTGGTCGTGGCTATATCGTAAACTTTATCGTCAACGGTGGTGACCCGTACATGGCAAGTATTCTTGCTATCTTGGCGTTATCGATTCTATTTCGTTCAGTCTACTTTATCTCGGCGCGTAGTTTTTATGCGCACCAAGACACAAAGACCCCATTGTACATTTCATTATTTACGATTGGGCTTAATATAACCTTGGCCGTATGGTTTACGCTAGGACTTGGCATGGGTGTTCATGGCCTCGCATGGGCAGCTGTCATTGTGTCTGCAACAGAGGTATCGATCCTATTCTTCGTCATGTCACGACGAATCCCAGGCCTGTTCGATATGATATTTATATCGGCCGTGATGCGCATGGCTAGTGCTGCTGGATTCACTGCTTTGATTACCTATATCGCGCTGAGTTTCTTGCCACTAACGGCCGACGACCAAAGCTTCTGGGCGACCTTCCCGAAGTTTGCCCTTGTCGCCGCGATAGCCGGTCTGTCATACTTACTATTCAGCTGGCTATTTAAATTGCCAGAAGTATATCCTGTCCTGACCCGTATTCAAAAAATTTTGTTTAAAGCTCCGAAAGTAAAAGATGAATCAATCACACATTCGTAATTTCTGTATTATTGCCCATATCGATCACGGTAAGTCTACTTTGGCTGACCGTATGCTTGAGTTGACTGGGACTGTCCAAAAGCGCGATATGAAGTCGCAGCTGCTTGATAGTATGGATCTTGAACGTGAAAAGGGGATCACGATTAAACTCGCCCCAGTTCGCATGAGCTACAAAGAACACGAACTCAACCTTATCGATACACCTGGACACGTTGATTTTAGTTACGAAGTGTCGCGCAGTCTTCAGGCCTGTGAAGGTGCGATTCTTGTAGTGGACGCCAGTCAGGGTATTCAGGCCCAGACGCTCGCCAATGTCTACCTTGCGCTTGCGGCTGATCTCAAAATTATCCCCGTACTGAATAAGATCGATCTTCCCGCAGCCGATGTGCCACGCGTGAGTGCTGAAATTATCAACCTTCTTGGCTGCACCGAGGATGATATCTTGAAGATTAGCGCCAAGACAGGTGAGGGCGTCACTGATGTCCTTGATACGATTGTCGAAAGCATCCCGTCGCCGCGCGGGAATAGCGAAGACCCAACCCGTGCCCTTATTTTTGATAGCTATTTTGATGACTACCGCGGTGTTATCCTGTATGTCCGCGTGATTGACGGTGAGATCAAGAAGGCTGATATCATTGACATGATGGCGACGGGTGCAAATGGCATCGCACTTGAAGTCGGATCTTTGAACCCAGCCATGAGCGCTAGCCCTGTTATCGGCAGCGGCGAGATTGGCTATATCGTCACTAACCTCCGCACAACGCGCGACGCCCGTGTCGGTGACACCGTAACGATTCGTCGTCGACCTGCAACGGAAATGTTGCCAGGCTATAAACTGGTCAAGCCATTCGTGTATGCCGGATTCTTCCCGGTGAGTAACGATGACTACCAGGCACTCAAGGATGCTGTCGAGAAACTAAGCCTTAGTGACTCAGCGCTGCAGTTTGAGCCAGAAACGTCACCTGTGCTCGGGTTTGGTGTCCGTATTGGATTCCTTGGATTGCTACACCTTGATATTATTCGCGAACGACTCGAGCGTGAGTACAACCTTGACCTTGTCATTACCAACCCTTCAACCGACTACCATGTGAAACTAAATTCAGGCGAAGACCTAGATATCAAAAGCGCCAGTAACTTGCCTGACGTCACGCGCATCAAAGAAATTCGAGAACCCTGGATTAAAGGTGAAATCATTGTACCTGCTAGCTATATCGGCGCAGTGATTCAGCTGATTATTCAAAAACGCGGCTTGCAATCAAACCTCAGCTATATCGATGAACGTGCACTGATTAGTTTCGAGGCGCCACTGGCAAATCTTTTGACAGACTTCTACGACCAACTGAAATCAATCACCAGTGGTTACGGTTCATTTAACTATGAACTTGATAATTACCGTATCGAAGACCTCGTTCGTATCGACTTTTATGTTGCCGGTGCAATGGTTGATGCACTGAGTATTATGGCGCACCGTTCTGAGGCTCAAAGTCTTGGACGCGAAGTTACTAAGAAATTAAAAGACGTGATTCCTCGTCAAAATTTCCAGGTCGCATTACAAGCCGGTATTGGTGGTAAGTTTATTGCTCGTGAAGACCTAAGCGCCTACCGCAAAGATGTCACAACTGGCCTCTATGGCGGTGACGTATCTCGTAAAAAGAAAGTCCTCGCCAAACAAGCCAAGGGCAAAAAGCGCATGAAGCGTTTTGGGAAAGTAGATATTCCATCCGAAGCATTTATGGTAATGCTAAAGCGCGACTAGCTGCTCGTCTGGTACAATGGTGTATGACTTTAGAACAGATGATTACCGTGTATGAACCGACCCCTGAAACTGTTGAACTTGTACAAAACTCAAATATCACCCTGCTTGTTGGAATATCTGGGGCCGGTAAAGATACGATTAAAAAGAAATTGCTTGAAAAAGACGGGTATAGCGACATAACTTCGCACACAACTCGTCCACCGCGCATGAATAATAACGTTCTCGAGCAAGATGGCCAAGAGTATCATTTTGTTTCGGTTGAAACTGCCCAGGACATGCTGGTTCAGAAAGCTTTTATTGAAGCAAAACTAGTGCACGGGACCGTATACGGCACCTCAACCGACGAGGTTCGCCGCGCCCACGATCAGCAAAAGATCGCAGTTACCGATATCGATGTCCAGGGCGTTGATGAATACAAGCAGCTATCGCAGGACGTCATTGCAATTTTTATCCTACCTCCTAGCTTTGAAATCTGGCGTCAACGATTGATGCAGCGCTACGAATCAGCCGAAGCCTTTGATGAAGAATGGCCCAAGCGTCGCACGAGTGCCGTGCAGGAGCTGCAGCAGGCTTTGTCGGTGCCATACTACCATTTCATTATTAATGACGAGCTGGCGCGCTCGGTTCAGATTGCCGACGAGATTGCCCACCAGGGTGATTTGTTCAACCGCAAAGACGATGAAGCGCGACTTGTGGCCCGTGACCTGCTTGAAGATATACTTGCACACAGCTAGCACTCATTGACAGAGAGTGCTAGAACACGCTAGAATAAATCTATGACCGATCGACAACGACAGATCTTGGCAGCAATTATCGAGCAGCATGCTGAGATTGCCGCACCGGTGGGAAGCGTGATGCTTGCTAAGCTTTTTGGGGTCTCTAGTGCCACTATTCGAAGTGAGATGGCGCGACTTGAAGATATGGGTCTTATCGAGCAGCCACACACCAGTGCTGGTCGCGTACCAACTGACGCTGGGTACCGTTTCTATGTGAATTCGCTCAACGAAGCGCATGCCAATGAAACACAGCCGCAACTTCTCGATCGCAGTGCGAGAGCGATTGAGGCACGGGTGCAGACACAATCAAATCGTGCTGACCGTGCAATCCGCGGAGCGGTTGATAGCCTGGTTGAACTGACGCAAAACATGGGGATTGCAACCATCGGCGATGAACTGTATATGGCGGGAATCGGAAATCTATTCTCTCAGCCAGAATTTTTGCAAGGGAACCACGCGCAGGCAGTTGCCCGTTTGCTTGATAACCTCGAGCCGTGGCTACGCGAGGCCAAGCCGAACGAGCCGTTGAATGTCTATATCGGGTCAGAAAACCCAATCGGTAGAGCTAGTGGTGCAACCCTGATTATTAGTCGCTTCCGTTCACCCTATAGTGATAACAGCTACATCGGTGTCATTGGGCCAACCCGTCAAAGTTATGAAAAAGTAATGCGTTTAGTGCGCCACACTGGCGCCATGTTAGAGGAGATTTTATAGTATGTCAGATGCAAAAAAACCAAAGAAGAATGTTGAAGAAGCGAATGAAGACGCCAAGGATTTGCAGATTGCAGAATTAACACTTGATGTGCAGCGTACCCGTGCTGATTTTGAAAACTATCGCAAGCGAGTTGATGCCGAAAAAGCCGCAGCCCGTGAAGCTGGTCAGGCCGGTGCGATCCTTAAACTCCTGCCAGTCATTGATAATATCGAACGCGCTATTGCCTATACCCCTGAAGAATTGAAAGACAATACCTGGGTGCAAAGTGTTGCAGGGCTTGTCCGCCACCTCGAAAAATCACTCGAAAGCCTTAATTTAGGACGCATCGATGCAAAACCGGGTACTGTCTTTAACCCTGATTTTCACGAAGCTATTCAGTTCGACGAAGAGGCAACGGGCGACCAAGAAGTCATCGCTGATGAAATGCAGGCTGGCTACACATTGAACGGTCACGTGATTCGTCACGCAATGGTTAAAGTTACCAAGCAGTAATAAAACCCGCGTAGACAAGGCAAATAAAAAAGCACCTTCCGCGGAGGGTGCTTTTGCTAAACAGTGGAATAGGCAGAGAGAAACGGGGTCGCTCTGCCTATTCCAACTTGCGTTGCGGTGAATAGGTGAGCTAGATTGCCCCCAAGTCGACGCGATAGGTGTAAAACCTGACGTCGATTTCGTGGGCAGGAGAGCGTTCGACGCACTCGAGCCCGTCAAGACGCACTCCTGTTTTTAGCTGCACCAATCTGGTGAGCTTTTGGAGGGTCCCGAAGGTAATCGTTTCCTTGCGGTCGATCGTCAGCTTTGACTCACGAACACGGGCCTGTTGAAAGGCCTTGGAGTACTTGACATCCTCTCGCAAAATCACGAAAGGGATGTGCCCGCGGCGCGGGAGAACTCCAAGAAGCGGCTTCGTCGCTGCGCGAGCAACATTGATGTCACCTTCGAGACAATCCAGCATGTGCAACTCGTGTTCGTCGAGCATGGGTAGTTGTTCGATGAAGCGATCGAAGCTAGTTTTTGCAACAAGACTACGTTCAAGGGTCAAATTAACCACGTTCCTCTCTGCTAGTAAAAAATAAAGAACCCGTTGAGTATCAACTCAAGCGGATTCGCTTCTTGGTGGGCATTCATGTTCGTTTTTCAACTTACGCGACGTTTCCTCTAAGACCTATTGATAATAGTCCTCGCGCCCCATAAAATCAATGGTATTTTGTATATTATACAATAATCTTTTTTACGTAAATTTCAGTTGGCACTCTTGACAGTTGAGTGCCAACTTTCTATAATGAAAGAGTACTTAGCAATCTCGTACGGAGAGTGCTAAAATAGAATAAGAAATCACGAACATTCTGTCACTAAAAGGAGAATAGTATATGGGTAAAATCATTGGAATCGACCTCGGTACCACTAACAGTGCTGTTGCATACATGGTTGCGGGTAAACCGGAAGTCATCGCGAACGCTGAAGGTAACCGAACAACACCTAGCGTTGTTGCTATCAATAAGAACGGCGAACGCCTTGTTGGACAAGTTGCGCAGCGTCAACGCGTTACAAACGCTAAAAACACTATCTATGGTGTCAAGCGCCTTATTGGTCGCAAGTTTAGCGACGATGAAGTCCAAAAAGACCACGACATTATGCCGTATGAAATTGTCAAAAAAGGCGATGGCGTTGCAGTAAAAATGGGCGACAAAGATTACAGTCCAGAAGAAGTGTCTGCTATGATTCTTTCAAAGATCAAAGCTGACGCCGAAGCCTTCCTCGGCGAAAAAGTCACTGAAGCGGTTATTACCGTTCCTGCGTACTTCAATGACTCGCAACGACAGGCAACTAAAGACGCAGGTAAAATTGCCGGCCTCGAAGTAAAGCGAATCATCAATGAACCAACAGCTGCGGCGCTTGCCTACGGCCTTGAGTCTAAAAAAGACGAAAAGATCGTTGTTTTTGACCTAGGCGGTGGTACATTTGACGTTTCTGTCCTTGAACTTGGCGACGGCGTCTTTGAAGTAAAATCTACTAACGGTGACACGCACCTTGGTGGAGAAGACTTCGACAACCGTATCGTCAACCACTTCCTCGATGTCTTTAAGAATGAACAGGGAATTGACCTCAAGTCTGATAAGGCTGCAATGCAACGTCTAAAGGACGAAGCGGAAAAGGCAAAGAAAGAACTTTCTTCAACGAACGAAACTGAAATCAACCTGCCATTCCTGACAGCTGATGCGGATGGTCCAAAGCACTTCGAGTACAAGTTAACGCGAAGTAAGCTTGAAGAACTCGTTAAAGACCTGATCGACGGTGTTGCAAAACCTGTTGCAAACGCGTTGAAGGATGCTGGCCTCAAGACCTCTGATATTGACGAGATCGTTCTGGTTGGTGGTATGACTCGCATGCCTGCAGTTGTTGAAAAAGTGAAATCAATCTTTGGCAAAGAACCACTTAAGGGCGTTAACCCTGACGAAGTCGTTGCTATCGGTGCGGCAATTCAGGGTGGAGTGCTCGCCGGTGACGTCAAAGACGTTCTGCTACTCGATGTCACACCACTTTCACTCGGTATTGAAACAATGGGTGGGGTCGCCACTAAAGTGATCGAACGCAACACGACCGTTCCAACTAGTAAGTCTGAAACATTCTCTACAGCCGCTGACAACCAGCCACAAGTAGAGATTCACGTCACCCAAGGTGAACGAGAACTCGCTAGCGACAATAAGTCACTGGGACGCTTCGTTCTTGATGGTATCGCTTCGGCCCCTCGTGGTGTGCCACAGATTGAAGTAACCTTCAATATTGACGCCAACGGTATCTTGAATGTCACCGCCAAAGACAAGGGAACTGGCAAAGAACAAAGTATCACTATCTCTGACAGTGGTAATCTTTCAAAAGAAGATATTGAAAAAGCCGCTAAAGACGCTGAAATGCATGCCGACGAAGACAAGAAAAAGCGCGAAGCAATCGACGCCCGAAACGGTCTAGAATCTGCAATCTACCAAGCGGAAAAAATGCCTGACGAATTCAAAGACAAAATCAGTGATGAAGACAAAAAAGTCATCACCGACGCTGTCGAAGAAGCCAAAAAGCACAAAGATTCTGATGACAAAGACGCGCTTGAAGCAGCCACTAAGGCTCTAAACGACGCAACGATGCCTATCGGCGCAAAGATGTACGAAACGGCTGCCAAAGAAGATGCTGACGCATCCGAAGCCGGTGAAACAAAGACTGACGAGCCTGTTGAAGGTGAAGTTGTCGACAAAGACGAAGAGACAAAAGAAAAGAAGTAATCAGTCGAATTATTGCGTAAAATAAGAAAAAGGCCGCATTTGTCGGCCTTTTTCTTTATACTAGGATGATGCTACATTACGCCAAAACACGCCGAAAATATGCTAGTCACAACAAAAGTGACCGTGCGAAGAATCTTTGCGCCTTTTGTGGCGATGAAAACCTTGAATCACGCCTCGTAGAAAAAACCGAAACCATGCGGATTATCCCGAACCGCGTGTCTTATGATCTCTTCGAAGGTCTCCGCGTTGAAGATCATTTAATGATTGTGCCGATCCGCCACGTCGAGGGGATTGCTGAATTCACCGATCAAGAAAAACGCGAGATGACCGACCTACTCGGTAAGTACGAGCAACTCGGCTACAGTATGTATGCCCGAGGTGTTGGCAGCATTAGTCGCTCGGTCAAGCATCAGCACACGCATCTGATAAAACTTTCCAACACTTTGCCTAAGTTCAGTCTGTATATGCGAAAACCCTACATCTTAATTCACAAGTAGGTATTACAGCTCTAGGTACAGCGCAGCCCATACCATGCCGGGGTCGGCGCGGTAAATCGGTACGTAGTACCAAGATCCGTCGGGGTTAACTAATTCTGGATAGGTTCCGTGTAGTGAAATTAATTCACCAAAACGTGTGTATTGAGCGTCGTATTCTGGGCGTTTATATTTTTTTAGCACGTGTAAATAGAAGGTCGCGTGCCAGGTCCAGATGGTTGTCCCGGTATAGTTGGGCATCAGCCATTTACCCATACCGATACGGTAGTTGAATTGATCAGAGTTTTCGCCGTACTGTAGTGGGTAGACACTATTCATGCCAGCCTTGGTGATATAATCACAGGTCTTATCAACGAGTTTTGCATCGTCAATCACGCCTAGGAAGAATGGCATCAGTGCACATTCCGAGCTATATGCTTCATTTGCGCGGTCGGCACTGAAATAGTGTCCATTCCAGTAATTATCCATCAGTTCTTTGGCGTACTGTGCCGGGTGGTAGGGGAAAGCAGTTAATCGTAAGATCTCGGCACAGCGCGCCAGTCGCCCAATCAGTGCAATGCTGTACGCGCTACGGTCGTAAAAGACGGCATCGCGCATTTCGGCATAGCGAACGTTTAACAGATCACCTGTTTCGGGTTCCAGGTAGGCTTTAACGTATTTACGTAGCTGCCGCTGCAAAAACAAATGCTCGGATTTATTCAGCCTATAGTTACTAACGACGAGTGAGTGTAGTAGCCATGGCAATGCATCGATACTGCGCTTGGCAGGCGCGTTAAAGGTGTTGCCGGCTTGATCGATACATAGCGTGATCGTATTTGCGCGCCGGTAGTGTCGAAGCGCCCATCGCAATGTATGTTGCACCTTTGTTTTTTGACCAATCTTGACCAGTGATTCGGCAACCGTTCCAAAATCACGCATCCAAAAAAAGTCATAGTGACCTAGGCTGGTTCGGTAAAAATCACCCTGCCAAAGTCGCTCGACGATTTGGGCGCAAATTTCTTTTGGCGTACCCTCAAAGCGTTCGATGGTGCCAAAGTATCGGTTGTGGAGTTGTCGGTATTCTGCACGGATAAGTCCCAAGACGGCACCGGTGCTTCGGATAAAAGGTTTCATGTAGTGTCAGTATATAGTGCAAATACGCTTGTGTATATAAAATCTAAGCAAATGAAATAGGCACCTTGCAAGGCAGCGGATATCTGGCTGATATCAACGCTGCCCTACAAAGGTGCCGTGTGGTGTGTTACTTCGTCAGTGCGACGTCGCAACACTCAGAGACGCCAGCATCGCAGGCCTGTGCGGACGCCTCGGTCCGACAGTTCGAGCAATGCCTCGTCGTTCTGATGGTTGTTCTGCGTGTAGGTCCGCCAGTCCCGACTGGACGTCCCTGCGTGTGGTTGAGCTCCATGTCCCAAAAGACATGTTCAATCTTTTGCCCGAGTGCATCTGCCACGAGGCAGGCACTCTGGATAGTAAAGCGGTTCTTTCGATCGCTGGATTCCATGCGGTTGATGGTACCAGCCGAGCATCCCACGACTTTCGCAAGCTCTGCTTGTGTCATGCCGAGTGATTCTCTGTATTTCTTTACAAGTGTCAACGTTCCTCCCAGGTATGTAATTGACTAAATAACTATAGCACTTTTATAAGCATAAGTCAATTGCCAAGAAAACGCACGAAATTCGAAGATAGCTCAAAATGGGCGTATAATAATGAGTACAAAACTATAAGTAAATAGGAGAATAGTGATGGATGATGGACTTGGAATTATTGGATGGATCGTACTCGGTGGACTAGCCGGATGGGTTGCCTCGATGTTTGCAGGAACAAACGCGCGACAAGGCCTTCTAGGTAATATTATCGCTGGTATCATCGGTGCTTTCGTTGGTGGGATCGTATTTAACTTTTTCGGTGGCGCGGGCGTGACCGGATTTAACCTTTGGAGCTTCTTGGTTGCACTGGTCGGTGCGATCATAGTTCTCTTTATCTGGCGCGCGATTACCGGCGGCAAAAAAACCGCGTAACCTTTCGTACCACAAAAACTATAACTAGCACTCTAGACATTTGAGTGCTAGTTTTATATACTGGTAACAGATGAGCAAACGTGATTATTATGAAGTATTAGGCGTCGCTAAAGATGCGAGCGCCGACGAGATAAAGAAGGCCTTTCGACGTGGAGCTGTACAGCACCACCCCGATAAAGAAGGCGGTAACGAAGAAAAGTTCAAAGAAATTAATGAAGCCTACGACGTCCTTAAAGACGCTCAAAAACGTCAACGATATGATCAATTTGGCCACGCTGGTGTCGGTGGATCAAATGGCGGTGGTCAATCGGGCAATCCATTTGAAGGCTTCGGCAACCAAGCTGGTGGCTTTGACTTCGGTGATGGCCTTGGCGATATATTTAGTCAGTTCTTTGGCGGCGGTAACTCTCGTCAACAGGCGCCGCAACGTGGACGCGACGTTGAAGTAAACCTTCAGCTCAATTTTGAAGAGGCTGTCTTTGGCCTCGAAACAGCGATCGATCTTGATCTCGACGACACTTGTTCACACTGTAAAGGTACGACAGTCGAACCTGGTCACGATATGAAGACTTGCCCAACCTGTAAGGGTGCTGGTCAGCAGACACGTGTCATGAACACAATGTTCGGTCCAATTCAGCAGAGTGTTGTGTGTCCGACTTGTAGTGGCCGCGGCAAGGTGCCAGAAGTAGTCTGTACGGTTTGTCACGGATCTGGAACGCAGCGTACCAAGCAGTCTATTAAACTCAAGATTCCAGCTGGTATAGACGACGGTGCAACAATCCGTTTGACTGGTCGCGGTGAAGCGATCACTGATGGCAAAAAAGGTGACCTCTACGTCAATATCCGCGTCAAAGCACACAAACGATTTACCCGTGAAGGTGATATCGTTCTCTCCGAAGAGCACGTTGGTATGATCGATGCCGCACTTGGTACTGAGATTGATGTCGAAACCGTCGATGGCATGGTTCGCATGAAAGTCCCTGCTGGAACACAATCAGGCACCGATTTCAAACTTTCGAGCCACGGTGTGCCGCACATGAACAGCGAGCGCCGCGGGCCACATATCGTCAACATTGTTGTTGATACACCGACGAAGCTCACCAAGAAGCAGCGCGAGCTACTTGAGCAATTTGACGCTGGCAAAAAGCGCAGTATGTTCTAGGACACAGGGGCGGAAGGTTGACTTTTTAGCAGAAAAGTGCTAAAGTAAACCAGTTATAAGAATAAGCAGTACCTAGTCGTATGATAGAGGTTGTTATGGAACAAGAACTCCCAGTAATCGGACGCAACGTCCTCGTCGATGTGATCGGCCACGCAAAGAACGTCCCCGCAAAAACTGACACAGGTGCAGATAGTTCTTCGATCTGGGCCTCTCATATAAAAATCAGCAAAAAAGGAACGCTTAGCTTTACTCTTTTCGGCGAAGGCTCCGAGTACTATACTGGCGAGGTGATCAAGCGCAAAGCTTACCGCGTTGCAATCGTTCGAAGTTCTAACGGCCATGAGCAAATCAGGTACCGTACGGAAATTCCGATACGGGTTGCTGGTAAGCGAGTCAGGGCAGCATTATTTTTGTCCGATAGATCACTTAATCACTTCCCGATCCTGCTTGGGCGAAGAACTATCAACAAGAAATTCCTCGTCGATGTCTCTACGAAGGAATACGATAGACCACCCTTTGTGAAACGAGGGAGTGAGCTGCACAAAGAAATGCTTGAAGACCCCTATGCATTCCACAAGAAATACCACCAGAACGAAAAATAAGGAGACATTATGAAAATAGCCATTCTTTCAAACGGAAACGGAAATTATTCAACAAAGCGTCTCAAAGAAGAGGCTATTGCGCGCGGACACGACGTCAAGGTGATTAAATACCGCGACTGTTACGCTTCAATCGAACAAGCCAAGCCAACGGTCAGTTACCGCGGTGAAGACTTGGCGCAGTTCGATGCGATTATTCCTCGTATTGCGGCTAATATGACTCGCTATGGTACGGCCATTGTGCGCCAGCTTGAGATGCAGGGTGTCTACACTGTTTCAAGTTCGATCGCAATTAATCGTTCTCGTGACAAGCTTCGTAGTCTGCAACTTCTTGCCCGCGCTGGTGTGGGTATTCCAAAGACGATTGTGTCTCGTAACTCAACTGATATCGATGACCTTATTGATAAGGTTGGCGGAACACCTGTCATTATCAAGCTTGCCCGTGGTACGCACGGTAACGGTGTTGTTCTGGCAGAATCAAAGAAAGCTGCCAAGTCTGTTTTGCAGGCATTATATCTTTCGAATGAAGATGGAACTAACATCTTGCTACAGGAATTTGTTGAAGAATCAGCCGGTATGGACATTCGTGCGTTTGTCGTAGGGGGCCGTGTGGTCGCCAGCATGAAGCGCCAAAGCCTTGATGACGACTTCCGTTCAAACCTGCACCGTGGTGGTGAAGGAACGGTCGTCAAGCTGACTGAAGAAGAGACGAAGATGGCCATTAAAGCAGCCAAAGCGATGGGTCTGAACATTGCTGGTGTTGACCTGATGCGTAGCGCGCGTGGACCACTGGTACTAGAGGTAAACTCAAGCCCTGGATTTGGTATCGAGAAAGTGACTGGCCGCAACGTTGCAACGCCAATTATTGAATACATCGAACAAAACGCCAAACGTGGCAGCAAACGCGACAAAGTCGGCGCGTAAACCCTAGTGGGCTGCTATACTATGCTCATGGTAATACGACTGTGAGCATCTGGCGCCCACATACGACTGGCATTCTTATTGGCGGACTCGTCCTTATTCTTGTCGCCCTGGTTGGGTCGTTTATGCTCAGTCACTTCAAGCCAACGACTCAGGTTTCGCTTGGTTCGGGCGTCTTTAGTGTCAAAGTTGCGACGAACGACATCGAACGCGAGCGTGGACTATCCGGCGTTGATGCATTAGGTTCTCTGGAAGGGCTTTTGATGGTTTTCGATACAGATGGTCGGCATGGCATTTGGATGAAAGACATGAATATCCCAATTGATATTGTGTGGCTTGATAGCAATAAGACGGTTGTGTATATGGTAACCGAGGCTTCGCCGCAGGTATCAACTGAAAAGATATTCACACCGAAAGATCCCGCCCTTTACGTCCTTGAGCTATCAGCGGGATCCATCCAGAAATCGGGCATCAAGATAGGCTCAAAAGCTGAATTTGTACTAGAAGGAGAATCTCAATGATTGTTATCGCAGTATTTGCCGCTATCGCCATCGCGTTATTTGCCGGGGCGTTTTTATCAAAGCGTCGATTTGGACTATTAGGGTTAGCCTTGACGGCTGGTGCGACGCTGAGTTCGATGTGGAGCTATGACGCAGGCCTTGTTGTCTCAAGTACCGGGCTCGTTCCTGACGGTCCACTGACGAACGCCGTTGCTTTGTCATTGATTGTGTTATTGCCGGCAATTTTACTATTGTTTCATGGCTATACGTACAAGGGGCTGCTTGGCCGTGTGATCGGCTCGATATTATTTGCGGTTTTGGCGTTGGCGTTCTTGGTGGAACCGATTAGCTTTGCCTTGCCACTGACGGGTGCAGCAAACGACGCCTATGTCGTATTAATGCAAAATAAAAATTTGATTATCAGTATCGGTGTTGTTCTTGCGGTAGTTGATCTGTTTTTCACCAAACCTGCCCCTAAAAAGTCCCGCGAACACCACCATTGATATTGACACGCTACCTCTGTTGAGATATAGTGTGAGAAGCTTTTATGTATTGCATAGAACTATGTGGGCCAGTAGCTCAGCTGGTTAGAGCACCTGCCTTTTAAGCAGGGTGTCATGGGTTCAAGTCCCATCTGGCCCTCCAATTAAAGAACATCCCTCGATCGCTACCAGGGGTGTTTTT
>Ga0247741_1000426_pt1 | contig 24445 bp, 18 predicted proteins | sample UWRJL213509R2_FD_180945 | JGI IMG/M metagenome (GOLD analysis project Ga0247741, IMG submission 180945) | Plant litter microbial communities from Arlington Agricultural Research Station in Wisconsin, United States - UWRJ-L213-509R-2 | ecosystem: Environmental > Terrestrial > Plant litter >... | reverse complement strand
CCGTTTTGCTCTACAAATAAAGCTGCAATATTATTTTCATCCGCCACTTTAATTCCCGCATCGCTCCCTAAACACAACAATGCAGTTGACCATGCATCGGCCAAGGTTGAGCTTTCAATAAATGCATTGGCGACGACGGTATTGTGTTCGATAGGTTTACCGGTACGCGCATCCAAAATATGGCTGTAGCGTTTGCCGTTGTTGTCGAAAAAATGATGATAGGTTCCCGATGGCATTAGCGACATGGGGTCACCTGTTTCAAATACGGCAACTTTTTCTATTTTGCGTTCTGTTGAAATAGGTTTTTCCATCGCAATGCGCCAGGGGATTCCATCGGTTTTTTTTCCGCGCACTTTGAGTTCGCCACCAATCTCCACAATGTAGCTTGTTACCTGATGGCTTTCTAAAAGATTGGCGAGACGTTCAACGCTGTAACCTTGGCCGATAGATGATAAGTCTACGCGTAAATTCGGTAATGTTTTTTGTAGATGCGTTGCATCGACTGTGACAAGTTTATCCATGCCGATAAGCTGCAAAGTTTGCTGCAGTTCTTCATCGCTCGGCATATGGAAAGCATCTTTTTTAAAGCCCCATAAATCAAACAAAGGTCTAATGGTTAAGTCGTAGCAGCCGCCGCTGGCTTTGCTAATAGTGCGTGCGTATTCAACCAAATTTACAATTTCGTCGTTAACTTCGTGCGGCTGGGTGTCCAGCTGTGCGTTGAATAATTCGATGGTGGAATCTTTGCGATAATTAGAAATGGATGCATCTATACGTTTTAATTCGGCAGTGACTTCTGCTGCAATTGCGGCTTCTTGTTTTGCATCGGGCAAAATAAATGTGAGGTGATAAGTTGTGCCTTGCGCGAAGCCTTCGATTTTTATGGGTTCGGGTGCTTTGCTACAGGCTGTCAGTAAATAGCTTGCCAGGAAAGTACAAAATAACGTGGACGTGAAAGAAGTCGTTGCGCGCATGTTAAGTCCAGATGGATGTTGAGAATCGCTCGCATTATATCCTTGCTGGAGGAGAGAAAAATCTTAAATCGTGCAATTAATGTGAATTAATAAACTTGGGAGTATTCGTGTGCATTGTTCAATCTTTAGAGTATTTTTTCGCCTGCTGGCGAGTCACTTTCTTTGCTTCGCCAAAGAAAGTAACCAAAGAAAAGCGACCTCTCTCGTCCCCGGTTCCTGCGCGTTTCAGAAAATTGCTGTCGTTCCGGTGCGACATCCCTGTCGCATCGTCACTAAAACAAACATCCTGTTTGTTTTCCATCATTTTTCTTCCAATGCTCGGGGAACTTGCAGAGGGTGAACAGCGAGCTGATTATTAAACTGGATCTGTTTCGCCACCAAACGCAGCGAGCAGCGCGACTATAAAGTTTTTCAATTCACCGCTCATGATGGCGAAGTCGGCATCGAATTGTTCGGCTTTGGTGTCGGGGTTGCGGTCGTTGGCTTTTTCGCTGATGACGTCATCAAACTTTAAGCGTTTTACCGCGAGTTGATCATCTAACACGCAGTGAATAGATTCTTTCCAGGTAACGGCGAGTTTGCTCACAAACATTCCGCTGCTGAGGTGGCTGAGAATTTCATCGGCTGTTAAATCTTGCTTTTTGCAGCGAATAACGCGCTCGTCTTTACCTGCGTGTAATTCACATTCTTCGCCCAATTCAAAGTCGTTGGTCAACTTTCCAGTTTGTACCCAATGGGTCATCACCTGTGTTGGAATATTTTTGGCGCTGATAGGAATGCAGCGCAAACTTCCCAGAGCTTCGCGCAATTTGCTCAGTAAATCTTCTGCGCGTTTTGCGGACGAAGAATTCACGATAATCAATTTTTCTTGCGGGGCGATGTAAGCAAAATCTAGCGATGATTTTGCAAAAGCTTTTGGAAGCAATGAAAAAATAATTTCATCTTTCAGCGTTTGTTTTTCTTTGCGGCCAACACTGCGCGATTCGGCTTCGCTAATCGCCAGGCTTTTTCTTCCAGTTGTTCGTTGATAACGGAAGAGGGCAGAAGTTTTTCCTGTTTTTTTGCGCAAATCATTATGTAGCCGTTGGTGGCGTGAATAAATTCAGTGCCGTGGCGGCCGAGCGGTTCGATGAATCCGTAGCGCATAAGATCGAGACTGCCGCAGGGGTTGAAGCACTGGGCTTCGAGTGCGGTATTGAGGTCTTCGGGTGTGTGTGTCCAATCTTCGGTGAGGCGGTATAGGCGTAGGTTTTTAAACCACATGAGAATTCCAGAAATAGTTGGGTAATGAGCAGAGTGTTTAGTGCTGAATTTATTAGGGAGTCGTCATCCTCGCGTAGCGGGGATCCAGTGACTTTAGTTTTTGTTTGCCTGCCGCGGGCCTTACTTTTCTTTGCTTCGCCAAAGAAAAGTAAACAAAAGAAAGGCGACCCAGCTTGTTCGTGTTTCCTGCGCGTTTCGGTAAATTGTCGTCGTTCCGGAGCGACATCCATGTCGCATCGTCACTAAAACGCACTTCCTGTGCGTTTTACGGCAATTTCCCTCCAATGCTCGGCGAACTCACATGGGAATCGAAAAGCAAAAAGCAGAAAATTAACCAACGATATCCAACAATTCCACATCAAAAATTAATGCAGAGAAAGGTGCGATGCTTGCGCCAGCGCCGCGCTCACCGTAGGCGAGATTGTGCGGAATGTACAAACGCCACTTGGAGCCAACGGGCATTAATTGCAGGGCTTCAGTCCAGCCTGCGATAACGCCGCCAACAGCGAAGTCAATTGGCTCGCCGCGTTGTACGGAGCTGTCAAATACGGTGCCGTCTATCAGGGTGCCGTGATAATGAGTTTTTACGCGTGATTGTGCAGTAGGTTTTTCGCCGGTGCCTTGGGTAAGCACTTCGTATTGCAGGCCAGAATCGGTAACAGTCACGCCTTCTTTTTTAGCGTTTTCAGCTAAAAACAGCTCGCCAATTTTGGCTTGAGCTTTGGTTTGTTGTTCTTGTTTTTCCTGCATGCGGGTGCCGACTATGCGGAAATCTTCTTCCAGCGCCGCGCGCGGAACCTGGCTTTCTCTGCCGTTGAGTGCATCCAATACGCCTTGTGCAACTGCGTCTGCATCTACGCCGTCAAAAGGGTTGGAGGCCAGTTGTTCGCCCATTTGGCGGCCTACGCCGTAGCTAACGCGCAGTTCGGTAGTGTTGTATTTTTCTGACATGGGAATTCTCTTTAGTTAATGCATGAAATATAAAAGGCCGCGAATTCTAGCAGATTGGCGGCCTCATAAGACAATGCAAAAAGTCAGTGTTTTGCTAACGGTTTTCTGGAGGTGTTTCGGGGGCGAACAAGTATTGATCGTGAATCATAATGCCCCAGAAGGCGATAAAGAGCGCGGCCATGACTGGCCCAACCACGAAGCCGTTTACCCCGAACATGGCGATGCCGCCCAAAGTTGAGAGCAGCACTATGTAATCGGGGAGTTTGGTGTCGCGACCAACGAGAATCGGGCGCAATACGTTATCCAGCATGCCGATGATGCCAGCGCCAATACCGGTAAGGATAAACGCCGAGGTGAGATCGCCAATGGCCGCAAAATAAACCGCAACCGGAACCCAAACCAACGCCGAGCCTACAGCGGGAATCAGGGATGCAATCGCCATCAACACACCCCACAAGATCGCGCCGTGAACGCCGAGCGCGTAGAGCGTAATCCCGCCAATTAAACCTTGCAGCATGGCAATAACGAGGTTGCCTTTAATGGTTGCGCGCGTAACTTCTGCAAACAGGGAAAACAACATGCGCTCGCGGGTATCGCCCAGAGGCAATGCGCGCACCATCAAATCAACCAGATAACTGCCATCGCGCAGCATAAAGAAGGTGACGTACAACATGAGCACAACGCTAACTAAAAATCCGAAGGCGTTTTGGCCGATGGTGAGCGCGTGGCCCGCAATAAATTTTCCGCTCGACATAGCGGCGTTGATGGCATTGGCTTTTAGCGAATTCATATCCATGCCGAAGTTATTAAGCACGGAGTTCACTGCCGGGAAGGCCGTTTCCATCGATTCTATATAGCCTGCCGGATTAATTTCGCCTGATTGCAATTTATCGTAGAGGGCAACACCTTCGCTAACAACCGACATCACCACGAAAATCATCGGCAACACGACGATGACGGTACACAACAGCAAGGTAACTAGCGCTGCCTGATTTTTACGTTTGGGCCAGCGCTTTAACAGGCGATCTTGTAACGGCGCAAAAATAATAGCGATGGCACAGGCCCAAAAAACGGTGCCGAAAAAAGGTTTAAGCAGGAGTACGAAGCCGATTGTCACTAGCAATAAAAATATTAAGAAGGTACGTGTTTCCACTTTGTTATACATAACGCATGAATCCTTATTGGGAAATTTTGAGCGGGCTAAAATAATGTGAATGAACGCGACTATACGGCAGCCTCAGGCAACTGTCATCCCACGCTATGCTAGGCTATCTAATAAGAATAATGACGTGAGATTGTGAATGTCGCCAGGCGCTATGTTGCGAGTATTTTTAATTTTGTTCTGTTGCATAATTAACGCAGCCGAGGCTGAGCCACGTATTTATTTTGTAGATGTTCAGGTGGATCGGCCGGGCAAAGAGGGAAATTATTACGTCGAATTGCTTACCTTGATTTTAAATGCCAGCAAAAGCCCTGAAGAACGTATCGAGTTTCGCTTCAGCGGTGATCAGTTATCACAAGCGCGATGGGTTGCCGAAGTTGTTCAGGACAAAGGCAATAATGTGTTGTGGACTATGAACAGCAAAGATCGCGAAAGAAATTTGCATATGATCCGTGTGCCAGTGTTGAAGGGCTTGATGGGTTATCGTTTACTCGTAATTCGTAAACAAGACGAAGCTAAGTTTTCGAATATTAATACCAAAGAGGATTTGCTGAAGCTAAGCGCCGGGCAGGGTATGCATTGGCCAGATACTGACATTTTGCGCGCGAATGAATTTCGGTTGACCGAAGCTATGGCCAAGGAAAATTTATACAAGATGTTGGCCGCGAAACGTTTCGATTTTTTCCCTCGCGGTGTGGTAGAAGTCGAGCTGGAAGATGAATTGATTCAATCGCAGGAATTGATGGTTGAACCACATTTGCTGCTGCATTATCCCGCCGATATATTTTTCTTTGTCGGCAAAACCAATATCGAACTGGCAGAGCGAATGGAAAGAGGTTGGCAACTTATTCAAAAAAATGGCGAATTCGAAAAATTCTTTTTGGATGCGGCCCGCGTAAAATCGGCGTTAGATATTTTAAAAAAACGTAAGCGCACCATCATCGAACTTGAAAATCCATTTTTGCCGGAAGAGACATTATCCGAAACTCGAGGTTACTGGATTGACAGGTTGTCTCTTGGTCAATGACAGCAAGCGGGTAGCGCTGGCGGACCTTATCAAGTAACCACCTAACAATAAATCAGCACTTTCTTTAGTTGATTATAAGTACCCGATGACAATAAATCGCTTCTGGCCCATCGCATGTCGTCATTATCTTCAGTTATAATCTGATAACGAGAATCATTATTGGGTGTGGTTGTATGACTGTTAGTATTAAACGTGTGATGGTAGCGCTGTGGTGCATTCTGTTTTCTGCAGCCATAAGCGCGCAAACCACTGAGTCCAGCGAAGGTACCAAGCAGCTTTGGCAGCTGATGGATTACCTTGCAGTCGATTACGGCGGCGCGGTTGCCAACGGCGAAATCGTCAGTGAAAGTGAATACGCCGAGATGCTGGATTTCACCGAAAATGCGCAAAAGCAGTCTCAGGCACTTCCCGAACATCCATCAAAGGCAGCCGTGGTTGCGAGCGTTGAACAACTACGTGAAGCCGTTGTTAACAAGGCAGATAGCGCTGAAGTTGCCAAGCGTGCCCATGCCGCTAATGCATTGTTAATCACTGCTTATCCTTTCCCTGTAGCACCGAAAAACCTCCCCAACCTTGCAAAAGGCGCTGAGCTGTATGCGCAAGTTTGTAGCACCTGCCATGGCGTAACGGGTCATGCTGATGGCCCCGCCGCTAAAGGTCTCGACCCTGAACCAGTTGCTTTTAGCGATCATGACCGCGCGCAATCGCGCAGCGTTATGGCGTTGTATCAAGTGATTTCCCAAGGCGTAGCGGGAACTTCCATGGTGAGTTTTGCGGCATTGCCTGAAGATGATCGCTGGGCGCTGGCGTTCTACATTGGCAATTTATCCCACGATGACGCAATTCGCGCGCAAGGCGAAAAGTTGTGGGCGAGCGACGCGAGTTTGAAAAGTTACTACCCCGATCTAACAGCCGTTACCACAATTACCGAAGTTGCTGCGGCTGAAAAAATTCCTGCGGATACGGCACGCGCGGTAACGGCATATCTTCGTGCTCACCCTGAAGCTGTCGAAAATGGTAAACCACGCGGTTTGGATTTGGCGCGTTTGCGCCTTGGCGAAAGTTTACAAGTATTGAGTTCCGGTGATCGCGAAACGGCGACTAAATTAGCTTTGTCTGCCTACCTCGATGGTTTCGAGCCGATTGAACCAACCGTTGGCGCTCGCAATAAACCACTTCTTCTCGCCGTCGAAAAAGCCATGTTGAATTATCGCTCTATGGTGAGCGGTGGCTCTGAAGCGGAAGCATACGCGGCAGCTTCACAATTGCGCGGATTGTTTGATCAGGTAGATGCAGAGCTCGGTGCCTCCAAAGCGGATTCATCAACCACATTTATCGGCGCTTTGACCATTCTGTTGCGTGAAGGCGTTGAGGCCTTGCTGATTGTGGTCGGCATCATCGCATTCCTCAGAAAAGCCAAGCAAACCACCGCATTGCGCTATGTGCACGCGGGTTGGATCAGCGCCTTATTGGCAGGTGCATTAACCTGGTTTGTATCGACTTATCTGGTCGCCATCAGCGGCGCGAGCCGTGAAGTCACCGAAGGCGTCAGCTCGCTGTTTGCGGCCATAGTGCTCTTGAGCGTTGGGCTGTGGATGCACCAAAAGAGCAGTGCAGATCGCTGGCAATCCTACTTAAATGACAAGCTGTCGGCAGCTATGTCGAGCAGTTCTGCCTGGGCCTTATTCGCGCTTTCGTTCATTGCGGTATATCGCGAAGTTTTCGAAACTGTACTTTTCTACTCGGCCTTGGCTGCTGATGGAAATGGCGCTGCATTGCTCGGTGGATTCTTAACTGCCGTTGGCTTGTTGGTAGTAATTGCCTGGATTTTATTGCGCACCAGCGCGCGCATGCCAATTGGCAAGTTCTTCTCCATAACCTCCATTTTTGTTGCAGTGCTGGCGGTGATTTTGGTTGGCAAAGGCGTTATAGGTTTGCAAGAAGCTGGTTGGATAAGCGTTCACCCAATCGCAGGCCCACGTATCGAGATTCTGGGAATTATGCCAACGGCTGAAACAGTCATCGCACAAATCGCCGTACTGTTGATTGCAGTAGTAGGATTCGCTTTCAATTACTCCGGAGCAAAAAAATCTAAAGCTGCGTAGGACTCGTCGATAAAAACGAAACGCCCGCTGCCTCAATTATGCGAGTCAGCGGGCGTTTTATTAGGCGGGTTTACTAGCTAATTTTTCCGGCGATCCAAAATAAAATTGCTGTTTCCCTAACAAAATTCATTTAGCGTTGTCAGTTCAACACATTCATTGGTTGTTTAGATGACACCAAATCAAGACTAATAACGGAGTTTTTATGGCGTATTCGAGTTCTCCAGCCGGTTCAATGTCGATAGCGGCAAAAATTGGCGTTATCGCCGTGGCGACTGCTGCCATAGTGGGCGTTGGCTATTATTTCGTGAAGGATGAAGTGGGTGGTCCACCGAAATTGCATGAATTACCGAATCCAACAGCAACCCAGCAAACCATCGCGCCGGATACTGTTGCGGTCGATAAACCCATCTACGACGAGCCAGCCCCAGCGCCCGTACCGCAACCGTTGCCAGACCTCGATCAAAGCGACGCTACTGTCCTCGCGGCATTAAAAGCTTTGAACGTAAATGGCTTGGTCGAAATGATCATTCCACAAGAAATTTTGCGTAAATTTGTGCGCGCCGTGAATATTTTGGATGAAGGTAAAATCATTACCGAATATCGCCCAATTGCATCTCCGCAAGGCGCATTTGCAGCGGATTCTTTTAACGTGAAAGTGGGCGGAGGCGAGTTGGGCGAGCAGCAGGATGTAGAGCAATATCGCATCAGCCCGAAAAACTATTTGCGCTACACCTTGTTCGTGCAGGTAATTTCCGCGCTTGATAGCGACGCTGCTATTTCTCTCTATAAACATTATTACCCTTTGTTAAACCGCGCTCACCAAGAGCTTGGCATGAGCAAAGATAATTTTCACTCGGTGCTGATTCGCGCGATAGACCGGGTGTTAAGTGCGCCTGAAGCCAACGGCGATGTGATACTGATTCATCCAAAAGTCTATTATGAATTCGCCGATCCGGCTTTGGAAAAGCTGCCCGAAATACACAAATTAATGTTGCGCATGGGGCCTGATAACGAAGCAAAAGTAAAAGCCAGTTTGCGCAATGCGCGCGTTAAGTTGCTACACAAATAGTCAAAATTGAATTAACTCAAGTTGACCTAAGGCCGCTTTTTAGCGGCTTTTTTGATGGGGAAAATCCTTCGTTCTGCATGCTAAATATCGTGGCGCCTGCCACTGCGTAGTCATCACCAAAACCTTTTGTCATACTCCTGTCACCGCCATGGTTTTAACCTAACGGCAAATTTATTTTTTCGACGCCGCTGGCTGCGATGGCGCGCTTTTAATCTATCTCACTGAAAACACTCAAAAAAGACGCATTTTTAAACAGTGTGTTGAAATTACCCAAGGGCTTGACAACGTTGTCCAGTGAGAATAATGTTGCTTTAACGACAACGTTGTCATGTTGTTGTACAAAAAACTAAAGTCCAAAAATTAAGAGTTCAAAAAAATTTAAGGGGAAAGTCATGTATAACACGCTTAGCAATGCAATTAAGGCGGTCAATCAAAAGTCGCTTTTTAGTAAAACGGCGCTCTTAACCAGCTCCGCCGCTCTCGTTATTCTCGGTTTAACCGCGCAAGTACACGCGCAAGAAGCTGAAGAAATTACTGTTACTGGTATTCGTGGTGCTTTGAAAAATGCCGTGGATATTAAGCGTAACGCCACCGCTGTAGTGGATGCAGTTTCTGCTGAAGATGTGGGTAAATTCCCTGACTCTGATATCGGTGAATCACTCGGCCGTATCCCTGGTGTAACTGTTGGCCGCGCGTTCGGTCAAGGTTCTTCAGTATCGATTCGCGGTTCAGCTCCACAAATGACTTTGACTCAATTGAACGGTCAATCAGTTGCATCAACCGGTTGGTACGATCAAGTATCTATCGACCGTAGCTTCAACTACTCCATGTTGCCATCAGAATTGATTGGCGGAATGGACGTTTACAAATCTGCACAAGCTGACATCGCTGAAGGCGGTATCGGTGGTGTTGTAAACGTAAAAACTCGTAAGCCTCTGGATTTGCCTGCGAACACAGCTTACGCCGGTATCAAAGCCTCTAAAGGTACTTTGAGTGATGACGTGGCTCCGGATATTTCTGGCTTGTACAGCTGGAAAAATGACTCTGACACCTTCGGTGTATTGGTAGCTGCTGCTGGCAGTTCTGGTGATTATGTTCGCCAAGGTGATGAAGCGGATTTACGCTGGTCAAGCGACGTTGCACCATCAACTTTTATTCAAGAGCGTAAGCGCACTGCACTTGATTTAACTTTGCAAGCCAAGCCAACGGACGAGTTGGAATTCGGTGCGCATTTGCTCACCTTGAAACTGGTTGGCGATAACACCAACACCAGTCTTTATTTGTTCAATGCTAGCGGCACTTGCTCTAAAACCAATGCTAACGGCACTTGCGTAGTAAGCACAGTTCCTACCAGCGCACCAGCTGATACCTTTATGCAAACTTGGGGTCGTACCGGTGAAATGACGTCTGACACTATCGACTTGAACGCGGCTTACACAGCTGACTCATTCAAAGCGACTGCAGCAATCGGTAAAACCAAGGCAGAAGGCGGCACCAGCTTAACGACCAACTTCGGTTATTACGCAGGCAACTTGCCTAAGTGGGCGGGTACTGTAGATGCAACGGGTCACCAAATTAAGGTAACTCCGCTGCAAGACGTTACCGTTAATATGTCTAACCTTCCTGCCAATTCTGCTCCTGAAAGCTGGGCTGTCGGTAAAGGACCAAACTCTGACGAAGAGAAATACGGTCAATTTGATATAGATTTCGATCTTGATCTTGGTGTGATCAAATCTTTCAAAACCGGTGTACGTGCTACTGAACACGATGTTGTTAAAGAGAACTACAAAGGCATCTTGAAAGCTGGCCTTGCTCCAACTGCCACCAGTAATTTCTACGGTGGTAGCTATGAATTGGGTAACGAAGGTTTCAAAGTACCTGAGCCAAAGTTAGGCGCAATGGTTAATGTTACCAAAGCAAGTCTTGATCACTGGACTGAATTGCGCTCTGGCTACGCTAGCTTGAATGAACAAAACCAGGCTGTTTACGGTATGTTCACCTTTGAAGCGGAAGGCATGAGAGGTAACTTTGGTTTGCGTTACATCCACACTGACGCAAAAGGTGGTTCTTACAAAGTTGATGGCACTCCATTAGCTACTGGCGATGAAGTCGCTAATACCTACTACAGCAAAACCAAATCCTACGAAAAAGCGTCTTATCATGATGTGTTGCCAAGTGTGAACATCGCCTTCGACTTGACCGAAGATTTGGTATTGCGTGTCGCGGCATCGCAAGCAATCAACCGCGCGAACTACGACAACATGTTCACCGCTACTACTCAAGCGGGTTATGAAGATACAGTAGTGGGTAACGAAAGCGTGACTACAGGTGACATCGGCTTGCTGCCAATGAAATCAAGTCAAGCTGACGTTGGTTTGGAATACTACTACGGTGAAGGCAACCTCTTGTCGGTAACTTATTTCACCAAAGATATTAACAACTTCATTACGTCCAACACCTTGGTTGACCAACAAATCGGTTTGGTAAGCCCTGACTCAAACTTGGATAGTTGGACTGTTAACAAATACGTGAATGCTGGCGGCGGTAAAATCGAAGGTTTGGAGTTCCAATGGAACCACGCGTTCGCAAACGGCTTCGGTACTTCTATCAACTACACTTTTGCTGACGGCAATGCACCAGGTGCAAGCTATCAAGACAACATTGGTGTATTTACCGAATCGTCTAAAAACAGCGCTAACATCGTAGGTTACTGGGAAAACGAAACTTACTCAGCACGTGCGGCGTACAACTGGCGCTCGAAGTACTTAATTCGTGAAACTGGTTACTACGGCAATCGTATGCACGATGACTTCGGCTCTCTGGATTTGAGCTTGGGCTGGCACATCACTGAAAATATCGGTTTGACCTTTGAAGCAACTAACTTGTTAGAAGAAGATGATATTCAATACGGTGCTGCAGCTCCATCTACCACGTTGAAAGATTCACTCAAATCTGGCTATCCAGCATGGTCATACTCAGGTGAAGCACGTTACACCATAGGCGCAAATTTCAAATTCTAAGTTAGAGCTAGATTTGCGAAGAAAAGGAGCCCGGCAATTGCTGGGCTTTTTTTTTGAAGCTAAAAAATGTTAATGATTTTCACATTGAATTAATGTGCGCAACAAATTTAATAGGTAAACCATGAATATAAAACGCGTTGCTATTATTGGTGGTGGAACAGCGGGATGGCTGGCCGCTAATCATCTCGGCGTTGAATTAAAGCATGAAGATATTGAAATAACGCTTATTGAATCTGAGGATATCGGCATTATTGGCGTAGGCGAGGGCACAGTTCCTTACATCAAAAAATCCCTGCAGCGTTTTGGTATTTCGGAAGCAGAATTAATCGCCAACTGCGATGTTGCATTTAAACAAGGAATAAAATTTGTCGATTGGCTAAGCGCAGAAAAACACGGCGCAGGGCATTTTTATTATCATCCTTTTAGTTCTCCTTATCCTGCTGGTTATGACGTTACGCCTTATTGGTTAGCGAATCGTGAGAACCTTGAGTTTTCTGCCGTTACTGAAGTTATCGGTGTTGCAGAAGCTATGCGTTCCCCTAAAAAAATCTCATCGCCTCCATACCTTGGCGAAGTCAATTACGCTTACCATTTTAACGCAGTAAAATTTGGAAAATTATTAGCCAAAAACGCACGTGAAAAATTATCGGTTAAGCATCTCATCACCACAATTGTTGGCGCCACCAAAAATGATGACGGCTCAATTGCTAAACTAGTAACAAGCGATGGGGGTGAGCTTGAATTTGATTTTTATGTTGATTGCAGCGGCTTTGCGTCGTTATTAATTGATCGCGAATTACAAGTTCCTTTTATTGATAAATCCAAACAAATTTTTACCGATACCGCGCTTGCACTGCAAATACCAAGTGATGGTATGGAAGAAATAAAACCCTACACAACCGCAACCGCACATAAAGCAGGTTGGATTTGGGATATTCCCTTAACGCAAAGGCGCGGCACGGGATTCGTATATTCAAGTTCGCACATGAGCGAGTCACAGGCGCTTGAAGAGTTTTCAAAATACCTGCAGTTGGATTTAGAAAAATTATCACCCAGAAAAATTTCCATGAAGATTGGCTATCGTGAAAAATTTTGGTGTAAAAATTGTGTCGCACTCGGTTTGGCGCAGGGCTTTGTTGAACCACTGGAAGCAACGTCTATTTTATTAACCGATTTTTCTGCAGAGATTCTTGCGCGAAACTTTCCCAGAAACAGCGAGAATATTGAGGTTTTATCCGGCTATTGCAACAAAGTATTGAGTTATGCGTGGGAAAGAGTTATTGATTTTGTGCAATTACATTATTGTATTTCTGATCGTGACGATTCTGATTTTTGGCAGGAAAATATTAATTCAACGTCATTGTCTGAAATTCTGCATGAGCGATTGGAAATGTGGAAACTTAACCATCCCAAGAAAACCGATTTTTTCAGTCAGTTTGATTTATTTAATGTAGATAATTATTTGTTTGTTCTCTATGGTATGAAATACCTAACACGAGTTCCACCAATCTCGACTTATGAAGCAGACGTTAGCAAAGCTCAGTTTGCGCTAGTGAAACAGCGTTCCGAGCAATTGGCGAAAGAATTACCAAGTCATCGTGAATGGTTAAGCAAGTTTGAACGTGCTATTAGCAATCCTAAATGATCGACACAACAACACGCAGCTAGAAAGCAACGAAAGTGTTGACCGTAAGGCGACCAGTGCTTGGGTTTGCATCAATACTAATTGCAGGATCAATATAAGGCGAGTGTAAAACGCAGCTGCGATAAATAACCATTCTGTTCACCGCCGCCGGTAAAAAACCAAGTTTGGTAAATTGCTCATCTGAATCTGTAAAATATTCCAAAGGCGGTTCTTGTTTATCGAGTTCTGCATAAAAAGTATTTAGGTAGTGATCACAAGTTTGTGGGGTAATAAATTCCAAACCAGTTTTATTGTGACGATAAAATGCAGTTCCCCCATGCTTGTGATTACAAAGATATAAGAGCATCGCAAATTGATTGATATTGCTGGTATCAAAATGCGGCAAGCGTTGAACTGCACCAAGCTCTTCAGGTTTAAGGGTCATCAATGAAATAGCACATTCACTTTTGCGCATTTCCAAATCTGTATCAACACTAAATTCCCGTTGTATTAAAGGCTTAATAAATTCAGTAATTGCGAGCGAATATTCACTCGGAGGCGTTAAACGTACACCGGGGTAACCTTTACCTGATGCAGTGCGAGGGTAGGGCTCAAAATTATTTTTTATAGCAAAATCCATCAAGGCTTGAGGGTTTTGTAGTAAATTTTCTATCACTATAACTTTTTGAATATTACTCGCGGGATTTAGCAATTTAATCGATAAATTTGGATTAAGCGCATAAGGATTAGTTGCTGTCATTGTATCGCCGCTGTGGTTAAATGGAATTTAAATCGCTGTTGTTTCCGAATAATTGTAGTCTACTTGAGTATTTTCAAAAACCGTTTTCCGTTATGCTCTATTTTCAAAATGATTCACGTAATAGCGCCTTGAATTTACGAAAAACGATAAGAATTTGCCTTGGTTTTATAGGTAAATATGCACCTTTCTTGGTAGAAAATATTTATTCGCACTTATCGTGTAAATTAGCATAATATCTATTTGACAACGTTGTCTCAAGAGGCTAATCTAACCCTGAGTTAAACGTTAGTTGTTATTGTTCGTAGTTGTTGAGTCAATCCTTTTGTTGGTGCCGCAAGGCACCAACTTTTTTCAACGCGACATAACCAGCGCTGCAAAAAATTAAAAAAGTCGGTTGCGATTAGCCGAACCTGATGTTGTACGAATTTTTACGTTGTAATGAGGTCGCCATGGGAAAAATGCCAAATCTTGATTCCGATCAGCTTTTTATCGGCATTGACGGTGGTGGTACAAAATGCCGCGCGCGTTTATTTTCCGCGGACGATAAAGTGTTGGGCACAGGAATTGGTGGCCCCGCAAATCCATTACACGGTCAATCACAAGCTAAAGCCTCTATTTTACATGCTGTTGAAATGGCGCTGACCGAAGCCGGTCTGCCTAATGCTGTTGCCGGTAGTTTGATTGCAGGTGTCGGTTTGGCAGGCGTGAATTTGCCAAGCCTGTTCGATGTTATGAATGCCTGGCATCACCCCTTTAAAAAAATGTACCTCACCACTGATTTGCATATCGCCTGTTTAGGGGCGCACACCCAGGACGAAGGTGCGGTAATGATTGCCGGTACCGGTTCATGCGGTTATTCATTTGTAAAAGGTAAGGCAACTATTCTCGGTGCGCACGGCTTTCCATTTGGCGACAAATGTAGCGGTGCCTGGATTGGTTTGGAAGCGGTAAAAGCAGTTCTTCTGGAATCCGATAATCTCGGCCCGCGCACCAGCTTAAGCGATTTAATTGGCGATCATTTAAACGCTAGAGGCGTGATGATTGTTGATAAGATGGGTTCAGCAAAATCCAGCGATTATGCAAAACTCGCACGTTTCGTATTAGAAGCCGCAAATGCGAACGATGAAGTTGCCGTAAAAATTATGCGTGAAGGTGCTGACTACATGAGCGCCGTTGCTGAAAGATTGTGGGAGACAGGCCCAAGTCGCATGTCATTAATCGGCGGTTTGTCCGGGCCATTAACACCATGGTTAAAACCTAGCATAGCCGCCAGCCTATCTAATCCCATTAGCCAACCAGAATTCGGTGCGGTCTATTTTGCCAAACAGCAGCATGTTTTAACGGTCTAAATTTTTTAGATATTTAATTCGCCTACTTAAATAGTGTTGCCTACTCTATAAAGCTATAACAACAGGTTCGCACAAGCGATCACTACGAGGTCACTGTCATGAATGCCAGCACGCAAACCGAAAGTCTGCCGCGCACTACCAGCACATTTATTCCTATGGTCATCATAGGAACACTTTTTTTTGTATTCGGATTTGTAACCTGGTTAAACGGCTCGCTGATTCCATTTTTGAAAATCGTTTGTGACCTCAACGAATTTCAGGCAATGCTGGTGACCTTTGCGTTTTATATCGCTTACACCTTTATGGCGTTACCGGCTTCGTTTGTACTGCGCAAAATTGGTTTCAAAACGGGTATGGTCGTTGGGCTTGGTGTTATGGCGCTTGGTGCGCTTTTATTTATCCCCGCTGCAAAATCCTCAACTTATTTCTTATTTCTAACCGCGCTTTTTGTGTTGGGCGCGGGCTTAACATTGCTACAAACCGCATCAAATCCTTACATTGTTTGCATTGGCCCGCGTGAGAGTGCGGCTATGCGTATTAGCATTATGGGTTTGATTAACAAATCTGCCGGAGTTCTTGTTCCACTGCTTTTTACCGCGTGGATATTAACTGGCATGGATCAGTTCACCAACGAAGCTCTTAGTGTGCTGGATGCAACGGCGCGCGCTGAACGTCTTTCTGAATTGTCATCACGTCTTGTCACGCCTTACGTAATTATGGCGGTGGTATTAATTGCATTGATGGCATTTGTGCATTTTTCTCCGCTGGCTGAATTAAATTTAAGTGATGATGAAGATCAGTCAATCGATAAAAAATCTGGAATTTTGCAGTTTCCCCAATTAATTCTCGGCACGATTGCATTGTTTTTATATGTGGGTGTTGAAGTAATTGCGGGTGATACCATTGGCCTATATGGCCGTCATCTCGGCGTTGAACATTTCGGTTCACTGACTTCTTACACCATGGGCTTTATGGTGTTGGGTTATGTAGTTGGCGTGACTTGTATTCCTAAATATCTAAGCCAGTCAAATGCGTTGGTGTTATCTGCAGTTTCCGGTTTTATATTTGTCGCTGGCGTTATATTTTCGTCTCCGGCTGATTCAAATATTTCGCAAATGTTATTAGGTTGGATAGGTATTCCTGCCATTCCAAACAGTGTGTTATTTCTCGCATTACTCGGATTTGCCAATGCATTAGTGTGGCCTGCGATTTGGCCATTGGCATTACAAGGCCTAGGAAAATACACCAGCACAGGTTCGGCTTTGTTGATCATGGCAATTGCGGGCGGCGCGCTTTTACCTTTGGTATATGGGCAAATCGCTCACTCAACTGGCAATAGCCAAACTGCCTATTGGGTGATGTTGCCGTGTTACGCTTTCATTTTGTTTTATGCAGTCAAAGGCCACAAAATAAAAAGCTGGAAATAATTCGTTCAAAAAATTGCTGAGGCTGCCATGATAAAACAACGTTTCCCCGCACTGGATATAATGCGCGGCCTTACCCTTGCTTTGATGATTTTGGTTAACAATCCCGGTTCGTGGAGTTTTGTTTACGCTCCTTTGGAACATGCGGATTGGAATGGTTTTACACCGACCGATTTTATTTTTCCCTTCTTTCTCTTTATGGTCGGCGCAGCGCTATTCTTTTCGCAGCGCTCATTGTTGCAGTCACACATTACCGCTGCAGATCGGCACAAAAAAATCATTAGACGCACTCTATTATTATTTGCGGTGGGTTTATTTCTAAATATATTTCCCTTCCTCACACCAATTGGTGAAATTCGTATTTTGGGCGTATTGCAGCGTATTGCCTTAGCTTATGGAATCGCAGCATTTATCGTGCTCTATGCGGGCATGAGAACGCGTTGGGTGATCAGTGCTGCAATTTTGTTGGGTTACTGGGTGTTGTTACAGCTAAGTGATCAACCTTATTCGCTTGAGCATTCGCTAGTTCGCCAAATCGATTTGGCGGTGCTTGGGGCAGGGCATTTGTGGCAAGGCAAAGGAATTCCATTTGATCCTGAAGGCTTGTTGAGTACGCTTCCTGCGGTTGTTAATGTACTTTTAGGTTTTGAAGTCGCGCGTATTTTATCGACGAGTGATAGCGGTTTTTCTGCGCAGAAAAAATTGGCAATTCTGAGCGCGGTGCTTATTGTTGCTGCATTGATTTGGAATCTTATTTTCCCAATTAATAAATCCTTATGGACCAGCCCATTTGTACTCTTAACGTCGGGCGTTGGAATTGCGGTATTATTGCTACTGGTTGCTTTGGAGAAGACTCCCGCGAAAGCCATTTTAAATCTCTGCATACCATTCGGAAAGAATCCGTTATTTATTTATGTTCTGTCATTTATGTGGGCAACCGTGTTGTACACAGTTAAAATCGGCGGTGTCAGTATTTACGAGCTTTCTTTTCAATACTTAAATAGTTTCCTTGATCCCTACATTGCTTCGCTGGCCTATGCGTTAATTCAGGTATTTATTTTTTGGTGTGTTGCCAAATATATGGATAAGAAAGGCATTGTTATCTCCCTCTAAGATGTATGTGCATTCATATCAACACTCTTATGGCGATTTATCAATCGATCGCAATAAGGGTGTTAGCGGTTAATCTTCCTGTTCCAGGCTTATCATTCAAGCGATTTTTATTGACGTTTGCCGAATGTAAAATATTGCTGCGATAGAAAATAGCGCGATTAAATTTTGCATCAACTGAAGCCGTACGTTCAAAAATATCAGTGTCGCCATTAATATAATCATAAGTGGATTTGTTAGACGCAATTACCTCACTTTTTAGTGTGGATGCATAATGTTGTATGCGTTGCGAATTCATGGTTTCAAACCCCGTCGTTCGATGACGATAAAACGAAGTTCCCCCGCATTCCGGCTCACAAAAATAGTGGACACTTGCGATATTGTTAGCGAGAAAGCCATCGAAATGCGGAACGCTTTGAATGGGGCGTAAGTCTTGTGGCGCCGTGGTAGTGAGCGATAAAACGCTGGATAAGAGCTTAATATTAACCGTACTTTTTGAGCTAAATACCGTCCACATAGTTTGCATTAATTCGCGATACACATTTTCAGCGTAACCGGGCGCGAGTGGTTTGCGAATGCCGGGATAAAAATCTTTAGCATCTTCTTTAAAGGGAAAACCTGTCTCAGCGTATTGAATTATTGCTTCTGGAAAATTCAAGAGATCATCCACAATAACCACAGGTTCCTGTTCGTTTCCTACATAAATAGTGTTTATTTTAAAGTTGGGATTAATTGAAAAATCAAATTGCGAACCTGCATTTTCAATAGCTGGTTTAGCGATTTGATTGGTGAGCGAGGTTGCAGTATTCATTATTAATTGCCACTTACTGTTTATTTTTTCGTTCGATTAACCCGTAAATATGGCCAACTGACGTAATCATTGTATAAATTGCACTTAAATAATTTTGTTGGTGCAGCTTTGTAATCGCCTCAATTTCAAGCGTTTTTAAGCGGTCTTCGTTGATGGTATAGAGACCATCAATCCGCATCGACTCTTCATTTTTAAACGTAATTTCAAGGCGCATAGGTTGCAATAAGTTTAATTCCGCTAGCGTTTTTACAAAGTGCTCGGTGCTAGCTTCGCCATTCATAAGTTCGGCGAAAATCGATTTTATATTTTCCAGATAGGGCGTTTCTTTACCGGCGGTATCGAACACTTGCTCGCCGATATCGCTCTGTAAGCTTTTATGATCCGTATCGATGCAAATAACAAATTCATTTTCAACTTCACTGGAATTGCCCAGAAAAAATGGCTGCCGTCTAATTTGCAAAGGAATATAAAGTGAATCCCATTCTCCATTTTTTACAAAGAGATTTTCATTGGTTTGAAAACCAAACAAGGTGATGCAAGAGAAGCGGCCGGTATCTTTGTTTTTGGTTAAAACAATAGGGAACTGTACCGCTAATTTTAGAAACTCGCTGAGTACCACAGGAATCATATGTAAGTTGCCGCCCTGGGCTTCAGCGAGTTGCGTGTTCACTTTAAGGCTTTGGTGTGCGTTATTGTGTAGTGCTACTAAATTAGACATAGTTATTTTGCTCCATGATAATTAAACGCTTGCGAAACCGAATTCGTGAATTTTTTTCATAAGTTCGCGATTGGTTGGCAACATATTCAGTGCTTTTTTAATTGTCGCGGCATTTTGTGAAATTTGCTCGGCGGCTAAATGTTTTGCATCCAATGTATGTGCAATTAAGCTCGCATCCATTTTAAAACCCATGCCGTAGAGCACGTATTGGTAACTGGCCGCAGGAAATACCTCGTTATTGCTGGTGAAATCCTGATTGCCGGGTGAGCGGTAGCGCCACAGTTGCATAAGTTCTTGCAGACTTTCAGGAATGGTTTCCGGGTTGCGGTTATCCGACCAAAAACTATTATCGGAGCGTTTACTTAAAATGTAATGCAATTTTAAAAAATCAACGATTCGATCCCAGCGATACAAAAATGTTTCGTTAAAGCGTTTAGCGGTAATATCCATTACCTCTCTGCAAGCCGGTAATTGTTCTGCAATCATTTCCGCTGACAGTTCCACTAATACAATCGCGGATGCTTCGAGAGGTTCTAAAAATCCCGCCGATAAACCTACCGCGACACAATTGTTTTTCCAGAATAATTTTCGGTGACCGGATTGAATTGGAATGTTTCTAAAATTTAAATCTTTTGCTACAGGCCCTATGTAATCGCGTAGGGTTTGTTCCGCTTCATCATGACTGGTGTGTTTACTGGAATAAACGTAGCCGGTGCCACGTCTGTGTATTAATCCTATATCCCAGATCCAGCCAGCGGCTTGGCCAGTTGAAATGGTGTGCGACGCTATAGGTGCATCTTCCTGCTCGTAGGGTACTTGCGCCGCTATGGCGGTATCAATAAAAAGCACATCGCTTCTATCAACAAAAGGCACGGCTAAATGCTCGCCGAGTAGCAGCGATGAGAAGCCGGTGCAATCAATAAATAAATCTCCGAAAATTTCGCCTTGCTGCGCAGTGGTTACAGATTTTATATCGCCATTTTCGGCGGAATTGATCTGAATAACATCGCCGAGAATATGATTTACACCGAGTTTATTAACGCAGTGTTTTTGTAAAAATGTAGCGAATTTCCCCGCGTTTAAATGGTAGGCATAGTTGGCGACCGAAGCGTATTCTGCGGTTGTAATTAATTTCGGTGCGAGCCCGTGTTCACAAACTTGTTCTTGAAAACACACGGCATCTGAAAAAGATTGGTGGCTGAATTCTTTTTGCCAATAGGGCGGCAAATCCACTTTGTTAAATCCCTGCGGAAGCATGAGCGGGTGGTAATAAAAATCGTTAGGAGTTCCATCAACCCATTTTGCGAATTTTGCACCTTGCTTGAAAGTTGCATCGCACTCGCGCATAAATTCAGTTTCGGAAATTCCCATTTTCATGAGCGTGTTGCGCATGGTCGGCCAGGTGCCTTCACCCACACCAATAATATTTATAGTTGGCGATTCAATTAGCGTTACTTTAATGCCAGCGCTGGTATTGGATTTATGTTTTGCCGCAATGCGCCCCGCAGTAATCCAGCCTGCGGTACCGCCGCCGACAATCACAATCGATTTAATCGCAGTATTCATTAGTTTATCCTCTGTAATTTTTATTATGGTGATATTTAATTTTGCAAATCTTTAACGAAAAACGGGTTGCCATAATGGCAACCCAAAGCGAGGAGATAGCCGATGAATTTAAAACTTAGCCGTTACACCGAGTGACAAACGTCGCCCTGCATCTTCTGCCAATAAAAATTGATTTTTATAGCGACCGTATTTGGTAACCACTTCTTCAGTTAAATTGGTAGCTTCAAACAGAATCGAAATATTTTCGTTAATGGCGTAGCTTCCGCTCATATCCCACTGACCGTAAGCTGCAACGTGTACAACACCGTCACCATTGGTTTGCGTTAATGACTGTAAAAATTTATCGCGCCAGTTGTAAGCAATCCGTAATTGATAAGGCCCTTGTTCGTAGAAGCCCACAACGTTTGCAGAGTTACTAATGCCAGTCACCGCAAATTTTTGCGTAATGTCGCCCGCTTTTAATGGAGCATCGCTATCTACAATGGTGCCGTTCACAATTGCGCCGAAACCGCTATCGCCAAAGGTATGCTGCCACGCGACTTCGATACCATCGACAATAGCTTCTTCACCGTTGCTTGGCAGCGTTACAGTAAATTCAGCAACTTTGTCGCCAGCGTCGGGCGCGTTTGGATTAGTACCTGAACTTGGATCGGTCAACAAACTTCCATTACTAGTAGTGAAGGTTTGTTTCTTGGTACCGGTAATAATAAAGTTGGTTACGTCTTTCCAGAAATATCCTGCAGACACATAACTTGCATCGCCGTAATACCATTCCAGTGATAAATCCAAATTGTCGGAGAGGAATGGTTTTAACGCGGGGTTACCTGCACTTGCGGTGAGCGTTCCCGGGCGTGTAGTGACGATATTGGTTGCAGGCGTCATGCTGTTTAGCGGCGCGCGCGTTAAAGAGCGCGAAGCTGCAACACGTGCAACAATATCATCGGTAACATTTAAATTTAAACTCACATTCGGTAACAAAGCTTTGTAGGATGCTGAAGTGTCAATGGCTGCAGCAGCTCCATAAACCGTCGACATTTCCGTTTGGTCGAGAATATCCAAACGCTCCGGCGCACCTTGGGTTCCCACAACCGTCACATCAGTACTTTCAAGACGCGCACCCGTTGTTGCTTTCAATGGCATGTTGGCAATTGAGCCTGCAAAATCAAATTCAAAATAAGCAGACGTAGTTTCTTCTTCAACGGCGTAAGAAATATCTGAACGTTTTGCGTCAAAGTTTGCACCGCTTAAACTTTCCAGATACGCAAATTGTTTTTCGCCATCGTGACGCAACCATTTGGTTGGCGTTCTACCGTGGCCACTGACATTGCTTAAGAAATCATTGCCTGCATCGAATACAGTGAGAATACTGTCAGGTAAATCGGGTGTGTCCGCGTAGCCGCAATAGGTACAGTGAACGCCGCCAATTTCGTTAGTCCAATAGGCCAACGATTTAGTTTCTTTGGATAAGCTTGCACCGAATTTTGCGGCGACCAATCCCGTGTCAGATCCTTCTTTCCAAATGCCGTCCATTTTGTATTGTTTAATATCATCTTCCACTTCCCAGCCGCGACGTAACATTACGTGCGCACGGCCGTTGGCGGGATCAAGATAATTTGAAACATTGTGTAAAGTACCGTCGTAGTCGAGGCCCGTTGCCGCATCCTCAAATTCACTTACCCACGGTAAAATTTTATCGTCTGATTGAAAACGCACACGATTTTTGTAACCAATTAATGACAGTTGATTGCCGCCACCGTTGTTGGCTTCGCGTTCGGCTTTTGATTGCGACACATCAAAAATGATATTTAAGTTATCAGTAACATCCCAATCAGCTTGCAAGCCGTAAGATTTGGTGCTGGTCAGGCGATCAAATTTTTTCGCGTGGAAGTCGGTTGCCAAACCCGTTTCTTGATAGAGATCAACAACAGTTCCGTTGCTGTCCGTCACCGCATTTTCGATGTTAGGCGCGGTGAACCAGTGGCCGTATGACGTTGAATCAGTTTTGATATCGAAATCAGAAAATAATGCATCAGCCGTTAAGGTTAAATTATCTTTTGGTTTATATTGCAAAACCAAATTGGTATTGGTGCGAGTGCGTTCTTCAAAAGTAACTTTGGTGTCATAGTTACGCGGCGAAAATACATTGCCCGCAAAGCCAGCACCACCATTTAATTCCGCAGTGGGAATACCGGCGTTTTCTAACCAGCCGTCCGTTTGCGCTTGATTCAAACGCGTATCCGCTTTGCGATGTGATACGGCGAGTAACGCACCGAAAGTTTCATCATTAAAAGTGTCGCTAATCAATGCAGAATATTCGGGCGTAGTTTCACCGCTATTATCATCGTGCAAGGCTTTAATCGAACCTGCAATTTTTAAATCATGTAATGCTAATGGGCGCGCAGTAGTAATATTTACTGTTGCACCAATGCCACCGGATTGTTGTGTTGCAGTGGCAGTTTTAAATACATTAATGCTGTTAACCATATCCGCCGAGATAGTATCGAAACTAAATGCGCGCGTATCATTTTCAGACGCCATTTGGCGTCCGTTAACCAGCACAGTGTTGAAGTCAGGGCCGAAGCCGCGCACGGTAATTAGTTGACCTTCGCCACCTGCACGGTCAATAGAAACACCAGTAATACGCTGTAAAGACTCCGCAAGGTTTTGATCGGGAAACTTGCCTATATCTTCTGAAGAAATTGCATCGACTACGCCGCTGCCATCGCGTTTAATATCTTGCGAACGCATCAAGCTACCGCGAATACCTTGAACAATAACTTCATCAGCTTCGCTGTCGGGCGCGTTTTGAGCGTAAGCAAATTGTGAGCTTGAGACTGCAGCGGTAATTGCAAAAATTGCGCTGGATAGTTTTCGTTTTTTAAACATCTGAGTTATTTCCCCTGAAATTTATTGTTAATAGTTGGAAATCCTTGTATCAACGTATTCCTTTAGCCAAAAAATACGTCACCAGTAAGACGTAGAGCTATTAACAATCCGCTCCCTTGATTGCGAAATAAAAATTCATTGGTTTTTCGGGATGATATTGGCGACAGTAAAAGCCAAAACCAGAGATTGTGGCTTTAATCGTAAGGAATAAAATTTTTAGAAGGGCCAATAAATATCAGCGCCACTTTTAGTAAATAAAAAATGGCGCCTTAAATTTATTTTTTTGGAAGGTTGTCGTTGCGTGATTTAATAAGAATATTGTTCTGTGAGTCTTTTTGTATTTCTACGGGTAATGAACTTGCCAACATATCCGCTAATGCATCAATTTGATTAGTGCTTACTGCGGCTGTTACTTTTAAATCAGCTAAATCTTTTGAACCTAAAGTAATAGAATTACTAAAATAGCGATTCGCATCTGCAACAACATCTGCAAGGCTCGCGCGTAAGTAAATCAATCGACCATTGCGCCAGGATTCCAATTCAGAAACAGAAATAGAATTTACTGCTTCAAATTTTCCTGCATTTAAACGCGTTACTTGTTGCCCTGCTGTGATAACTACAGGTGA
>Ga0247741_1000425_pt1 | contig 24450 bp, 21 predicted proteins | sample UWRJL213509R2_FD_180945 | JGI IMG/M metagenome (GOLD analysis project Ga0247741, IMG submission 180945) | Plant litter microbial communities from Arlington Agricultural Research Station in Wisconsin, United States - UWRJ-L213-509R-2 | ecosystem: Environmental > Terrestrial > Plant litter >... | reverse complement strand
CTTCTTCGGAGATGAAGCTGACGCGGGTAAAGAACATGCCGGTCGAGAGATCATCGAACTGCGAGCTGTCGACGATGTTGCAGCCCTGGTCGGCGAGATAGGTCGAAATCGCAGCCACGATTCCCCGCGTCGACTTGCAGGCGACCGTCAGTACATAGGTGGTCATTGGTTTTAGCCTCGAATATGAAGTGTACCAGAATATGTGAAGCCTAGGCCGTGGTTTCGCCCGACCTGGCGAGATCGCTTTCCATGTAGTCCAGAAAGGCTCGCAGTTCCCCATCGTCAACCGATACGAGGTGGCGTTTCTCGGGGTAGGCATTCGAGCGGACGTCGGCCGCGAATTCCGTGAAAGCGGCGATCCGTTCGCTTTGCAGCCGGTCGTATTCGGCGGCAAAATTGCGGTAGACCCTGGCATGGCGTGGATAGTGATCACGGTTGGCGCCGAGGATGTCGTCTGCAAACAGATATTGCGCATCGCAGCCGCTGCCCGCGCCCATCGATATCATCAGCATCGACGTGTTGCGGCTGATGGCGGCAGCGACGTCGCCTGGTACGACCTCGATCTCCACGGCAAAGGCACCGGCCTCTTCAAGCGCCTTGGTTTGCCGCCAGATCTCGATGGCGCTCACCGCCGTCTTGCCGACGGCGCGAAAGCCGCCGGTCCAGGTGGCTCTGGAGGGGATGAGGCCGACATGGCCACAGACCGGAATGCCCTCTTCGCGCATGCGGCGTATGATCCGCGGGCTTGCGGCGCAATAGACTGCGTCAGCACCTGCCTTGAGCGCTACGAAGGCCTCGCGCATGTATTCCTCGGCCGAGACATAGTCGCCGTATTCAAGCCCGGGAATGGCGAAGGGGTTTGGTGCCGCCTCGCGAAAGGCGGGGTCAAGCAGGGTCGGCGGGACGGAGACGATATCGATGTCTGCTTTCTGCGCCGCCTCCGCCTCTTCCAAGGTTGTGACGCGCAACATAGTAAGTTGACGCTTGCCTTTGAGCGCGAGCAGATCGGCGACGGTCGGCCGGCCGTGTTTTCTCATCGGGAAGTCCTTTTCAGTATCGGATGCCGCTCAGGCGGCGAGAAGGGATTTCAGCTTGACGCCAGGAGAGACCAGCGCGTCCGGATCAGGGTGCGCACCTGATGCGATCAGCATTTCGGCAAGCCGGATATCGCGCGCCACGGCATTGCCCGGTCCGATACCGCTTGCCGCCAGGAGCCGACCATCGGCATCAAGGTGAAAGAGGATGAAGGCGTTGTTGCCGAGGTCACGGCGCAGGTGATGCACGGCGCCGTCCGAGAGCCCAGCGATCTGCAGGGACATGTCGTACTGATCGGACCAGAACCACGGCACGGCGCTGATCGTCTGGTCACCACCCAGCATGTTGGTCGCGGCAAGACTGCCTTGCTCCTGCGCATTGCGCCAAGATTCCAGCCTGACGCGCCGGCCGCCATAGAGATGCAGCGGAAACGAGCAGCAGTCTCCGGCGGCGTAGACGTCGGGCGCGGATGTCCGCAGCCGCTCATCGACGGCAATGCCGTTTTCGATCCGAAGCCCGGCGCGCTCGGCCAGCTCGGTGTTGGGCATCGCGCCTATGCCAACAAGCGCCAGATCGACCGCCAGAACGTCACCATCGGTAAGGCGGACTGTCGCTTTGCCTGCATCATCTGTCAGAGACGCAATCGTAACCCCGCATCTGACATCTACGCCCTCAAGGCGATGTCTCGCCGTGACCGCATCCGCGATATCGAGCGGTACGCCGCGTTTCAACACCCGCTCCAATCCCTCAACGACCGTGACGTGAGCGCCGAGCATGCGCGCCGTTGCTGCCAGTTCGAGCCCGATAAACCCTCCGCCGATGATGGCGATATGCTTGCCGGGTAGCATTGCGGCGCGAAGTGCCGTGGCATCGGCGTGCGTACGCAGCATGCGAATGGATCGGCTGTCTCTGGGGACACCCGGAAACGCCCTCGCTCTCGCGCCAGTCGCCAGCAGCAGCTTGTCATAGGCAAGCACGCTGCCATCGGAAAGTGACAACTGCTTCGTCGCGACATCGAGCGCATCGACGCTCACGCCCGTCATGAGGTCGATGTGCTCCTCCGCATATCGATTCCTCTCTGCGACGAATTTCGGCTCGAGGGCCTCGCCAATCGCCGCTTTCGACAGCGGCGGTCGCTCGTAGGGCGGCAGCGTTTCCTCGCCGATCAGCGTAATGGCGCCGTCAAACCCCTTTTCGCGTAGTGCCCAGGCTGCCCGCGCGCCGCATTCGCCGGCGCCGACAATGACGAAGTGAGACATCGGGCGTTCCTTAGATGGAAATGAAGACGGAGCCGTCTTCGACCTTGACCGGGTAGGTCTTCAGGTTGACACAGACGGGCGCGCCCATCGCTTCGCCGGTCTTGTAGCTGAAGCGGCCGTTGTGTTTCGGACACTCGATGATGTCATCCATCACGAGACCATCGGCGAGATGGATCTTCTCGTGCGTGCACAGGCCATCGGTTGCGAAGAAGGCGGCATCCGGGCTGCGATAGACCGCGAACGTGCGTCCGGCGTGATCGAAGCGGATGACGTCCTCCTCGTCGATATCGTCCTCAGCGCAGACCTCTACCCAATTGTCGCTCATGTCGTCCTCCCTCTCATGTCAATTTATTGCGCGGTCGGGGCCAGTTCGGCGTGAAACTCTTCGCGATACGGCCGCGCCGTCGGCGGCAGCTCGCGCTTCAGGAAATAGTCCTCGTTGCGAACTTGCCGTAAAAACGCCGGAACCATTTCAAGGAAACCTGACCAGATGGATGGATTGGGTGTCGGCAGGTCGTGCTTGATCATCGCATGCAGCTGTGGAAGGGCGTGGTAGGGCACCATCGGGAACATGTGATGCTCGACGTGATAGTTCATGTTCCAGTAGATGAACCGGCTGATCGGGTTCATGTAGACGGTGCGGCTGTTGAGCCTGTGGTCGATGACATTGTCCGCAAGACCCCCATGCTGCAGCAGGCCGGTCATGACGTGGTGCCACGCACCGTAGAGGCGAGGAAGGCCGATCAGGACCAGTGGCAGCCACGAACCCAATGCAAGCGCGCTGGCAATCGTCGCGATATAGATGACCAGCCAGATCCGGGCGATGCGGATGGCGCGGGGCTGTTCACTCTCGGGAACGAAGGTCTTCTCCTCAGCGCTGATGATACCGGCGGCGTTGCGCACCATGTCGATCATCGCGTGATAGGCGTCGAGCAGGCCAAAGAAATTGAGGACGAGACGCAACAGGTCCGGCGGACGCATGACCGCGATCTCGGGATCGCGCCCGACAATGACGGTATCGGTGTGGTGGCGCGTGTGGCTCCACCGCCAGGTCACCGGATTGCGCATGATCATGAAGCAGGCGATCTGATAGACCGCGTCGTTCATCCAGCGTGTCTTGAAGGCTGTCCCATGGCCGCATTCGTGCCAGCGGCTGTCGGATGCTGAGCCGTAGAGCACGCCATAGGCCAGGAAGAACGGGATACAGATCCACGAGCCCCAGAAGTAGGTGCCAACCGCGGCGAGCGCCAGCATGCTGCCGAGCCAGATCGCCGTGTCGCGGATGGCCGGCGTGTCCGAGCGCTGCATCAGCGCTTTCATGTCCTTGCGCGGAACATCCGTGTGATACCATTCCGCCGCGGCCAGTCCGGTCTCCACGGCGGTGCGGCCGCTTTCGCCTAGCAGACTGTAATCGCGATTCGACGCCTGTGTCGTCATCCCTGCCTCCCAACCCGGCCTCCATACCCGCCGGCTGTGTAGGCAAGATATGTTGACTTCGAGAAGCGCTCAATGCAGTCTTGCAATAATCTATCAAAATACATCATTATCTGCAGTCATTTAGTGATGTGAAATGTCAGGAGCGATCGATGCGACGTCCAACCATTGCCGATCTTGCCCGCGTTTCGGGCGTCAGTACCGCGACGGTGGATCGCGTGTTGAATGGACGCCACAAGGTTCGTGAGGAGACGGCCAGGCGGGTTTACGATGCCGCGCAGTCGATCGGCTATCACGCGGTCGGGCTGATCCGCCAGCGGGTCTTTGAAGACCTCCCGCAGTACAGGCTTGCCTTCCTGCTGCAGAAGCCGATGCAAGCCTTTTATCAAAGCTTTGCTAAAGAGATCGAGGCCGCGGCTCGGTCAGTCACGACAGCACGCGTCCAGGCACAGATCGAGTTCGCACCGGCAAGCACTCCGGCGGCAATCAGCGAAAAACTCAAGGCCTTGGCGGTGCGCAATCAGGCCGTTGCCCTGGTTGGTCCCGACTATCCGGCCGTCACCACCGTCGTCGAGGAACTCAAGGAGAAAGGCATCCCCGTTTTCTCGCTTCTATCCGATTTTGCCGCGGGCGTGCGGGAAGGCTATGTCGGTCTCAACAATCGCAAGGTCGGGCGTACGGCCGCCTGGACGATTGCCAAGACGGCGCCTCGGCCGGGCAAGATCGCGCTTTTCGTCGGCAGCCATCGCTTTCACGGTCACGAGCTGCGCGAGATTGGCTTCCGGTCCTACCTGCGCGAGAACGCGCCGGAGTTCGATGTGCTGGACACGCTGATCAATCTCGACGCCGAGGAAATCACCCACGAAGCGACGATCAATATCCTTCACAAGCATCCCGATCTTATCGGCCTTTATGTCTGCGGTGGCGGCATGGAGGGCGCGATCTCCGCTGTTCGGGAGGAGGGTTTTGGCGGAAAGATCGTTCTTGTCGTCAACGAGTTGACGCCCGAGAGCAAAGCCGGTCTCGCCGACAATACCGTGACCATGGCGCTCGGGACGCCGCTTGCCGCGTTGTGCAAGGAGTTAATGACACTCATGACGTCTGCCATCGAAAACGGAGAAGCGGCTGTGCCGGGGCAGTCCTTCCTGCCGTTCGACATCCATATTGCAGAGAACATCTGATCGAAGAAAGATGTAATTGCATCATTACGAGTGCGGAATGCATCATGAATGATGGGCTTGCCTCTGCGTTCCGCCTGCGTTGCCTCTGAAATTGCTGTAATAGCTGGAGTGTACGGCAGTGTCCGCTTTTTGCGGATGAGGAGGAGTTTCAATGTCCAACATCCAGTTCGCGCTCAATCATATGAGCGCTCCCAATCTTTCGATTCCCGATTTCTTCGCCTTGGCCAAGTCGCTCGGCTGTGACGCGGTCGAAATCCGCAATGATCTGGCGGGTAACGCCATCATCGATGGTACGCCGCCCGAGACGATCAAGGCCGAGGCTGCAAGGCACGGCCTGCGCATCATCTCCATCAACGCCCTCCAGCGCTTCAACGAGTGGAATGACGCGCGTGCAGAGGAGGCCGGCCAACTGATCGACTACGCCAGGCGTTCTGGCGCGGAGGCATTGGTGCTGGTTCCGACCAATGACGGGACAGGGTTGGACAAGCAGGAGCGAGCCGAGAATCTTCGGCGCTCGCTTGCAGCGCTCCGTTCGATGCTGGATGAGGCCGGCGTCATCGGTCTTGTCGAGCCGCTCGGCTTCGAAAGTTGCGCGCTGCGTTCCAAGACTGAAGCCGCCGCGGCGATCAGGGAGCTTTCAGCGAAGCATTCGTTCAAGCTCGTTCACGACACCTTTCATCATCACCTTGCAGGCGAAGAGAAGCTCTATCCCGATCTGACCGGGCTGGTTCATATCTCGGGTGTCGAAGACCGGGAAATCGACATCACCGACATGCGCGATTCGCACCGTGTGCTTGTCGGCGCTGGCGATCGTATCGCCAATGTCGAGCAGATCCGTGCGTTGCGGGATCTTGGCTTTGCCGGTCGTTACTCCTTCGAGCCGTTCGCCACCGAAGTTCATGACGCCGCCGACCCGGCGAAGCTGATCGGAGACAGTATCGCCTTTGTGCGTCACAACGCCGGCTGACATCGTGTCGGCCGTCAGGCCTTCAGGGGCTATGTGTCGCCCATTTAAGGCGGACGACATAAACGCCTTGACGTTGCGAAAATTAAATGGAATGAATATTCCATTGAGTTAATCGGGCGGTTTATTTGTTTCATTAACTACGCAGTGCGTGTTTGACTTTCCGGCGGATGCCGGGAGTTCCGGCGTGAGGAGGGTGCAGCCGGACACCATCTTGAGGAGGAGAATAAAATGAAGAAGCTTATCCTGGGAGCGACGATGATGCTCGCTCTGTCGACGGCTGCACATGCCGAGACGGTCGGAGTGTCGATCGCCAAGTTCGACGACAACTTTCTGACCGTCCTGCGCAACGGCATGAGCGATTATGCCAAGACGCTGAACGGTGTGTCCCTGCAGATCGAAGACGCACAGAACGACGTCTCCAAGCAGCAGAGCCAGATCCAGAACTTCATCGCATCCAAGGTTGATGCAATCGTCGTCAACCCTGTCGATACCGACGCAACGGCTGCCATGTCGAAGCTTGCAGCCGACGCCGGCATCCCGCTGGTCTACGTCAACCGTCAGCCTGTCAACGTCGACACGCTTCCGGAAAAGCAGGCTTTCGTCGCTTCGAACGAGCAGGAGTCCGGCACACTTCAGACCAAGGAAGTCTGCCGTATCCTGGGTGGCAAGGGCAAGGCCGTGGTGATCATGGGCGAACTGTCCAACCAGGCAGCGCGCATGCGCACGCAGGATATCCATGACGTCATCAAGACAGATGAATGCAAGGGCATCCAGATCGTCGAAGAGCAGACCGGCAACTGGGACCGTACGCAGGGCTCCGACCTGATGGCCAACTGGCTATCCAGCGGTGTCGAGTTCGACGCTGTGATCTCCAACAACGACGAAATGGCGATCGGCGCCATCCAGGCGCTGAAGGCTGCCGGCAAGGACATGAAGTCGGTCGTCGTCAGCGGCATCGACGCCACCCAGGACGCTCTCGCAGCGATGCAGGCGGGCGATCTCGACGTGACGGTGTTCCAGGATGCCGCTGGCCAGGGCAAGGGCTCGATCGACGCGGCTCTGAAGCTCGCAAAGGGCGAAAAGATCGAAAAGAAGGTCTACATCCCCTTCCAGCTGGTCACGCCTGAAAACGTCAAGGACTTCGCTTCCAAGAACTGACGCTGTCATCTGTGTGCGGGGACAGTCCCCGCACACATCGACTGCAAGTGGATCAGGGAGGATGAGCTATGGTGGTCAGTCCATCGACGATGGCAGCCGTGCGCGCCAGTGGTGCCGTGCCGAATGCCGAGTTTCTTTTAAGCGCGGAAGGCGTCCGCAAGGAATTTCCGGGTGTCGTCGCTCTCGACGACGTGCAGTTTCGCCTGAAGCGCGGCTCCGTGCATGCGCTCATGGGGGAGAACGGCGCGGGCAAGTCGACCCTGATGAAGGTGCTTGCCGGCATCTATACGCCTGACAAGGGCGAAGTCTGTCTGAAGGGCGTCGAGATCCAGCTTAAATCGCCACTGGACGCGCTGGAAAACGGCATCGCGATGATCCATCAGGAACTGAACCTGATGCCGTTCATGACGGTTGCTGAAAATATCTGGATCCGCCGTGAGCCGAAAAACCGCTTTGGTTTCGTCGATCACGGCGCCATGCGCCGGATGACGGAAGAGCTGCTTCACCGATTGAATATCGGCATCGATCCCGAGATCGAGGTCCGCGAGCTGTCGGTGGCGAACCGACAGATGGTCGAGATCGCCAAGGCGGTTTCCTATAATTCCGACGTCCTGATCATGGACGAGCCGACATCGGCGCTGACCGAGCGAGAGGTCGCCCACCTGTTCCAGATCATCCGGGACTTGAAGGCGCAGGGCATCGGCATCGTCTACATCACCCACAAGATGAACGAGCTGTTCGAGATTGCGGACGAGTTTTCCGTGTTTCGCGACGGCAAGTATATCGGCACGCACGCATCGACTGACGTCACCCGCGACGACATCATCCGCATGATGGTCGGCCGCGAAATCACCCAGATGTTTCCGAAGGAAGAGGTTCCGATCGGCGACGTCGTGTTGTCGGTCAAGGGGCTGAGCGACGGCCGCTTCTTCCGCGATGTCTCGTTCGAGGTTCGCGCAGGCGAAATCCTCGGTGTTGCCGGACTCGTCGGTTCCGGCCGCTCGAACGTGGCCGAGACAGTGTTCGGCGTGACGCCCGCGAAGGCCGGAACGATCAAGCTCTTCGGCAAGCAGGTGGACATCAAGTCGCCGACGGTCGCGATCCAGCATGGTCTGGCGTTTCTCACAGAGGATCGCAAGGATACGGGCTGTCTTCTGGTCCTGAACATCCTCGAGAACATGCAGATCGCGGTGCTGCAGGACAAGTTCGTCAAGGCCGGTTTCGTGCAGGAGAGCGCCATAGAAGAGGCCTGCGAGGCAATGGCGAAGCAGCTGCGCGTTAAGACGCCCAATCTCTACGAGCGGATCGAGAACCTGTCGGGCGGCAATCAGCAGAAAGCGCTGATCGGTCGCTGGATGCTGACCAATCCGAAGATCCTCATTCTCGATGAACCGACACGCGGCATCGATGTCGGCGCCAAGGCGGAAATCCATCGCCTCGTCACCGAAATGGCGCGCAGGGGCGTCGCGGTGGTGATGATCTCGTCCGAGATGCCCGAAGTGCTCGGCATGAGCGACCGCATCATGGTCATGCATGAAGGACGGGTCACCGGTTTCCTCAATCGCGACGAAGCAACACAGATCAAGGTGATGGAACTCGCCGCGCAGTAGCCGCGTGCAAGCTCCGATTGGCCAAGGGAGGTTTCAATGACAACAAAAACAGCAGAGGCGGCCGGCCCGCTTCTGAAAAGCCCGAGACGCCGCCGGGTTCCGCCGGAACTCAGCATCTTTCTCGTCCTCATCGGCATCGCGCTCGTTTACGAGATCCTCGGCTGGATCTTCGTCGGCCAGAGTTTCCTGTTCAATTCGCAGCGCCTGACGATCATGATCCTGCAGGTCTCCGTCATCGGCATCATCGCCGTCGGCGTAACGCAGGTGATCATCACCGGAGGCATCGATTTGTCATCCGGCTCGGTGGTCGGGATGACGGCGATGATCGCGGCGAGCTTCGCTCAGGCCTCGACATGGCCGCGCGCGCTTTATCCGGGATTGACCGACCTGCCGTTCTTCATACCGATCGGCGTCGGACTGCTGATCGGGCTCGCGGCTGGCTACATCAACGGCCAGCTCATCGCCAGAACCAAGATCCCGCCCTTCATCGCCACGCTCGGCATGATGGTGTCGGCCCGCGGTATTTCCAAGTGGTACACGAAGGGGCAGCCGGTCTCCGGCCTCACCGACCAGTTCAACTTCATCGGCACCGGCATCTGGCCCGTCATCGTCTTCCTCGTCGTCGCGCTGATCTTCCACATCGCCCTGCGCTACACCCGATACGGCAAGTTCACCTACGCCATCGGCGCCAACGCTCAGGCCGCGCGGGTCTCGGGGATCAATATCGAGGCGCACCTGATCAAGGTTTATGCGATCGCGGGCCTGCTGGCGGGCCTCGCGGGCGTCGTTACCGCAGCGCGTGCGCAGACCGCACAGGCCGGCATGGGCGTGATGTACGAACTGGACGCGATCGCGGCGACCGTTATCGGTGGCACCTCGCTCACCGGCGGCGTAGGACGCATCACGGGCACCGTCATCGGCACCATCATCCTCGGCGTCATGACCTCGGGCTTCACCTTTCTGCGCGTCGACGCCTATTACCAGGAGATCGTCAAGGGCGGCATCATCGTCGCGGCCGTGGTGATCGACGTCTACCGCCAGAAGAAGCGGACGAAACATTAAACGAGCGTCCGGCGCTGATCCGGACAAGTCAAGGGCCGGTCCGTTCTGTCATCTCCGTGGCTGCGGGTCGGCCTTTGTTTTGCAAGCATGCGCGATCAAGTTCGAAGAAGGAAGATCATATGACAGAGCGATCAGGGGCGAGAGAGTCGAAGCGTTTGGGTGTTGGCCTGATCGGCACGGGCTACATGGGCAAGTGCCACGCGCTGGCCTGGAACGCGGTCAAGACGGTGTTCGGCGATGTCGAGCGTCCGCGCCTTGTGCATCTGGCCGAAGCCAACGCCGATCTCGCGGCGGCGCGCGCGTCGGAGTTCGGATTTGAGAAGGCAACGGCCGACTGGAAGACGCTGATCGCCGATCCCGAGGTCGACGTCGTCTCCGTGACCACGCCCAACCAGTTCCATCCAGAAATGGCGATCGCGGCGCTTGAGGCCGGCAAGCATGTCTGGTGCGAAAAGCCGATGGCGCCCGCTTACGCCGATGCCGAGCGCATGCTGGCAGCTGCCAGAACGTCGAGGAAGGTTGCCGTGCTCGGCTACAACTACATCCAGAACCCGGTCATGCGGCACATCAAGACGCTGATCGCGGAAGGCGTGATCGGCACGGTCAATCATATTCGTGTCGAGATGGACGAGGATTTCATGGCCGATCCGGACGCGCTTTTCTACTGGAAGAGCGAGTTGGCTTCGGGCTACGGCGCGCTCGACGATTTCGCCGTCCACCCCCTGTCGTTGCTCTGGTACTTGTTCGGCCATGTCGAGGCTGTCATCACGGATATGGTCAAGCCCTACGTAGACCGCCCGGTGAAGGACGGCGGCCGCCGTGCCGTCGAGAACCACGATGCGGCCAACGTGCTGATGCGGCTTGGCGGCGGCATTTCCGCCGTGCTGATGGCCAACCGCGCCGCCTGGGGCCGCAAGGGCCGGATCGCGCTGCAGATCTTCGGTTCGAAAGGATCGATCGCCTTCGACCAGGAGCGGATGAACGAATTCGAGCTCTATCAGACCGAGGGCCGCGGCACCGAGCAGGGCTTCCGCAGGATCCTGGCGGCACCGGCGCACCAGCCATACGACCGCTTCATTCCCGCACCGGGCCACGGCCTCGGCTTCAACGACCTGAAGATCATCGAGTGCCGCGAACTCATCCGCGCAATATCAGGTGAACCGTCGTCCATCGTGACATTCGAGGACGGTCTGCGGATCGAAAAATCCGTTCACGCCATGGCCGAGTCCCATCGGGATCGCCGCTGGGTCGACGTGTAGCCACACCGCACTGAAAGCTCCGATCTGAATGCCCGCGACGACTGCCCTTCGCGGGCATTCGCGTTTGTGGGGGACCTGTCCACGCAGGCCGAAATCCGTGCCGCCGCGTCCCGCTTGAGGACCATAAAAAATTTGCTTCAATGATGGTTTTTGATCATCGAAGCTTTCGCAACCCGCGGACAGCGCTGCTATTTTTGGCGTTGGGAGGAGAGACTGCAGCGCCGAGGTGTTCCCCCGGACATTTGAGCAACCTCTCCGCACACATCACCGGGAAGCAAGCCGGCTCGATCGGCCGGGAGGAGCCACCATGGACGATCAAAAGTTCGGGACGCGCAACAAGCGTGGCGATTGGGCGCCGCACAAGCCCGTTGAATACGCGCCGCTATTCCAGTTTCCCACGCGGATCGTCCCGATCCTGAAGTGGCTGCCGCACTACTTCCTTCCATGGAATGTCGTATTCGCGGCGTCCTCCGTGGCCTATTGGGCATGGGTCATTCCGTCAGTGGAGAAGATGCAGACCCTGAGCTTCGGCTGGATTGCCTGGCTTTATCTGGTCAACTCTGTCTGCGTCTTTCTGTTCTACGGCGCCTTCGAGGTTCATCTCTATGTCCTCAAGCGGCAGGCGAACCGGTTCAAGTACAACGGAAAATTCCCGTCGGAGCAGAAGAGCAAGGCTTTCTGGTTCGAAAGCCAGAATGCCGACAACATCCTGCGGACATTCCTCTCCGGCGTCACCATCTGGACCGTGATCGAGGTCGGCATGCTATGGGCCTATGCCAACGGCTATGCGCCGTGGCTAAGCTTCACGGAAAACCCATGGACGCTGGCGTTTGTGGCGCTGATCGTGCCTGTCATCCACGAGTTTCACTTCTTCTGCGTTCACCGTCTGATCCACACGCCGCTTCTCTACAAGTGGGTCCACTCGGTCCACCACAACTCGGTCAATCCCTCGCCGTGGTCCTCGCTCTCCATGCACCCGATCGAGCATCTCCTGTATTTCGGCACCGCATTCTACCATCTGATCCTGCCGTCCAACCCGATCATCATGCTCTACCAGCTGCACTATGCAGGCTTCGGCGCGATCCCCGGCCATGTGGGCTTCGATAAGGTCGAGGTCGGAACGGAGACGCTGGTCGATAGCCACGCCTATGCTCATTACCTGCACCACAAGTATTTCGAGGTGAATTATGGCGACGCCCTGATCCCGCTCGATCGGTGGTTCGGCACCTGGCACGACGGATCGGCGGAGGGCGAAGCGCGGATGCAGGAACGGTACCGCAACCGGAAGGAAAAGCTCGCCGCCAAGAAGGCGCGCACGACGGTAGGGGAGGCAGCAGAATGAACTGGGTCTCTGTTTGCAAGCTCGATGCGATCGAGCAGGAAGGCGTCATCCGCTTCGACCACGAAGGTCGCACCTACGCGATCTACCGGGCACCTGACGACAGCGTCTATTGCACGGCGGGCCTTTGCACGCACGAAGCGGTGCATCTTGCCGATGGCCTGGTCATGGATTTCGAAGTCGAATGTCCCAAGCATTCCGGCGCCTTCGATTACCGGACCGGCGAGGCCATCAGGCTTCCGGCCTGCGAGAACCTCCGGACCTATCCGGTGGAACTCATCGGTGACGAAGTGCGCGTCGCAATCGCGTAGTCGCCTAGACGACATTTCAGGCCGGGAGGGATACACTATGGACGGAAGCGTGATCATTGGTGCGGGAGAGTGCGGAACTCGAGCGGCGTTCGCATTGCGTGAAGCAGGATATGACGGCGCCATATCGCTGATCGGCGACGAGCCTCAACTCCCCTACGAACGACCACCGCTTTCGAAGCCATCGGACATCGGTGCCCAGCTGAAAGCGATCACGACGGCCGAGGCAATGGAAGCGGCCGGAATAGATTACTGCCGGGGTGTCTCGGCGATGGGCATAGACACCGGTTCGCGGTCCATCTCGCTGACCGATGGGCGCATTGTGCACTATGACAAGCTTCTTTTGGCAACCGGAGCTCGCCCGCGGCAACTGGCATGCGCCGGTGCGTCGCGCGCGCTAAACTTCCGTGCGTATTCGGATGCGAACGAGATATTTCGTCGTGCAGCAGATGTTCAACGGGTCGCAATCATTGGCGGCGGATTGATCGGAATGGAGCTTGCTGCGGTTCTCCGCTCGAAAGGCTTGGATGTCAGCATTGTCGAGGCCGCTCCGAAACCCCTCGGTCGCGCCGTTCCCGCACGGTTTGCTCAACAGCTTCATCGGGTTCACATCGACCGGGGCGTGACATTCTTTTTAGGCCGAGGCGTTGCCGAGATCGGAGACGGGTTCGTCCTTCTCGATAATGGGACGCAAGTTCCCGCCGATCTCACGATAGCGGCGATTGGCGTTGTTCCCGAGATCGAGCTTGCATCGAAAGCCGGCATTGCGACCGGAAACGGTATTCTCACCGACGCATATCTGCGCACCAGCGATCCGAACATCTTTGCCGCCGGCGATTGCGCGGCGGTGTCGTTGAATGGAGCCGCTCACGTGCGTTCCGAAAGCTGGCGCAATGCGCGAAGGCAAGCGGAGACGGCGGCCCGCAACATGGCGGGAGGGAGCGAGCGGTTGGTCTCGATCCCATGGTTCTGGTCGGATCAGTACGATCTGACCCTGCAGGTCGTGGGCGTGCCTTCGGTCACCGGGCAGGAGACTGTCGTACGCATCTGTCCGAACGGCGAGCTTGAGTTCCATCTTCTGGACGGTCTGCTGGTGGCCGCTGCCGGCCTCGGCACTGGAAACGCTGTTGCAAGGGACATAAAGTTGGCCGAGATGTTGATTGACGCCGGGTTGATCCTCGACGCCTCAGCCCTGAGCGACCCGAGCGTTAGTCTCAAGGATTTGCTGAAGGCGACCCGCTCGGCGGCGTAGGCTCACTTCAAAAATGGAGTATGTCATTTCGGATCTGGCCATACCGAAATCTGTTTATTTGCTAACATACCCATCAGCCGAAACTTCGAGAGTTGTGAATGCCGAAGACAACCATCAAGGACGTTGCCCTACAGACCGGCTTGAGCACGGCGACTGTAGAACGCGTGATTAATGGTCGCGGGGGCGTGACGCAGGATACTGTGCACAAAGTTCTGGCTGTCGCCGAGCGGCTGCAATACGGCATCCGCCAGAACCAGACGAACAGGCGCACCATCCGCATCGAGGTCATCCTCGTTCGCCCCGAGACCAGCTTTTTCACGCGCGTCAACCAGGCGTTCGAACGTATCGCGGCATCGCTCGATCGCTCGGTGATCATCCATCGCACCTTCATTGCCGAAGGCGATCCGCTCGGCATGGCGCACCACATCGATAGTCCGAGCTTTCGACGCTCGGGCCTGATCATTTGCCCGCAGGATCATCCGCGCGTGGCCGCGAGCCTGCGTCGCGTGCGCGCCAGCGGCGTCGAGGTCGTGCAGATCGTCACACGCTGTGACGATCATGATGTTCCCTACGTCGGTATCGACAATTACGCCGCGGGTCGCAGCGCGGCCTTTTACATGTCGGGCATGCTTGCGGGTAAGGCGGGGCACCTTGTCGCCCTGTGCCATAGCGGCATCTACATGAACCACCGCGAACGCGTTCACGGGTTCTCGGATTACGTCGCCGAGAAAGGAGTGGCGCGGGGCCATGCGGTGGCGGAGATCCTGATGGGACAGGATGAGGACGTGCGATCAGCCGATCTTCTCGCACAAACGCTGCGTAGGGATCCTAATGTGATCGGCGTCTACTCGGCAGGCGGTGGCGATGAGGGCGTAGCGAGCGTCCTGCGGAAGTCGGCGTTCCAGGGGCGCGAAATCTTCTGGGTCGGCCATGAGTTGACCGACCGAAAGAAGACCTACTTCAAGTCCGGCCTGCTCGATATCTGTCTTGACGAAGCGCCGGAAGTGCAGGCGAGGCGATCGATCGACCTTATCCTGCGCAAGCTTGGCGCCATAGAAACAACCGTCGATACAAGCCCGGTGCGGTTCGTGACGGTCAACGCGCAGAATGTGTGATTTGCGAACGCCCAGACATGGCTGCGGCATTGCAGACGTATCATCGGGCTGAGTTACGCGGCCAAACTTACGCGCGTGAAATAGCCACTACTGCTCGACCGCCTCTTCGTCAGCAATTTTGCGCAGCAGATAAAGCAGCGCAATCCGTTCGGCCGGGTTGAGGCGCGCGATGGTCTTTTCGCTGATGAGATAGGCTCGTGGATACATCTCCTGCAATAGCGCCTCACCCTTGGGCAGCAGCGAAATGACGACCTTGCGGCCGTCTGCTTCGTCTTTGGAAAGATCAATCAGGCCGCGGGTCTTTAGACGCTCGACGATGCCCCGGATGGTTGCCTGATCGACGGACGTTGCCTTGACGAGATCGACCTGCGAGCTGGGGCCGAGGTCATGCAGTGCGCATAGCGTTACGAACTGCACCGATGTCAGGTCCGGATCGCTGGCGTTGGTCTGGAAAATCGACAGATGGCGCTGATAGGCTTTGCGCAGCAGGTGCCCGACCTGCTCCGTGACGTGGTAGCCGTTCTGAGGCGCCGGCGCTTCTGGCAGCTGTTCGGTGTCTTTTGCGGTCATCGTCGGCGTCGTCCATCGGTTACGGCGTCTTTGGCGGGAGTCAGGAAACACCACAGCGTGTCGCGCGGGTCAAGGCACGGCAAACCTCAAGCCGCTCCGCCTGATTTAAAGCGGAGCGGCTTGGCGATCCCGGTTATTTGAAGTTGTACTTCATTTCCTTCACGGCGATGTCGCCATCCAGAACCATCGGCTCGTCATCGAGAAACAGCGAGCAACCGCGCATCGGGATATCCAGATGGCAGGCCGTGTCGTTCGGGCCTCCGAGCTCATTGTTCGGGCCGGTCGAGAACATCACGTTGCCGTAGAAGGAGCGGGCCTCCATGCCCATGCCGCCGGGGAATTCGCCGGGCACCATGCGATGCCACTTGGCGTTCTGGTTGAGACCCCAGCCGACGTGGCTCATGCCCATGCCGCGAGGATCGTTGAAACCGTCCATGTAAGACTTGACCAGTTCGGCATCGAGGCCACCGCGGATGTCGGTGATCCAGCCGTTCTCGATCGTGTAGATGATCGGGTCGCGGACGTAGATGTTCTGCGGCAGCAGGATATCGCCGGGAGCAACGACGATCGTGCCGTCGACGCCGTCGTCGTCACCGCCGGTAAAGACGAAGCCGGATGGCCAGTGGTCCCAACGGCCCGGCTCGTCCGTGCACGCATATTCGGTGACGGCGGGATAGGTGTTCAGCTTGTAGGTGACATCAGTGCCGTGCGGCGAGGTGATCCGCATGACCTTCGCCTTCGAGAGCAGGTCTCCGGCGAACTCGACGCGTTCGCGCAGTTCCTTGGTCGGCAGCATGCGGGCGAGAATTTCCGGCGGCTCGACAGCCGTCAGGATACGCGTGCCGGCTGCCTGGATCGCCATCTGTTCCGGGCTGAACAGCAGGAAGATGCAATCGATCAGCATGTCGGCGGCCTTCAGCGCCTCCACGGCCTCAGGCATGGCTGCAAGACCGGTCTGGCCAACGGCCCATGCACCTGCCGGCGGAACCGGGGGCAGACGCATGTGATACATCTTGGCGCCGAGGCGCATGCCGGCCGCCATGAAGGCGTCGGCGTAGTCGAGGCGCTCGTTGCCCTGCGTCAGGACGATGAGCTTTTCGCCCTCGTGAACGCCTGACATCTTCAACTGATGCAGGCAGATTTCCGTGAAGCTGAACTGATCCATGCTCGTTCCCTTATTGTGTTAGAAGACTTAATCGCTTCGTACAGTTACGGACAGTCGGATTTGGCCTTGGCGATTTCGGCGATCGCCTCCTCCCTCGAAACGACATCGCCATACTTGCTGTCGATATCGAAGAGGTTGGCATTGTGCGGATCCGGGTGGCGGTCGCCGACGCATTCGCGCACGACGATGCCGCGGAAGCCGTGCTGGACGGCATCGACGGCGGTGGCGCGGATGCAGCCGCTGGTCGAGCAGCCGGCCATGATCACAGTGTCTATGCCCTGCGCATGCAGCTGTGAGGCAAGGCTGGTGCCGAAGAAGGCGCTGGCATACTGCTTGACGATGACGAGTTCGCCATTGGCGGGCTCGACGCCGTCGCAGAATTCGGCGAGCACATTGCCCTCGACCATGCCCTTCATGACCGGCGACTTCTTCACCCACATGCCGCCATCGGCGCAGTTTTCGGCAAGATAGAGGATGCGCGTGTGGATGACCGGGATGCCGGCCTTGCGGGCGGCCTCGATCAGCGCAGGCGTCTGCGCCACGGCTTCAACGACGCCGGGCGCATAAAGAGGGGCGCCTTCAGTGGTGTAGCCCTTCAGGAAGTCGATGACGAGGAGCGCCGGACGCTGGCCGAAGCCGATGCGATTGCCCCATACACCCTGGTAGTTGCTTTCCGCGCTCTGCATGCTCGGTCCCTTCTCAGTAGGCGCCGGAGAGAAGCGCGCCGGCGCCGGGCACGACCGCTTCCAGGCCAAGCTTTTTCAGCATGCAATAGGTGGTCGCCACGGCGGCGGTCAGAACAGGCTTGCCGGTCATGGCCTCGACCTTGGCGATCACGGGCAGCGACGGCATCTGCACACATGCCGACAAAACGATGACGTCGACGCCGGTCAGATCAAGCGTCTGCACGATGGCAGGCAGGTTTTCCGGATCGTGGCGGGCGACATCGAGATTGTCGGGGATTTCGAGCGCGCGATAATCCATGACCTCGAAGCCTTCCTCGCGGATATAGTCGACGACCAGTTCCGTCAGCGGCTTCATGTAGGGCGCGACGACGGCGATCTTCTTCGCCTTCATCACCTTCAGGCCTTCGATCAGGGCGCCGGCGCTGGTGACGACGGGAACGTTGGTGCCCTCATCGATGGTGCGGCCCGTCAGGCGCTTTTCCGATTGGCGGTGATAGCCGAGGCCCATCGCCATGATGGCGACGAGGCAGGCATAGCCCAGAACATCGACGCGGGCGTCGGAGAGCTCGACGGCGCAACGGTCGGACTCGGCATCCATCGCCGCGAGCTCCTCCTTCACGACCTTCTTCATCCGCATGCGGCTGGAGTGGAAGGTGAAGCGCTCGGGACGGATGGACTGACGCGCCGTCAGCATGGCGGGAATTTCGGTCTCCATCGTGGTGTTGGAGCTCGGAACGATCTGACCGATACGGTAGTATTTCTGCACGGATGAAATCCTCTGCTTTACAAAGCGGCTGCGAAACAAACGGCGGCAGATCATCGATCCACCGCCGCCTCGATCAACGGGAGAGAAAATCTCCAAGCGCGGCGAAGAAGCCGTCGAAATCGTCCCAGGGGATCATGTGGCCTGCGTTCGGGACCCGGGTGATTTCCAGAGCGGGATACTGCGAACGGGCCTCTTCCTCGTCCACCGCCTCGATCACGCCGCCACGGCCGGCGACCATTAGCATGGCCGGCTGCGTGAGCTTGGGCAGATCCGGGAAGATGTCGTCCTTGTGGAAGTCCTCGAAGGCTGTGACAATCGCGGGCTCGTAGCAGGTGTGCAGCCACTCGGCGCGCAGCTTGAGTTGCTCGTCGCTCCATGTCGGGCAGAACGCCTTCATGCCTTCGGCGTCGATGCCTTTCAGCGACAGACGAATGCTGTCGATATACCAGGGCAGCTTGCTCGGATAGGCGCGGCGGCCAGGGCCGGAAACCGGCGGATCGATCAGCGCGAGACGCGAGAATGCCTCAGGCGCGGAAACCGCCGCGCGGATCGCGATGCGGGCACCCATCGAATGACCCAGGAGCGCCGGCTTGGAGAGGCCGAGAGCCGAGGCAAAGCCGACGACGTCGGCCGCCATGGCATCCAGACCATAGTCGAGGTCCGGGCCAGTCGAGGACAGGCCGCGGCCACGCACGTCAAGGACATAGACGTCGTAACGTTCCGCTAGTCGTTCGGCGACAAAACCCCAGGTGATCGCCGGGCTGGTGATACCCGGGATCAGGATGACGGCAGGACCTTTGCCGCCGTAGCGCAGGTAGTGCTGGCGGATGCCGTTGGCGAAGACGTTCGCCCCGTAGAGCGGGCCGCCGCTCATGCCGCGGTCTCGCTCTTCAGCGGCTCGGCATAGATGTCATAGCCATAGACCCAGGCTGGATCTTCCTGCTTGAGCAGGAAGGTGTTGGCATTGGACACGCTCTGGACACGCGTGGCGCGGTCGCGGCGGTTTGTTTCGTAGAGGCCGAAGGCTGTGCGGAAATCGGTGACCCCGGTTTCCTGCAGGCAGCGTGTCAGCATGGCCGCGTCCTCGATCGCCATGGCAGCGCCCTGCGCCATGTGCGGCTTCATCGGATGGCAGGCATCGCCCAGCAATACGAGGCGGCCCTTGCTCCAGAGCGGCAGCGGGTTTCGGTTGAACAGCGGCCACTTGGTCACTTCATCGGTGCTTTCGATCAGCGCTTGGATGATCGGGTGATAGCCCTCGAAAGAAGCCGCCATTTCTTCGCGACTGCTGTCGACGAAGGCGGAATCGAATTCCCATGCTGGGTGTGGAACGCCGGTGACGTAGTAGTACTCGTCGCGGCGAGCTGTCGTGTAGTAGACCATCATGTGACGGTCCGGCCCCCACCACTTGACGCAATCCTCGAAGGTCAGGTCGTATTTCTTCAGCTTGTCGGCAGAGATCAGGGCGCGATGGCCGACCCAGCCGCTGTAGTTGGGTTTTTCCTGACCGAGGAGGGTTTCGCGAACGCGCGAGTTGATGCCGTCGGCGCCAATCACGATGTCGGCTCGAACCGAGGTTCCATCTTCGAATTCGATCAGGACGTCGGTGCCGTTGTCGTCAAGGCGGGCGAGCTTCTTGCCGAAATGCAAGGTGCCGGGCTGCAGCGCGTCACACTGGATTGCCTGCAGATCGCCACGATGAACGGTGCAATAGGTGTGTCCGTAGCCTTCGAGCGGAACGCGCGCCAGGTATTCGCCGGTGATGCCGTCGCGGCTGAACCAGTGGCTCGGCGTGCTGCTGATGCCGATGACCTTCTTGTCGACGCCAATGCGCTCGAAGATCTTCAGAACGTTCGGCCCCATATGGATGCCGGCGCCTAGGCGCGAGAAGGCCGGCGCCTGCTCATACACGTTGACGTCAAAACCTGCGTGCTGGAGCAGCGCACCCGCGACCGCGCCGCCGAGGCCGGCGCCGATAATCGCGATCTTTTCTTTTCCGTTAGACATAGCGACCCTTCTTAGCTGTCTTTCGACGCATTGTTCCCACGATTGGAGGCTTGTCAAAAATTCTAGCGCATACGCTCTAAATAGCAAGAGCGTCATTTTGCTTTTCATCAAAATAGCTCAGAAATTAGATTGGGAAATGAATATTATAGCAAATTGCCGACGGCAAAATCCGACTTGTCTTTTGTCATTATAAAGCGTATGCACTTATTAATAATAAAAGGGGCAATAGATGCGAAAAGTCGGTGACTGTCGCATCGTTATGGTTTGCGGACGTCTGGGCGATGTCTGCTGCGTAGCGGTACGGCCGATGGGAAAAGGCGTGGTCTGTGTGAAGCTCTCCAGTGCGGAGGACTTGTCTTGACACTGCCAGTTCGCTTCAGTTTGAATGTGAACGATGCCGTTGAGAGCGTCGAAGCAAACCCGGAAACACCTCTTCTCTATATCCTTAGAAACGATCTCTCCCTCAATGGCCCAAAATACGGCTGCGGGCTCGGCGAATGTGGCGCTTGCGCCGTTCTGGTCGATGGTCGTGCCGTGCGCTCGTGCACCATACAACTCCGCGCCGTCGGCGCGCGCCGCGTTACCACGCTCGAGGGTCTCGGAACGCCCGAGCATCTTCATCCTGTGCAGGCTGCTTTTATCGACGAAGCTGCCGCGCAATGCGGATATTGCCTGAACGGCATGATCATCGCCACCGCCGCCCTGCTCAATCGTAATGCCAATCCGGACGAGGAGGCGATCCGCGAGGCATTGCGCCATCATCTTTGCCGTTGCGGAACGCACATGGAAATTCTTGCCGCGGCTAGGCGGGCCGTCACCTATGCCAACGCTGAGCGGACACGTGTATCCACCACACCGGACGATATCACGCCCGATGCCGCGAAGGAGGTCTCGCCGTGACAGATCACCGCCAAATGCCGAAACCCGCATATATGTCGGCCGCCGACATGCTGCTTGTTGTTAACGATACCCTGCTGGGCGATGACGCCGAACTCTATATCGCGGTCGGCGCTGATAGCCGCGTCACTGCGTTCAACGGCCATGTCGATCTTGGGACGGGCATCCGCACCTCGCTGGCGCAAATCGTCGCCGAAGAGCTGAGTGTGCCGTTCGAGCAGGTGGATATGGTGCTCGGCACGACCACCGCCGCCCCCAACCAGGGCGCCACCATCGCCAGCGAGACGATCCAGATCACCGCGATACCGCTGCGCCAGGCTGCCGCCACCGCCCGGCACCATCTGCTCGCCAGGGCTGCCGAAAAGGTCGGAGTGCCGATTGAACGGCTCCGGCTGGAGGAGGGTATCATCCGTGCGGACGGCGGCGAGAACTGGCAGTTGAGCTTCGGGGACATCGTCGCCGGCAGCCATGTCAGGCTGCCGATCGACAGCGACGCGGCCCTGAAGCCGGCCGCCGACTACAGGCTGGTCGGCTCGTCGCGTCAGCGTGTCGACATTCCCGAGAAGGCAACGGGGCGCTGGACGTACGTTCATGATGTGCGCGTGCCCGGCATGCTGCATGGCCGTGTCGTTCGTCCGCCCTATGCCGGGTTCGATCACGGGGATCATGTCGGAAACAGCCTGATTTCGATCGACGAGGCATCGGTTGCCCATATCAACGGACTGGTCGGCGTTGTCGCCATCGGTGATTTCGTCGGTGTCGTCGCGACCCGTGAGGAAATCGCTATCGAGGCCGCCAGGAGCCTGAAGGTCGTCTGGCGCGCGCCACCCGAGTGGCCGGATCTGAACATGCCGGAAAAGGCGCTGCGCGCCAATCCATCGACGCCGCGAAAGCTTGCCGATCGCGGCAATGTCGACATGGCGCTGGCCGGCAGCGCAAAAGCGATGAACCGCACCTATGTCTGGCCCTACCAGATGCACGGCTCGATCGGGCCGTCTTGCGCGGTGGCCGACTACAGTGACGCCGGGCTGACCGTCTGGTCCGGTACTCAGAACCCGTTTCCGATGCGCCGCGATCTGGCGCTTCTGCTCGACATGCCGGAAGAACTGATCCAGGTCGAGCGGCTGGAGGCAGCCGGCTGCTACGGCCGAAACTGCGCCGACGACGTTACGGCGGACGCGGCGCTCCTGTCGCGGGCCGTCAAGGCACCGGTCAGGGTCCAGCTCACGCGGGAACAAGAGCATGAATGGGAGCCGAAGGGCGCCGCCCAGATCATGGATGTGCGCGGCGGTCTCGACCTGGAGGGTGGACCGTCCGCCTATGATTTCGAGACGCGCTATCCGTCCAATCTGGCACCGACCCTTCCGTTGATCCTGACCGGCAAGGTGCCGCCGGTTTCCGATGTCGTGCAGATGGGCGATCGCACCGCCATCCCGCCCTATGCCTACGGCAACCTCCGCGTGACCGTGCATGACATGCCACCGATCGCGCGTGCGTCGTGGTTCCGTGGCGTATCGGCCATGCCGAACACATTCGCACATGAATGCTACGTCGATGAGCTTGCCGCCGCCGCCGGCGTCGATCCCATCGAGTATCGTCTGCGTTACCTCCAGGACCCACGCGCCGTCGATCTCGTGCATGCGCTGGCCGAGCGGGCAAAGTGGGTGCCGCACACGACTTGGGGCACACTCGGCGGCGAGGGCGATCTGCTCTACGGGCGGGGCTTTGCCTACGCGGTCTATGTGCACGGCCCATTCCCGGGCAAGGCCGCTGCATGGGCTGCCTGGGTTGCGGACGTCGCCGTCAACAAGAAGACCGGCGAGATATCAGTCACCAAGGTGACCTGCGCGCAGGATTCCGGGATGATGATCAATCCCGACGGCGTCCGCCACCAGATCCATGGCAACATCATCCAGTCCACCAGCCGGGTACTGAAGGAAAAGGTCGAATTCTCCTCGACATCAGTGCAGTCGAAGGAATGGGGCGGCTACCCGCTGATCACCTTCCCGGAAGTGCCCGCCATCGACGTGCTGATGGTGCCGCGACAGGACGAGCCGCCGCTTGGCGTCGGAGAGTCCGCCTCCGTTCCCAGCGCCTCTGCCATCGCCAATGCCGTCTACGATGCCATCGGCATTCGTTTCCGTGAGCTGCCGCTGACGCCGGAACTGGTGCTTGCCGCGCTGAATGGCAAGGCGGAGGAAACGCCGGTTGCTCCTCCCTCTAAGAAACGGAAGTGGTGGAACCTCGGCCTGTCGGCCGTCGGGGCTGTCGCCGCGCTGTCAGGGATCGTCACCATGGCCTCGCCATGGCGCCCTGCGATCGGCACCATCCAGCGGCCAGATGTCAACGTCTACAGTGCCGCCACCATCGAACGCGGCCGGCTGGCTGCGGCGGCCGGCGCCTGCAATGTCTGCCATGTCGGCAATGATGGGACGCCGTTTGCCGGCGGCCGGCGCTTCGATACGCCGTTTGGTGTCCTCTATGCCACCAACATCACCCCCGACACCGAAAACGGCATCGGCGCCTGGTCGTATCCTGCCTTCGAGCGGGCCATGCGCGAAGGCGTCAGCCGCGACGGCCATCATCTCTATCCCGCCCATCCCTACACCTCGTTCGCGGGTGCGGAGGATGCCGATCTTCAGGCCCTCTACGCCTACATGATGACGCAAGCGCCGGTGGCCGAGAAGGCTCCTGAGACGAAGCTCAAGTTTCCCTATAGCATTCGCGCGATGATGGCGGGCTGGAATGCGCTTTTCCTGAAGGCGGAGCCGTTCAAATACATCGAGACCCGGGATGCGCAGTGGAACCGGGGCGCCTATCTCGTCGAGACCTTGGGCCACTGTTCGGCCTGCCACACCGAGCGCAATGTGCTTGGCGCGGAAAAGACCGGCAGCGCACGGCTTGCCGGTGGCTTCGCCGACGGCTGGGAGGCGCCGGCGCTGAATGCCTTCGCCAAGGGCCCGGTCGGCTGGACGGCAGACGCCTTCTACGACTATCTGCGCACCGGACATTCGCGCGATCACGGCAGTGCCGGCGGCCCGATGGCGCATGTGGTCGAGGTCATGCAGCCGCTGCCGGACAGCGATATCCGTGCGATGGCGCGCTATCTCGCGAGCCTCAACGAGGCGCCTGCCGATGGCAAGGCGCAGAGCGAAGCCGCCATTGCGGCGAGCGAAGCGGCCACGGCGTCCGCCGCGCGGATTTCGCCCAGGGGCGAGCGTCTGTTCAACGGCGCCTGCGCCACATGCCACACCGGAAACACGATCCTGTCGTCGCTGGCGCTCAACAGCAACCTGCATGCCGACACACCCGACAATCTCATCCAGGCGATCCTGAACGGTGTCGAAGCACCGGCAATCCTGGCGCAAACGACTGGCCGC
>Ga0247741_1000424_pt1 | contig 24515 bp, 23 predicted proteins | sample UWRJL213509R2_FD_180945 | JGI IMG/M metagenome (GOLD analysis project Ga0247741, IMG submission 180945) | Plant litter microbial communities from Arlington Agricultural Research Station in Wisconsin, United States - UWRJ-L213-509R-2 | ecosystem: Environmental > Terrestrial > Plant litter >... | reverse complement strand
CCCTCCTTGGCGGCGAGCACGACCGGCGTCACACCCGCCTTTTCCAGTGCCTCGGCGCCAGACAAGCGTTCGCCAGCGAAAAAGGCTTCGGCCTCGCCCATCATAACGGCTGCCATGTGCGCGAGTGGCGCAAGGTCGCCAGACGCGCCAACCGAGCCCTTTTCCGGGATCACGGGGAGGACGCCCTTTTCCAGCATGCCCTCGATCAGCCGCACCAGCTCCAGCCGGACGCCGGAGGCGCCGCGTCCGAGCGAGACGAGCTTCAGCGACATGATCAGGCGGACGATGTTTTCGGGCAGAGGCGCGCCAACGCCGCAGCAATGCGACAGGATCAGGTTGCGCTGAAGCGTTTCCACGTCGGCGCTGTCGATCTTGATGGAAGCCAGTTTTCCGAAGCCGGTGTTGATGCCATAGACCGGCGCGTTTCCGGCGGCGATCTCGGCAATGCGGGCGGCGGCCCTGGCAATGCCCGCGTCAAAGGAACGATCGAGCACGGCCGGCTCGCCGGTCCAGTAGATCCTTTCCAGATCCTTGAGAGATACGGAGCCAGGGTGAAGGGTAATAGTCAACGGTCGATCCTTTCGCCCTTGAAGACGTGGGTGTGAAGCGGGTTGAAGCCGATGCGGTAGACGAGTTCGGCGAGGCTCTCGACGTTCCAGACGGCGAAGTCGGCAGACTTGCCGACCTCCAGCGTGCCGGTGTCTTCGAGCAGGCCAAGCGCACGTGCCCCTTCGCGGGTGACACCGGCAACGCATTCCTCGACGGTGAGGCCGAACAGCGTCGCCGACATGTTCATGGTCAGCAGCAGCGAGGTCAGCGGCGAGGTGCCGGGATTGCAGTCGGTTGCAATGGCGATATGGGCGCCGGCCTCGCGCAGCGCCTTCACCGGCGGCCTCTGCTTTTCGTTGATGGCGTAGAAGGCGCCGGGCAGGAGGACGGCAACGGTGCCGGCCCCGGCTAGGACCGCGGCATCGTCTTCGGCGAGATATTCCAGATGGTCGGCAGACAGCGCGAGATAGGAAGCGGCCAGCCTGGCGCCGCCGAGATTCGACAACTGTTCGGCATGGAGCTTCACTGGCAGGCCGAGGCTCTGGGCCCGATCGAAGACGCGGCGCATCTCGTCGACCGAGAAGGCGATGCCCTCGCAGAAGCCGTCGACGGCGTCGACGAGACCTTCGGAATGCGCCTGCTCGAGACCGGTCAACACGACATCGGTGATGTAGTCGCCGTTGCGGCCCTTGTATTCCACCGGCGTCGCATGGGCGCCAAGATAGGAGGTGACGACGCGGACCGGGCGGACGCGGCCGAGCTGGCGGGCAGCGCGCAGCATCTTCAGTTCCGCTTCGATGTTGAGGCCGTAGCCGGACTTGATCTCGATGGTCGTCAAACCTTCGGCGAGCAGCGTGTCGAGGCGCGGCAGGGAGGCGGCGACGAGACCGTCGACGGACAGCCCGTTGGTCGCCTTGACCGAGGAGACGATGCCGCCGCCGGCGCGTGCCACCTCTTCATAGGTGGCGCCTTCGAGGCGCATCTCGAATTCGCGGGCACGGTTGCCGCCATAGACGATGTGGGTGTGGCAATCGACGAGGCCGGGGGTGACCCAACGGCCTTCGAGGTCGGTGATCTCGGCGCGCTCGATGGCCAGGACAGGCACGTCACTCTCCGGACCGACGAAGGCGATCTTGCCGTTCTCGACGACCACGGCGCCCTTTTCGATGATGCCGAGGCCTGGCTTCAGCGGGTCGAGCGTCGCCAGGCGGGCGTTGCGCCACAGGTGCGGGCGCCTTTCGCTGGATGCTTCATCGCTTGAAAAATCGTTCCCATTCATCAGCTTTGCGCCTTTCCTTATGTCGAAACATGTATATACATAATAAACGGGTGACAAGAGAAAATTTGGGCGTATCTCTGGAAAAGAAAGATGCGTTGCGCCAAAGAGGAGAAAAGCGGCCATGGCACAAACGGTTGCGAGCAGCCTGCATGCGAGCGCGGCGCTGCTGCCACAGGGCTGGCAGAAGGACGTCCGCCTGACGCTGAAGAACGGCAGGATCGCCAGCATCGAGACGTCGGTTGCGCCAGAGCCCGGCGACGAACGGCACCATACGCTTGTTCCTGCGATGGGGAACCTTCACAGCCACGCTTTTCAGCGCGCCATGGCCGGCCTTGCCGAGGTGAGGGGCCCTTCTAACGACAGCTTCTGGAGCTGGCGCACAGTCATGTACAAGTTCGCGCTGTCGATGACGCCCGATCATGTCGAGGCGGTCGCCGCCCAGCTCTACATGGAGATGCTGGAGGCGGGCTTCTCCCGCGTCGGCGAGTTCCACTATCTGCACCACGACAAGGATGGCCGGCCCTACGCCAACATCGCCGAGATGGCCGAGCGCATCGGTGCGGCGAGCGCCACGGCGGGCATCGGTCTGACATTGCTGCCGGTCTTCTACGCCCATTCCGGCTTCGGTGGTGCCGCGCCGATCGACGGGCAGCGGCGCTTCATCAACTCGCTCGACAGCTTCGCAGCCCTGATGGACGGATGCCGGGCGGTGACCGGCGGGCTCGAGGGCGCCGAACTCGGCCTGGCACCACACAGCCTGCGGGCCGCCACGCCCGACGAACTGCTCCAGCTTGTGCCGATGGCGGGCGACGGGCCGATCCACATTCATGTTGCCGAGCAGGTCAAGGAGGTCGAGGACTGCATCGCCTGGTCCGGCGCCCGGCCTGTCGAGTGGCTGCTCGAAAACGCACCCGTCGATGATCGCTGGTGCCTGATCCATGCCACCCACATGACCGAAGACGAGACGCGGCAAATGGCGCGGCGCGGCGCGATCGCCGGCCTTTGCCCGATCACCGAAGCCAATCTCGGCGACGGCACGTTCCAGGCGCCGCTGTTTCTTGAAGAGGGCGGGCGCTATGGCGTCGGTTCCGATTCCAACGTCCTGATCTCGCTGCCCGGCGAATTGCGGCAGCTGGAATATTCGCAGCGCTTGGCGTTCAGGGCTCGCAACGTCGTTGCTGTACCCGGCGGGTCGACGGCGCGCAGCCTGTTCGACCATGCGATAACGGGCGGTGGTGCGGCGCTGAAGGCGCCGGCGGGGCTTGCCGTCGGCAACCATGCCGATATTGTCTCGCTCGATACAGCTGCCGTGCCCTATCTCGCCGGCGACCAGATGCTGGATCACTGGGTGTTCGCCGGTGGCGTCGGGGTTGACTGCGTCTGGTCGCGCGGTGCCAGGCAGGTCGAGGGTGGCCGGCATGTCGGCCGCGAGGCGATCAACAGGCGCTTCCTAGCTGTGATGAGCGAGCTTCTCGCCGCCTGACAGGGCTTTCCAGCCGCTTCGAATGCCGATAGAGCCGAAGTCAGAACCGGAGCATGACGATGGATCAGAGCAAGGACATCACCTTGCATCAGCGGATTCTCAACGACATCGAAGGCCGCATCGTCTCCGGCGAGTGGCCGCCGGGGCATCGCATTCCGTTCGAGGTCGATCTGACCAAGCAGTATGACTGCTCCAGGATGACCGTGAACAAGGCGCTGACCCAGTTGGCGAAGGCCGGCCTGATCGAGCGCCGCAAGAAATCCGGCAGCTTCGTCACCCAGCCGCAGGCACAATCGGCGGTGCTGGAGATTCACGACATCGAGGCCGAGGTCACATCGCTGAACCTCACCTATGCCTTCACGGTTGCCAGCCACGTCAAGCGCAAGGCCAAGCTGGAGGATATCCGCCGGCTGGAGATCGAGCCTGGATCGTCGGTCGCCGAAGTCGTCTGCATCCATCACGCCGGCGGTCGGCCCTTCTGCCTGGAAGAACGACTGATCAGCCTGGTTACTGTGCCGGAAGCGCGGGACGCCGATTTCTCGCGGACTCCGCCTGGCGCCTGGCTGCTCAACCAGGTGCCCTGGAGCAGCGCCGAACACCGCATCCACGCCGTCCCAGCCAACGCCGAACAGTCTGCCAGCCTCGACATCCCCCGCAACACCGCCTGCCTGGTGGTCGAGCGCCGGACGTGGAGCAATGTCGGTCCGGTGACGCATGTGCGCTTTACCTATCCGGGCGACAAGCATGCCCTGGTGGCGCGGTTCACGCCGGCGTCTTGAGGGGCGGATTGTTGTTGGCGTGCACGCGGTGTTTCTGCTGCTGTGCCGCGCGGCTTCTCTGCTGCTGTGCCCGCGGCACCCCCCTCTGTCCTGCCGGACATCTCCCCCACAAGGAGGGAGATCGGCTGGGCGCGGCCGCTCGCTCCGACTTCAGCGTATGGCGAAAGCCTTGCCACTTGCCGATCTCCACCCTTGTGGGGGAGATGCCCGGCAGGGCAGAGGGGGGTAAGCCACGGTAAAACCTCAACGGTTATCACCCAAACGAACCGACACGCCAAAACCCCACGCAGCCCTTCGGCCCGTGTCTCCACCATGCACCGCACTCGGACGGGGCGCTGCAAAACACCGCGATAAGAATAAGATAATATGGCGCCTTCCAGCGCCCCGTTCGGCGGTTTATGCCCGAACTCCGGTCTCTCTGCGGTCTGTCTTCCAATCTTCGCGACGGCCTTGTGTGCCTCACAGGCACGTCCAGCGCACTCCAGCGGTGATACGCGCAAGACGTGACGGTCCGCCAGCCCCGGAGGGAGACCATTTTCTCGAACCCGGTGCATGAGGTTTTGCGTCTCACCCTCACCCTCACACCCCGCGCCGATCCCGCCTCGCCGGCACGCCTGCCGGTGCATCCGATAACGGGACAGGCGAAAGGACGGCACAGGCGCGGAAGGCGGGGAAAATCGTAGGTCGAATTTTTTCACCTCTGATTTATCCACATCGATATCGGCGCCAGACAATCATACCTGTTGACGGGATTTTAACCTCATATACTATATCTAGTGTTCGAGGTTCTTCTGATTCTCACCAGTCAGGAGCTAAGACGGGAATACGGTGCGTGGTTGTTCATGACGAACGCCGCAATGCCGGAGCTGCCCCCGCAACTGTAAGCGGCGAGCATCTGTTCGACAAAGCCACTGAAGCGATCGCTTCGGGAAGGCGAGGGCAGATGCTGCGACCCGCTAGCCAGGAGACCTGCCTCAAACGAAACGTCCACGGGCGGGGTGTCCGGAAGGTCGCGACGATGTGCGGAATGAAGTCCGCGCTGCCGCTACCGCCCGAAGCTTCGCTGTTGCCAACTTCGGGGTGAAGTCCATGTCCAGTTCCTATTTTCCGCACCTGCGCGAATAGCGCGCCACGGTGTCTTGCGTGTCCTGGTGTCGGTGTCTTCGAGACGCCGCTGCGATGGCGCGTCGCTGCATCCCTGATTTTCGCGCGGGCATCGGCGGATGCCCGGTCGCGGCCCCATGTCCCATCGATTGTCCTATTGCCCATACGAGGAAGACCATGAGCATCACCGTCTACAGCAAGCCGGCCTGCGTCCAGTGCACAGCCACCACCCGCGCACTCGACCGCCAGGGCATCGCATACGACATCATCGACGTCTCCACCGATGCCGCCGCCTATGAGCTGGTGCAGGGCCTCGGCTACCGGCAGGTGCCTGTGGTGATCGCCGGCGAGCAGCATTGGGCGGGGTTCCGCCCCGACATGATCAGCGCGCTCGCGTGAGGCCGGAGGCGATGGGGCAGATCGTCTACTACTCGAGCCGGTCAGAGAACACCCATCGCTTCGTCTCGAAGCTCGGCCTGCCGGCGATGCGGATCCCGCAGGATCCCGCCGACGGCCTGAGTGTCAGCGCGCCCTTCGTCATCATGGTGCCGACCTATGCCGGCGAGGGGGGCAAGGGCGCCGTTCCGAAACAGGTGATCCGCTTCCTCAACGATGCGGGCAACCGGGCAAACATCCGCGGCGTGATTGCTGCGGGAAACAGCAACTTCGGCGCGACCTACGGGATCGCCGGCGACATCATCGCGGCCAAATGCCAGGTGCCTTACCTCTACCGGTTCGAGCTTCTCGGCACGGATGAGGATGTCGTCAACGTCAGACACGGATTGGAACGATTTTGGACACGCTGACCCTCGCTGCGCCGGCAAAGAGCCCTGACGCCAACACTCAAGGCGCAAAGACGCCGGAGACGACACTGGACTACCACGCCCTGAACGCGATGCTGAACCTCTATGACGATGCGGGACAGATCCAGCTCGACAAGGACCGGATGGCGGCCAAGCAGTACTTCCTGCAACACGTCAACCAGAACACCGTCTTCTTCCATAACCTCAGGGAGAAGCTCGATTATCTCGTGACCGAGGGCTACTACGAGCGCGAGGTGCTGGACCAGTATCCGTTCAACTTCGTGCGCGGGCTGTTCGACCATGCCTACGACAAGAAATTCCGCTTCCCGACCTTTCTCGGCGCCTTCAAGTACTACACCAGCTACACGCTGAAGACCTTTGACGGAAAGCGCTATCTCGAACGCTACGAGGACCGCATCTGCATGGTGGCGCTGACGCTGGCGCAGGGCAACGAGGCGCTCGCCACAGACATGGTGGACGAGATCATCGCCGGTCGCTTCCAGCCGGCGACGCCCACCTTCCTCAACGCCGGCAAGAAGCAGCGCGGCGAGCTGGTGTCCTGCTTCCTGCTGCGCATCGAAGACAACATGGAGAGCATTGCGCGCGGCATCAATTCTTCGCTGCAGCTGTCGAAGCGGGGCGGCGGCGTTGCGTTGTCGCTGACCAACCTGCGCGAGATGGGCGCTCCCATCAAGCAGATCGAAAACCAGTCCTCCGGCGTCATTCCCGTCATGAAGCTGCTGGAAGACAGTTTCTCCTACGCCAACCAGCTCGGAGCCCGCCAGGGGGCGGGGGCGGTTTATCTCAACGCCCACCATCCCGACATCATGCGCTTCCTCGATACCAAGCGCGAGAATGCCGACGAGAAGATCCGCATCAAGACGCTGTCGCTCGGCGTCGTCGTCCCCGACATCACCTTCGAACTGGCGAAGAACAACGAGGACATGTACCTGTTTTCGCCCTACGACGTGGAGCGCGTCTATGGCGTGCCATTCAGCGAGATCTCGGTGACGGAAAAGTACCGCGAGATGGTGGCCGAAATCAGGATCAAGAAGAAGAAGATCAAGGCCCGTGACTTCTTTCAGGTGATCGCCGAGATCCAGTTCGAGAGCGGCTATCCCTACATCATGTTCGAGGACACGGTGAACCGAGCGAACCCGATCGCCGGGCGGATCACGATGAGCAATCTCTGCTCCGAGATCCTGCAGGTCAGCCAGGCGAGCGCGTTCAACGACGACCTCTCCTACAGGGTGATGGGCAAGGACATCTCCTGCAATCTCGGCTCACTGAACATCGCGGCGGCGATGGACAGCGCCGATTTCGGCAGGACGATCGAAACCGCGATCCGGGCGCTGACGGCGGTGTCCGATATGAGCCATATTGCCTCGGTGCCATCCGTTGCCAAGGGCAACGACGACAGCCACGCGATCGGGCTCGGCCAGATGAACCTGCATGGCTATCTCGCCCGAGAGCGCATCCATTACGGCTCGGAAGAAGGGATCGATTTCACCAACATCTACTTCTATACGGTGACCTACCACGCCATTCGCGCCTCGAACCTTTTGGCAACCGAACGCGGCAAGAGCTTCAAAGGTTTCGAGAATTCGAAATACGCGTCGGGCAAATATTTCGACAAATACACCGAGGCCGAATGGACGCCCGCGACGGCGCGTGTGGCCGAACTGTTCGAAACCTCGGGCATCCATATCCCGACGCAGGAGGACTGGCTGAAATTGAAGCAAGCGGTGATGACGTCGGGCCTCTATAACCAGAACCTGCAGGCCGTGCCGCCGACCGGCTCGATCTCGTATATCAACCATTCGACCTCCTCGATCCACCCGATCGTCTCGAAGATCGAGATCCGCAAGGAAGGCAAGATTGGCCGCGTCTACTATCCCGCCGCCTTCATGACCAACGATAATCTCGACTACTACCAGGACGCCTATGAGATCGGCCCGGAGAAGATCATCGACACCTATGCGGCGGCGACCCAGCACGTCGACCAAGGGCTGTCGCTGACGCTGTTCTTCCGCGACACGGCGACGACGCGTGACATCAACAAGGCGCAGATCTACGCCTGGAAGAAGGGCATCAAGACCATCTACTACATCCGCCTGCGGCAGATGGCGCTCGAGGGCACCGAGGTGCAGGGCTGTGTGTCCTGCGCGCTGTGAGTTTTGAGAGAAGGTTGATAGCGGCCAACGGATAGCCCCCTCATCCGACCCTTCGGGCCACCTTCTCCCCGGGGGGAGAAGGGGAACCGAGACGTTGCGGCATATCCCTTCTCCCCACCGGGGAGAAGGTGGCGGCAGCCGGATGAGGGGGGAGCGCTCGCCCAACAGATTTTGTCGAGGAAAGACACCATGAACATTCACACAAAACCCGCCGCCCGCATTCGCGCCATCAACTGGAACCGTATCGAGGACGACAAGGATCTCGAGGTGTGGAACCGGCTGACCGGCAATTTCTGGCTACCCGAAAAGGTGCCGCTGTCGAACGACATCCCGTCCTGGGCGACGCTGCGGCCGGAAGAGCAGCAGTTGACGATCCGCGTCTTCACCGGGCTGACGCTGCTCGACACGATCCAGAACGGCGTCGGCTCGGTTCGGTTGATGGAGGATGCGGCGACGCCGCACGAGGAGGCGGTGCTCTCCAACATCTCCTTCATGGAAGCGGTCCATGCACGCTCCTATTCCTCGATCTTCTCGACGCTGTGCTCGACATCAGATGTCGACGACGCCTATCGCTGGTCGGAGGAAAACGAGTTCCTGCAGAGGAAATCGCACCTGATCATGGAGCAGTATTCTTCCGGCGATCCGCTGAAGCGGAAGGTGGCATCGGTCTTCCTCGAGAGCTTCCTGTTCTATTCCGGCTTCTATCTGCCGATGTACTGGTCGAGCCGCGCCAAACTCACCAACACCGCCGACATGATCCGCCTGATCATTCGCGACGAGGCGGTACATGGCTATTACATCGGCTACAAATTCCAGCGCGCGACCGATCGACTCAGCGAAGCAAAGAAGCAGGATATCAAGGACTTCGCCTTCGATCTTCTGCTCGAGCTTTACGACAACGAGGCGCGCTACACCGAAGCGCTTTATGATGGGGTCGGGCTGACCGAAGACGTCAAGAAGTTCCTGCACTACAACGCCAACAAGGCGCTGATGAATATCGGCTACGAGGCGCTGTTTCCGCCGGAAGCCTGCAAGGTCAATCCGGCGATCCTGTCGGCGCTGTCGCCGAACGCCGACGAGAACCACGATTTCTTCTCCGGCTCCGGCTCCTCCTATGTCATCGGAAAGGCCGTGGCGACCGAAGACGACGACTGGGATTTCTGATCAGGCTCGACGACGATCGGCGCTGGCGTGATCAAATCCTCTCACGTCGGCGTGAATCGGCTCGCCGTGCCGATGAATTGGCGCCGCAGCTTCCCTAGCTTGCAGGGATGATCAGAGCAACAATCGTCGCCGCCACACTGCTTCTCACGCCGCTTGCCGCCTCCGCGCAGCAAGCGGCCGATATCACGGCCACGCTCGATGGGCTGTCGCAGCGATCGGAACTGCAGCCATTAAAGTCGGTCGTCGTCATGCAGGACGGCAAGATCGTCGCCGAGCATGGCTATGGCGGCCACACGACGACGGAGAGCGCCAATATCAAGTCGGCCTCGAAGTCTGTCATCTCGGCGCTGGTCGGGATCGCCATCGGCAAGGGGTTGCTGGAGGGGCCGGACCAGAAGATCGCGCCGATCCTGAAGGCCGACCTGCCGCGCGCTCCCGATCCGAGGATGAACGACATCACCATCGGCAACCTGCTGTCGATGCAGGCCGGGCTGGGGCGCATGTCCGGGCCGAATTATGGTCGCTGGGTGTCGAGCCGCAACTGGGTACGGTTTGCGCTGGCGCAGCCGTTCGACGACGTGCCGGGTGGGCAGATGCTCTATTCGACCGCATCGACGCATCTGCTGTCGGCGATCCTGACGAAGGTGAGCGGCCAGTCGACGTTGGCGCTGGCCCGCGCATGGCTTGGCCCGGCAGACGGCTTTCGCATCGGCGCCTGGGAGCAGGATCCGCAGGGCATCTATCTCGGCGGCAACCAGATGGCGATGAGCGCCCGGTCGCTGGCCGTTTTCGGCGAAGTCTATCGCAATGGCGGAAAGGCGGCCGATGGCCGGCAGATCGTTCCCGCCGACTGGATCGTGCAGTCGTGGCAGCCGCGCACCAACTCGCGCTTTTCCGGAGACGATTACGGCTATGGCTGGTTCGGGCGCCAGATCGGCGGCGAGGCCGTGCATTTCGCCTGGGGCTATGGCGGCCAGATGCTCTACATCGTGCCGTCGCTGGGGTTGACGGTGGCCATGACCTCGGCGGAATCGGGCCCTTCGGCCCGAAACGGCTATCGCGATGCGCTGCACGATCTGCTCGGCGAGATCATCGCCGGCGTCAAAGCGTCCTGAGGGCGGCCGCCGCCGTTAGGACGAAACGCCGGCCGATACCGGGATGACTACAGCAAACCCAGTCTAGCCGTGGACGTAGGCGGTTGATAGCGGGCCAAGCTGGGCCGAAATCTGCCGCCATCGTGCCGGCTGGGCGCCGGTGCGGGAAATCATCGCCTCGATCAGGCCGGTCGAGACGGCGGTCTTCAGATTGCGGTCGCCGTTGCGCATGCCGAGCTCGATCAGTTCGAACACCCGCTCGCGGTCTTCGAGCGACGAGAAGCGTTCGGCGATCAGCCAGCCCATGTCGGAATAGAGCGTGTGCATGTCGGCGAGGTCGATCGGGCCGTTGGCGGCGGGACCTGCGTCAAGCGCTGGAGTTCCCGGGATGCTCTGCGTCAGTTCCGAGGTGATCTCTGTCGTATCCATGTTTCGTCTTCCTTGTCTCTGTGGTGCTCTGTCGCAAACGCGGCCAAAAGGCCGTCGCTCAGTGAAAGGCAGCGACATTGTCGTTGGCGATCCACACCGGTCCCGTGCCGTGGCCGCTGACCACCCAGGCGAGGCTGACGTCGAGCGCATCGGCGATCAGCGGCAGATGGTCGGCAAGCGGTATGTCGCGGTCGTTTTCGAAAGCCGCCCATGTGTCCGGGCTGATGCCGGCGGTGCGGGCTGCCGCCTCGACCGAAAGGTTGCAGGCATCGCGCGCCAGGGATATCCGACCGCCGAGTGTGTCGTCGGTGGCGTTGAACCTGTCAGGTCTGTCGATGAACATTCGTCGCTCCTGCTTGAGGGGATGCCGCCCGCCGGGATGGTCGGTCCCAGCAGGCGGCGTTCGATATCAGCCCTGTTCGCCGATCCAGCTCTTCACCTGATCGGGATGATCCTTGATGTAGGCATCGACCGCCTCGTCGTAGGAGGTCTGCTGGGCCTTGAACATTGCCGCTTCCAGATCTGGAATCGGCAGCTTCATCCGCGACAGGAAGGCAGCGACGTCGGGGTTTTCCGACTTGAAGTCCTTGCGGGCAAGAATGTCGACATGTTCGGCTTCGCCGAGCGACTTCTTCGGATCATCGAGGTAGCGCAGCTTGTGCTTGCCGAACATCCAATGCGGGCTCCAGGCGGTTGCCACGAACCACTTCTCGCCACGTTCCGCGCGATCGACCGTCGTCAGCATGCCGGCTTCGCTCGAGATCTGCAGCTTGTAGGCGTCGAGACCGTAGTCCTTGACGGCCTTCTCAGACAGACGCGTCAGGCCGGCGCCGGGGTCGATGCCCTGGATCGTGCCGGAGAGCTTCTTCTGGACATCCTCCTTCTTGAGGTCTTCGATCGACGAGATCTGGTCGGCGGGGATGTAATCCGGGACAACCCAGCCGAGCTTGGCGCCGTCATAGACGGTTCCTAGCGTCTCGACCTTGTCCTTCACGCGGGCGTAGTAATCGGCATGTGTCTGCGGCAACCACGCCATCATCATCGCATCAAGATCGCCGCGGGCGACGCCCTGATAGAGCGGCGCCACGTCGGCCTGCACCAGCTCGACCTTGTGGTTCAGCTTGGTTTCGATCAGCTTGGCGGCGAGCTTGGTGACGAATTCGGCATCCGACCAGGCGGCCCAGCCGATCTTGACGGGCTTGGCGCCGTCGGCCATCGACGAGGTTACCGTGCCGCCCAGAAGGGCGGCCGCAAGGCCGAGGGTTGCGAGTGTTTTGAACATAGGTGCTCCTTTTGCGAAGGTTGGCAGTCGACGGACCGTGGTCCGCGATAAATTCGTTTGAATGGTCAGGCGGTTGCGGCCGCCAGCTGGGTGCGTTCGCTCTTGCGAGAAAATGCGAGCCAGAAGGCGGGACGCGGCTTGCCGAGACTCTGGGTGATCCGGTCGAGGATGACCGCCAGGATGACGACGGCGATGCCGCCCTCGAAGCCGGTGCCGACGTCGAGACGCTGGATGCCGGTCAGAACCGTGTTGCCGATACCGCCGGCTCCGATCATCGAGGCGATCACCACCATCGACAGGGACAGCATGATCGTCTGGTTGATGCCAGCCATGATCGACGGCATGGCGTTGGGAAGCTGCACCTTGAAGAGCAGCTGCGTGGCGGTGCAGCCAAAGGCGTTGCCAGCCTCGATGAACTCGCCGTCCACCTGGCGGATGCCGAGATTGGTGAGGCGCACCACCGGCGGCATCGAGAAGATCACCGTGGCGATCGCACCCGGTACGGCGCCGAGGCCGAAGAACATGGCGGCGGGGATGAGGTAGACGAAGGCCGGCATCGTCTGCATCAGGTCGAGCACAGGGCGGACGACCGAGGCGACGGAATCGCGGCGTGCCATGGCGATGCCGAGCGGCAGTCCGATCAGCATGGCGATCAGTGTCGAGGCGATGACCAGCGACAGCGTCTCCATCATCGGACCCCAGAGATCGATGTGATCGACCACAAGCAGACCGAGCGCAGTAAAGAGTGCAAATCCGATGCCGACGCGCCAGAGCGACAGGAGGACAAAGATCGCGATCCCGACAGGCATGGGAATGGCAAGCAGGGCATTCTGTATGCCATCGGTGACGAAGCCGATCGCCGCGGCAATCATATCCAGCACGGGCGCAAAATTGTCGAGGACGTAATTGACGGCAGCGTCGATGCCGTTTCCGATATCGAAGTTCATGTTTTTTCCGATGTGTTTGGTGTCAGCTGGCGCGGTCGAGCGTTTCGAGCAGTGTCGATTTGCTGATGGAGCCGAGATATTTGTTACGGTCGCAGACGACGGGCACCGGCCAGGGGCTGGCTGCGACCTTGCCGAGAACGTTCGACAAGGGTTCGGCGGCCTGAATGGCCTCGATGTCCGTGAGGAAGGCGCCGCGGTAGGGATCGGCAGCCTTCGCCCGCATCTTCTCGATGAGGGACGCCTGACTGATCATACCGTGATAGGTCTTGTCGCGGCCGAGGATGATGGCGTACTCGCGATCATAGTTCTTCATCCGCTCTAGTGCCGCTGCCGCCGAGACGCCCTCGCGCTCGATGATCGTCACCTGCGACTTGCGGGCAACGTCGCCGGCCTTGAAGACGTGCGCGACATCGACGTTGCGGAAAAACGACCGGACATAGTCGTTGGCTGGTTGGGTAACGATTTCATCGGGCGTTCCGACCTGCACGACATTGCCGTTCTGCATGATGCAGATGCGGTCGCCGATGCGCATGGCCTCGTCGAGATCATGGCTGACGAAGACGATGGTGCGGCTATGCTCGGACTGCAGCCGGACAAGCTCGTCCTGCATTTCCGTGCGGATCAGCGGATCGAGGGCGGAGAACGCCTCGTCCATCAAGAGGATGGTGGGCTCGCTGGCCAGCGCCCGGGCAAGGCCAACGCGCTGCTTCATGCCGCCCGACAGTTGATCGGGCCTGCTGTCTTCATAACTGTCGAGACCCACGGCCTTGAGTGCTGCGAGCGCCTTCTGGTTGCGTTCGCTCTCACCGATGCCGGCGACTTCGAGGCCGAAGGCGGCATTGTTCAGCACCGTGCGGTTCGGCAGCAGCGCGAAGGACTGGAACACCATGCTGATATCGCGGCGGCGAAGCGCGATCAGTTCGCTGCGCGACATCTGGGTGATGTCGCGACCATCGATCTCGATCGATCCGGCGGTCGGTTCGATCAATCGGTTGAGAAGGCGCAGAAGGGTGGATTTGCCGGAGCCGGACAGGCCCATGATCACGAAGATCTCGCCGGCGCGAATATCGAAACTGGCGTCGTTGACGCCGATCGAGCAGCCCGTTGCTGCATGGATTTCAGACTTCGTCTTGCCGGACCGAAGCAGCGAAAGTGCTTTTTTCGGGTGCTCTCCGAAGACTTTGTAGATGTTCTTGAGACTGATCTTGGTCGAAGCCGATTGTGTCGGCGCGTCTTTTTCAGTTGCAGAATTCATATAATTTCGGCGCCGAGCTCAAGTGGCCAGGCAGTCTCCTTGTTTAGCCAATGCTTCTGCAAGCGCCGATCTATTCGCGGCGCGTGATAGTATTGGTTTTGTTTTCAACGTAGCGAATCGCTATTGATTTTTTGACGTATCTGTCTATCCGCGCGAAATCGCGCATTCATGATAGTACATCACAGTAACGTCTGCCGTCGGTGCGGAAATGTTCCTTTCGGAACGCGCCACTTGGCTGAGGAATTGAGTGCTATGTAAGGCGATATAGCCAAGATGTCCATAAAAAAATCAAATTTATTGCCTCGAGACCATGGTCGCGCTGCCGAAGACGGGTTTTCGATGGGCGAAAAACACCTGTTCGCAGAGCAGACCTCCGGCTTATCCGCAGCGGTCGGAACGTCGCCATTCACGTTAATTAGAAACTAATAATACACGGATACGATGCGGGGAACTAACCAATTCCGGCCTTTATAGCATCGGTGCCTTATGTGGAAATTACGCTTCAGGACTCTACCATCCCGAACCCCTCTCGTGATGGTCGTCACCGGCTTTTTTCTCGTCGTGGCGTCGGTGCTTGCCATCCTGATCGCGATTGCCGTCAGAGACATGACGTCCTCGGCTACCGCGATCGACGATGCGCGGGCATTGCATGCTGCGACCGCCGCCGTGCACGCACTGGAATCGCGGCTGAGCGCCACATTGCGCGACAATTCGGTCTGGGATGACGGCTACAAGCAGATCGTGTCCGACAAGGCCAAGGAATTTGCCGACTCTACCTGGGGCAAGAGCACCGACGACAATCCGCTGTTCGATCTTTCCGTCGTCGTAACACCGCAGGGCGCGATCCTCAGCAGCTACAATAAGGGTGTCGAGTTCGATCCGCATCACTTCTTTGGGCCATCCTTGCTCGCCATCGTTGCGGCGGCGGACAAATCCGGCCGGTTGCCGGCCGTGAGTTTCATGCAGACGCCCGATGGTCTCGCGCTGGTTGCCGCCGGTGGTATCCAACCTTACGCCGATCTGGGTCCCAACCTTGGGCCGTTCAACACGCTGGTCTTTGCCAAGTTCATGTCGAACGATGCTCTACGGCAGATCGAGGAAACGTTCGATCTCAACGACCTGCGTCTTGCCAAGACATGGAGCGACACGCTTCTGGACATTCCGCTTGCCGGCACGGATGGGAGGACGCTTGCCTATCTGCAATGGCCAAGCCGCAATCCGGGCGAAATGATCTACCAGCAGGCCTCCGGCTATCTACTGGCCGCCGCGCTCGTGCTTGCCACCTTTCTCGTCGGCATTCTGGTGACGGGTGGTCTCACGATCCGCATGCTGCAGCGCTCCGCCGACAAGTCGCGCTACCGAGCGACGCATGACGCGCTGAGCGGACTTCTCAACCGCGCCGGGATCCTCGGCGAGCTCGACCTGTCGATTGCGGCAAAGCAGTCCAGGCTACGGCTGCATCTTATCGATCTCGACGGCTTCAAGGGGGTCAATGATGCCTGGGGCCATGCTGTCGGCGACGAACTGATCAAGCTGGTTGCCGAGCGGGTGAGGGAGCTTCTGCCCAGGGATGCCCTGTTTGGACGTCTCGGCGGCGATGAATTCGCGGCGGTCACGGGCATTGGCGCCGATCCGGCTCTGGCGCAATCGATCACCGACAGCCTGTCCGAGCCGTTCTTCATCGGCGGGCGGACGATCGAGATCGGTGCGAGCATCGGCACCGTGACGTCGATCAACGACGCCGGTGATGCGCTGGAACTGCTGCGGCGTGCCGACATGGCGCTCTATGCCGCCAAGGACAGCGGACGAGGGCGGGTGGTTGAATATACCGCGGATCTTGAGCGTGACCGCGAAAACAGCGCGGAGCTGGAGGACAGGCTGCGACGTGCGATCATCAATGGTGAAATCGCCGTCGCTTACCAGCCGCTGGTCGATGCAAAGGCCGGGCGGCTTGTCGGCGTCGAGGCATTGGCGCAATGGGTGCCGGTCACCGGCACCGTCAGTCCGGAGATATTCATCCCCGTCGCCGAGCGCTCCGGTCTCATCGACCAACTCGGCATGCAGGTGCTGAAGTCGGCGATCGATCAGGCCAAGCAGTGGGACGGTCTCGCACTGTCGGTCAACGTCTCGCCGATCCAGCTGCGCAATCCGAATTTTGGCGCTGACGTCATCAAAGTATTGAAGGCGAAGGCGTTCGATGCCCGGCGGCTGACGCTCGAGATCACCGAAGGCGTATTGATGTCCAACCCCGACCAGGCGCGGCGCGCCATCGAGATACTGCGCAATGTCGGAGTGAAGTTCGCGCTCGACGATTTCGGCTGCGGCTATGCCAGCATCGGCGCGCTTCGCACCTTCGGCTTCGACCGCATGAAGATCGACCGCTCGCTGGTCAACGCCCTTGACAACCAGGGCGGTGCCGACGTGCTGACGGCGACAATCTCGCTGGCGCACGCACTGAACATCCCCGTGACGGCGGAGGGGGTGGAGACGCAGGCGCAGGCCGATGCACTGACCCGCTCGGGTTGCGACCAGCTGCAGGGCTACCTCATCGGCAGGCCGATGAGCGCCGCCAAGCTGACGGCATTGCTCGTATCGACCGCCGCCTGAACCGCCGGCACGAACCCACTCAGTATTGCGTGAAATCGCCGGTTTCCGACTGCATCAGCGTCAGCGGGTAGCGCGTCGGATGGTGTACCAGCGCCGTCATGTTGACCGGCCGGTTTCTGTCGTCGAAAGCGATCTGGTCGACGGTCAGCACGGCGGCCGTCGGCGGCAGTTGTAGCAGGCGTGCTTCATTGCTGTCGGCAAGCCGAGCGCTCAGCGTCGTCTGACCGCGATGCGGAAATATCCCATAGCGCTCGCGCAGTTCCCCATAGAGCGAGCGGTTGGCGATACCCCACTCGAGATCGAGCAGGCCCGGCACGCGGGCCGCGGGAATCCAGTCGGTCTGAATGACGGCCGGGATGTCGTCGAGCAGGCGCAGTCGCGACAGCACCACGACCTCGGCATTCGGCGCCAGAAACAGCGGGCGGCTGATTTCAAGCGGCGCCCGCATCAGCGTCGCCTCGATCAGCTGGTGGCCGGGAGTGCGGCCATTGGCGACCGCGATGCTGGTGAAGCTCTTCAGAACCTGCAATTCGAAGCCGCCGCCACGCTCGGTGACATAAAGTCCCTTTCCCGGCTGGCTGTGAACCACGCCCTGCTGGATCAGCTCCCGAATCGCATGGCGTATGGTGATCCGGCTGACGGCGTAGAGATCGACGAGCTCACGCTCGGAAGGGAGTTTTCCCCTGAGTGGCAGCCGGCCATCGTCGATCGCTGCCAGCAATGCCTCGTAAACCTGCTTGTGCAGGGGACGCGGGTCGTCACGATCGACCACGCTTTGTGTCGCAATCAACGGATCTTCAGTCTCAAGCGTCTTCAAATTCCAGCTTCCTTTGACCGGCGCATCTCGGCGAAATCATCTTCGGCGCAATTCTTCCAAAAGTCCATATTGACATAACTGGTCATAACCAGTCCTATTGCTGCAAGGAACCAAAAGAGTTCCGACGATTAAGAGATCGATCACAACCAAGGGAACTATCATGTTCAAGAAGAGCCTTGCTGCCCTCGCGTTCTCTGCCGCCCTCTGGAGCGGCACGGCCCATGCCGAGACGATTTCCGTCTTCTGCGCGCCGACGGAATTCGAACTGTGCACGAACGTCGCCAATGCCTGGAAGGAGAAGACAGGCAATGAAGCGAAGATCAACAAGATGCCTGCGCTGCTGGATGACGCGATCCCGATCTATCAGCAGCTGCTTGCGGCAAAGTCCACCGATATCGACGTTCTGTTCCTCGACGTCATCTGGCTCGGCATGTTCAAGAACGGCCTTCTCGACCTGAAGACGGTAATCCCGCAGGCGGACCAGGACAAGCATTTCGCCTCGACGCTGAACGCCGCCAAGCTGGACGGCAATCTGGTGGCGATGCCTGCCTACATGGACGTCGGCCTGATGTTCTACCGCAAGGATCTTCTGGAGAAGTACGGCAAGCCTGCGCCGAAGACCTGGGATGAACTCGCTGCGACCGCCAAGGAAATCCAGGACAAGGAACGTGCTGCCGGCAACGGCGAGATGTGGGGTTATGCCTGGCAAGCCAAGAGCTATGAAGGCCTGACCTGCGACGCGATCGAATTGATCGCCTCGAACGGCGGCGGCACGATCATCTCGGACGATGGCAAGGTCACGATCGACAATCCGAAGGCGGCCGAAGCCATCGAAAAGGCCAAGGGCTGGATCGGCTCGATCAGTCCAGAGGGAACGCTGAACTACGACGAGGAAGCATCGCGCGCGGTCTTCGAATCCGGCAATGCCGTCTTCCACCGCAACTGGCCCTACGTCTGGGGCACATCGCACAAGGAAGGCAGCGCCGTGATCGACAAGGTCGGCGTTATGCCGCTTCCTGTCGGTACCGAAGGCCAGAAGTCCAGCGGTTGCCTCGGCCCGATGTACTACGGTGTCTCGAAGTACAGCGCCAAGGCTGAGGTTGCTGCCGATTTCGTCAACTTCATCACCGGCCCCGACATGCAGAAGAAGCGCGCGCTTCAGGATGCGGTCAACCCGTCGATCCCGGCGCTCTACACCGATCCTGATGTGCTGGCCAAGATCCCCTTCCTCAAGGACAACCAGCAGGCCTTCGCCGATAGCGCCGTGCGTCCTTCCGGCTACACCGGCACCAGCTATAACCGCGTGTCGCAGGCCTTCTATCGCTCGGTCCACGACATGTTGTCGGGCGGTGGCGACGTCGCGTCGGGCTTCAAGTCCCTGGCGGGACGGCTGGAAAAGCTGAAGGAAAGCCGCTGATCCCGGCCTGAATGCCGCAGGGCAGGGACCTTCGACGGTCCTGCCCTTGCGGCGCACGCCGTTACTCGCCGCCGGCACCGGGGGCGAGCCTTCCATTGCGAATTGCGACAAGTCCGGGTGACATATGGCATCGGTTTCTCTTGAATCCGTTTCGAAGAATTTTGGGACGCACACGGTCATTCAGGGCGTGGACCTTGAGATCAACGACGGCGAATTCGTCGTATTTGTCGGCCCGTCGGGCTGCGGCAAGTCGACCTTGCTGCGCATTGTCGCCGGCCTGGTTGCGGCCTCGAAGGGTGCGGTCAAGATCGGCGGCGACGACGTGACAGATGTCCCGGCATCCAAGAGAGGCGTTGCCTTCGTCTTTCAGTCCTACGCGCTCTACCCGCATATGAGCGTGGCGCGCAATATCGGCTTTGCCCTGGAAACGCTCGGCATGGCCAAGGATGCGATCAGCCAGAAGGTGTCGACCGTCGCACGCATGCTCAAGGTCGACCATCTCATGGAGCGCCGTCCGCGCGAACTGTCCGGCGGTCAGCGGCAACGCGTGGCGATCGGCCGGGCGCTGGTGCGCCAGCCCGAGATATTCCTGTTCGACGAGCCGCTCTCCAACCTCGATTCCGATCTGAGGATGGAAATGCGCATGGAGATCGCCAAGCTCCACGACGTCCTGAAGACGACGATGATCTACGTGACACACGATCAGTCGGAGGCAATGACGCTGGCGGACCGGATCGTGGTTCTCAACCATGGCCGCATCGAGCAGGTCGGGACGCCGCAGCAGCTCTATCACACGCCTGATAACCGGTTCGTCGCCGGCTTCATCGGCAGCCCGCGCATGAACTTCCTCGCCGTTTCGCCGCAGACCGGGGCCAATGCCGGCAGGATCGCCGGGCCGGGCAACCTCTCCATGGCGATGGTCGCCAGCAACCCGACCGGGCCGATCGCCGAAATCGGCGTCCGCCCCGAAGGGTTGCGTCTGGTTTCGGAAGCCGACGGGCGCATCGCCTGCACGCTCGAGCGTGTCGAGGACCTCGGGCACGAGCACTTCGGCTATTGCCGGATCACCGAGGACACGGTCTGGGTCGTCCGGCTGGCGAGCGCGCCTTCATCCGACCAGATCGGCAAGACCGTCGGCCTCGATTTCGCCGACAGCGCCGTCTTCGCCTTTGCGGGCGACGGAAAGCGCGTGCTGCTGAAGGGGACGCCGCAGGCGAACGCGGAGGCGCGCGAGCCATGAGCGCCAAACTCGCCCGCCGCGATCACCGGGCCGCATGGCTGTTTCTGCTGCCTGTTGTCGCGGTCATCCTGCTCGTCGCCGTCTGGCCGCTAAGCCGGACCTTTTTCTTCTCGTTCACCGATGCCTATCTGGACGATCCCTCGGTCTATTCGATGGTCGGCTTCGACAACTTCATCGAAGTGATCAACGACCACAGCTGGTGGGTCGCGGTAAAGAACACGCTGGTGTTCACGGTCATCTCCGTCGCCATCGAAACGACGCTCGGGCTCGCCATCGCGCTTCTGCTCAACGAGATGATCCCCGGTCGCGGGCTGGCGCGGGCCGCCATTCTGGTGCCGTGGGCCATTCCCGTGGTGGTCGCCACCAAGATCTGGGAATGGATGCTCAACGACCAGTTCGGCGTGATCAACAAAATCCTCTCCGGGCTCGGCGTCGTCGATCACGGCATCGCCTGGACGGCCAGCAGCTCGCTGATCATGGGCGTGGTGATCTTCATCGACGTGTGGATGACCACACCCTTCATGGTTCTTTTGATCCTCGCCGGTCTGCAGCTGATCTCGCCGGAGATCTTCGAGGCGGCCGAGGTGGACGGTATTCCCGCCTGGAAGCGCTTCTGGTCGATCACCCTGCCGATGCTGCGGCCGGCGATCGGCGTCGCCGTTCTCTTTCGCGTGCTCGACGCTCTCAGGATGTTCGACCTTTCCTACGTGCTGGCGGCCAGCAACGAGAACGTCATGACCGTGTCGATCTACGCCCGCGACAGGCTGATCAGCTTTCAGGAACTCGGCATCGGCTCCGCCGCTTCGACCTGGGTGTTCCTGCTCGTCGCCTTTGTCGCGATCATCATCATCGGGGCTCTTCGCCTCGACAGAGCGGCGGGGACCTGATTATGGCCAATGCAATCGCTCAAAAAACCATAGCTCAGACATCCAGGCGCAAGCCGGCATCCTTCTACCGGATGAGACGGCGGGTCGTTCGCGGCCTGCAGATCTTCGCGCTGATTCTGGTGCTGATCTACACGCTGTTCCCCTACTACTGGGCTTTCGTCTCCTCGACCAAGCAGGGGGCGGCGCTCTATCGCTCGGCGCTGATGCCGGCGCTCGATTTCACCTACTACCGGCAGTTGATCGACAATCCCGTGTTCATGGGCTCGCTGCTGAACTCCGCCTACGTCGCGATCTCGACGACGCTGCTGTCGCTGATCATCGGCCTGTCGGCCGCCTACGCGCTCGGCCGCATCGAGTTCCCGCAGCGCCGGGCCGTGCTGATGGTCGTGCTGATGATCTCGATCTTCCCGCAGGTGGTCGTGCTCTCGGGCATGTTCGAGCTGATCAACTGGCTGGGGCTGTTCAATCGCCCGAGTGCGCTGATCCTCACCTATCTGCTGTCGACGGTACCGTTCACGACCTGGATCCTCACCACCTTCATCCGCGAGTTTCCGCGCGAGTTGGAAGAAGCGGCGATCATCGACGGCTGCTCGCATTTCCGTATCCTCATGAAGATCCTGCTGCCGCTGATGGGCCCGTCGCTTGCCAGTACCGGCATCCTTGCCTTCATTCTGGCCTGGAACGAGTTCCTCTTCGCGCTGACCTTCACCTTGACGGACGAAAACCGGACGGTGCCGGTGGCGATCGGCCTGATCGCCGGCACCAGCCGCTACGAATACCCGTTCGGCCAGATCATGGCGGCCTCCGTCACCGTGACGCTCCCGCTGATTGCCGTGGTACTTCTGTTCCAGAGGCGGATCGTGGCCGGCCTGACCGCGGGCGCGGTGAAGGGCTGATCGGGACAAGAATAGAGATCAAACCATGGATATGCTTGTCAAACTCTACGAACTGAAGCGCGACCCTGCGCTGGACAGTCGCATGGCCAGCCAGGGCGTGGTGATCCGGCGGGTGCTGGCGCCCGAGCTGCCGGCGCTGACAGCGTGGATCGAGCCGCGCTTCGGTGCCGGCTGGGCGGCGGAGGCGACGGTGGCGACGATGCGCCGGCCGACCACCTGCTTCATCGCCATCAAGGACGCGCAGCTCATCGGCTTTGCCTGCCACGAGGCCACCGCCAAGGGCTTCTTCGGGCCGACGGGCGTCGATCAGAGCGCGCGCGGTCAAGGTGTCGGCCATGCGCTACTGCTCGAAACACTGCTCGATATGTATGCCCAGGGCTACCCCTATGGCGTGATCGGCGGGGCGGGGCCGATGGAGTTCTACCGCCGGAGCGTCGGTGCCATCCCGATCGACGGGTCGGTTCCCGGCATCTATCGCGGCATGCTGCCACTGGCGCATCCAAGCGAGGTTTCGGACTGACCCACCGGCCCGCCGCAAGAAACGGAATAACAATGAAAACAAGGCTTTGATGGCGTAACCTCTACTGCCATATTGCCTGAAAACGAATCCAGACAGCGAGCCTGCAAGCACATGAATAGTACATCATCTTCCTCCACCCGTCGCCCCATGTCGAAGATCAGCTTGAAGTGGACGATGATCGAGGAGGAGGGGCTCTCCATCTTGGAGAAATTCCAGCTGGTGCGGGATCTCGGCTTCGATGGCGTCGAACTCGATTCCCCCAACGACCTCTCCCGCGACGAAATCCTCGAGGCGCGCGAGAAGACCGGATTAGCGATCCCGGGTGTCGTGAACTCGATGCACTGGAAGACGCCACTGACCGACGGCGATCCGGCTGTACGCCAGGCCTGCGTCGATTCCATGGTCACCGCACTGCACGACGCGAAAAGCTATGGCGCCGATACGGTGTTGCTGGTGCCGGGCGTTGCCCGTGGCGCCACGAGTTACAAGGCGGCCTATGAGCGGTCGCTCGAAGAGATTGCCAAGATCATCCCGCATGCCGAGGAAACCGGCGTTTCGATCGCGCTGGAGAATGTCTGGAACGACTTCCTAATCAGCCCGCTGGAAGCGGCGCGCTTCGTCGATGAGTGCAACCATCCGCGTGTCGGCTGGTATTTCGACGTCGGCAACGTGCTGCGCTACGGACGGCCGACGGACTGGATCGAGGCGCTCGGCAAGCGCATCCTCAAGATCGACGTCAAGGAATTCAGCCTCGGCAAGATGAATGCGGAAGGCCCGTGGAAGGGCTTCGACGTGGAGCTGGGCGAGGGGGATTGCGATTGGCCCGCCGTCAACCGCGCGCTGTCCGAGATTGGCTATGCCGGCTGGGCCTCTGTCGAAGTGCCGGGTGGTGACCGCAAGAGACTTGCGGCCATCAAGGAACGGGTCGATCGCATTGCCGCAGCTTAGAGCCTTTCCGGCGGCAGCCTCAACCGGTGACCTCGGCGATCAGCCGTCGCGCATTGGCAAGGCCGGTCTCGCAGCCGAACAGCGTCGGCTCGTTGCCCTCGTATTCGAGCGACACGAACCCGTCATAGCCCGATTGGACCACGCTTCTAAGAATCTCGGTGACCGGCAGATCGCCGAAGCCGAAGACCGAGCCGCGGATATGCTGGCCGCCCAGCGTTTCAAGCCAGCCGGGGCCGGGCTTGGTCGGCCTGACGTAGAAATCCTTCAGGTGGACGAAGCTGGCATGCCGGATCGACGCGCGCGTTGCCATCAGCGGGTCTTCGTCGACGCACATGAAATTGCCGACATCGAGCGTCATCTTGAAGCTCGGCGAATTAACGGCGTGGATCAGGCGCTTGATGCGCTCGCTGGAGTTCATCAGGAACCCGTGATCCTCGACGCTGGCGACGACACCGAGACGCTCGGCATGCGCGGCGATCTCCCGGCACGCATCGACGATGACGGGAAAGGCCTGCTCGAATTCCGCGGCTTCGGTCGCGCGCAGCGACCATGGCACGACATCGTGGCGGAGAAACCGCACGTCGAGCCGGTCGCAGAGCTCGACGTAGCGCTTGACGCGCTCGATCTGGGCGCGGCGCGTGTCGGCGTCGATGAAGTTGGCGCCGATGCAGATGCCGGAGATCGGAATGCCGGTTTCAACGGTTGCCGCCTCGAGACGATCGAGCATTTCTTGGTCGGCGCCGAGGTCGTACTGCATGTCTTCCCCGACCGGGGCGACCGAAAGCGTCGCCAGTTCGAGGTGCTCGCCGCCATTGTCCCGGATACACGCGAACACGTCTTC